>ENA-OWPN01000010-OWPN01000010.1-human-gut-metagenome-genome-assembly--contig:-NODE-10-length-348424-cov-9.236801_pt1 | contig 348424 bp, 317 predicted proteins | sample MGYA00248266_ERZ651850 | MGnify/ENA primary metagenome ERZ651850 (study PRJEB26924, sample SAMEA4378296) | human gut metagenome | biome: human gut; feature: human-associated habitat; material: faeces... | reverse complement strand
CGCCGTGAGGCACCTTAAGGGAGGTATCGCGGACTTCTCTTGCCTTCTCGCCGAAAATAGCGCGCAGCAGGCGCTCCTCTGCGGTCAGCTCAGTCTCGCCCTTGGGAGTAACCTTTCCTACCAGGATATCTCCTGCGCGGACTTCTGCGCCGATACGGATAATACCGCGCTCATCCAGGTCTTTCAGGGCATCCTCGCCCACGCCCGGTACGTCGCGGGTGATTTCTTCCGGTCCCAGCTTGGTGTCACGGGCTTCCGCCTCATACTCCTCAATATGGACGGAGGTGTAGACGTCTTCCTGAACCAGACGCTCGGACAGAAGAACCGCATCCTCGTAATTGTAGCCTTCCCATGTCATGAATCCGATGAGCGGGTTCTTGCCAAGGGCAATCTCGCCGTTATCAGTGGACGGACCGTCTGCGATTACCTCTCCGGCCTCCACGTGGTCGTTCTTATATACAATCGGCTTCTGGTTGTAACAGTTGCTCTGGTTGCTTCTCTTAAACTTGGTCAGATGGTACACATCGCGGTTGCCGTCGCTGTCCCTGCGGATGATGATTTCATTGGATGCGGAGCGCTCTACCACCCCTGCATTCCTGGCTACCACACACACGCCGGAGTCAACAGCCGCCTTGGCCTCGATACCAGTACCAACGGCAGGAGCCTCTGTGGTCAGAAGGGGCACTGCCTGACGCTGCATGTTGGAACCCATCAGGGCCCGGTTGGCATCGTCGTTCTCCAGGAAAGGAATCATGGCCGTAGCAACGGAGAATACCATCTTGGGAGATACGTCCATCAGGTCAATGGTCTTTTTCTGGAACTCGGATGTCTCTGTACGGAAACGTCCGGATACATTGTTGTGTATGAAGTGGCCTTCCTCATCCAGGGCCTCATTTGCCTGTGCCACAACGAAGTTATCTTCCTCGTCAGCAGTCAGGTACACCACCTCATCCGTTACCCTCGGGCTCGCCGGGTCAGTGGTCTTATCCACCACGCGGTAAGGAGCCTCAATAAAGCCGTACTGGTTCACTCTGGCATAGGTTGCCAGAGAGTTAATCAGACCGATGTTAGGACCTTCAGGCGTCTCAATGGGGCACATACGTCCATAGTGGGTGTAGTGTACATCTCGAACCTCGAATCCGGCACGGTCCCTGGACAGACCGCCGGGGCCCAGGGCGGAGAGACGGCGCTTATGGGTCAGCTCAGCCAGGGGGTTGTTCTGGTCCATGAACTGGGACAGCTGGGAGCTTCCGAAGAACTCCTTTACAGCCGCGGTCACGGGCTTGATGTTGATTAAGGACTGGGGCGTGATGCCATCCATATCCTGGGTGGTCATACGCTCTCTCACCACACGCTCCATACGGGACAGACCGATGCGGTACTGGTTCTGAAGAAGTTCGCCTACGGCGCGGATACGGCGGTTGCCCAGATGGTCGATGTCATCTGCATTGCCCACCTGCTCCTCCAGATGCATATTATAGTTAATGGAAGCAAGGATATCTTCCTTTGTAATGTGCTTTGGAATCAGGTCGTGGATATTCCTGCGGACAGCCTCCTTAAGGGCCTCCTCATCGGTGCCAGCTTCTTCCAGGATAGAAGCCAGGGCGGGGTAATATACTAACTCCGTAACGCCTGCTTCCTCCGGGTCAAAGGACACATGGGCGGAAAGCTCCACCATCATGTTGGAGAGGACCTTCTGCTTTCTGTCAGGACCATCCACCCATACATAGGGAACTGCCGCGTTCTGAATCTGCATGGCGGATTCCTTGTTCAGCTTGGTGCCTGCCTCTGCCAGGATTTCGCCTGTGGCGGTATCCACCACATCCTCTGCCAGTACCTGTCCGTTCAGGCGGTACTTAAAGGACAGCTTCTTATTGAATTTATATCTGCCGACTTTTGCAAGGTCATATCTTCTGGGGTCAAAGAACATGCTGTTAAGGAGACTTTCGGCACTGTCAACAGATAACGGCTCACCGGGACGAATCTTCTTATATAATTCCAGAAGGCCATCCTGGTAATTATCCGAGGTGTCCTTTCCGAAGCTGGCTAAGAGCTTTGGCTCCTCGCCGAAGAGTTCCAGGATTTCCGCATTGGTTCCGAATCCCAGGGCACGGATTAACACAGTCACAGGCACCTTACGGGTCCTGTCTACACGTACATAAAATACGTCATTGGAATCTGTCTCATACTCCAGCCATGCGCCACGGTTGGGGATGACAGTACAGGTATACAGTTCCTTACCCACTTTATCATGGCCAATACCGTAGTAGATACCAGGGGAACGTACCAGCTGGCTGACAATAACACGCTCAGCACCGTTAATCACAAAGGAACCGGTATCTGTCATCAGGGGCAGGTCGCCCATGAAAATCTCGTGTTCATTCATTTCATCTTTATCTTTATTGTACAGTCTTACCTTTACCTTAAGTGGTGCGGCGTAAGTTGCGTCCCGTTCTTTACACTCTTCGATGGTATACTTTATATCATCCCTGCACAATGTAAAGTCAACGAATTCCAGACTCAGATGGCCTGCAAAGTCCGCTATGGGAGAGATATCATCAAATGCCTCCTTCAGTCCTTCTTTTAAGAACCACTGGTAGGAGTCTTTTTGAATCTCAATCAAGTTAGGCATTTCAAGAACTTCTTTCTGTCTTGAATAGCTCATTCTTACGCTTTTCCCGGCCGGTACCGGACGTATTCTGCTTTTCTCCATTGACGTTTCACCCCTGTTTTCTAATTTGGTTCGCAATATTTCCATCTCAATCCAACGCCGAACCGGACGCCGGATGCAGCAAAATATCACTGTCGTTCTCTGTAATTGGGCGCCATACAGCCTAAAACCGTACGAGAGGGCGCAAAAAGCCCACGTCGCCACAATAGTGCACACTCCATAATAACACAGACCTGTCAAGGTGTCAAGGATTTTTGCTTGCAATTTGTTGTTGAAAATGATATACTATTATAGAATGTCCCCTGGGGTTGTAGATAGTTTAACGAGGGGAATGGTACTATAATTACATAGGTTGGAGGTAAACCCCATGGCTCAGACAATTTTAAGTGTACTGATTGTCATTCTTATCATTGCCCTGGTTGCCCTGGCTGTTCTCTACTTTCTGGGAAACAAGCTCCAGAAGCGCCAGGTGGAACAGCAGCAGCTGTTAGATGCAGCCGCACAGACCGCATCCATACTTGTCATTGACAAGAAGAAGATGAAAATCACACAGGCCGGGCTTCCCAAGGTAGTGACTGACCAGACGCCCAAGTACATGCGCTGGGCAAAGGTCCCTGTGGTCAAAGCCAAGATTGGCCCCAAGGTCATGACCCTCATTGCAGACGGACGTGTTTTTGACTCCCTGCCAGTGAAGACCGAGGCCAAGGTAGTCATCAGCGGTATCTACATCACTGAGATTAAAAGCGTGAGAGGCGGCGCGATTCCGGCTCCGCCAAAGAAGAAGGGATTCTTCGCAAGATTTAAAAAAAATAAGAAAGATAAGAAATAAAAAGAAGCGGCAGTCACGCCGCTTCTTTTTTATTCCCGATTGTATCTCATTCCACGTCGCTGCACGGTGTATTCCGTACCTTGTCACTGCGGGCAGGACTGGACATCCAGACGGATACTGCAATCGGACAAATGCTCATAATTGATATCCAGGGAATAATCCACATTTACCATCAGACTGTCCGGTTCTTCATTAATCTTAATCCGGTTAGCCTGAATGCCCACCACCATATCGCCCAGGGGAGTGGTGTAGCATGAAAGATTCTTCTTGTTCTTCTCAAACTGCATATGGGTGTTGGCGATTCCCTTTTTAATTATGTCCATTCCGGAAGGGGATATCTTGATTACGTTCTTGACTTTGCCTGTAAAGCCTTCCATCATCTCTTCGTAGAGGATGTAATGCTTTCCATTCTTCTGATAATAATCTCCCCTTACTATCATTTCCACATCGGAGTCCTCTTCGTCTATCATCTGGATGCCACTGATTGTAATCAGCACGTCTTTTGTCATATTCCTTCCTCTTTCCCTTAAGTGTATCGTTCCATCCCATGTTCCATCAGCATATCCACCAGCTGGTCCTTTGTAATCCCTCTGGCTTCCCACAGCATGGGATACATGCTGATGGCCGTAAAACCTGGCATGGTATTAATCTCGTTGAATACCACTTCTCCGTCATCCTTCACAAAGAAATCCACTCTCGCCAGTCCATAGCCGTCCACTGCACGGAATATGGCCATGGCTGCCTGACGTACCTTTTCCGCCGCCCCTGCCGGCAGTTCCGGGTCCGTCACGGTCCTGGATTCTTCGTTGTAATACTTGGCCTCAAAGTCATAGAACTCTGCTGCGGCCAGTATCTCTCCTACGCCGGATGCCACCACCTCCTTAAGTCCGCCTCCGAATACCGCGCACTCAATCTCCCTGCCTACGATGGTTTCCTCTACTAATATCTTACGGTCGTGCCGTGCTGCCTCTAAAAGTCCTGCTTCCAGGGCCCTGCGGTCCTCCGCCTTGGTAACGCCCCTGGAGGAGCCTGCATTGGACGGCTTGATAAATACGGGATAGGCAAAATGCTTTTCCACCCGTTCTGCCACCTCTTCCATATGAGCCAGCTGCTCCCTGTACACTGCCTCGTAGGCTGCCTGGCGCACGCCCAGGTCATCCACAATAATCTTGGTGTACAGTTTATCCATGGCCACTGCGGAAGAAAGGACCCCGCAGCCCACATAGGGAATCTTAGCCAGTTCCAAAAGCCCCTGGATGGTCCCGTCCTCCCCGTAAAGCCCATGAAGGACCGGGAACACCACATCCACCCTGACCTCGCGGACCGAACTGCCGTCCATGAGAAGGATGCACTTCTTTGTTGCATCCGGCAGCAGGACGGCTGATACTGTCCCGTCCCTCCACGTACCGTTTTTTACATCTTCCAGTGATTCCGCCTTAATCCAGTGTCCATCTTCTGTAATTCCGACAAGTAATACATCGTATCGCGTCCTGTCTATATGCTCAATGACATTGACGGCCGACATGCAGGACACAATATGTTCTGATGACTGGCCGCCAAATATGACTGCAGCCTGAAGTTTACCCATGCTAGTCTCCTTAAACTCACTTATTTTAGTGATTGTTCTACGTTTATAGTATAACATATGTGGCAATAATTACAAACAGAAATTAAAACAGCATCAACGGCCAAGGAGGTCTTACATCATATGAAATATAAAATAAGCCTGTGCATATCCGCACTTTGTTTCTTTACTGCATTCCTCATTCTCATGGCGTCCCGCACCACCGGCGAGGAAGCCCTGGCATCACGCATTGCGCCGGAAATTCTCCGGTTCCACGTGCTGGCGGAAAGCGACAGCACCAGGGACCAGAACCTGAAGCTGGGGGTAAAGGGCCTGGTTCTGGACTATATTCACAGCCAGGTTCCCGAAGACACAGACAAGGCACAGCTTGAGCAGTGGATAGAGGGAAATAAGACCAGCATTGAAACCATGGCCCAGGACTGGCTGGCAGACCAGGGGGCCTCCTATCCCGTAAAGCTGGAGCTGACAAGGGATTATTTCCCCACCAAGGCTTACGGGGACATGGTATTTCCCTGCGGCACCTATGACGCGGTCCGCATCACCATTGGCAGCGGAAAAGGCCATAACTGGTGGTGCGTCCTCTATCCCTCCCTCTGCTATACCGACGCCATCCACGCAGTTGTGCCGGATTCCTCCAGAAAGACCCTGGCATCCCTTTTGCCGGAAGACGACTACGATGCCCTGCTGTCCCCCCGGGACAGGTTAAAGCAGCCGCAGCAAAAGCCGGAGGTCCGCGTGCGGTTCCGGCTCATGGATTTATTTCATTAAAATGGATGCGGTCCTCTGGGACACTATTTTTTCTGGCTGTCCAGCATCTCCTGAAGGGCCTGGTCGCTGACGTCAATCCACACATCCTCTTCCTCCGCATTCAGACCCAGATACCGGGCCAGGGTGCGGGGGTCGTCGCTGTTATTCCAGCGGCTTACATACCGGTCAATCTCTTCAAAGGGAATCTCCCCTGCCAGATACCGTTCCTTAAAGGTTCCTTCCTCCATTATTTCCTCCCCCGGGCCGGTAAGGCCGGCTCCTGCTCCTGCTCCTTAATGTTGCGCGATACCGTGATTTCCTGGTTGTCGATGTGTTCCCTGGCAGCCTTCTTTGCCTCTGCTATGTTGCGGCTCTTAAGAGCGCTCAGTATGTGTTCGTGTTCCACCAGAAGCACCTGTCTCTTGTCCTCGTCCTTTATATATTCCAGACGGTAGCGGTACATCTGCTCCCGCAGATTGTTAAGCATCTGCACCAGTTTGTCGTTGCCAGTCCCCTGGTAAATGACATCGTGGTACTGCTCATCTGACTGGGCAATGCTCATGGCCTCCCCTCTGTCAATGGCGCTTCTGAAGTTGCCCTGGACCCGTTCCAGCTCAGCCATGTCGTCATCCGACATCCGCTGGCAGGCCAGCTCAATGGCCAGCTCCTCCAGGGAACGGCGTACCTCCAGCACATCCCGCAGGCTCTTTTCAGATATCTTGGCCACCTCGGCGCCCTTCCTGGGAATCATAAGTACCAGGCCCTCCAGCTCCAGCTTGCGGATGGCTTCCCTGATAGGAGTCCTGCTGACGCCCAATTTTTCAGCCAGCTGTATTTCCATCAGCCTCTCCCCCGGAGCCAGCTCCCCTTTCAGTATGGCCTGGCGCAGGGTGTTGAACACCACGTCCCGGAGGGGAAGATACTCGTTCATATTAACCTTGAAATTATTTTCCATATAAAAATGACCCCTTTCCTGCATTATACTCTTCCTTATCCATTCCTTCTCACATTAAAGAAATTGGTCAGATACACCTGTTTTGCCAGCTCCGACGCCTTGCCGAACCGCAGGTCCTCATAGGCTGCCTGGGCTGCCCTTGGATTGGCGAAAAGCCCGAAAACCGTCGGACCGCTTCCGCTCATCATTGCCCCCAATGCCCCATAGTCACGCATGACCTGTTCAATCCTGGCAATGGCCGGATACTTTTCTCCCGTAACCAGCTCCAGCACGTTCCCGAACCGGCCGGCCACTTCCAGCAGATTCTGGCTGCGGATGGCTTCTATCATGCCGTCTATGTCGGGATGGTCTGAGGCCGCAAGCGTCATGGCGTCCAGGCTCTCATACACCGCCTTGGTGGACACGCTGATGCCGGGCTTGGCTATAAGCACCTGGCACTGGGGCATGGGAGGCAGCGGCGACAGCTTCTCGCCGATACCCTCTGACAGGGCGGTTCCCCGCATGAGACAGTAAGGTATGTCCGCTCCCAGGGTCACGCCCCGTTCCATCAGTTCCTCGGTGGACAGGCCCAGGCCGAACATCTTGTTGACTCCAAAGAGTACGGAGGCTGCATCCGTACTGCCGCCGGCCATACCTGCCGACACGGGTATAAACTTGCGCAGATGGATGGACAGCCCCTGGCGTATACCGAACTCCTCCATCAGCAGCCTGGCCGCCTTATGGGCCAGATTCTGCTCATTGTCCGGCAGATAAAACAGATTGGTTTCTATTTTGATGCCCGGCTCCTGGGTGGCGTAGAGGTCAATCCGGTCGTGAAGCCCCACGGTCTGCATAATCATCCGCACCTCATGGTAGCCGTCCTCCCTCCGCCCCAGCACATCCAGGGCCAGGTTAATCTTTCCATATGCTTTTAAGCGTAAGTGTTTTATCATCCGCGGACTCCCCTCTATGTACATTGTTTGTATTTCTGTTTTTATAATACATTATATTGTATACATTACTTTCACTCTATTTGCAAGAGGAAATTGCAGAAAACCGGCAGAAATGTTCCGGCCGGTTTTGATATTGGTAATAATTGGATTATTTCCCCCTCAGATTCCGAATCGCTTCCTTCATCTCTTCATCCTCTTCTCCCAGCATCGGGGTGGCATCCGTGTGCCCCTGCCCTTCTTCCTTGGGCATGTACTTCCTGAAAATAGCTGTGAAAAAGTATGAGTTCACAAAAGCAATGAGGGGCATGCCGAACAGGAACAGCAGCATGGCAAACTGCGGAAAATAAAACAGCCCGAAATAGGTTGCCGCCACGATTCCCAAATCCGTGGCCAATATTCCGATGGTCTGGAACAGATGGCGCACAGACATAAAAAATGCATTGAACAGGGTCCGCTTCACCGGATTATAAAACCGGGACTGGAGCGCGAACACATAGGTGAGTATAAACAGGTAAATCAGCAGCAGACCGCCGGAGGCAGCTGTCAGGACGGTTCTCAACGCTCCGTTGATGGGCATCTGTCCTGATACAAAAAACCAGAAATCAAAGCCCAGCACTATGCCGGCAGCCAGCATAATAAGCCAGATGCCTGTGGCCTGCCTGAAATTACTCTTAAAAGACCGGAAAAAGGACCGTATGGTGGAATCCTCCTCATCCCGCACCAGCTTTAACGTCACGTAATAGACGGCTGTGGTGGATGCGCCCGCTGTAAACACGGGAATGGAGCAGACAATCCACAGGATGTTCAGTATGATTAAGTCTCCCAGCTTTCCTATGAACCGCCACACCGGATTATCATAATTAAATATACCTTGTAACATAAGTCTTCCTCTTCTTTCTGTAACTGCGCCTGGTGATATTTTATCATATTAAGCGGAAAATGCAAAGAGCTGCCGGGATTTCATGAAATTTTTATATTCTCCTCCGGTCCGGATGTGGTATACTAACAGGAAACGGCCTGTCCGTGCAAAAACAGCAGAGAGAAACGGAAGGAATACATAAATTATGTCCATCAGAGAAGAAGCAGAACAAGAACGGCAGAAACTGAAAAACATGACCTGGAAGGACCGTGCCTGGTATGTGTGGGAGTATTATAAGTTCCACCTGCTGGCCGTGATTCTTGCCATCGGCGTATTAAGCACCATCGGCACCATGATATACCGCCAGACCTTTACCACCCGCCTGTCCGTGGCCATTATCAATGACCGCTCCGGCGGTGCCGGCTCCAGCGAATTGCTGGAATCAGAGCTGAGGCAATACCTGGGATGCGGCAAAAAGGACCTGATTGAATTCAACGAGGGCCTGATGGTGGATTTTGATGAGGAATCCACCTCCCAGTACGGATATGCCACCCTGGCCAAAATTTCCGCCCTGGTGGCCAGTAAAAGCCTGGATGTGGTTATCGGGGACCAGTCCGCCATTGACCATTACGAAACCATATCCGCCTACCAGAACCTGGAGGAATTGCTGCCCCCGGCCCTTTATGAGCGTGTAAAGGAACATATTTACCGGGCAGAGGACGGTGCAGGAAACCTTACTCCGGCAGCTCTCTCCCTGAAGGATACTGCCTTCGGCGAAAAGACAGGCATCATCATGGACCCGCCTTATCTGGCCGTCATACAGGGCTCTCCCCATAAAGAAGCTGCCCTCCGGATGATTGAGTACCTGTTTCCATAAGACACATCATTCCCAGGCCCTCCGCCGCTTTGCGGGAGGCCTGGTTTTCTCTGTAAATCAGGGCGCAGAGACGCGCTCCCAGCACCTCATGGCTGTAGCCGGCAATGGCCCTGAGGGCCTCCCCGCAGTACCCCTGATGCCGGTAAGGCAGGAAAATATGGTACCCCAGTTCCAGCCAGGGAACAGATTGGCCCAAGGAGTCCAGACATTTCTCCATCTCCCTCATGAGCCTGGGATTGGATACGCCTGCCAGCCCCACCAGAATCCCGTCTTCCCTGCGCACCAGGGCCCATGTGCCGTACTCATAGAAGCCATACTGGTTTTTACAGTACATCTCCAATGCCTCCCTTGAACGGAATATGGCTTCCTGGGGTCCGTACTCCTCCTCAGGAATACAGTCTGCATCCTCTGCTGTCAGCTCCCGTATGAGCAGCCTGGAAGTGCGGCAGATATTCCACGGAAGTCCCAGGTGGCGGCGTATCACCAGCTCCAGCAGCTCATCCGTGGCATCCTCTATGTCCGGAATCACATAGGGTATGCCCTTCATGGCCCAGATTTCTGAGTTCCCGCTCTCAACGCCCACAACGGCCCTTCCGGCAGCTTTCGCTGCCAGAAGGGCCTCTGGTTGGTCTGATATGACTGCTGTACAGGTAGTCCCGTTTAAACGGATGCTCCGCTCTGTTACCATATTACCGCCTCTTTGTCACATTGCTGTTCCCGCATATTGCCGGCCCGATACCGTGTAATAGCATGCACGGCAAGGGTCATCTCTCTGTCAGCACTTCTCAGGCTCCGGATAGTCCACCCCAAAGGTTTCCACTGTCATGGACTTAATCTTCTGCTCCTGCAGGGGGCGGTCGCTGTAATCCGTCTGGACATCCGCGATTTTATTCACCACATCCATACCCTCTGTAACCTTTCCAAAGGCTGCATAGGCACCATCCAGATGGGGTGATACCTTGTGCATGATGAAGAACTGGGAACCGCCTGAATTGGGGTGCATGGCCCTTGCCATGGAAAGTACGCCCTCTGTATGCGCCAGGTCGTTCTTTACGCCGTTCTGGGCGAACTCTCCCTTGATGGAGTAGCCCGGGCCTCCCATTCCGGTACCCTCAGGACAGCCTCCCTGAATCATAAAGCCATTGATGACCCTGTGGAAAATCAGTCCGTCATAGTATCCCTTCTTAACAAGGCTGATAAAATTGTTTACTGTATTGGGAGCTATATCCGGGTATAACTCTGCTTTCATTACATCTCCATTTTCCATGGTTATGGTAACTATAGGATTTGCCATTTTTCTTTCTCCTTTTTCAATTAGAATCTTTATCCACTATAGCAAATTCCGGCGGCTTTGTCCAGCACGGCTTATCTCTGTCCGCCTTTATCTCACACCTGCTGTCCTTCCCCCGGTCCTCCTGCCAGTCTCAGGCTCTCATCCGGGGTCACAAGCAGCCCTGCCTCCGAAATCCCCCAGACCGCCATGGAATCGCGCACAAGCTCCAGTGCATGGCAGTAGCACTGCGGCACCAGGCGGGCAAATTCTTCTGCTTTTCCGGCCTTCAGGCACAGAAACGCCTCATGGCTGATTTGATTCAGCTCATTGCCTGCCTTGATTCCCTCCTCATAAAAGGAATAATAATACCCCCAATGAAGTATGCTGCCCACCTGCTGCAGTATAATCCTGTATGGCTCCAGGGGCAGGGCGGCAATGATATGGCGCATCAGGATGCTGATGGGAACCGCATAGGGACCGGCAAGCTCCTGTTCCATACACCCTATCTCCCCCTTCCCGATTAAAGGCACGGCCATCAATGCAGCCGGACCGGAGGCCAGCGCCATGAACTGCAGGCCGCTCAGGTACAAAAGGGTATCCTTTTTATGGACCTTATTCTTCATGGACAGGAGGGTGGCCTGGTCATTAAACAGGGTCACCTGGGTTCCTTTTACATTGTACGTACGGCAGAAGCCCAGCCGGTTCAGCATGGACATGGACCTGCGTATGGTGGCCAGCGATACTCCGTATTCCCGGGCCAGCGCAGCTTCCGGCGGAAGAAAGGAGCCGTCCGGATAAATGCCCAGGCCAATGCGGTCAATCAGGTCGCGGGTAATCTGCATATAGTAGTGGTCCCTTCCCCGTTCCGCATTCCAGGAATAGCTGCTCTTCTGCTCTATATTCCCTGTTCCAATCCCGGACTCAATCCATTCCAGATACAGCTTTATGTCATGCCTAAGGGACCGGTACATGCGCGCGAACCGTTCCTGAATCACCTGGATGTCGCCTGTGGCCACTGCCTGGGCCATCCACATGGGGTCATCGTATTCACTGCAGCAGGATGGAAAGGGAGGCCTGTACTCCGGCTCTAGGAAAAAGGGAATTCTGGCCCCAATCTCAAGGCTGGTAAATATATCCCTGAACAGCAGGTTGCGGGATGCATCCAGCAGGTTGTAGAGTACATTGGAGGAGGACTTCCATCTGGTATATACCTCCTTCCTCCTGCTCCTTTTCAGATGCCTGAAAAGCTCCATGGCTGTCTGCGTGCCGCAGGCCTGGACGGAACACGCAAACAGCCTGGGCATCACATGCTCCATTGTCTCATATACCGCCAGAACCGAGGTCTTCCGCTGAAGCACTGACAGTACATCGGACCCGGCATCCCCTTTCTCCGGTTTACGGTACACTATCACCGAAGGCTTTCGTTCCTCTGTCCGTATCATTCCCTGGTCCCTCAGTTCCCCGAGTACGTCCCTCACTGTCCGGATACCCACATGGTAGGTCTCGCACAGCTGGTTCATGGATGGCAGGGTTCCGCCGTATTTATAATACCCGGTCAGAATCTGTTCCTTCAGATTCTCATATAAATAATCATGCAGCGTCTTTTTCCCTTCCATATACCGCCCTCCCCGGCCTTATTTTGCCCATATGTCCGCCTGTGCCGTTTGACTGTATTATACCACAAATTTATTCCGATACTATATGCATATGTACACAAATATTGCGTTGATTTATCAGGTACAGTCACTTAAAATGAAACCATCAAGCCTTCTTTCTATTACACATTCATAGAATTACGGAGTATACCTGGAAATGAAAAAAGCAGATGATTTTATATCCGATTATCACAAACCAATATTCAGCAGGGGATGGAGCATAGGATTCCTGTCCCTGGTACTGATTTCAGTTTTTGCGCTCTCTATCTGGAATGCCGCAAAGCTGCAAGTGGCGCTGGACAGCACGACCCAGGAATATTTGACGGATGTGACATCCCAGCTCTCCCGGGACATCCGGGACGCCATTAACCACAAAATAATCAACCTGGTCATGACGGCAGACAGTCTGTCACAGTTCACGGAAACCCAGGATATGGGCGCGGTATCCGGCTTTCTGACCCGCAAAGCGCAGATACTGGAATTTGACCCTCTGATTCTGTTTGACAAAGAGCAGCGGTTTGTAGCCTCTGAAACAGAGTCAGGCAAAGTCCCGGCCCATCCCGAGGACTTTCTCAGCCTTCCCAGTATCCAGTCCTCCTTCCAGGGCAATATACAGGCCAGCTACATGGGAGGCAAAAGCATTTTTTATTCCGTGCCCGTGTACCGCGGCGGCCAGGTAGGCGGGGTGCTGGTGGGAATGCGCAGCAAAGAAAACATGCAGTCCCTGATTTCCTCCAAAAGCTTCAGCGGCCAGATGCTGAGCTGCATCGTGGACAGCCGGGGGCAGGTGGTCATAGCTCCTACGGACTTAAAGCCGTTTTTACAGCTGGACGATATTTTTAAAAACGAAAAAAACAAACAGGTGATTGCAGATATCCGGCAGATGCAGAAGGATATGGCGGAAAACCGGGACGGCATACTGAGATTCACTGCCGTCACAAAGGAGGAACTGGTCCTCTCCTATAATGCCCTGAACCTGAACGACTGGTTCCTGCTGACCATTATTCCGGCGGATATCATATCCGGCGGTCTGAGCCGGTACATCCTGCAGTCCTTTGTTATCATAGGGGCTACCATACTTATATTTTCCCTCTTTTTATTTGCAGTATTCCGGTTCTATAATGCCCACAAAAGGCAGCTGGAGCTGATTGCTTACAGCGACCCGCTCACAGGCGGGCTCAACAACGCCGCCTTCCAGGCTAGATACAGGGAGCTCTCAAAGACCATGGAGCCCTGCTCCTATTCCATTGTGCTGCTGAATGTCCGCGGATTTAAGCTGGTCAATGAACAGTTTGGCATCCCGACCGGCAATCAGACCCTCTCCTATATATACAGGGTGCTGAAGCAGCATGTGCGGCAGGCCCAGGACGAATTCGTTGCCAGAGGCGAATCAGACCATTTCTTTCTCTGCCTGAAGGAGTACACCCAGGCAGCCCTGCAGTGCCGTCTGAATGAAATGATTCATGATATCAATACCTTCCAAGACACGGACCTTCCCTTTCTGGCCCTGTCCTTTAAGCAGGGGGCCTGTCTTGTAAATGACCCGGACCAGGAGATTACCCTGCTCCAGGACCACGCCCGGCTGGCGCTGCAAAACTCCGGGACCGATATACGCCATGAGTGTTCCTTCTATAATGAAAGCCTGACCAGGCACCTGAAATTGGAGCAGGAGTTAAACGCACTGTTTGAGGATTCCATTGAAAACCGGCATTTCCAGGTTTATCTGCAGCCGAAAATCGGCCTTAAGAGCAACCTGCTGGAAGGAGCCGAAGCCCTGGTGCGCTGGAACCATCCTCAAAGGGGAATCATCTTCCCATCTGAATTCATACCCCTTTTTGAGAGCAATGGAAAAATATGCAGGCTGGACCTCTATGTGTTTGAAGAGGTATGCGCTGCCATGGAGCGATGGAAACAGGCCGGTCTGCCGCTTGTGCCGGTTTCTGTCAACCTGTCCCGCCAGCATTTCCGGGACGCCGGCTTTTTGGATACCTTTGCCGGAATCGCCTCCCGCTTCAGTATACCTGACAATGTCCTGGAATTTGAGCTGACGGAGTCCATTTTCTTTGACAACCAGCAAATCAGAACCGTCAGACAGGCCATCCAGGAAATGCACAGCATGGGTTTTCTGTGTTCCCTGGATGACTTTGGTTCCGGCTTTTCTTCTCTGGGGCTGCTGAAGGAATTTGATGTGGATTCCCTGAAGCTGGACCGCTCCTTCTTCCTGAACATGTCGGGCCGGAAGGCAAAGGATGTTATAGCATGCCTGATTGATTTGGCCAGGCATTTGAAGGTAAAGACCGTGGCCGAGGGCATCGAGTCCATGGACCAGGTGGACCTTCTCCGGTCCATGGGCTGCGACATGGTCCAGGGCTATGTCTTTTCCGCGCCGCTGCCCATGGCTGAATTTGAAACGCGTTATCTGTACCGTCAGGGCTCAGATACGGCGCCCGCCCGTTCATAGACCAAGTCAAAACTGAACATGCGCCCGCGTGTTAAATATTAAGGCCAAATAAAAAACGTATCATCCGGCGGATGGTACGTTTTTTGGAAAAAAGTATTATTAAAAGGGAGGAGAGCTGATAAATACTTATCAGCTCGAGTATTATGAAAAAAATCTTGTAAGCATTATTTGGCTTTGCAGTTATTACTAACTTGCTATGTTTACAGTATATAAGCCAAACATGAAGAAATAATGTTGATTGTGTAAAAGGTTTTTGAATGAATTATGAACGAAGTGTGAATGCCGGAAAGAAGCTGCTATCTTCCTCCTGATTTCCCGTATCCCTCCGGCACCGTGACCTCCTTTGACAAAAACAGCAGGGCCGTAAGATTGGGAAATGCCATAAGACCGTTCCATATATCCGACAGCAGCCATACCAGGGCCAGCCTGGCCTCGCTTCCTAAAAATACAGCTGCAATAAACAGCAGAGGATATACCTTGGATGCAAACAGGCGCTGGGCGCCCTCTCCCATGCCGCAGCCCTTAATAAAATAGGCGGCAGCCTGCCTTCCCAGATAAAACCAGGCCATAATGGTGGCAAAGGCAAATACCACCATGGAGCCGCTGACCAGATATTCCCCCACGATTCCCAGACGGCCGCTGAAACACCAGGCGGCAAGAGCCGCCCCCTCATAGGGTATGCTCTCGGGATTGGAACCGGTCATACACAGGATTACCAGGGCCGTCAGGGTACACAGGACCACCGTGTCAAAAAACACTTCAAACATGGCCCACATTCCCTGTTCATGAGGCGTGGTGCCCTCGGCAGGCCCGTGGAGCACTGCCAGTGTTCCAAGACCTGCCTCATTGGAGAACACGCCCCGGGAGATGCCGTAACGCACACTGCGGCTGATTACATATCCGGCGGTCCCTCCTGCCGCTGCCTCCGGCCGGAAGGCTGAGGACACCATGGAGGCCAGGGCTCCGGGTATCTGGTCCAAACAGGACAAAATCACAATCATGGAAAATACAATGTAGATTCCGGAGGCGGCCGGCACCAGCTTTTCAGCCACATTTCCGATTCTTCGGATTCCGCCCCAGGTGACCAGCACCAGAAGCCCGGTAAATACTAGTCCTCCTGTCAGGGCCGGCACATGCCAGGTGTATTCCATGGTGCTGATGGCTGAGTTGGCCTGGACCATGCTTCCCATTCCAAGGGAGCTCATCAGACACAGGAAGCTGTAGAGCACTCCCATCCCTCTGAGCCCCAGCCCCCGTTCCATGTACACAAAGGGACCGCATACGTAGTGTCCCTCCTTATCCTTGTAACGGTACCGTATACCCAGCATGGTTTCCGCATAGGCGGTTATCATGCCAATCAGGGCCGACACCCACATCCAGAACAGGGCTCCGGGCCCTCCTGCCGTTAGCGCGGTTGCCACGCCTGCTATATTGCCTGTGCCCACTGTTGCCGCCAGGGCGGTGCAGACCGACTGGAACTGGCTGATTCCCTTTCCTTTTCCGGTCCCGTCCCCGCCTTCTTTTTTGGATGCTTCCCCTGATATGAGCCGTCCTGCCGTGTGGCTCCACCAGAATAAAAAACCTTTGATTTGGAAAAAATGACATTTCAGGGTAAAGAATATCCCCACCCCAAGGAATATGACAAGGGTCCACGGTCCCCACACCATCTGGTGGACCTGCTCTAATACATTCATCATCCCAGTTAAACCTGCCCTGCTTGCTTCTTATAAATGTCTTATTCCAAAGTTCCCCTGACTATGACCGCTGGAAGGAATTTTCTTTGTTTCCGGCTCGCAATTCACAGTTGTTTATGATAGAATATGAGATAGGAACAACTGCAAGAATCCAATAGAAAAGAGGTATGCCGATGCCAGGTTTCACAACACACTACGTCTTGGGCATGAAAGCATACAATGATATGCCTCAGAATAATCTGAAGTTTATCATTGCCAAGTATCGGTGGCTCTATCAGCTGGGTCTCCAGGGACCGGACATGTTTTTTTATAATCTGCCCATCCTGCGCCATCGAGACCACCGCAATGTAGGTTCCTATATGCATGAACACCATGTCAATGACTTTTTCCGTTGCTGTTTCATGCAGCTTACCCGAATCGGTTCCAGGCAGCAGCGCGAGGAAGGCCTGGCCTACATGTGCGGCTTTATCTGCCATTATATCGGTGACTCCATATGCCACCCCTATGTATACGGACGTATTGAATACGATGTCAATAACCCGGGTTCCTATTACCACGGGCTCCATGCCAAGCTGGAGAACGACATCGACGCCCTTCTCCTCCAGAAGTATAAGAGGAAGAAGCCGTCCCAGTTTAACCAGGCAGCAACCATCTGTCTGAATGGGATGGAAACCCAATTTATTTCCCAGTTCCTGTCAGACTGCATCAACGAGGCATTCTATCCATTGAGCTACAAAAACCGCTACCAGGTCACGGCGCCCATGATACACCGTTCCATCCTGGCCCTCCGTTTTGGATGCAGGACCCTGTCGGACCCCAACAGCAGGAAAAAGGACAGGATTGCATTTTTTGAATCCCTGTTCCTTAAGAATCCCGTGGCTTCCAGCAAGCTGGTTACGGACACGGTGGAGAACCCGGCCTGGAGCCTGAACCTGCACCATGAGACATGGTGCAACCCATGGGACAAGAGCATTGCCTCCAAATCCTCCTTCCCCGACCTGTTCAGACAGTCCCTGGGGAAGCTGAGCACCATCTTTTACATGATTAACTCCATGCTGGAAACAGGACAGCCCTTGAAGCTGAACGCCCTTGAAAACCTGCTGTCCGAGCTGGGCAACTATTCCTACCACAGCGGACTTCCCTGCGCAGATGACTGAACACAAAAAAGCAGCGGCCCCTATTCCTGAATCCTCCGGAAAAGGGGCCGCTGTTCTTTTTTTATTTCACGCCGTATTCATGATACCCTTTATTCAATCACCTGGTCTCCGTCCTTGATGCAGTAATTTGCATTCACCCCAAGGCGGACCATCCAGTTCTTTGTCTCCTGCGTCACCCATATACCGCTACCGGCTCCGCCGCCGTTGTCATTGTCCCACAGCCACTGGGGAGTGGGCCACAGTGCAACGCTGGGCCTTAACGCCTTGTATACCTCGTAGCCCACGCCGTTCTGACCATGGTGGGCAACCTGTACAATATCACACTTAAGGGCGCTCAGGTCATGGTCAGCCATCAGCTGCTCGCCGCCCGACTTGGCCAAATCCCCAAGGAACACTGTGTTTGTCCCGTTCAGGGATACCATGTAGGCTACGCTGCTGTTGTTGACAAAGTCATTGTTCATCTTATATGCCTGGTTCAGCACCTGAATCCTGGCAGGTCCTGCCTGGATGACCTGTCCCGATACAATATCCCCGTGAAGGATATTCTGGGGAACCAGGCCGAAGGCTCCCTTGATATAGGCCACCATCTTGGCAACCTCAGGGTCCTTCTCAGCATACCAGCTGTCCTCAGCAAAGGAGTAATAGATACCGTCAATGGTAATCTCCCCGTTATGCTTGTACAGGATGTCTGCCAGCGCTCCCGCATGGTCGGAATCCGGATGGGTCAGGAGCCATGCCTGAACATGACCGCCCTTCTGCTTAATCTGGTTCAGAAGATAATCCGCATTATTGGTCCAGCCTCCGTCCACTACAATGAGTCCGCCTTCCCCGGTTTCAATGATAACCGACAGAAGCTGGGCTGACGTGTCATGGTTGGCCAGCATGGTGAGACGGCCAGCCCCAAACAGGGAGGTGGAATCTGTCTTGGGCGTGGTAACCTCACCAAATGCGGCAATCTGGGCCTTGGCCTGAATCACCGGCTGGCTGGCTGCCGCTGCCTGGGATGACTGTGCATTCTCCCCTTCGTCCCTGATGATAATCTTGTCCGGTGAGGACAGCATCTGCCCCTGGGCCTTTAACGGTTGGGAGTTGGTCATGGCTAAGCTGTCCAGGTTCCCTCCGGTCATTGTCAGTGTCATGATGGCCAGCAGCCCGGCGGCCGCCTGTTTCCAGTATCTGTCAATCCTCATCCCAATATCTCCTTAATCCTTTTTTACTGAAGCTGAGCTGTCAGGGCTCTCTGCTCCCCCGCCTTCACCACGTCATTCACAAGATATGCGCTTTCATCCCCTTCTTTGTCATAAGGGAACACCTGTACCAGCACATCGTGCTCGTCAAAATAGCTGCCGTAGTAGGTGCCGTCAATATCCTGCGGGTCAGGCGCTTCATAATAGAAGTTTTGCTCCGCAACATAGGTGCCCACTGCCTTCAGCACATCCTGCGCATAAATCACAGCAATGTCCCCTGTGGTCTTGTGGGTCACAGGAAGCAGGACCACCACCCGGCTGCTGCCTGCGTCATACTTGGCGTCCAGGTCCAGCACATAATCAGCAAACTCGCCGTAAGGGTCCAGGAACTGGTCCCTGAGGTCTTCCCTTACCTCCTGCCAGTCGATGTTAATATTTTTATCAACCTCCAGGTCCGGCTGTCCGTCCCCCTGAACCACACCGTTACTGGGAGAAACAATGTTACTCTGGGTACAACCGCAAAGCAGGGCCGCTGAAGCTAATAATATCAATGATAACTTCTTTAAATTCCGCATGATATAATAATCCTCCTTTTTGTCAACGCTACTATTATAGCTAACATTACAATAATTTAACAGTCCTTTTTTCTTACAAAATTATTGATGTTTTTACAAGTTCCTCTTGATTTTTCCAGTAACTGATGATAATATGTTCAATATACTTTATTTTAACTATTTTTTGAACATCCAGGAGGATACAGCCATGAAACAAAATGAAAACATCAGCACAGATACCCCGTTAAAGAAAAGGCTGGACTGGGTCACCACCATCATTCCCTTTGTAACCATACTGGCCCTGTGTTCCCTGTTCATGCTATTCCCGGATGCCTCCTCCCAGGTACTTGGGTCCGTGCGTTTTTTCCTGGGAGACCAGTTTGGAAGCTATTATCTGCTCCTTGGACTGGGCGCCTTAATCTGTTCCCTGTACATGGCGTTTTCCCGGTATGGAAACATAAAACTGGGAAATCTGGAGAAGCCCCAGTACTCCTCCTTCCAGTGGGGTTCCATGATGTTTACGGCGGGACTGGCAGCGGACATACTGTTTTACTCCCTGTGCGAGTGGATGCTCTACGCCGGCGAGCCGCACATTACGGACATGGGAGCCATGCAGGACTGGGCGTCCGCCTATCCGCTGTTCCACTGGGGTCCTATTCCCTGGAGCTTTTACATCATTCTGGCCGTGTCCTTTGGTTTCATGCTCCATGTGCGCAGGCGGAGCAAGCAAAAGTATTCCGAGGCATGCCGTCCCCTCCTGGGCAGACGGGTGGACGGTATCCTGGGCAAGCTCATTGACCTGACAGCTGTATTTGCCCTTCTGGCCGGCACAGCCACCACCTTTTCCCTGGCAACGCCCCTTTTGTCCATGGCCTTAAGCCGTGTGCTGGGCATACCTGAAAACAACGTTCTGACCATCGGCATCCTGGTTATCATCTGCGTGGTGTATACCATGGCCGTATACTTCGGCATGCAGGGCATTGCCAAGCTGGCCGCCTCCTGCGTATATTTGTTCTTCGGACTGCTGGCCTATTTCCTTCTGTGCGGAGGCGAGACACGTTATATCATCGAGACAGGCATCACAGCAGTGGGGAACATGGTGCAGAACTTCATCGGCATGGCCACCTGGACCGATGCCATGCGCACCTCCTCCTTTCCCCAGAACTGGACCATCTTTTACTGGGCTTACTGGATGGTATGGTGCGTGGCCACCCCATTCTTCATCGGCACCATCAGCAAGGGCAGGACCATCCGCCAGACTGTGCTGGGAGGCTATTTCTTCGGCCTCTCAGGCACCTTTACCTCCTTCATTATCCTTGGGAATTACGGGCTGGGGCTGCAGATGCACGGGAAACTGGACCTGATGGGCGTCTATGCACAGACCGGGGACCTGTACCAGGCCATCATCTCCATATTTGAAACAATGCCCCTGGCAAAGGCCGGGCTGGTACTTCTGGCCATTACCATGATTGCCTTTTATGCAACATCCTTTGACGCCCTGACCATGGTGGCCAGCTCATATTCCTATAAATCCCTGGGCGCTGAGGAGGAACCCCACAAACAGGTAAAGCTGTTCTGGGCCATACTGCTGATGCTGCTGCCCATAGCCCTGATTTTTGCAGAAAATTCCATGGCCAACCTGCAGACCGTATCCATCATAGCGGCCTTTCCCATTGGTTTCATCATTGTATTGATTGTATGGAGCTTCTTCAAAGACGCCAGACATTACCTGGACAAAGAACCGAATTCCGGAACACGGGATATGGAGTCATGATATTGAACATTGAATCACAATAATAAACGAGGGCCGGTCTCCCTGCCCTCGTTTAATTTTGTACACACATAATTATGTACTCTCCTTATCCTTCAATATCCTCCCACAGAATCTTCTGAATCCTGTCCTCGGCCTCCAGCTCGTCACTTCCCTTAAAGTAAAAAGTCAGAAAGCCTGTCATTCTAAGATTCTTTACTTCGTCGTATTGCTTGACATTTGCTGTATACTTATCGCTGGTGACAAAAATATCGCAGTCAAATTGATTTGCCGTCTGAATCAAATAAGAAATGGGGATTGGCCGGAAGACCCTCTCCCTGCTGTCAACTTGTTTCGTTAACATAGAATCACCTCAATTCAAAACAAAACCGACTACTGGTTACCACCCTCCTCTGAATAATTATACATGCCCCTATGTATTAAGAATAACATTTTTTTCCTGTAAATTCAAGAGATAGACGGATAAATTTTATATAGTTTTTGTTAATTTTAAACTAAAAGACAGAGAAAAACCCTATTTTCACCACTATTTTGTTGCAAATGTAACAAAACTGGTAAAAATAGGGTTCTTCTGTAATTTACATTTATCCTGCGTTCACACTGACTCCGGTTACAGCCCACTGGTAATTGCGCAGCGCCTGCTGCAGATTCAGGTCTGCACATTTAAACCCGGACTGGGCCTGGAGATAGGCCAGCTCCTGCTGCATGAACTGAATCTGGCTCAGCGTGCCGTTCTGCCTCTGAATCTGCGCCGCATTCCATGTGAGCTGGGCGCTCTGGTAAGCGGTTGAGGCAGAATCATAGGCAGCCTTTTTCTCCAATATGGTGTCGTACAATGTCTGCATATCGGAACGGAGCTGGTCCTCTGAATAGTCCACGGTACGCATCTTGTTGGCTTTCTGGGTCATTTCCTTGGTGGTGCGGACCTGGAAATCGCTCATACCTGCCCCGGACCCGCTCCGCATGCTGATTAAGCTGTAATTATTGTTCACAGCGGTTTCCTTGTCAGATGCCAGGTCCAGAGTTGGGATGACCGATGGGTCGGCTGCCGGAACCGGGCCAATGACAGTCTCCGCCCCCTTATCCCACCCGGTATAGTAGCACAGGGTCTTATATATCTGATCAATGCCCGCATCTATGCTCTCCAGCTGGGATTTGGCCGAGGACAGCTGGGCTGCCGCCGAAAGCACGTCGGCATCCACCGCAAGGCCCTGGGCCTGCATGGTCTGCTGTATGGCCTGGGCTGTCTGGGCTATCTCCAGCGCCTTGGCCACCACGGTCCTCTGGGACTGGTAATACTCATACTGGTTCATCAGAGTCTCCGCGCCGGACACAATCATGTTCACCTGGCGGTCCACGCTCCGGCTGGACTTGCTGCGCCCAATGGAGCGGTCCATGGAGCCCGCGCTGGAGCGCAGCATCCTGGCGCCTCCCACTACCTGCATAACCGCGGGATTTCCGCTGCCCAGGACGTCTTTCAGCTGGTCTGCCTGGGACATATAATCATCCGCCACCACCCGCATGGCAGCTGCAATGCTTCCCTGGTCCTCCTCCATGGTGTCAATCATGGCGTATGCGCTTTTTATGGGGGCGTAGTAATTCTTAATCAGGTCTGTCAATTCGTCGTACTCCATGTGGCTGTCCTGGAGCCGGGCCATGGCCCCGGTGTATGCATCTCCCGGTACAACACCGGGTTCATCGGCCAGAGCAGCGCCCGTAGCGCCCACTGCCATCACAGCTGCCAGCGACAGTGCCATGAAGCTTCTTCGTCTGTTTATATTCATCTGTTCAACCTCCTTACCTTTCTTCAACCGGCCTAATTGGAGGTTGTAAGACCTTTTACATTCCAGTCATATGCTTCCATGGCCAGCAGAAGCTGAAGCTTATCCGTCTCCACACTGTTCCTGGCAGACACATAGCTGTTCAGCGCGTTCTGGTATTCCAGCTCTGTAATTTCACCTACCGCCCTCTTGGCCGTGGCCGTATTCAGGTTAACGGAGGCAACATCCAGGGCCATCACGGCTGCGTTCAGGGCATCCCGGTTGGTAAGCACTGCATTGTACTGGGTCCTGAGGGATTTGGCCGCCTTATCCTTTGCATCCTTAAGCTGGGCCTGGTTGGACTCAATCAGGTACTGGCTGGTCAGGTTTCCGGCCTTTTTCTCATAATATTTCACATCGTAATTGTTTGCAATGGCAGTCTCCAGATCGGCATCCGGATTCATGGACCCTATCCGGTTTAAATCCGGCTCAGGCACATCCCTGATTTCAGGCTGGCCGTCCACCGCCCATCCCAGCATCAGGCAAAGGCTTCTGTGTACATTGTCCGCTGATTTCTGCGCGGACAGGATGGCTGTATCCTGGTCCTGGACGCTCTTTAAAGCGCTGAGTACATCTGCCTGGGTTGCCATGCCGGCAGCCTGCCGGGCCACGGTTGCCTCGTACTGGGTCTGCAGCAGATTCCTGGCGCTCTGGAGATTCTCCATATTATACCGGGACTGCTCATAGGTCACCATGAGCTGCTGGGCCTGATACACCAGTCCCGCCTCTGTCTGGTCATACTGAATCTTTTCCATGTCGGCGTCCTGATAATTGTTGTCAGCCTGCTGCTGGAGCACGCCTACCTGGAACCGGGCAGTTGCCCATGCCACATCATCGTCGCTGTCCGCATTATTCCAGATAGCGTCAATGTCATCCATATAGTCATCGTAGGCCGCATTCAGGTCCTTGCCCTTCTGGTCCTTATAGGTGGAACGGTTGCTGCGGACCGTTGGGTTGTACTCATGTATTAAATCCTTCAGCTCATCAAATTCCAGCACATTATCCCTGAGGGATGCCCATTTGTCCTCGCTGTATGCAAATTCAGGGCTTAAATCCTTGTTGATGTCCGGAGCGGGCGGCTCTGCAATGGTATGGGCATCATCCGGTTTGCTCACATTGGGCTTTTTCCCGCCGGCTGCCAATGAGGTCATGGACATTGACCCCGCCATGGTAATGGCTGCCAGAACAGCAGCAGCCCTGTATCCATATTTCCTGTTCCTTAAATTCTTCATCTCTTCTCTCCTCTTTTCAGCGTTTCCTTATTGCGTCAGTTTCCGATGTTCCGACAGACACCGTATTCCAATATAAGCATTTCCTTTCTTGTCACTTCCAAAAGCTTATCCCGGTCCACCACATTCTTATAATACAGCGTCACGGCCTTGATAATGATAAGCATGGCCATGTCCACCAGATATGCCAGGGTCTCTTCATCAATGGGATAGCGTTCCCTGTCAATCCCTTCATAAAGCTTCTGAATGAATTCACGGTAGCACTCATCCTGAAATAAAAAGCCTTTGATTCCAAACAAATGGTTCTGGTTCACCACGCTTAAATCCGACAGCATGTTCCTGTACATCTTATAGCCCAGGCCGCCCTGGTCCTCATCCACCACTGCCTCCAGAAGCTTAAGAGCCGTCCCGAAGGGATTTCCCTCCTGCTCCTTCAATGTCCTGAAAATCCGCTCCTGGCAGTTATCCCTGAAGCCTCTGAGCATATACCGCATCAGGTCGTCCTTATCTTCAAAATATGTATAGAAGCTTCCTCTGGATATGTCCGCCTCCTTGATAATCTGGTTGATGGATGCAGATGAATAGGGAACCCTTGAGAATTCGTGGACCGCTGCCTCCAGTATCGCCTGCTTCTTCTCTTCCTTTAGTTTCAAAAATCGTTGTGTAGGCATGAATCCCGCCTCCTAGCCCTCTTTTGTATGATACAATCATATTCCGTTTGGTGACACAATGTCATTTGTGACAATATGTCACGAACCCAATTATAAACACATATGCCATGGATTGTCAAGAAAGGAAGAATTAAATTTCCATAAACAGAACAGGGACCGATTGTCTGGTCCCTGTTCTGCTTATGGTATTCTATTAAAATATGTTCCAGTTGATGTACAGGTATCAGAGCTGCTATTCCCGGCCGTCCATATTCTCCGTCCGGTCCACAATATAAATCGGCCTGTCCTTCAGCTCCGTGAACAGAATGGCAATATACTCGCCGATGATACCGATAATCACAAACATCATGGCAAACATAAAGCAAATCAACACCACAATAGTGGCATAGCCGCTGGGAGCCCCTCTTCTGGTGCAGAGGGTGTATATCATAACCAGGAAACCCAGCAGGGCCGAGAATATGCCTGCGTAGATTCCCAGCTTCAGGGGCATATTGGAAAAGCACAGGATTGTATTGATGGAAAACACAAACAGCTTCTTGATGCTGTACTTGCTCTCCCCCGCCACCCTGGCCCTTGCCTCATACTCAATGGTGGTTTTCTGAAAGCCCACATTCTGCACATAGCCCCTTAGGAAGCGCACCTTTTCCCGGTAGCTGTCCTTCAGCACCTGGGCCACATGGCGCGAAACCGCAAAAAAGTCAGAGGCATTTGCCTCAAAATGTACATCTGAAATCCGGTTGATAAGCCAGTAAAAGCCGGATGAGGTGATGTTCTTCACCAGTCCTGCTGTTTTGTTCCTGGTCCGGACCATGTTGATAACCTGATAACCCTCCCCAAACTTCTCCAGTATTTCCGGGATGCACTCCGGGGGGTGCTGCAGGTCTGCGTCCATACAGATGATGCCGTCCCCGCGGCTGTAATCCAGCCCCGCTATCATGGCTGCCTCATGCCCGAAATTCCTGGAAAAGCATACCACCCTGACCCTTTTATCGGCTGCCGCCAGCCGGTCCAGTATGTCCTGGCTTCCGTCCCTGCTGCCGTCATTGACAAAAATCAGCTCATAGTCCCAGCTGATTTGCCCCAATACCTTTATGGTCTCCCTGTAAAATTCTTCCAATGCCTTTTCTTCGTTGTAGACTGATACCACAACCGATAACAACCTGTCCATGTCTTTTGTCTGTAATCCTTTCCCGTGAGCCTGACGCGTGTCCGAAAACTGCATTAATCAAAAATCTGGATTTGCTGGCTGGAGTGGGTGGGCACCCGTTTGTCCTCCGGGGGCATTTCCATGTAGTTCCCATACACCTCTGTCAGTATCTGGTGCCATCCCCTGGGTATCATCAGACGGGTATCCTCAAAATCCCAATCCTCCACCTGGTCACAGCAGGACCTGTCCACAGTCACATACAGGTAATCAGGCTGATAGTTGCTGTAATAGCACTGGTTCCCCCTGCTTTTCCTGTCCTTCAGGGCTGCCGCTCTCTGCATGGCAAAGATAAGCTTCATTGGCACCAGGCGGCCAACGGCTGCCAGTCCTCCCACAAATATCTTGTGCATCAGGCTGTATTTGCTGAAATCCAGCTTATACCTGTGCCCCATGGCCATTCCATACACTGCCTTGTGCAGGAAGCGGGTGAATTCCGCCCCTGTCACAGAGGCGGGAAGCTTATCCAGAATAAACAAATCCACCCATATATGGTTCAGCTTTCCCTCATAGTACTGCATCTCGGGGCTGTCCTCATGGCACTTGCTTTTCTTGTAAATAATCCTGGGCGTAAAATCATAAAACGCCTTTCCTCCCCGGAAGCTGTCCGGTTCCAGCAGTTCCATGGTGTCGGGCAGCTCCCTTGGAGCCACCTTCATAAACGCCTCATACTGGTTTCTGGTAAATGCCACATCCGCATCATCGTCCCAGGGAATGAATCCCTTGTGGCGTACAGCGCCTATGAGGGTGCCTGCGTCCAGCATGTAACGGATATTGTACTTGCGGCAAATCCGGTCTATCTCTTTTAATATAGTCAGGTTAGCCTCATGAACCCGGCTCATATCATAGGTTTCCATCATAATCAGTACTCCTGCCCTTTATACTTATGGTACCGCGCGGTTCCTATACACACTCCGCTGCTTCCTTAATTGTCTGGGCCATATAGTCAATCATGGCGTCTGTCATTCCCGGATACACACCTACCCAGAAGGTGTCGGCCATAATGCGGTCCGTATTGTCCAGGCTGCCCGCAATGCGGTATCCTCTGCCTTCTGTACGCATCTCATCAAAGCAGGGATGCTTTGTCAGGTTGCCGGCAAACAGCATTCTGGTCTGCACGCCCTTTTCCTCTGCATACCGTACCACCTTATTGCGGTCCACGCCTTCCCTGCATGTAATCAGAAAACCAAACCAGCTTGGCCTGGAATGCGGGCAGGCTTCCGGAAGAATCAGCTGATTTTCCGTCCCCTCCAGTCCTGCCTTCAGCCGGTCGAAATTGTGACGGCGGCGCTCCACAAAGGAGGGGAATTTATCCAGCTGGGCACAGCCAATGGATGCCTGCATGTCCGTGGCCTTCAGATTATACCCAAGATGGGAATATACGTATTTGTGGTCATAGCCCAGGGGAAGCTCCCCGAACTGCCGGTCAAACCGGTGTCCGCACATGTTGTCACGGCCAGAGGGGCATACGCAGTCCCGGCCCCAGTCCCGGAAGGAACGTATGATTTTATTGAGAAGGGGATTGTCCGTATACACGGCGCCGCCCTCGCCCATGGTCATGTGATGGGGCGGATAAAAGCTGGAAGTACCAATGTCCCCGATGGTACCTGTAAACCGGGTTACTTCCTTCCCATCCTCTTCCATGGTGTACTGTGTGCCCAGGGCATCGCAGTTATCCTCCACCAGCCACAGGCCATGCCTTTGGCAGAATGCCTTTACTGTCCTTAAATCAAAGGGATTTCCAAGGGTATGGGCTATCATCACTGCCTTTGTCTTTTCAGACAGCGCCTCCTCCAGCTTTGTCACATCAATGTTATACTGGGGGATGGTCACATCCACAAACACCGGCACTGCCCCAAACTGGATGGCAGGCGCCACCGTGGTTGGAAACCCGCAGGCAACTGTGATAATTTCATCCCCTCTCTTCACCCTGCGCTCCCCCAGCAAGGGGGAGGTCAGCGTCATGAAGGCCAGCAGATTGGCGGAGGAACCGGAGTTTACCAGGGAGCAGAAACGCACGCCCAGATAAGCTGCCAGCTTCTTCTCAAATTCATCGGTGTACCTGCCGGAGGTCAGCCAGAATTCCAGTGAACTGTCCACCAGGTTTACCATCTCCTTATGGTCATAGACCCTGGAAGCATAAGGGATGCGGTCGCCCTCCTGAAAGGGTTCCTTTTTATTGTGATAGGTATCGCAGTATTCGGCCACCATGTCCAGAATCTGCTGTCTTGCTTCTGTCTCTGTTTTATGTTCAAAAGCCATGTTTATATCTCCTCTCTGCAAAAAAATTCGTAACAGTTCAGACGCCCATGCCCCCGCATCCGTTTCCCTGCTGTCCGGACCGTTACAGAAATTCTGTTATCTGCCGGTCCATGACCTCCAGCATGTCCTCACCGTCCAGATAGGCCTTGGACCACTCCACGGTCTTCTGTACAGCTTCCTCCACCCCGTATCTGGGGCGCCAGCCAAACACCGACTTTATCCTGGAACAATCCAGCTTCAGGAAATTGGCCTCATGGGGGCCTCCGTCATACTGGTTTACCCACGTTACGCCCTCGCCCCAGGCCCGGCAGAACATGTCCACCAGACGGCCCGTGGTCACACAGTCCTTATCATCCGGTCCCACATTATAATACCCCTGGTACCGGCCGTCCTCATACTGCTTCATGGCAATGGTAAGATATACCAAAAGAGGCTCCAGCACCAGCTGATAGGGCCTGGTGGAATGGGGATTCCTTACAATAATATCTTTCCCTGCAGCAGCCGCCCTGATACAGTCAGGTATAATTCTGTCATTGGCAAAATCGCCTCCTCCAATGACATTTCCGGCCCTTGAAGTGGAAACAGCACAGCGTCCGCCGCTGAGAAAGGACTTCTGATAGCTGTGGGTTACCAGCTCGGAACAGGACTTGCTGTTGGAATAGGGGTCATATCCGTCCAGGGGGTCGCATTCCCTGTAGCCATACTCCCACTCCCGGTTCTCATAAACCTTGTCCGTGGTCACATTGAGGAAGGAGCGCACACTGTCCGTCAGCCTGACACACTCCAGCACGTTCACGGTTCCCATAACATTTGTCTCATAGGTATACACCGGGTCCTTATAAGAATCCCGCACAATGGGCTGGGCTGCCAGATGAAACACCACCTCCGGCCTCACCCGTTCAAACACGTCCTGAAGTCCCTTAAGATTCCTGATATCGCCAATCACGCTGTCCATCACATCCTCCAGCCCGGCAATTTCAAACAGGCTTGGGTCTGTGGGCGGCTCAAGGGAATACCCCGTCACCCGGGCCCCGGCCAGGGTCAATATCCGGCAGAGCCAGGCCCCCTTAAACCCGGTATGCCCTGTCACCAGTACCTTCTTTCCCTTATAAAAGTCCGTCAATTCTTTCATCGTCATAAAATATTCATCTCCTACCAAATCTTCCAGGGCGCCTTACCGGACTGCCACAGCCCCTCCAGCTTATTCATCTCCCGCTGGGTATCCATGCACTGCCAGAATCCGCTGTGATAAAAGGATTTAAGCTGTCCCTCTGCCGCCAGACGCTGCATGGGGCCCTGCTCAAATACAGTGGAATCCCCTTCCAGATAATCAAATACCTCAGGATTCATTACCATGAACCCGCCGTTAATCAAAGCGCCGTCATTATCTTCCTTTTCCCGGAAGGAAAGGACCGTATCATGTTCATCAATATCCAGGACCCCCTTCATCTGGCCAATGTTGACCGTTGTGATGGTGGCTGTCCTGCCATGGGATTCATGGAAACGCACCAGTTCATTCAAATCCACAGTGGACACCCCGTCCCCATAGGTCAGCATGAAGGGTTCATTTCCCACAAAAGGCTGGATGCGCTTTACCCGCCCGCCTGTCATGGTGTTGAGTCCGGTATCCACCAGAGTCACCTTCCACGGCTCGGAGTAGTTATTGTGGACCTCCATCTTATTATTGGCCAAATCAAATGTCACGTCTGAGGTGTGAAGGAAATAGTCCGCAAAAAATTCCTTCACCACATACTGCTTATAGCCCAGACAGATGATGAAGTCGTGGAATCCGTATTCCGAATAATACTTCATGATATGCCACAATATGGGCTTTCCCCCGATTTCTATCATTGGCTTTGGCTTCAGATGGCTCTCCTCGCTGATTCTGGTACCAAAACCTCCTGCTAAAATTACTACCTTCATCTCTGTCCTCCATTGTATTTCCGACACATTTTATTTCTGCCGCATTCCATTTCTGCCATATTCCATTCCTGGCGCGTCCTATTCCCGGAACACATTCAGTCTGTTCTCTTCCAGTATCCGGAACGCGTTCTGTATCTTATCCAGTCCTTTGTAGTATTCAAACTCTCTTTCCAGCTCCCCGCCCCTGTCCTGCAGCTCTTCCCGGCTCATTCCGGGGACCTCCAGGGCCAGATGTGCCTTTCTCTCAAAGCTTTCCTCCCTGCTGGGCGCTTTCTGAATCTCACGATAAGTAGTATAACCATTTCCCATAAGGATTGCAAGGCAGAATAGTGCCATGACCCACCGGTATCCCCGGCTTGTCCTCTCCTTCATCTTCCATACAAGTGCAAAGGTAAGTACGATACCCAGTATTCCCACCTGGAACTGCAGGGCATAGCGGGAACTTAAGGCATAGCTTTCCTTCTCAAATATATACCTGGAAATAAAGATGATTACATGGTTCATACCGCCTCCTGCCAGAAGCATCAGGGGCATGATGGTCCTCTCATACAGGCGGAACCGGAAATTAAGCCACAACGCCAGCAGATAGCCGCAGACCACAAACAAGCCCAGGACATAACACATCCGGTTGCTGAGCAGGCCGCTTTCCATGAAACGCTGAAGTTCCTCCCCTCCCACCAGAACCCCTGCAAAGGACTTCAGCAGAAAACGGATGGGAAATGTGGGATTTTCCGCCAGAATCGTACCCAGGGAACGTCCCGTGGCTCCGGCATGTTCCTCCACTGCCATGGAATTGCTCAGCATATACAGAAGCAGGGGAACCAGGGTGCAGGCCATGCAGGCCAGATACCGCATATCCCAGGAACCGTATGTCCGGCCTTCATTCTTTCCCAACCGGTCCATGACCATGCAGAATCCGTAGGAAAGCAGCAGTGTGGCAGCATAAACCGCACAGTAAGGTCCGGCCGTTCCCAGTATAATGAGCCACGGCAGCACAAGCAGCTTTACGCGGTCACCTTTCTTTTCCTCCCCTGCCCATACCCGGTCCAGGACCAGCTCATGGTAGTAGAAGCAGGCAAAGGCAAAGAAATGGGACCAGCCGCTTCCATTGGTAATCATCTCCCATTTATTCAGGCTGAACATGACTGCCATCAGCAGTGCAAACCAGAGGCATCCCACCTTCCTGCCACTGCAATAGGCTGCAAATACCCAGCCTGCCAGCCCTAAGCTCACCACTCCCAGCACCCGTTCCAGGGTTATGGTGAAACCAAAGAACTCCACATTGACAATACGGCAGAGATAATTGACCGGGATGCGTGTCAGCACATCCGGCACAAAAAATTTCTCCGGATTCCACACATCAGGCAGGTAGCTGTTCACCAGCCGGATGTAGTCTGAGTACACCACGTCGCAGGTGGCGTTCTTTACGTACCAGAGGCAGAACAGGATGCCTGCAAGAGGAAGAAGCCAATATATGATTTTCCTGTTTCGTTCTGCATTCATGGTTATCCTGCCCCTTTCCCGTTTTCTCCGTCCTTACCGGACTATGTTCTTATCTGACCGTCATATGCACAATGGCCGCCAGCCTGTCCTCACCCCTCTGTTCCTGGGCATTCTGCATATAGAAATTATACTCAAAGGTAAGGTGCACCATCTGCCATGGCTCGGCCTGGATTGTTGTATTTACAACGTTAGACCGTACCGGCAGGTAGCGGGGTTCATCCTTATCCTTTGTAATCTTCACAGCCTCTCCGCCGCTCATGATGCCCGGATACACCACCTCCAGGTCAATCATGCCTGTCTCACCGGCCATGACAGTCAGGCTGGCGCGTTCATCCATCCAGTCATCGCCGTAGTAACCGTAATCCACCTGGAGCTTCATTTCCCTTACAATCTCTGTAATATCCTGGAACCCATCATGCTCCGGGTCCTCCCGCAGCACCAGCATCCGGTCGTCCACCAGTCCGATGTCCCGGATGCTCTCTATGAACTCCACTCTGGTGCCTTCCGCTGCCCGGTTCCTGTCAAATACCTTGAAAAAGGTCCTGGCCGTGAAATCACTCATCTCATAGCTGTCCCCTATGATGTAGATGGTCCTGCCGAATATATCATCCCCGTATCTTCCATAGGTTTCCTCAGCCAGGGAATTATACCGCAGCTGATTGGGCCAGAGATACAGCTTGGGATAGTCTGCCCGGTAATAAAGCTCCGCCGGAAGCATGAATACCACATAGCAGGCAAAAGCAGCGCCCCAGGGCCAGAGCCGTTTCAGGTACAGCTCCGGCTTCACGCCCTCTGTCAGTTCCCCATACATATACGCCAGAAACAAAAGCGCGGATACCAGCGATACATACACCCACCGCATCTCCACCCGTATGGTCACGCTGGAGGATGCAATGCAGAGTCCGGTAAACAGAATGAACAGGGCGCTGTTCTTCAGCATCCTGACCCTGTATTCCTTCCGTTTCTCCCTCACCAGCTTCGCAGCAAATGCCAGGACAATGACTGCAATGGCTGCATCTGCCAGAAGCACCAGACCCTTGACCGCCAGAGGGCTCTGCCCCCATGGACAGCCGTTGAGATGTTCCGGTCCCGCATTGATGCCGAACACATAAGCAATCTGGCTCAATGCGTATTTAAAGGTATCCGACAGGCTGAAGGTATCCGCCACCTGGGTGCCCCCTGTGCCCGCGGGAAGTATACTTCCAATGGTAAAGGCCCGTATGATTTGAACCAAGAGGAAGGAGGCCAGACCCGCTCCCCATTCCCACAGTTTCCTGCTCTTCTTAAACAGAAGGACCAGGAGAAGCAGGGGAAACAGGGCCATGTAGCGCTCATGTACAAAGCATACCCCGAAATAAAGCAGGCAGGAAATATAGAAGCATACCGGACTGTCCTTTTCATTGAGATACCGGAACAGATACCAGAGAACCAAAATGGCCATCCACAGGGCCATGGTCTCCATAAGCCCCAGCACCTGGCCTATCTGGTAATAGGCCATGCGGCTGATAAGAAACATGGAGGCGCAGAGAAAGCCGATACCCTTTGCCCGGGACAGCCTTCTGCCAATGAAATATATGCTCCAGGCCACTGCTGCGTTCAGCAGAATATTAAAGGGAACAAACCATCCCACATGGTTTCTGACCACTGCCATCTCCAGCCAGGCAGCCAGATAATACAGGAATCTGAATCGGGTGCTGCCTACCGGAAACACATATTGGAGGAAGCTCTGCTCCCCGTAGCAGGACCAGAAATACAGGTCATCCATGTATAAGCCCTTTATTTCAATTCCCCTGTTGACCCACACTGCCATGGCTAGCAGCAGTCCCATGAATATCACATGGTCCTTCCACTCATATTTCTTTTCCATCCTGGAGAACCCAATCCTGGTCCTCGTACTCTCTTTTGCCTCCAATGTATGCGCCTCCTTCTGGCTGTCAATCAAGTTCCGTCATGCTGTAGTTCTCCCTGAATTCCTTCAGGGCCTGCTCCGAATCATCCGGAGGTCCGGCGTCAAGGGTAACTCTGGCCGTCATATTGCCCCACTCATAGCGTATATCGGAAAGGCTTCCCTCCGCAATCATATCCTCAATTATCTGCAAAGCCCTGTCCTGTCCTGCCAGGTATCCGGCTTCCACAAAAAAATACTCTGTACCGGCGTATTTAAGGAACTCCTCAAAGTATGCCAGCCGCTTTACCAGGTACACATTCCCCCCGCTGCCTGTCACATCATAATAGCTCTGGACGCTGCAGGGCAAATCCAGGACCCTGGGATGCCTGCCAAAGGCCAGGACGCGGCTCCTGGGCGTAAACATGCAGGACAGGGTAAGGTTCCCCTCCCTGGCTCTCCGGTCAAGCATTTCCTTCCGGTGGTCGTAATAGCCCATGTGACGCAGGCTCACAGGCGTGAAACCCGGCTCTCCCGCCCAGCCCGTGGTACAGGTCACCGCTGTATTCACCGCAAAAAATAAAACCAGCACCAGGGACACGGACCGTCTGACCGCGCCTCCCCAGTTCTGCCCGCTTCCCATCCGCAGCGCGCTGACGGCCAGTAAAGCGTAAAACAGAATAAAATAATTTCCGTCAACCTGGTACAGCGTATAAATACTTGCCAGTGAACCAAGGGCCAGAACCGGAATAAGAATACAGTCAAAGAAGTTCAGAAAACCCTGGGAGCCGCCTGGCTGGTTCAGTCCGTCCGGCTGGTTCAAACCGTCTGGCTGCGCCTTCCCTCCCCGCGCTCCGGCAGCATGCCGTTCCTTGACGGCCTTCCATGCAGCGCCGAGCCATATGGCCAGAAAAACCGTCACAATTCCGGTTCCCCATGCAATGATTACATGAGCCATGTCCTCTGATACCGGGGCAAACAGAATTCCCTGCACCCGTGCCCACAGACGCGCTGATTTTTCTCCTGCGGTCAGGGCAGACGGGTCCCCAATCACATGCGTGAAGGTATAGGGGTATTTTACCCGGCATCCGGCCTTTTCAAAAAACCCCGCAAATATGGATGTCACCGGCACACCGGTGAAAAGCCATGTGCGGTACCACAATCCGGCTGCTGCTGCCCCCGGAACCAGAAGGAGCAGCCAGCCTCTTCTGCAGCCGAAGGTGAAGCGGCGGGTAAGAATCAGGCATAAAAGGGCCGTCCCGCCCAGAGCCGTGGAAAACACCAACGCCGTGGGCTTGTACACCAGCGTCAGCAGATAGGTGCTCACAGCCATGAGAAGCCAGGGCGTACTTGCGGACGGGCCGGATTTCCTGCCCTGTCTCCCGCTGCAAAGCCCAAAGCAGATAAAATCATATATAATGAGCTGGTGCAGCAGCGTTATGTTGTCGCTTTTTGCAGTGGCAGCCATATTCATGATTCCCGGAATGGCTGCCAGAACAGCTGCTGCCCATATTCCTTTTTCCCGTCCGCAGTACCGTCCCGCTATGCCGGCTGACAAAAGCAGGATTCCCACGGTACACCAAAGGGAAAAGGCCAGGACAAATCCGTAGGTGGGTGTCCCGCTCAGAGGGAGCACCAGGACTTCCAGGCCTTTGCTGTAGGTATAAACCAGGTTAATCATGCCCAGATTTTCATAAATTCCCTTTCCGTTATCCAGGACATAGGCGGAACGCAGGCCATAGTGAAGGGAATCATAGTCCAGTTCAATATTCATGCGGCCTGCCTGAATCAGAACCATGGTGATGATAAAGGCAAGTAAGGCAGCACTGCCAATGCTCCGCCTCTTATCCCCAGGTCTGTTTTTCCTCACAGCATCCTGCCATGACAGGGAAAACGCGCGCTTATTTTTTCGCACCTGCAGGACTTCCATTACAACAGCCCCAATAGCCATAGCTGCCGCCAATCCCCTCCACAGCATCAGCCCGCCGTGTCCTGTAAGGGATACAAGGCACACCAGAACCATCCACAGGGCGCTTCCCAGCACAAGGCACATAGCCGTCTTCTGCGGAAAAGGTATATGGACAGGTGTATGTCCTCTCTCCAGCAACAGCCTGAGAAGCTGCCTCCCTGCCAGTATCAGTACCCCCATATATATGCCGGACACCAACATGGGCAGGAAAATACGGTGGCACCATGTAAACAGGATAACTCCTGCTGCCAGTCCCAGCGTCCTGGCACCCATTCCGGGGCACGGCCCTGGCTTTCCCCTTCTGCCCCCGGCCAGACAGAGCAGGTTCCACAAAAACACAAGGACCACCTCCGCCATCATAAAAAGGGTCCGGGGATTACGGAGCACCGGCACCAACGGGCCCCGCAGAAGCACACTGTGCACGGTCACGGCCAGGACCGCCAGCCCTGCCGCCCCTATGATGATTGCGGGTATTTTATCTCTTTTACCAGTTTCCATGCAGCCAATCCTTATCCCTGTATCTTTCAGTCATATTCGCCATAGGCCTTTTTATAAAAGCCCATAATGATGTCCGCCACGGGCTCCGGCCAGAAACGGCAGAACATTTCCCGTTCCTCCTCAAACCGGCGGTTGTCCCTTATACATGCCTTTGTGGTGGCATCCTCATGGACCCGGTAATAGAGAAGGGGCCGCTCGTCACAGATAAAACGCCCGGGCGTCTCTGCCAGCCTCACAAGGTTGTCCCAGTCCAGGGCAAACCTGTACTCCGAACGCACAAAGGGTTCACCCAGCACCGCCTTGTGATAGGTGGTGGCAGGACAGCATACGGGATTTCCCAGGACAAAGGCCAGCTTCTTTACCCAGGCCCTGTCGTTGAAATCCGGAAACCGCAGAGGCATTCTCAGAATCCGCTTAATCCACAGCATTGCATCTCCTGTTATGAGCCTTCCCTGCTTGACAATCACATAATCCGTGGTGAAAACCGTCATATCCTGATATCTCTTATGGGCTGCCAGAAGCCTTGCGCTGTATTCCCGGTGATACATATCGTCCTGGTGGGCAATGGTCACCAGTTCGCCCTCTGCCATGGAATAGGCAAAATTCCAGTCATCCTTTATATTGCTCTCCCCCTGCCGCACATATACCTGCAGACCGTATTTCCAGGCCATCCGGTCAATGTAGGCGCTGGGAGTGGAGGTGCAGATGATAATATGAGCAGGCACGGTCTGGGCCTTAAGGGAACGGATGCACTGCTCCAAATAAGGCGAGTCCTGATAGGCGCATATGGAAAATACGTGCTTATACTTCATAAAAATGTTCCTCCAGCATCAGACACAGGGCATGGTAAATGGGGAGGTGCAGCTCCTGTATTTTGAATGTCTCATCAGCAGGCACCACAATGGCGCAGTCGCAGGCTTCCGCCATCTTCCCGCCGTTCTTACCCGTAAGGCCAATGGTCCTGATGCCGGATGCTTTTGCCACAGCCACAGCATACATCACATTCTCAGCATTGCCCGAGGTGGAAATGCCGATAAATACATCCCCCTTTTTTCCATAGCCGTATAACTGCTGTGCATAAATCATTTTCCCGTTCACATCATTAAGAAATGCGGTTGACAGTCCCGCATGACCCGTGAGGGCAATTGCCGGAAGTCCTCCCTGGAGGCAGGATGCCAGCTCCTCCCCGCGATTTGCATCTGCTTCCCTTAGCGCAGCCGCAAATTCGCCGGACACAGGGCGGCGTTTGACAAAACCCTTCATCAGTTCGCCCACTATGTGCTCGCTGTCCGCACAGCTCCCGCCATTTCCTGCTATCAGTACCTTGCCGCCGCCCGCGTAACAATCACGCAGGATTTCATAGGCAGCCAGCACCTGGCCCTTCACTGCCTCCAAAACCGGATACCGGCTGGTTAACTCTTCCAGATACTCCATCTCTCTCATCCTTAGTCTGCCTGTCCTTTCTCAATAATCCACCGGGCTGCCTTCACAAGGTCCTCCGCATAATAATCATAAACCGGAGGTATGCCTTCCTTTTCTTCCCGGCTGTGTATCCCGCTTCCATAACCGGTTCCCACCAATATGGCGGTGAGGCCGTAATTATGTCCTGCCTCCACATCCAGCAGCTTATCCCCTATCATAAAGGAGCGGGATTTATCCACCGCAAACCGCTGGCCCGCCATCTCAAACATACCGGTTCCCGGCTTGCGGCAGCTGCACTCCTTCTTATATGGGCCGGTTCCGTGCTCCGGGTGATGGGGGCAATAATAAAATGCGTCAATGGATGCCCCCTGTGCCTCCAGGATACGGTTCATATAGACATGAAGGTTTTTTACGTCCTCCTCACCATAGTATCCCCTGGCCACTCCTGCCTGATTGGTGACAACCACCAGACAATACCCTGCCTCCTTAAGCATCCGCAGTGCCTCCGGCACTCCCGGAAGGAGCTTAAGGTCCGAAGTACGGTGAAGGTAGTGGACTTCCTCATTTAATGTGCCGTCCCGGTCCAAAAATACAACTCGCTCCATAATATCCGTCCATCCTGTATGTTCATTCCGCTTTGCTGCTTCTGTCTTTCTTAAATGTTGAACCTGTACTCTCCATTAGGCATATGGACCTTCACCTGGTCATACTGCCATCTGGACTCATCCGCCACCCAGCTCTGGGCGCCCCGCAGTTCAAAATTCCAATCCGCCAGCTGTCCGCCCACCTGCTCCATACGGGCAGCCACCTTATGGCGCACATTGTAGGGGCAGTACATGAGAAGGTAGCCTCCTCCTCCGGCTCCCAGAAGCTTGCCTCCCAGCGCGCCGGCCTTAAGGGCCTCGTCATACAGTTCATCAATCTGAGGATTTGTTATCTTGCTGCTCATACGCTTCTTGCTCTGCCAGCCATAGTCCAGAAGCTTGCCAAAACTGTGGAGATTCCCCTTTAACAGTTCATCCTTCAGGGCATAGGCCAGGGCCTTTACCTCGCACATGGCCTCAAAGGCATCCTTTTTCTCATAGTTCTGCACCTGGTCCTTAATGATATTGGCAGAGACATGGATTTTTCCCGTATAACAGAGAAGGAGGTTATACTGAAGCTCATGTATGATATCCTTTTTAATGCGCAGGGGATTTACCACCACATTGTTGCGTCCGTGGAATTCAATGAAATTGAATCCTCCAAAGGTAGCCGCATACTGGTCCTGGTACCCTCCGTCAATCTTCAGGTCCAGGCGCTCCACCTGGTAAGCCTTGTCCGCCAGGGCATAGGCATCCATCATCACACCCTTCCAGCGGGCCATGGCAGTAAGCATGGCCACCATGACAGTGGACGAGGTTCCAAGGCCTGAGCCGGGAGGCGCGTCGCACTGAAGGTACACTTCGCAGCCCTGGTCAATTCCCATGGCATTAAGAGCCGCGGTTACCAAATCCAGTCTTCCGTCATACACATAATTTTCACTGGTGTTATATTTCACTGTCATATCAAAGTCCAGGGAATGAACCACAATCTGGTCGTCCTCCCTGGGCACAATGGAACAGTAGGCATATTTATTGATGGTGCTGCCAATGATGGCCCCTCCCTGCTCCTCGCAGAACGGTGCCACATCCGTACCTCCGCCTCCGAAGCTGACCCTCAAAGGCGCCCTTCCTCTGATTACCATATATGTCTCCTCTCTCTGTCCTGCATTTATCTTCTGAAGTGAATCGTTTAAACGATATCTCCCGGAATAAATCCATTATCAGACAACGACTTTATTCCTCACATCATCCTGAAACTGGAAATACGCCTCCGGAATTCCTATGTCAATAAAATACCCGTCATTGACAAAGCCTCCCAGCCGTTTTCCCTCTGACAGCCATCTGGGAATCATATCATTCTCCAGGGACACCTTACCCTCCGGTATTTGGTCCAACAACTGGCGTTTCATCAGGTAAATGCCTCCGTTGATGGTTCCCTCCCTGGTCTCCTCTGTTTTTTCGTTAAACCCGGTCAGAAAACCGTCCCGGTCCAGAACTGCCTGGCCGTACCGCGAAACATCCGGCACCTTACGCAGAACCAGGGCCATATCCAGATTCTGGCTGTCCTGCTGTCTCAAAAGCCGCGTATAATCAATCTGGTAAAATGTATCCGCATTCAGCACATAAAAGCAATCCTCCGTAATGAACCTGCCGGCATTCTTTATGGCGCCAGCCGTGCCCAGCAGCGTCTCCTCATAAGCATAGGACCCATGGAACCCAAAAGCAGCCCCATCTCCAAAATGCTCCTCCACCATAGACCCCTTATAGCCCACAGCAAAGACAATATCCGTAATCCCGTGACGTACCAGCTCACGGGTTACATATTCCATAAAAGGCTTTCCCTCAATCAGCGCCATTGGCTTGGGCCTGTCGCTCACCACACTGCGAAGCCTGGTCCCCAAACCTCCGGCCAACAAAATAGCCTGCATTCTAAAATTCCTCCTATACGATTACCGGGAACAACATTCCCCGGCCTGACATGGTTATTCCCGAATCATGCCGGTACGCCAGGCCGCTGGCTGTGGGGCGCACCACACGGCCGCCGGATGTCCGGCTTCACTTAACCGCGCCGCTCACTGCCTTCACGAAAGTCTCCCTCCACCACCTTCCAGGCGCCGTCCAGACTGTAATGCTTCTTTATATACGCCTGGGTTTTACGGCAGAGCCGGCTTAAACGTTCATTATCCTGATATAATTCCACGGTCTTCCCGGCAAACAGCTCTGCCTGGTCCTCTATCTCCAGCACTGTATCTGCAAAGGGAATACCCTCTGCTCCTGTGGATGTGGTCACAATGGGCGCTCCGTTGTATATGGCTTCCACTACCTTGCCCTTCACGCCTGCCCCGTATCTTAACGGCACCACCACAACCCTGCACTGGCCGTAGAGCCGGGACAGCTCCTCCTCGCTCACAAATCCCTTGATGATTATTCCATTACCAGGTTCCTCCAGGGCCTTGATTTCATCTGTCACCTTGGAGCCCACCACATAGAACTTTACGTCCGGCAGTTTCCTGCGTATAAGCGGGAATATTTCCCTGGCAAACCACAGCACTGCGTCCGCATTGGGCGGATGGGCGAAACCGCCTACAAACAGCAGCCCTTCCCTCTTTGCAAAGTCGTCCTGTATGTTATCCAGGAATGTGTCATAGACATAGGCCGTGATGGCCTTTGCAGGAATACTTCCATCAATGGCATGTATGGCGTTAATCTCCACATAGGAGGGATAATAGGAAATGGCTGCCTTGTGCATCATGGTCAGCTCCACGGATTTCCAGTAATCCGCCTCCCTCTTGATGCTGATATCACCAGTCAGCTCATACTCCCTTCCCAGACGAAGAAAATGCAGGTCATGACCATAGTAAATCACCTTCATCTTGGTGTAATCTTTTATAAAGTCCACATATTTGGAGGCAATATGGGGTCTGTTCAGGTATGCAAATGATATTTCGCCGCCATTGGCCTTCAGCCAGTCCCAGATGCCTGCTGCATAGGAATCTCCGTAGAGCACCTCAATTCCCATCTGCTGAAGGGTGGTGGTATAGGGCTCCTCATGAAGGAAATTGTCACCCAGGAACTTCACCACATAGCCCTTTTTCAGGAACATCTTCAGGTACTGGTAGGTTGTCTTGGACCCCGCATCCCTGTCAAAGGTAGGCACATAGTGGTCCACCACCAGGATGATTTGCTTCCCCTGGCTGCGCTCCCTGGCCCTGAACGGGTTGGGATTTCCGGTGTTGACACACTGCTTTTTAAATTCCTCCGCCCATTTCTCTTTTAATTTTTCACTGTTTTCCACCTGGTAGCGTTTCAGGCCGGTTCCGTTTACATCCGTACCATTGGAAACACCCTCAAAGTGGATGACCTTGGACAGAGGCTGGTAAACAACCCTGTATCCGGCCTTTCTCACCTCAAAGGCCAGGTCCGAATCCTCGCAGTAGGCCGGGGCAAACCGCTGGTCAAAGCCGCCAATCTGTTTCCACAGCGCCGTGCTGAGAAGGATGGCTGCTCCTGATATATAGTCTACATCTTTTACATAATTGTATTCTGCCTTGTCCGGGTCATCCAGGCGGCCATAATTCCAGCCTGAACCGTCGCTCCAGATAATGCCTCCGGCTTCCTGGAGACGCCCGTCCGGGTACACCAGCTTGGAGCCGGCCATGCCAATGGTGGAATCGGACTCAATCAGGTCCACCAGGGAAGACAGCCAGCCCTCTGTCACCTTGGTGTCATTGTTGAGGAACATGATATATTTTCCCCTGGCAGCCTTTGCAGCCTGGTTGCAGTTGCGCAGGAACCCCTGGTTGGTTTCGTTCCGGCAGATTACAAGCCCATCCACGTACCGCCCCAGTTCTGCCGTGGCATCGGTTGATACGTCATCGGCGATAATGACCTCATAGCTTACATCCTTTGTAAACTCCAGGATGGACTGGAGGCATGCATAGGTATAGTGCACCTGATTATAACAGGGAATCACAATGGAAACCATGGGTCCGTCCCATGTTCCGGCGCCTTGCCCTGAAGTTATATATTCTCCCCTGCCAGGCACCTGCGGAAATACCAGCCTGCCGTATTTAAGATATTCCCCTCCAATCCTAAAATCACCGTCTATCTGGTTGCGCCCCTCTTTGGTGGCGTACAGCCTGCCGTAGCGCACCGGATGCTTCACTGTGTTATAACAGTAGTTGAGTATCTTGCGTTTACGGGTGCCCCTTGGAAACGCCCGGTTGACCTGGGCTCCCAGCTTACGGCGGGCCTTGAACACAAGGGCCTCATGTCCGTTGAGATAGGTGGCCAGCTTGCCCAGCTCATTGACTTCATGGCGCAGGTCCTTAATCATCACTTCCAGATTCGCCACATGGTTATTGGTAAGGCGCTGAACCTCCTGTTCCTTGCGAATCTGAAGATTTTTTTCCTCAACCTCCGCCTGAAGCTGGTTGATACGCTCCCTTGCCTGTGAGAGAGCCTGGTCCGTCTCCTTAAGCTCATCCAGGGTCGTAACCTTCTGCTGGTAATTTACCAGGTATCCCTGGTCAGGGTCGCCATGGACATAGGACTGGAAGGAGGCTTCCATGGATGCGTACACGGACGCAAGCCCGCTTCCTATGCCGAACTCCTGTAAAAATTCTTCCAGGGAAGAATATGACATCAGGCCCTGGTACTTATAATAGAAATAAGCCAGATTGCGGTATTGTACAAAGCGGGCCGGAACCGGAAAATCAAAAACCCATTCGTAATCCAGACAGTATAACTGCTCACGCCCGTCCATTTCTGTTATCATCAGGTTCTCAAAAAGCCCGTCAATATTGCTTACTTTATAGGAAAAATCCTCTAAATCAGGAACCGTTCCAAATATATCTGTAAACTCCGGCGTCACAGCAAACGGAACTATCTGGTCCTCCGGCACATCATAGAGGAACGCAAGCCCTGCCTTAATGTCCTCCACCGGCGCCTTGCCGTCCCTGATGCCCTGCCCCAGACGCTCTGCCAGGGTTATGCCTTTCAGATACCGGAACTCCACCTTACTGCCGTCCACGGATATCTCCGGCTCCAGGATTCTGACTCTGGGATTGAGCCGGCTTAACTGCTGGTATTTTTTTCTCAGGGAAAGGATATGGATGCTCCCTGCCCTGCCAAGAGCAGCCTTTTCCACCCGGCGTTCCCCTTCCAGTTCCCGTATGCTGGTGCGAATCCGGAACTCTTCCCTCCTGGTACGGTTATATTTTGCGAAAATAGTATTCTCCTGTCCGCCGTCCCGGGAGGCTATAATCAGGAAGGAATTGGAAAACCGGCCGAAATCCTCTTCCTCAATCAGCCGGTCAAACACTTCCTCCTCATTGAGGCAGGCATACCGGGGGCTGTCATAGGAGACAGAGGAGCTGGTGATTTCCCCCTTTCCCGGCAGGTACCGGTCTGAGTAGACTGATATGGGCATTCTGTGGTCAGGTACGGGATAATAAAAATCCGCCTGGGTAAGACCTGCACTCCGGCAGGCTTCCTCTGCCTGCCTTCTGGTACAGAAACCTTCCTCATGGTTCCCCCCTGCCAGGTACCTGAGTCCCAGCGCATTTTCACAGGCAATAACCAGGCGTCCCTCCTGTCCCAGAAAGGAAGCGCCAAAAGCAGCCGCATCCCGGATTTCCTGGCCTTCCCTGAGTCCTGCAATGACCACAAGGTCATAGGACGGTCCTGGCCGGCTTTCCTCTGCATCCGCCCTAAAACCGTAGGTAATGTTGCTGTAATCCTTGTTGCGCTCCCGGTTTACGGCAAGGTTTTCATCCGCCTGGTCCATAACCGTCACATGGGCGCACCTGGACGCCAGCAGCCCTGTCAGAACACCATAGCCCGAGCCAATCTGAAGCACTTCCCGGCTGCCCGTAAAATCCAGCCATTCCAAAAGATTTTCCCTTATATCAGACAGCGCATGGAGCACCTCCGGCCTGGACTCATTGTCCAGGGCCCTCCTGATGCCCTCAGGACTGCTTCCGTATTGTTTCAATAAATCTAATATTTCATAACTGATATCCTTCATGGAAAGTTGTAATCCTCCGTTCACAGTTGCGTGCCCTTTACCGGCCTCCGTCATTTCGGCCTCCATCATTTCGGCCCCGCCATTTAAGCTCCGTCATCTAGGCCTCCGCCATTTCGGCCTCCACCTTCTCAGCCGTCACCTGGGACTCCATGTCATACACCCCAACTGTGTTCTTATTGGAAATAACCGTAATATTGGTCACATTGTAGAGGCGGTGATACACCACATGCTCACCCTGCTCAAATCCGGTGCAGCTCATGCTCAGCAGATATTCCCCGCCCTGGAGTGTCATTTTCTGTGTGAATTCCACCACATACTCATCCCCGCGCTTCACAGGCTTAATGTCAGCCCCTTCAAACATGGTGTTGGTGCCGGTAAGCTCCGTACCCTTTTTATCCTTTATGGTGTAGGTGAAAATAGGGGACTGTATCTCCGTATTAAAATGAATCCGTTCTTTTATGGTAAACATCTCCCCTTTTAACAAAAGATTGGTAATATTTCCCCTCTCGTCAAAAAGACCCAGGTCCACAATCTCGGCCCGGCCGTCCCCGTATTCTGTGCGGTCATAATTAATAGTCAGCTGGTCCTTCATGAAACGGCTTTCCTCTAATCCCATACCGCCGGAAAAATCAGACATCTCCACATCTCTGCTGCCGGATACGCCTGATTCCTGTCCGGCTGTCTTAGGGCAGCCTGACTCTGTCCCGCCATGGTTTCGGCCGTTTTTCTGTTCTTCCCTTCCTTCTGCGTTATGGTCCGGACCGTCTCCGTTATCATCCAGTCCATTTCCGCCAGGCAGCCCCTCTCTCCGCTGTCTCTCCCGTTCCAATTCCGCCTTTAAGGCATCCAGCTGTCCGGCCAGAATCTTCTTATACATATCCACTACGCGGCCCGCAGGACCTTCTGCGATAAATTCCCCCTTGTTCAGCAGCACAACCCGGTCACAGTATTTGATGATGCTTCCCATATCGTGGGTCACCATAAGAATAGTGGTCCCCTTCTGGCGGATTTCTTCCATTCTGCGGTAACATTTTGACTGGAAGAACACGTCGCCCACCGAAAGGGCCTCATCCACAATGAGGATTTCCGGGTCTACATTGATGGCCAACGCAAAAGCCAGCCGTACAAACATACCGCTGGAATAAGTCTTCACCGGCTGGTACACAAAATCCCCGATTTCCGCAAATTCCAGGATATCCTGAAGCTTGGCGTCCATCTCCTTTTTCGTGTAACCCATCATGGTGCCGTTCATATATATATTTTCAATGCCTGTATAATCCATGTTGAATCCGGCTCCCAGCTCCAAAAGAGCAGATATCTTGCCGTCCACCTTTACCTCCCCGGTGGTAGGGGTGAGAACCCCGGTAATGATTTTTAAAATGGTGGACTTGCCGGAACCATTGGTGCCGATGATTCCCACGGTTTCCCCCTTCCTTACCCGGAAGGAAAGCTGGTTCAGCGCGTAAAAATCCCGGTGGTAATTCTTATGGGAAATACTCATGGATTCCTTCAGACGGTCAATGGGCTTCTCATATAATCTATATACCTTGGTCACATCTGCAACGTCTATGGCATATTTATTGTCCTGTTCTTTCACTGACATAACATTCTCCATCTCTATGCATACTTCTCCACTTTAGGCATAAGTATAGCATACAATGCAGGATTTTTATACCTCAAACCATATTTTTCAAAAAAAGTTAAGAATCCCCTTGACATATATAACTGTATATATTATAGTTACAGTATGAACTGTATACGATTTAATTACAGAATAGGAGGAAACACATGAAAGGTACGATTTTTACGGCTGTCCTTATATGCAGCGCCATACTGGCAGCCTGCAGCCCCGCTGCCCCCAGGGAAGCCATGGCTTCTACACAAAGCCCGTCTCAGGCCGCCGCAGAAGAACAGGCTGCTTCCGGCATGGCGGAACAAAGGCAGTCATCTGCTGAGTCTGCTTCCCCTGATTCCGATGAGAATGCATACCATAAAATTACTGCCGGGGAAGCAAAGCAGATGATGGACCAGGGAAATGTTACGGTAGTGGATGTACGCACAGCGGAAGAATACGCGGACGGACACATACCCGGCTCCATTCTGGTTCCTGTGGAGTCCATAGGAGATACGAAACCGGAGGCACTTCCCGACACAGAGGCAGTCCTTTTAGTACACTGCCGCACAGGCATCCGCAGCAAGCGGGCTTCGGACCAGCTGGTGGAATTGGGATATAAGCATGTCTATGATTTTGGCGGAATTGTGGACTGGCCCTATGAGACAGTGAAAGAAAACTGACTTATATTAGAAAAGCTTAATACTGATGGTTTATATATAAGATTAAAGAATGAATGTTCGGTGACTTTTATCACATAACTCAAGTACAAAATGTGGTATCCTATAACTAATAGAGCAAAACACAAAAAAGAGAAAACCAGGAGGAAATAACAATGGAATTGAAACATTTAAATAAGGATGAATTTGAGCAGGCTGTCAATGCCGGTGATGAGCTGGTGGTTGTGGATTTCTTTGCAACCTGGTGCGGCCCCTGTAAGATGCTGGGTCCGGTGGTAGAGCGGGCAGCAGACAAATTTTCAGACGTACATTTTTATAAAGTGGATATTGACGAGGAAATGGACCTGGCGGCCCGTTTCCAGGTTATGAGCGTTCCCACCCTTATCTATTTCAAGCGGGGCGAGGTATTATCCAAATCAGTTGGTCTGGTTTCACCGTCAGATATTGATAATGAAATCAGCAAGTTAAAATAATAAGCCATCACACACTTTTTTGCATCCCCTTTTTGGCAGGCCGGTTCCTTACATGGACCCGGCCTGTGTTTTATCCCTGTTCTTTTAACTTTCCATTAAGCTTGGCATAAATCCGTTCACGTATCCATGGCTCCTGTGTGACCCGGGTCACCGAAACCATTTCCGCTTTATGATATCCTTAATACATCAATCAATTATGAGGTGTTTTATTATGAAGCATTTATCCAAAAATCTTGCCTGTGTAGATGCCGGGGCCTGCGTGGCCTGCGGCTGCTGCCTTAAGGTATGTCCCCGCCAGGCTATTTCCGTGTTTAAGGGTTCCTTCGCCGTGGTAAACCAGGACGCCTGCGTGGGATGCGGACTCTGCGCAAAGGAATGTCCGGCCAGTGTAATATCCATCCTGCCCCGCAGTCCGCAGGATTACGAATCAGTCCATACAGGAGGAAACTGCCATGAATAAGTCAGCCTTAAAAATCAAAAAACACTGGTATGATTACCTTTGGATTGCATCCCTGCTTTATCTGTTCCTGGGCTTCTTCAACATCATGTTTGCATGGCTGGGCCTGATTTGTTTCCTGGTACCGCTGGGCATCTCCATTGCCACCGGCTCCAAGCTTTACTGCAACCGCTACTGCGGCAGGGGACAGCTGTTTTCCATTCTTGGCCGTAAACTCCACCTGTCTTCCAACCGGGAGATGCCCAGATGGATGAAGTCCAAAGCCTTCCGCTATGGTTTCCTTGTATTCTTCCTGGTTATGTTCTGCCAGATGCTCTTTAATACCTACCTGGTGTTCAGGGGAACATCCGGCTTAAAACAGGCCGTCACATTGCTCTGGACCTTCCGTCTGCCCTGGCAGCACGCCTACCGCAGCACAGGACTGCCCCTGTGGACCGCCCAGTTTGCCTTTGGGTTTTACAGCGTCATGCTGACCTCCACTATCCTGGGCATGGCCACCATGGCGCTGTTCCGTCCCCGCTCCTGGTGTGTCTATTGTCCCATGGGGACCATGACCCAGATGATATGCAGGGCAAAGGCAGGCGGCTGTTCCGCTGCAGCTTCCCAAGGCGGCTTTTCCGGGTGCAGCTCCGCCGAATGCGGGACCTCCGGGTGCAGCTCCATTCCGTCAAATGACCACTTTGCGTAACCCGTTCCCCCACTGCCGGCAGGTCCACCTTACCGTTTCAGCCTTTGACAAAATACAGGAAATTGTCTACACTATAAGAATATATATAATTACACCCTGTATTTAACCCAAACCGTAAGGAGGCCCTGTCCGCCATGAACCGTACAGACCGCAGCATCACAGAAACCCTGAGAACAAGCTACCCCTTCTGGGAAAAACTTACCGATTCCCAGAGGGAGCAGCTTAAAACCAGTTCTTTTATCCGGGATTATGGGCCCGGAAGCTTTGTACACAGCCGTTCGGAGGAATGCCTGGGCATTCTGATAGTATTGTCCGGGCAACTGCGCACCTATATACAATCCGAGGAAGGCCGGGAAGTCACCCTGTTCCGTCTGGGGCCAGGCGAGGTATGCACCCTGTCCGCCGCCTGCATGATGCAGGAAATCACCTTTGATATCTTCATTGAGTCCATTGGCAGTTCCGCCCTTCTCATCACCAGCGCCTCCGGTATCCGCCGTCTCATGGAGGCAAATATATATGCGGAGAACTACATCTACCGCCAGACCGCCGAACGTTTCTCCGACGTCATGTGGTCCATGGGCCAGCTTCTCTTTTCCAGCTTCGACAAACGGCTGGCCGCTTATCTGGCGGATGAACAGATAAAACTGGGCTCTGATGTGATTTCCACCACCCATGAACAGATAGCCAAGAACCTGGGCACTGCCAGGGAAGTGGTGTCCCGTATGCTCAAATATTTTGAAAAAGAGGGCCTGGTCGCCCTTGGCCGGGGAACCATTACCATAAAAAATATATCCGGCCTGAAAAAACTGCTGTCCTGAAATACCTGCAGCCCTTGTGCACCGTCTATTCCATATCCCCCTCCTTGCACAGCTCCATCAGTGTCCTGGCGCTTTGGGGCAGGAATTTATTCTTGTGGTAAATCACCGAAAACTTCCGGTTCAGGGCAAGTCCCTGTATCCTAAACTCAGCCAGCTCCCCGTCCTGTATGGCCTGGCGCACCAGGAAATAAGGCAGGATGGAGATTCCCAGCCCTGCCTTCACCCCCTGGAGGATTACCTGGTTGCTGGCGCTCTGCCATATGGGCCGGACATTCAATTCCTGCGCTGCCAGAATACCGTCAAATATCTCCCTTCCAGCACTCCCCTTTTCCCGTAAAATGAAATCCTGGTTTCTTACCTCTGCCAGCTCCTCCAGGGTCTTTCCCGCAAATTCATGGCCGGCCGGACATATAAAGGCCAGCCGGTCCCCCTCAAAGCTTTCGCTCAGTATAAAGGGGCTGTGAGCCGCCCCTTCTATAATTCCCACATCAATCTCATTGTCCAGAATCTGCTGTTCAATGGTTCCTGAATTGGCAATAAATGCCTCTACCTCCAGGGCAGGATACTGCTGTTTCAGTCTCTTGATGTATCCGGACAGCAGATAGGTCCCTATGGTGATGCTGGTTCCCACCTTAAGCCGTCCTATGGCGTCCCCGTCCCGTACTCCCTGCTCCATCTCATCCAAAAGGTCTATGATATGCCTGGCATACTGCAGGGCCCTGCGGCCATTATCCGTCAGGTACAGCTTGCGGGAAATACGGTCAAACAGCTTTACCCCGTAGTATTCCTCCATCTCCGAGATGGCCAGGCTGATGGACGGCTGGGCAATGAAAAGCTGGGATGCCGCAGCCGTCATACTGCCTGTCTCACATACGGTGACAAATATTTTCAGATGGCGAAGTGTCATGGTCCTCTTTTCCTGAACCCCATACGGCCGGCAGCGGATGCAGCCTTAAAATTAGCCATATGGTTCATCTATAATAAATTTATAATACTTATTATTTAATTATAGTATTTTACATATGTATTTTCAAGCTGTATAGTATATAGAGGAAAAAACAAATACATTTGTATCGTTAGGAGGATACCGTCATGGTAGTTAACATAAAATCAGGAAACCATGCCTCATCCGGGGTACCGGGACACGGGGGCAGCCGCAGTTCCCTTCTGGTCAAACTATTTCTTTCAACCTTGTACCTGAGCGCCTTTACCTTTGGAGGCGGTTACGTCATTGTCACGTTAATGAAGAAAAAATTTGTGGATGAATACCATTGGATTGATGAACAGGAGATGCTGGACCTGGTGGCCATTGCCCAGTCCTCCCCCGGCGCCATTGCAGTCAACGGCGCCATTGTGGTGGGCTATAAGCTGGCCGGAATGACAGGCGTACTGACCACGGTCATTGCCACCGTCATCCCTCCCTTTACCATACTTACCCTGATTTCCTTCTGCTACGCGGCTTTCCGTTCCAATCTTTTTGTGGGATGGATGTTAAACGGAATGCAGGCCGGAGTGGGCGCTGTCATTGCCCAGGTGGTCTGGGAGATGGGCAGCGGCATTGTAAAAGACAGGCAGTGGATATCCGTCCTGATTATGGCTGCGGCCTTTATGGCCAATTATGTGTATAATGTCAATGTTGTCCTGATTATCCTTTTGTGCGCCGCCATAGGCGTGGTTCGGACTCTTTCTTCTGAGCGCGGGAAAAAAGGAACAGAAGGAGGTGCCCAATGATTTACCTTCAATTGTTTTTAAGCTTTCTCCAGATTGGAGCATTCAGCTTCGGAGGCGGATATGCTGCCATGCCTCTGATTCAGAATCAGGTGGTAACTCTCCATGGCTGGCTGAACCTGGCTGAATTTACAGACCTGGTCACTATTTCCCAGATGACTCCCGGTCCCATTGCCATCAATGCAGCCACCTTCGTGGGCACCCGCATCGCCGGAACGCCCGGAGCCCTGGCAGCCACTGTCGGCTGTGTCCTTCCATCCTGTATCCTGGTCACGCTTCTTGCAAAAATTTACCTCAAATACAGGGATTTAAGCCTGATTCAGGGCGTCCTCAAATCCCTGCGCCCTGCCGTGGTAGCCATGATTGGGGCAGCCGGCGTCAGCATACTGGTCACTGCCTTCTGGGGACTGAACGGATTTTCCCCTGAACTAGGCGCCCTGAACCTGCGTTCCGTCTGTATCTTCCTGGGAGCCATGATACTGCTCATACGTTTTAAAATGAATCCCATCCTGGTGATGGTGCTGTCAGGACTGGCTGAAACAGCCTGTCAGCTGGCAATGCGGGCAATGCAATATTAGTCCCCATTGACTTTAAGGGGATTCCGATATAGAATCGAGTCAGTAAATCAGACAAAATTCCGGGAGGATTCCATGTTGGCGGAATGTATTACACTTGGATTATTTCTGGCAGGTCTTGGACTCTGCATTTTTACGGGCATACAGATTCTGTATGCCCTGTTGTTCGGCCTGTTCTGTTTTTCTGTCTACTGTCTGTGGAAGGGATATTCGGTAAGGGAAACCTGCGCCATGTTGTGGGAAGGCATTTCCCAGGTGCAGAATATCCTTATTATTTTTGCTTTTATTGGGTGCCTGACCGCTGTCTGGCGAATCTGCGGCACCATACCCTATATTCTCTACCATGCGGTCGGTCTGATAAACCCTAAATATTTCGTGCTCTGCACCTTTCTCCTGTGTTCTGCCATGTCCTTCCTCACAGGTACCTCCTTTGGCACGGCCAGTACCATGGGAGTCATCTGTATGCTCATTTCTAATGCAGCCGGCCTCAGTCCCCTTCTTACAGGGGGCGCCATTCTCTCCGGCAGCTTTTTCGGGGACCGCTGTTCCCCCATGTCATCCAGCGCCCAGCTGATATGCAGCCTGACCAGGACAGACATTTATCTGAACATGAAGCTGATGTGCCGCAGCAGTGCTGTTCCCTTAGCCCTGACCTGTCTCCTGTACGTGGTTCTGGCCTCGGGTTCCGGTGCTCCGGTGGATAAGGGGCTCACGGACTTGTTCAGGGCGAATTTTTCCCTCCACTGGTCTTCCATGCTTCCGGCTGTCCTGATTCTGGTTCTGGCTCTGCTCCATGTGGACGTAAAATATGCCATGGCAGCCAGCATAACAGCCGGCGCCGCAGTATCCCTGATTATCCAGGGAACCTCCCCGCTGGTCCTGCTCCGCTGCCTCTTAAACGGATATGAAGCAGAGGCCGGGACACGTCTGGCCCAGCTGTTAAACGGCGGCGGCATACGCTCCATGGTAAAGGTGGGCGTCATCGTGCTCATATCAGCCTCCTACTCCGGAATCTTTTCACATACCTGCCTGCTGTCCGGTATAAAGCATGCGCTTTTACGGTCTGCCCGGCGTTTCACTCCCTTCGGCACGGTTCTTCTGACCTCGGTTCTCTCCTGTGCGGTCAGCTGCAACCAAAGCCTGGCCGCCATACTTACCTGTCAGATGTGCGGCGGACTTTATCCCCAAAAAGAAAAGCTGGCCCTCGCTCTGGAGGACACAGCCATTCTCATTGCAGCCCTGATTCCCTGGGGCATTGCCGGCACTGTGCCTGTGGCCGCCATCGGCGCTCCCATGGAATGTATGTTTTTTGCTTGTTACCTGTATCTGGTTCCTGTATGGAACCTGCTGTCCGCCCTTTACCATGACCGGACGCGTACCGAGAGGACTGCGTCCATATCTTCCTCCTAACATACATATTCCGGCGTCTCAAGGGGATAGAGGCTCAAATTCCCATAGCCTACCTGCTCACAACCGCCTTGTCACTCTTTATCATTTCCCTTTTGTCCCTGCCCTCAGGGACAAACCGGAACACCACAAATTCCACATCCTCATCGGTCTCGTTGGCAAAGGTGTGGACTGAGTTCCCCACCCGTACTATCTCCTGCTCATGGACCCTTCTTGTCCTCTCCTCCCCATCCTCCAGCCACCGGCAGGTCAGCACTCCCCTGGTTATGAGAAGGCACTCATCAATCAGGGTATGATAATGCCATTCCTGTGTGCTTGCCGGTGTGATTCGGTTCAGGTGAATCTCGGATTCCTCAAAAATATGGTAACTAACATGGGTTCCATTTGGCTTATCTACGGTTATGGCATCTTCCATGCCTGAAAAACTGATTGGCCCCATAGGCTGGCATCCTCCTTTTCCCTCCGTCTCAACGGTTATCTCCAGTTTACCGCCTTCGGGCACACGCGTCAATCCTTTCCCTGCTTTCCGCCTGTCCCCGGACAATCGCCCTGTACTCATCCTCCCAATCATGCTATAATAAACATGCCTTAACACACAAAAAACAATCAGAACAGGGGAATCCGCCATGGAAATTATTCAAGTAAAAGAAAACAAAAAGAAATACCTGGACCTGCTCCTGCTGGCAGATGAACAGGAGGATATGGTTGACCGCTACCTGGAGCGGGGCGATATGTTTGTGCTGTCAGACGGTTCTGTCCGGGCAGAATGTGTGGTGACAAACGAAGGTCCGGGCACATATGAGCTTAAAAATATAGCGACAGCCCCCCTGTTCCAGAGACAGGGATACGGCCGCCGCCTGATTGAATATCTTTTTAACCATTATCCGGATTTGCAGACCCTCTATGTGGGAACCGGGGACAGCCCTCTCTCCCTGGACTTTTATCATGCCTGCGGTTTTAAAGATTCCCACCGGGTGGAACGCTTCTTTACCGACAACTACGACCATCCCATCATTGAGGACGGCATCCAGCTGGTGGACATGGTCTATCTGAAACGGGAACGCGTCCGGGACTGACTGCATAAACCGGAATTGTTATAATTGTTATTTAAGCCTCTAAACCTGGCTTCCAAATTCCTTCAGCCACTTTCTCCGGGCCTTATAATCCGGCAGGATTCGTTCCACCTCAGCCCAGAACCGCTGTGAATGGTTCATCTCTTTTCGGTGGGCCAGCTCGTGCACCACCACATAATCCAGTATCTCCGGAGGCATGAGCACCAGCTTCCAGTGAAAACTCAGATTTCCCTGGGCGCTGCAGCTGCCCCAGCGGGTCTTGGCTGCCCGCACAGCTATACGGCTGTAATCCACTCCCATGCGCTCTGCAAAATAGGCGCAACGGTTCTCCAGCAGCTTCCCCGCCTTCCTGCGGTAAAGCTTTTCCAGCTCAGGGTCCTTCTCATAGTCCCGGACCGGTCTGGCTTCCTCCTGCCTGCGCCTCTCCATAATCATAAACCATTTCTGCACAATCCAGTCCTGGCGCTCCTTTATGAAGTCCGTCACATACTGGTTGGGAATACGCGCAGGCACCCTGGCGTACACATGGCCGTCCGCCTTGATTTCCAATCCAATGGTGCGCCGTTTGGAGTAGACCACCTCCACGGGAATGATTCCCTCCTGGTCCCCATGGCGCCAGCTAATCTCCACTTTCTGTATCATAAAACGCTCCTCACCATCCCGGAGCACAAACTGCCGTTCCTACAGGACATCGGAAAAATGAGGCCGGAGACGCTTGAACATCTTAAGGCCCAGCAAAAGCACTGCCGCGGTAAATCCCCAGTAATAAAGGGTCAGGGTGGGCCGTTCCCAGAACCAGTTTCCTGTAAGCATGGTATCCCTGTACCCGGCCACCACGTAATAAAAAGGATTCAGCTTAAACAGCACCTCCACCCATTTTCCCGCTCCGGTAAACATGGATTCATGGTACATGATGGGAGTCATCCAGATACCGAACTGGAGACAGATGCTCACAATCTGCGCCATATCCTTAAAAAACACATTGACCGCGCTGGTAAAGAACCCAAATCCCAAAGCCAGCAGGGAGGCCGCCAGGGAATAATAAACCAGCTGAAACCATATGAGGGAAGGCATCCTGCCTATTATCAGATACATACCAAACATGATGACCACGAAAAAGGCGTGGACCAGCAGACAGGATATGAGCTTGATGATTGGCAGTATTTCCACCTTGAACACCACCTTTTTCACCAGATAGTTGTACTCCTGGAGACAGTTGGTTATGCTGTTGACGGATTCGCTGAAAAAGAACCAGGGCACAATGCCGGGCACCAGCCACTCCACGTATGTGAACCCCTCAATGGGAGGCGGGGATTTAAATCCCATTCCGAATACAACTGCGTAGATGCTGACCGTCACAATGGGCTGTATGAACATCCACACCACCCCAAAGTAAGAGCCCACAAAACGTTTCCTGAAATCAGCCTTGCCCAAATCCCATATAAGCTTCCGTTTTCCTATAATCTCTTTCATCAGAGAAAGCACATAATTCATATAAGTAAATTCCTTTTCATCAGAACTTGAAGGTATCCTTAAGACCGCTCCACTTTCTGTCCTTATCCGATATAATCAGCTGCATATCCGGTTGGATGGGCCAGTCCACCCCAATCTCAGGGTCGCTCCACAGCAGGCCGCCCTCATCACCCGGATGATAGAAGTCCGTACATTTGTAGGCAAATTCCGCTTCGTCGGACAGTACCAGGAATCCGTGGGCAAAGCCTTCCGGTATATAAAACTGTTTCTTATTCTCAGCGGAAAGGATGACGCCGAACCATTTTCCGTAGGTTTCGGAATCAGAACGCAAATCCACTGCCACATCGTAGACAGTGCCCCGCACCACTCTTACCAGCTTGCCCTGGGGATACTGCTTCTGGAAATGCAGCCCTCTCAGAACGCCCTTAACGGACATAGACTGGTTGTCCTGTACAAACACCATGTCAAGACCTGCTTCCCTGAAATCATTCTGGTTGTAGGTCTCCACAAAATATCCTCTCTCATCCTTAAAAACCGTTGGTTCAATCACATACAGCCCCTTGATGTCGCAGGGGGTTACCATAATCTTTCCCATAACTCCATTCGCTCCTTTTTTATTATCAAACACGCCTGACCGGTTCATTGGCATTTATCAGGCGTTATCCACATCCATCTGGCAATTCTATCACTTTATCCACTGACTGGCAAGTCCTTATGCACCTGCGGACTGCCAAAGTCCAATGCCCAATCCCGCATAGCCGCTGTATGGACCGCAGGAAATACGGGCCATGACGGTACTCCTGACAGCCTCTTCACACCCGCAGGCATACCAGGCTGAACAGACGCAGCACCACGTAGATATCCATGGCCGCCATGGCAAACAGCAGACCCCTGTCATCCCAGTCCGTCCGCACCACCTTGTCATTTTTCAGGGTAATAAGGAAAATGGGGAGCAGCGGAAGCAGATACCTGCCCTGGACTCCCTTTATGACATTGGAACTCACCGGCGTCCATGCCAGCAGCATGGAGAACATCAGCGCCCCCAGGCACACCAGGCAGAGAAACCAAATCCACAGACGGCCCTTCCACCGGATAAAAATGCTCTCTCCCGGTTTTCGCAGCGCCAGCATCACCAATATGGCTGTCAGCCCCAGTATAACCGCATAGGGAGTGTTGAGCACTGCATCCATGTTTCCCAGCGCCCCTCCAATCATGCCGGAATAGAGCTGTTCTCCCTGCCAGGCCAGGGTATTGTAACACATCTTAAGGACCAGCACAGGACTGTGAAGCAGCTGCCCGAAGGTATACCCTGTTTCCTCTGCCCAGGCTACATATCCCTGGTCAGCCTGGGTGTAAAGGGACACAGTCCTGTGGTTCACCACTGCCATGGCTGCTGCAAATGCTCCCAGCACCGAGGCAGCGGACAGACTCCATTTTCCCCATCCCCCGAACTTCCTCACAGGAATCAGGAGACAGTAACCCGCTATAACGCCATATACCATCTTACATGGTCCCATCACTGCCATCACCAGGGCCAGGGCAGCCACATCCCCCACCCGTACCCGCTCCGCCTTATAAGCCAAATCAAGGCAGACCGCAGCAAAGTACCCGCTGAGCGCTATAATCATTACATCGTAGGAAAAGGAGGCTGCCAGATGAAGCGTCATGGGAAGCAGGGCTGCACCAGCCGCCACTTCCTTTCCAAAGGGCATCCTGCGTATGGTCAGGCACCCCATGGCGGTGAAGAACACCAGGTTGAACAGGCGTCCCAGAAACAGCAGGCCCAGCCCGCCCAGGCCCAGTACCCTTCCCAGGGCAATCCCCAGGGCCTGGGGCACATAGGCCAGGGGCGTGGTGCGCACCGGCATCTGGTATGACAGGACGGTCCCGTCCTCACCGGTGCTTCCCAGCCCCCGTTCCTTCATGGTCCGGTATGTTCCCTCATCCAGCTTCTGCCCCAAAACCACAGCCGCGGTCTTGCTGTCAGCCATGGATTCATAGTCCATAACCCCTGTCAGGTCCTCAATAAAGACATCCTGGGACCGGATAAATACCCGCTCATCCTCTGCCCGGGCTGTCCTGCCCATCAGATAGCTGGAGAGCTGGTAAGAACTGATATAATGGCTCACCTCATCCGGAGCCGACAGGGGAGGGAGCACCACCATATACATGAGGCCGATTCCCATAGCTGCCGCCGGAAATATCCGGGCCAGTCCATACTCCCGCCGCACCAGAAACAGGTATCCCACTGCAGCCAGCACCAGAAGGGCGAAAACCATCAGCCCCGCGTACCAGCCGTAGAGGAAGCGGTCCCCTGTCTCCAGGACGCCGGCCCTGACATCTGTAAAATGCCACAGTCCCAGGGCAAGAACCCCGCAGGAGCCTCCCAGCCAGACAGCAAGGGTATGGCCGCGCAGCATTCCTGATTTACTCCCCGCCTTCTTACCTGCCATCTGCTTCCTCCCCGCCTGTTTTCCCTGTACTCACGTTTCTTCCTCCGGTTTCCCCCCTGCACATATCTCCCTTGCAGTCCCTGCCAGCCAGTTCCTCCTGTTCCAGGAATCTCTGTATCCTGCGCTCCAGTTCCTCCCTGTCCTTCTGGTCCAGTGCAATGCGCTGCACCAGCTCCTTCTGCCTGCTTTCCATCTGGGACATCTGAAGGGTCATGCCAAATACCTTTACAATCAGCAGAAAAATCATGAACAGGAACAGGAAATTGGGCGTGGAATAAATTCCCAGCAAATGGGCGCAGGCATCCGCCACAGCCGGAAACAGTGAGAACACCACCAGTATCAGGGCCATGATAACCCAGAACAGCGCTGCCTCAATCTGTACCTTAGCCTGCCGAATCTTCCGCATCATAAAAGCCATAGTCAATATAGAGACTATAACCAGAATCACTCTGAAAATCATTGTCATCATAGGATGAATCCCTGCCTTCTTTTGTTATTTCCCAGATACTGCATTCTCCGGCATACGGCTACTTCCAGTACTCCTTGTTCATGCTGCAGGCCGCGGCCAGCTTCACAGGCAGGAAACGGTAGCACCTGCCCAGACGGTAGCCCGCATATTTGAATCCGCTTTTTACAATCAGACCGGGCACCAGCCATGGACGGCGGTGGGACACAAGATAACGGGCTGTCTGCCTGACCAGACGGATTCCCTCGCCCTCTGAGCGGATGCCCCCAAAGACCTCCGGATGGTCTGCCTGGGACACAGCCAGGTCGAAATTACGGTGGAACTGGGCTGTACACCCATAATTGTGGGAATGGATAACCCTGGCCTCCGCCACATATGCCACAGCGTAATCATCCTGCAGCACTGCCTTCCCTGCAAATATCATATCTTCATTAAATATAGTCTTACTGATAAAACCGCCCTGGAACCAGAACTTTTCCCTGTCATAGGCGCAGCATACGTTGGAGGCAAAAAAAGTCTTGATGCCCAGCCGCCCCAGGTCCTCCTTGGTCTTGATGCAGCTCTCCTCCGGATAATTAAAGGACCGGGTATAGCGCTCCGCCATGGCGCAGTCCTTATCCGGCAGCTGTCTGGCATAGGCCATGATAACCGATTCCCCGCCGGGCCCTCTCTTTTTAAAGGCAGCGGTCAGGTTCTCAATCAGCCTTTCATCCGCCGGAACCGCATCATCTGTCATGAACACCATAATATCCGCCCTGCTGTAGCGGGCTCCCCTGTTTCTGGTGGCGCCGTGGTCAAACTCCTCCTTGGACAGATGATGCACTTCCAGATTGGCGATTCCCTCAAAGCCCTTATCATTCCAGTAGGACTGCTCTGTATTCATAACAATAATCTTACCTATGGGATAAGTCTGCATGGAAAGCATCTTCAAAAGCCTGGAGAACTTCTTTCCCGGCTTGTAGGTGGGTATGATTACATCCACCCGCAGCCCATGCCTTCTCTCCCGGACATCCGTCGCCTCAGTATTACGTGTTACTTCCTCCATTACCGGCATTCTCCTTTTTCTCACTCTGATAGGCGCCCGCCGTATGCAGGCCGAAACCCATCACTAATCCCATCATAAGCAGCAGATAGCAGCCTGCCGCCCCATTAATCCCAAATTTTGATACCAGAAAGCCGGATAATACCGCAGCCGCAGCCGCAGCCGCCAGATATACGGTGAATATCGCTTTCTGCCTGCGCATGATTACAAGGGCATAGTACATCAGGTTGGCCAGGGCATAGAAGCCGCCTCCCAGCACGATGATGATGAAAGCCCCGAAATAGCTGACCAGCCTTCCCTCATAACCGCTTCCAAGAATCATCTCCATTACGGACAGCACCCATCTTCCCAGAACAGCAGTGGCTCCCACTGCCAATACCGTAAGTCCCAGAATAATGGCGCCGATGTGCATAAGCTCCTTTTTAAAGCAGTCATAGTCCTTTCCGGTCCACAAATCCGTAAGCCTGGTCAGAAAGGGCCGGATTACAAAGTTGGCTACCATATAAATAACAGAGGTAGGCATAAAAATCAAGTTAAAATATCCCGACGCAGCGTTGTTCATCCTGGCGTCAATGGCATATTTGGCCGCGGAGAACACATAAAAGTCCAGAAACGCTGATATGAACAGGAATAAGGTGCTCCTAAACAGCCTTCCAGTCTTTCTCTCCCCCTTGTCCCAGTCCACTGCAGGCAGGGCGTGGATGACATCCAGATTGAACAGCGCGATTCCCACGGCCTGGGCAGCCACCGCAGCCAGACAGGATAACAAAAGATGCTCAAATGCAGCCAGCGTCACCAGAAATACGCTGACCGAGAAAAGGGTACGGAAAAAATTGGATTTTCCCGTCAGATACAGGCTTCCCTGCCGCTGGAACTCCGACTCATATACATCAGCATACCCATCTATTACCTTGTATATGACAAGCAAAATGAGAATCATGCATTTGTCCGCTGTGTAGCGCCCCATGCCGTGCATGAAGGTGAGGAATAGGGCCCCTGCTGCCAGGGCCATGACACAGGTGATATTCCTGTGCTCCAGGTAATCCCCGAAGGAATACTCGCCTGTCCCGTCCGTAATCTGGAAGGGGCGGATGCCAAAATAGGCCACTATGAACATCTGCTGTCCCAGAGTGGAAAATCCAAAGGAAAATATGCCTCCCTGGTCATCTCCCACCACCCGTATGACCAGAAAAGACAGAACCATGCTGGCCAATGCATAGACAAAACTCCCTGCAATATTCCAGACCACGTTCTGCCGTCCGATATCCGTTCCTTTATATAGTAAATGTTTTGTCAGATTTTTCATGATGTTCTCCAAGCTCCGGGGATGAATTTTCAAACAGGCCCTAGCGTTTCCTGAAATTCTGAATCATAAGGATGGAAATCAGCATCCTGGCCATATAGTGAACGGCTGTCAGCGGCTTTAAGTAGCTCTCTCCCTCCAGCCTTTCGTCAATGGTCACCTGCAGTTCCGCCACCCTGGCTCCCTGTTTAATCAGAAAAGAAACCGTGTCCGGCTCCGGCCCGTAATTCAGGTTAAGGGCAAATTCCTCTATCATTTTACGGTTGAACATGCGCATACCCGAAGTGGGGTCCGTCACCCTGGTGCCTGTGGTGAGCCGGATGGCGCCGCCTATGATTCTGCTTCCAATCATCCTGGCCGACCATCCCTTTTTCTCCGACACAAACCGGGAGCCGATGACAATGTCATACCCCTCCTCCATCTTCTGTCTCATGGCCTCAATATACTCCGGCCTGTGCTGTCCGTCCCCGTCAAACTGGATGGCGTAGCGGTACCCCTTCCTGTAGGCGTATTTCATTCCTGCCTGAAAGCAGCCTGCCAGTCCCAGATTCACAGGCAGGTCCAGAAGGTTATATCCCCTTTCCCTGCAGATTCCGGCTGTGCTGTCCCTGGAACCGTCGTTCACCACCACATAATCCAGCTGGGGAAAGCCCCGGACCAGGTCCTCCACCACCCGCTGTATGTTCTTTTCCTCGTTATAAGCCGGTATCACCAGCAGTACCTTATCCATGTTCGTCTCCTACATTCCCCTGATGATGCCGCAGATACGGTCCACATCCTCCGGAGCCAGGTCAGCGTAGCACGGCAGCGTCAGCACCCGGTCCGCCACATAGGCTGCCACCGGCGTGTCCTTGGAGGAAAACCTGCCCTCATAGCACTGGAAATCATTAATCAGGGGATAAAAATATTTCCTGGGGTATATTCTGTGCCCGGCCAGGCAGTCGTATACCTGGTCCCGGCCGGCCTTAAATCCTTCGAACAGCACAGGGAAATAGGCGTAATTGGGCGTAAGCCCTTCTTTGAACGAGGGCAGCCTGATGCCCGGTACGCCTGAAAGGCCGGATAAATAGCGCTCCACCACCAGCCTGCGCTTTTCTATCTCCTGATTCAGGTGATGCAGGTTGCAGAGCCCCATGGCTGCCTGGAATTCGTTCATCTTGGCGTTTCCGCCCACCCAGACCACATGTTCCTGGTCCACAATCCCGAAGTTCTTAAGACAGTTCAGGCGGTGCTCCATCCAGTCCTCCTGAAAGGTCACTGCGCCTCCCTCAATGGAGTTGAACACCTTGGTGGCATGAAAACTGAAGATACTGGCATCCCCAAACTCAGCCACGCTTTTCCCTTTATACCGTTCCCCAAAGGTATGGGCTGCATCGTATATCACCTTCAGCCCGTGTTTCCTGGCTATGGCCTCAATCCGCTCCACATCGCACAGATTTCCGTACACATGGACCGGTATGATGGCCGAGGTCTTATCCGTAATCAGGGATTCAATTTTTTCCGCATCCATGGTGTAATCCGTGGGATTGATGTCGCAGAACACCGGAGTCAGGTTGTTGCGCACAATGGCGTGGGTGGTGGATGCAAAGCTGAAGGGGGTGGTAATCACCTCCCCGGTAAGTTCAAGGGCCTGAATGGCCATCTCCAGGGCCATGTGCCCGTTTACAAACAGCACCATGTTCCGGATGCCCATGTACTCCTTGAGCTCCTGTTCCAGCTGTTTGTGAAAATCTCCCATATTGGTCAGCCAGGCGCTGTCCCATATGGGTTTTATCATCTCTATATATTCTTCGTAAGAAGGAAGGGAGGACCGGGTAACCAGTATCTCCTTCTCTTTATCTTCCTGTCCGTTCATAGGTCGTTTCGTCCTTTCCTGTATGCCGTCCCGCATTCCGTAGCCGGCTGCCGCGCCGTTCCATCCCCGGCGCCCTACCACCGCATCCTGCACACCACGGTCAGGAACCACACCTCTGCCAGGATAAATCCCAAAATAATCCTGGCCGCAGCCATACCGGCGGGTCCGGTTCCCAGATACTCCTTATAATAGTACAGCTTGCTCCGGTGGAGCAGTCTCTGCTTATCCACGATTCGTTTAAAGCTTTTATCAATGCTGACAGAATGGGCGTGGACATAGGACTGGTCTGTTGCCAGCACGGTCTTAAGCCCCATTTTCCTGAACTTCTGTCCCAGCACCTTCTCTTCATAATACAAAAAGATGCGTTTGTCAAATACTTCTTTTATTTCTCCCGGCGTGAGAAGGCCTGTTTTCAGCATAAAAAAGGACCCGGGAACCGCATCCACCAGGCGGCAGTCCTCATCCCCGGCATTTGGAAGCCTGTAGGCAGGCGTATTCAGCATGCCCTTAAACAGACGTCTGGTGACCAGCCCCGTATCCAGCAGGTCCTTCCACAGAGGCAGAAGGGTCCAGTAAGAAAACAGCTCCCTTCCCTGGGGGTCCTTCACCCTGGCCGAGGCAGCCACTGCGTCCCGGGTCCTGTCCAGAGCCTCCTTTACCCGCCCAATGCACCGGGGCGTCACATGGATGTCCGGATTGGCAATGATGACATAGTCCGCCTCCAGATAGCCTGCGGCGTAATTGATTCCCTCCTGGTTGCCCATACCGTAGCCGCCGTTTTGTTCCATGCGCAGCGCATGTACCTTTCCGCTGCCGTTCAGGGCTTGAAGGCGCTCCCATGAATCATCGGATGAATGGTTGTCCACCACCACCACGGAGTCCAGACACTCATAGTCCTTAACCTCCTCCACCAGGGACAGGGTGGTGGCCCAGTCATTATAGTTCAATATAATCATGCTTATCTTATCCATCGTCATTTTCCGCTTCCGGAGGCCTTCTGCTTCCTGCGGCTGTCCACCAGCCTCATGCCCAGCCTGCGGCTTATCCACAGCCTGAAAGCAGGGCACATAAGGCTCACATGGTTAAATACCCACCACATGTGCATGTACAGCCTCTTTCCCTCCTGTTTTGGGGTTCCCTTCCAGGGAGTCTTATCCAGATAATACTCGTAGAGTTTTCTGAAATGGTTGTGGTTTCCGGCTATCCAGGGCCTCTCATCCCCCAGATAATGGATGATGACAGGAGACATTCCCGCCTGCCTGTACCCATCCTCTCCCACCTCCCGGTAGGCCCTGCACATGGACACCAGTGTCCTGTACCTGAAATACCGGTAATTGGTAAAATAATTATATCGGACCGGCAGCGTCATGATTCTGCCTCTCAGAGCGCCGTTAATGGTATCCTGGTCACAGGCAAACAGGCTGCCCTGATGGCTTTTGTAAAATTCCAGCAGCTGCCCCAGCACATCCTGGTCCCTCCACGCCTCCAGGTCCATGAGCAGAACACCGGAATTGTAATAAGGCTCATCCTTCCCCATGCCGATGGATTCCTTCATCTCCCTGTAAACCGTTGGCTCCATCACCATGCCTAGCAGATGGTTTCCAAGCTCTGTCCCATACAGGGGGCGGATGCTTCCGTTGACAATGGTATCACAGTCCAGATACAATGCCTTCCTCACGTATTCCGGCAGCACCGCAGGGGCAAAGAGGCGGCCCATGGCGCTTATGTCAAATCCCCTGGTATCCACCTCGTAATCAAACCGTTCCCTCAGGTTGCCCAGCTCCGCCACATGAAGGCTGCGGCAAAACTCCCCGGCAACCGAGGCCAGACGTTCCAGACACCCTTTGCTCATTCCCACGGACAGGATATATATGTCCATCCGGGGGATGTTCCTGTTGTGGTCCAGAAGGGAATAAAGGGAGGCTGCCAGATGTCCGGCATACCCGTCGTTGGACGCATATATGATATTAACAGTTTCTGTATTCCAATCCATATTATGGCACCTATTTCTTACATTCTCTAGTCTTTCTAAGGTCATTTTGTTTACAATTTTACATTATAGCAGGTAAAAAGTAAATCACATCTGGAATTTTCCTGCCAAATATGATAGATTAAGACATGTATGGTAATCTATATAAAAATTCAGGAGGATGTTACGAATGAATAAGTTAACGAAGCGTGCTGTCGCAGCCCTTCTGTCCGGACTTCTGGTCTTAGGTCAGGCCGGACCCGCACTGGCCGCGCAGGATGATTCTAATTATGGTCCGGCTTTTTCCACAAAAGTCGAACAGACCTCCCCTGGTTCTTCAGACGGCCAGAGTGGGGACGGGCAGGGTTCCGGCCCGCAGGCAGTGGCCCCTGCCAACGCAGCCCCGGCAGAACAGTCCGATGGGGGCGGCGCTGCAGCAGACGGCAGCACCGCCGAGGCAGCAGCCGGCACGGACGGCGTGTCCTCAGCCGCCACGGACCAGAATGCGGCACAGGCAGCCGATGACTCGGCACAGGCCGACGCAGAGGCAGCCGCAGCAGCACAGTTTGCGGCAGAGGAGGCAGCCAGACAGGCAGCAGCCAACACACCCTATGTCCAGATTCAGGTACTCCGTCCGGATACCACATGGACTGACCCCGTGGTGGGCGACACCCCGGTGGAGTCAGAACAGGGTTTCCGTTCCATGTCCGTCTATCTGAACAACATCGTGGGCGACATCCTTTACAGGACATATACAAGCGCACATGGCTGGAGTGACTGGGCCATGAACGGCGGCCACACAACGGTATGGGATGACGGCGCCCTGGTAGAAGCCATCCAGATGCGTTTTATGGGCTTTGTGGGCAACACATTTGATATTTACTACTGCACGACCCTGAACGATGGGACCGAGTTAAACTGGGCGCGCAACAGCGCAACCGCAGGAACCATGGGTACAGGAAAGGTGCTGAAGGGCTTCAGGGTCTCCCTCTGGGGCAAGGGCGTGGAAGGCGCCGCCTACAACATGGAGAAACCATTGGAGGCAGCATTCCCGGACGGAATCCAGGTTGTGGACGGCGCAGTGGCATACAGCAGCGGCACCGGCGTTCCCTTTACCGGATGGGCCTGGAATGACAGGGACCGCTACTACTTTGTGAACAATGCGCCTGTAACAGGCTGGCAGTACATAGACGGTTTCAAGTATTACTTTGACGAGACCGGCAAGCTGCTGACTGATTTGGAACCGATTGTGGGCAACAGCGGCCCATTCCTCATCAGCATCAACAAGCAGATGAACTGTATGACCATCTTTGCACAGGACGGCGCCAACGGCTTCATCATCCCGGTAAAGACCTATCTTACCTCTACGGGACCTGATACGCCCATTGGAACCTTCCAGACTCCGGCCAAGTACCGGTGGCGTGATATGAACCACGGAATTTTCACCCAGTACGCAACGCGTATCTACAAGGGTTTCCTGATTCACTCCATCCTGTACAGCCGTCCGGACCCCATGACTCTGGACCCGCTGACCTATAACTATCTGGGAATCGCAGAGTCAGCAGGCTGTGTACGCCTCCTTTCCGGAGATGCCAAGTGGGTATATGACAACTGTGCCCTGGGCACCACGGTGACCATTTACAACTCGCCTAAGGCAGGTCCTTATGACCGGCCGGCCATCGAGTGGGTGATTCCGGGCGACCAGCATTGGGACCCCACAGACCCTCTCTTTGCCCAGCAGTAATTGTAAACAAGTAATCAAACATACAGCCAAAATGGCGGGGAACCGTTCATTGGAATCACTTTCCAATGAACGCCTTCCTCGCCATTTCATATACTGCCGGCATGGTGTGCTCAAATCTCAGAAAGAACCGCATCCTGGGCGTAAGCTCTTTATAATACCTTCTGTATCCGGGATTGAATATTTCCTCAAACCGCTTGGTGTTCACCATTGTCTGGTAATAAGTCCTGCGGGAAGCGCTCTCTGCCGCTTCCTTAAACCTGCCTCCCGTGGCCCTGTCAAACTGCTCATAAGTACGCTTCATGCGCTCACAGTAGGCCCTCTGCTTTCCCTCGTAGTCCCCGTTCTTTCCCTCCACTGTCCAGGAACCGGCCACGCCTACCCGGTAAGCGCTCATGGGCTCATCGAAATAATAACCATACCCATTTGCAGCCGCAATCAGCTGGATGGGCGTGTCTCCCACGGGACAGTCCACATAGTAATCAGGCAGCTCTTTTACCAGCCGGGCCGGAAAGGCCATGGACGACATGGCGTAGCCCGAAGGCTTGTCGATGATTTCCTCCGGCGGCAGGATACGGCTCTCCCTGTACGGCCTCATCTGCCCCTCTGTCAGCGCCTTTCCCACCAAATCTATCCTGGCGCTGTGGATACACAGAGTACAGTCAGGATGGGACTCCATATAATCCACCTGCTTCTGCAGTTTGTCCGGGGACAGGAAATAGTCGTCCCCATCGCACATAAAAATATACTTTCCCCTGGCCCTGGGAAAATTAAAGGCCCCGCTGATATTGTCGATACCCTGTGAATACTGGTTTTCAGTCTGAATCAGCGGCTTTACCTGGTCCGGATACCTGGCCGCGTATTCCCGGATGATATCGCTGGTTCCATCCGTAGACGCATCGTCATGGACCAGTATCTCAAATGCAAAATCCGTCTTCTGCATCAGAAAGCTGTCCAGGGCCGTCCTGATATAATTCCCATGATTGAATGTGACACAGTTGATGCTGGCCATTATGTTTGTATTTCCGGTTTCCATCCCGTCTCCCATGTCCTGTACCGCCTTCCTATGGTTCCACCCTGGTAATATATTCCTCGTATTTCCTGGCAATATACATGCCCTTGACACACTCAGCCAGTTCTATTTCCTGTCCCTCAAAGCAGCGCAGATGGTTTGTCACACAATCATATCCCGCCAGACAGGAAAACTCCACACCGCCGGAAAACCTGGGGTTGCACTCCAGCATGTGGCAGACGCCGTCCTGGTCCTCTATAAATTCCATGTTCACGCATCCCCTGACTCCCAGTAATCCTGCAATGGCCCGGCACTGTTCTTCCAGCTGCGGGTTTCTGAATACCAGGACAGAGGTTCCCGCGCCGTTGGGGGTCCGAAGAAGCTCCCTGCGGCAGACGGCCGCGCACGCCTCCTGCTCCGGACTGCGCACTACATCCACCGTTACCACCGTTCCCTTTATCATGGGCTGGACGATATAGCCAGAGGGGTCTGTTTCCTGCAGGAACCCTTCCATCTCGCGGCGGGAACCCACAAACTTAAGTCCCTGGCTGCTTCTCCCGTTATAGGGCTTGCACACGGCCGGATACCGGATTTCGTCCAGGCAGGCATCCTCCAGGCGCCTGGTAGGTATGGCAATCCCCTCCATATGCGCCTCCAGGTATTGGTACAGCTCCATCTTGTCGCGGCACAGGCCGATGCATGCCCTGTCCGACATGCATAAGATAACATCCATCTCACCGAATTCCGCACGGTGGAGGTTGAACACATCAATCTCCGCATCTGTCAGGGGAATGACGGCCTCTGCCCCTTCCTTCCGGCATATGGTCATCATCGCTTCCATAAACCGCTCTGTATCCGTTGCATAGGGAACCTGATAAAACACATCCACATTCCCGGCATCTGCAATCCATTCCCTGGGATATACATCGCAGCCTATGACCCGGATTCCATTTTCCCTGCATTTCCTGATGACGATATCAGCCGAAAAAGACCCTATAGCTGTCACAACCACTGTCCTCATTTTGCATTCCTCCTGATTGCTCTTTTTAATCCCTTTTCTTAATCCCTCTTTTTGATTGCTTTCCTCCCAACCGCTGCCATACCGGCCTCTCTCTTCCCGCTTACTTCCTTCCGGGCAGCCTGTCCATTGCCAGACCCCTGATATAACGGAACACCTCCAGTCCCAGGACCCAGGACGCCAGCGTGTACACCGCCGCCCCAAAGAAAATCTGCATTCCCAGTCCCAGCCATCCCGCGGGAACATGCCTTCCCGCCGCCATAACCGCTGCGGCCATAAGGATTGAAACAGCCACCGAGGGAATGATATCCCTCCACTGTTCCAAAATGCTGTAGTTAAGCAGCCGCTTATTGGGCCAAGCATTGATAAAGGTGCACAGGAAATCCGCCGCAGCCTTAAGAGCTACCAGCACCAGGGGATTATAGCGTATGCCCACCACCAGCACTGCCAGTCCCACCATCTTTTTCAAAATCTCCAGTTTAAGGAATATGTCACTGCGGCCCATGGCGTTCAGCGCCTGGAGATTGGCAATGTGTATGGGCCAGAAGGAATAGGCTATGCACATGATTTGCAGGAACGGAACACAGGGCAGCCACTTTTCTCCCAGCAGCAGCAGAACCATGGGGCGGGCCACCGCTATGAGTCCGGCCATCATGGGCAGCACCAGATAGGAGCTGACCGTGATGGCCCTGCGCAGCATGGACTTTACCTGCTCCGGCTCGTCCTGGCTGGCTGACAGTACTGGCAGCATTACGGACTGGATGGCGGCTCCCAGGTTGCTGACAATCAGCTTGGGGAACTGTTCTCCCCTGTTATAATTGCCCAGCATTGACTCGTTATAAATCCTGCCAATCACAAGCCCGTATATATTGTTGTACACCGTGTCCAGCAGGGAGGCGCACAGCAGTTTCCATCCAAAGGCGAACATGGTCTTAATCCGCAGAAAGCTGAACATAAGGCGGGGCTTCCAGCTGATGCTCATAAATAAAATCAGCATGTAAAAAAAGTAATACCCAATCTGCTGCCATACCAGAGCCCATACCCCCAGGCCCCTGAAGGCCATGAATATGCTGATGGCCCCGGAAATCATGGATGCCGCAAAGGAAGAAATGAACAGTCCCTTGAATTCCATGTTTCTGGACACATAGGCATTCTGTATGGAGATTACCCCTCCCGGAAACAGGACCACGGCCAGTACCCGCACCAGGGCCGTCATCTCCTGGTTGTGATAAAAGTAAGCAATGCCTGGCGCTGCCAGAAACAGCACCAGGTAAATGACAGCGGATACAGCCATGTTAAAGAAGAATACCGAAGAAAAATCCGTGTCATCCACCTTCCGCTTCTGAATCAGCGCAGTGCTGAAGCCATTCTGCACCAGCACATTGGCAATGGTGACAAATATGAGTATCACGCCTACCACACCGTACTCTTCCGGCGAGAGCAGGCGCGCCAGTATGATGGAAACCAGAAACTGGACGCCCTGGGCGCCTCCGTTTTCCATCAACTTCCAGAACAGGCCGTTTAGGACCTTTGTCGTTGTCTGTTTTTCACTCAATCCCTGTTTTCCTTCCTTTCTTTCCGGAACCGCATAACAGCCTGATTCCCCAAACGTCTCCTGAACAGGCTCTGGGTCAGTCCCCGATAAACAGCATCTGCCCCAGTGTCCGCAAAAAGGTGTTCTTAGTAAAGCCGTACTTCATGATAAGCCCCATCTTCCCCGGGCGGCTGCACCGGGGCAGCCTTATGAAAGCCTCCAGCGTTTCCCGCTGCTCCCGGCTTAAACGGCTGCCGAACATACGGTAAAAACAGTCCGCCTGTCCGAACATTTTCCTGTAATTCTCCCTGGCGCTGCTTCCGTCCTTTACACGGTCCCTGACAGAATCCAGGCTGTCCCCCTTCTCGGCTCCCAGGGCATTGCCGCCATGCTGCCTGTAATAGTACAGGGGACAGTCCACCCACCCTATCTGTCCGAAACAGGAGGCAATCAGGGCCAGCCAGGCATCGTGCATCAGACATACCCCGGGAAGCTCTCCCAGGAAGGGCAGCATTCCCCGGCTGAACATTACGGCGCCGCCGGTCACATTGTTCTGTACCAGAAGCTGGGGCAGGCGGGTGCGCTCCGGGGAGATTTTCTGATACCGGAAAAAACTGTCTGCCAGAGGCCGCAAATCCTCATCCGTCACAGTCAGGTCTGAATGCACCAGATAGGGCAGACCGCCCCTGCCCGCTGCCCTTTCCATGTCCTGCAGCTTCAGTGACAGCATCCGCGCCTTCTGAGGCATCCAGACATCATCCTGGTCGCTCAGCATAAAATACTCCGCCCCGGCCAGGCGCAGCAGGCGCTCACAGACAGACAGGCTCCCCCCCGGCTCATACTCCGACAGCAGGCCTTCACACACGCACAGCCCTCTCTCATCCGCTGCAGCGTCCCATGCCATTGTCCTGCAATCCGCCATCAGCTTAAGGATTTTCAGGAAATGGGCGGCCGCGCCCCCGGAAGGCTCCTTCCGGAAAAGCACCAGAACCCTGTCCCGGCAGCTCTCCTCGTATTCTCTCAGCAGTTCCCTGGTGCCGTCCGTGGAACCGTCATCCGATACCAGAATATGGATATCCCCGGCATCCTGTGCCAGAATAGAATCCAGCTGCTGTTTTATATATCTGCTTCCATTATAGGCAGCCACCAGAACTGTAATCATTTCGTACGTCTCTTCCTTCCATTCATCCATGGCAGCCGTGTCTCAATCAGCCATACCACCCCCGGCTCCACTGCCAGCACCAAGGCAAAAAGCAGGATATCCCACGGTGCGGCGCTTAGCACCCCCGGATAGGCCATCCTGCCGGCTGCCACCCTGAAACATGCAATGACAGGAACCAAATGGGTACACATGACAGTGAGGGAATGGGTCCCGTAATATGTAAAGAAGGGCACAAGGACCCTGCTGAAAATCCGCAGTTCCTTCCAGCGCCCATTTAAGCCCGATACCCTTTCCCCAAACATCAGTATGGTGACGGAGGAAAACCAGGCGGTCAGAATCCAGGACACCGGGTTCTTCATGGTCAGAAAATTAAAATCACACCCCGGAATCAGGACCGTGAGGGCAATACCAAAACACATAAGCAGGAATGCCGCCGCCAGGCCGGACAGGCCCTTTAAGGACCTGCATGCCCTCTGCCACGCATCGCAGGCAAATACGCCTCCCAGAGCAAGCAGGAAGCCCACCAGCCCCTTGATATACACCATGATGGGCAGATGAACGACACGCCACAGGGTGGTATCCTGCCTGGAGCTGTTGATACAGAGAATGAGGAACACGCTGGCTGCTCCCGCCGCACATGCCGCAATCCCCATGTTCCTGCGGCTGCCGTATATCATGTTTAACAGCAGCTCTGCTATGAAAATGCTGGGCAGAAACCAAAGTGTCTCCAGCCCCACCAAGGTGCCGGTATAATAGATGTCGGACATGAGTACCAGGAAGGTATACTGCTGGGGCCACACCAGGAATATCCGCGAGAGAATAAACAGCACACTGTAGCACACGTACGGAATTCCCAGGGATATAAGCCTTCTGCCTGCCATCTCCCGTGTGGATATGCCTGTCCTGTCCTTTCCGTAACGGAGCCCGTAGCGCCATCCTGTATAGACATAAAAAATAGCCAGCATGAAGAAACCATACCAGTCAGAGAGTATGCCAAGGCTGGTCTCAGCCAGACAATGGCTGGCCACCACCCCCAGCATTCCCATGCCCTTTGCCACGTCCAGATAGACCTGGCGGTCCTGTGTCTTAGTCATCTGCCGTATATCCTTCCTGTCCTTTATCCTGTCCTATCCAAATATTTCCTCTGCCCTGTTCATGGCGGACTCAATTACCTTGTCCATGTCGTAGTACTTATATTCTCCCAGACGGCCGCCAAACAATACATGGGACTCTGCCCTGGCCAGTTCCCCATACTTCTGGTACAGCTCCTGGTTCCTCTGGTCATTCACCGGATAATAGGGCTCCATGCCCTCCTGCCAGCTCACCGGATACTCCCTGGTAATTACTGTCCTGGGCTGTGTGCCGAACTCAAAATGCTTGTGCTCAATTACCCTGGTATACGGCGTTTCCCGGTCCGTGTAATTGACCACCGCCACTCCCTGGTGGTTTTCCTGGTCCAGCACCTGTGACTCAAAACGCAGGCTGCGGTATTCCAGCTTGCCGAACCTGTAGCCGTAGAACGCATCAATGGTGCCCGTGTATACCACAGTCTCTCCCAGGCTGTCATAATGTTCCCTGTGTTCCAGGTAATCCACTCCTGTCTCAATGTCGCAGCCCTCAAACAGCTTCTCCACTATGACGTTATAACCTCCTATGGGAATTCCCTGATAGGGGTCATTGAAATAATTGTTGTCATAAATATACCGCACAGGAATGCGTTTGATGATAAAGGCCGGAAGCTCCCTGCAGTCCCTGCCCCACTGTTTTTCCGTATATCCCTTGATTAATTTCTCGTACAGCTCCCTGCCCACCAGACGGATGGCCTGTTCCTCCAGGTTCCTTGGCTCCCCTGTGATTTCAGCCCTCTGTTTCTCAATGATGGCCTTTGCCTCGTCCGGCGTGGATATGCCCCACATACGGCTGAAGGTATTCATATTAAAGGGCATGTTGTACATCTGGCCCTTGTAATTAGCCACCGGGCTGTTGGTATAGCGGTTGAACTCCGCCAGGGAATTCACAAACTCCCACACCTTCCGGCTGCCGGTATGGAAGATATGTGCCCCGTATTTGTGGACATGGATGCCCTCCACGTCCTCACAGTACACGTTGCCGCCTATGTGGTTCCGCTTCTCCACCACCAGACAGCTCTTTCCGTTCTTCCTGGCATACCAGGCAAACACACCTGCATACAGACCGCTTCCCACCAATATATAATCATATTTTTTCATATCCGGATATACTCCTTTGCTCACTGCGCTCTCAGTTTTTTGTTCCCTCTGCTTCCCGTTCTCTTTGCTTTCACAATTGTACTATGTTTTACCGGAATTGTAAATGGATTATGTCCCCTGCCATCCCCTCTAAGCCGTGGAAACATAAGGAAACAGGACGGCATATGAAAATACGGAATAAGGACAGGTCCATCCTTCCCCCTGCGGAGGTTGGATACCCCTGTCCCTGCTTCCTGTTCTTGTTTCCTGTCCCGGCTAACCGGAGACAATAAATTGTTTCAGCGCATGCAAAAGCTGATGGAAATCAATGGGCTTTGCAATATGGTAATTCATGCCGCTGGTCAGCGCCCTGGCCACATCCTCTGCAAAGGCATTGGCAGTCAGGGCAATGATGGGAATGGTGCGCGCCTGGGGATGACTGCTGGCCCGAATCATGCGGGCAGCCGTGCAGCCGTCCATCACCGGCATCTGCAGGTCCATGAGCACTGCCTCATATGTACCTGGTTCCGAAGACGCAAAGCAGTCATATGCTGACTGTCCGTTTTCCGCCTCATCCACATTCAGGCCATGTTCACAGAGTATGGCCCTGGCGATTTCCATGTTAAGGGCATTGTCCTCCACCAGAAGAATCCGCTTTCCCGCCAGGACACTGTAATCCGCTGCCTCTTCCCGGATGCAGGCGTCTGTGCCCTGCACCGCCTCCTGTTCCTCACCCTGGATTCTGAAATTCAGAGTGACCGTGAAACAGCTCCCCCTTCCCTCCTGGCTCTCAACCTGTATGTCCCCCTGCATGGTGGACACAATGCCCTGGGCAATGGACATGCCCAGGCCGGTACCCTGCTGCTCCAGGACCATGGGCACTCCTGCCCGGAAAAAGGGTTCAAAGACCTGTTCCATATATTCCTTTGACATTCCGATGCCGTTGTCTTCCACCATAAACCGGTAGCAGGCCCAGCCAGCCTTACCCATAGATACTTCCTGGGTTGTCACAAGAATGGTTCCGTTGTCCGGCGTATATTTCACTGCATTGGAAATCAGGTTTAAAAGCACCTGCTTTACCCGATTGGCGTCCCCAATCAGCGCTTCATGCTGCACATCCTTCTGTCTGAAGGTTATCTCATGGTTTTTCTCCATGACAGAGGGCTTGATTATGGAATATATGTTATCCAGCATGGTTCCCAGATAAAAGGGCTCCTCCAGCAGCTCCAGCTTTCCCTTCTCAATTCTGGACATATCCAGTATCTCGTTAATCAGGGACAGCAAATGGCTGCTGGATACGCTGATTTTCTCAAGACAGTCCTTCACACGCTCCGGCTGGTCTGCATGGGATGCCGCCAGGGCAGTCATCCCTATGATTGCGTTCATGGGCGTGCGGATGTCATGGGACATTTGGGCCAGGAAATTGCTCTTGGCCTCATTGGCCATGGTTGCGGATTCATAGGCCGCAAACAGGCTTTTCTTGTTCTCAGTCTCCTCCTCCAGTTCCTTGCGCTTCTGCTCGTCAATGCCCATGTTGGCAAAAACCACCTTGGTGACAATGCCGTCCGTCATTTCGGCAATACTGAACCTGGACCTGACCCACTTTAGGCCCTCCGGATAGACCCGGCGGAAATCCACGTCGTACACCGGATGTTCCGGTGTAAGGTTTGTCCTTAGAAACTCCGGACTTCCCGCACGGCGCATCTTTTCCTGGTCCTCCTCATAGACATGGTTGCGGACAAATTTCTCATAATACACAGCCATGGAACCCTTAGGGAATTCCTGCCGCCTGCGTATGAATTCCTCCTGCCAGATTGCCTCCTCCACATCGTTTTCCAAATCGAACAGATAGATGGAGTAATAACACTGGCACAGGTTGGTCAGAACGCTTTCCCGTATCTCTACCTCCTGTCTGGCATCAATATTACGCCCGGTTATCAGTATCCGGTCCCCCAGTTCCATATGGATGGGAACCGCATAGTAACGGTAGTAGTGGAGCTGCTGTTCCCCGCCCCGAAGCCTCAGGATACCCTCCAGGGATTCCTCATCCCGGTAGCTGTCCAGGGAACAAACCTGTTCGAGCCTTGCCCTGTCCTCCCGGGGCAGCAAAGGCATGACCTGACGGCGGAATTCGCTCATCTTTCCCTTGGGCGCCAGCTTCAGCTGGTCCCCCATGTAGTGGAGGCAGCTGTACTCCTGGCTCACCGGGTCCAGGCTCAGGACCAGGGTGTATATGGTGGAGACAGCCACCCTGGCTGTCACCTCATCCATACGTTTCTCCACCTCTCCGTCCTGTACGTCAAATGCCAGGATGGCCCTGGCCTTTAAATCAGATTCAGGCGCAAAGGGGATGGCCATGACCCGCTGCCAGCTTCCGCTGCAGATACGGTATAAGGCCTCCATCCGCTTTTCCCCTGACCGGAACCGCTCCCGTATATATCCTTTGTCTGCAAACCGCTCTATCCGGTTCCTGAATTCCGGCATCACGCAGGCCTGTGCATACCCGCGGAGAAATTCCCTAAAATCCGTATATCCCGCCAGGTTTTCACTGAAATCCTCTTCCGCCTTGATTATCTTATAGGTACCGTCCCTCAAATCACACAGCAGGATTCCCCGATACCGTCCGCTTAAGGTCCGGATGACCGCGTCATATTCCTGCTGGAACATGACGGTATCCGTGATGTTCTGGTGGTATCCCCGCAGGCGGATTCCATCCTCCCATTCCTGGTCCTTCATGCCGTCGCACCGCACGGAAATAGGCCCCCACAGGGGATGCATCCATTTATACTGGACTTCCTGGACCTCTGCCCGGGTACTGGCAATGGACTTGTCCACGGTCTCCTGCACAGCTCCCCTGTATTCCTCCTGGATACTGTCATGCCATGTCCGGTAGCAATCCTCAGGTGAGGGCGCTGTCTCCAGCCCCAGAAGCTCCAGCATGACACTGTCCGCGTACATGGCCGGTTCCCTGCCCTGGCGGAGCACGATTTCCCACAGCCCCGTACGGGTGCTGCGCAGAATGTCTGTCTTCCCTTTATCCGTAAAGTAATCCTGCATAGAGGCTATTCCTTTCCCGGGCGGATTTTTCCGCCCTCTGTGCGCTGCATTGCGCTGGTATGCCTCTATTATACACAAAACCTCCCTTCCATGACAAGTAAATAACAAAACCCTAACAATGAATTTATATCACATTGTCCCCATATATACCCTGCATTCATAGGGTCTCAGCTGTTTTAGCGGCTGCCGGCACGCTTCCTCTTTGTAGCTGCCAATCAGCTGCCTGAGCCCTCCCAGCTCCGGACTGTCTCCTAAAACCGCCTCCCTACCCGTCATATTGGCCAGCACCACAAGTTCCTGGCCCTGGTATGTTCGCCTGTACGCCAGCACCTGAGGATGTTCCCTGTATATAAATTCAATCTCCCCTTCTGATATGACTTTGTGTTCCTTCCTCAGGGCAATCAGCCTCTTATAATAGTTTAAAATAGAATCAGAATCCGCAGCCTCCGTTTCCGCATTGATATAGGAATGGTTCTGCGGAATGCCAATCCACGGCTCCCCCTGTGAAAATCCGGCATACCGGCTGCCATCCCACTGCATGGGCGTCCGGCCGTTGTCCCTGGAACGGGCAGCCAGCACCTTCAGGGCTTCCTCCCCGGTGCTCCCCTGCTCTGTCAGGATACGGTAATAATTAATGCTTTCAACATCCCGGTACTGGGAAATATCCTCATAATGGGGGTTGGTCATGCCCAGCTCCTCTCCCTGGTACACATAGGGCGTGCCGCGGAACATATGAATTACGGTTGCCAGCATCTTGGCGGATTCTTTCCAGTATTTTCCATCATCCCCAAACCGTGATATGGCTCTGGGCTGGTCATGGTTGCACCAGAACAGGGCGTTCCATCCGTGTTCCTGGGCCATGCCTTCCTGCCATTCCATAAACAGCTGCTTAAGCCGGACCAGGTCAGGCTCCATCAGCTTCCATTTATCCCCGTCCCTGTAGTCCACCTTCAGGTGGTGGAAGTTAAAGCACATGGACAGTTCCCGGTCCTCCGGCCTGCTGTAGCGGATACAGTTATCCAGGGAGGTGGAGGACATTTCGCCCACAGTCACCATGTCCTCTATGCCTGTATCCCGCACCAGTTCCTGGAGATACCGGTGGACCCTGGGCCCATCGGTATAGAAGCGGCGTCCGTCCCCTTTGTCGTCATCTGCAAATACATCGGGCTTGGATATCAGGTTCACCACATCGAACCGGAACCCCTTCACCCCCTTTGCCTTCCAGAAACGGATTACCTCCTTAAGCTCCTCCCGCACCCTGGGATTATCCCAGTTTAAATCGGCCTGGCTTACATCGAACAGGTGGAGATACCACTTTTTTAAATGGGGGACATACTCCCAGGCATTCCCCCCGAATTTGGACTGCCAGTTGGTGGGCGGCGCATCCGGGCTCCCTTCCCTGAAAATATAGTAATCCATATACTCCGGACTGCCCTCAAGGGCCTTCTTAAACCAGCGGTGTTCCGTGGATGTATGGTTGAATACCATGTCAAACATGCAGCCCATACCCCTTATGTCCGCTTCCCGAATCAATTCCTCCACATCCTCCATGGTGCCGAATACCGGGTCAACGGCCCTGTAGTCAGCCACATCGTACCCGTTATCATTGAGAGGGGAGCAGAAAAACGGCGTCAGCCAGATATAATCAATTCCCAGCTCCTTCAGATAGTCCAGCCTGCTTATGACCCCGCGGATATCTCCCAATCCGTTTCCTGTTGTATCCTGAAAGGACTTGGTGTAAATCTGGTAAACCGTGCTGTCCTTAAAATGTCCCATGCGTGATTCCTCCTTCATCTCTGCACCGTTATACGGCTCCATTTATCACGGCCACCGCGTCTGCGAAAGCCCTGACCCTGCGGCCGGTCTGCCAGCTTATATCCCCTGCCCTTCCGGGGTTTGTAAGGACCATAATAACCATGTCGCTGTGGCCTGCCCGGCCAATCTTATCCCTGTCAAATGCGATTAGTTCATCTCCGGCCTTTACCCTGTCTCCCGGTTTCACAAATGCCCTGAAGCCATCTCCCTTCATCTCCACGGTATCCAGCCCTATGTGCAGCAGCAGTTCCATGCCGTTGTCCAGGACCAGACCGCAGGCATGAAGGCTTTCCTCCATGACAACAGCCACCAGCCCATCGGCCGGCGCCCTTAAAATGCCGTCCTCCGGTTTAATGGCCACTCCGCCTCCCAGTGCACCGGAGGCAAATACCTGGTCCGGGACCTGCTCCATGGGGATGACTTCCCCGGATACATAAGCCTTTAATTCCCTGACCGGCTGGTTCCGGGCGTCTTCACGCTTCTCAGCCCTGTCCTCCGGTACGTTCTCAGCCCTGTCCTCTGTCCTTTCCTCCCGGCTGCTGCCGACTCCTTTCTTCCTTCCGATTGCATAAGTCAGGCAGAAGGGAATCAGGATTACCAGTCCCATAGCAACTGCGAATATTCCCATGTACCGGGGCTGGATGGACAGGATACCCGGAATACCGCCCACGCCAATGGCATTGGCCTTGATTCCGCTGACAACAGACAGCACTGCTCCCACCGCGGAGCCGGCCATACCGCAGATAAATGGAAATCCGTATTTCAGGTTCACGCCGAACATGGCGGGCTCTGTCACGCCCAGGTAGCAGGAGATGCAGGCAGGCACGGATACCTCCTTTGCCTTGGCATCATTTTTCTGGAGAAGAATCATGGCCAGTACAGCAGAGCCCTGGGCAATGTTGGACAGGGCAATCATGGGCCACAGGGTGGTGCCTCCAAAGTCAGCTATTAACTGTAAGTCAATGGCATTGCTCATATGATGAAGTCCTGTTATTACAAGGGGCGCATAGAAAAATCCAAACACACCTGCAAACACGCCCTTAAAGGGGGAGGTCAGACCTGCGTTCACACAGTCTGAAATCACAGCGCCAATCTTCCATCCAATGGGTCCCAGAATACCATGGGCCACTGCCACTGATATCAGCAGGGAGAAGAAGGGAACCACAATCATGGAAATCACGGCCGGACATATCTTTCGGAAAAACCGTTCCAGATACACCAGGGTAAAGCCGGCCAGCACAGCCGGAAGCACCTGGGCCTGATATCCAATCATATCCACCTGGAAGAGTCCGAAATTCCACTTTGGAATCTCTGCCGCCGCCGTGGTGGCAACACTGTATGCATTCAGCAGCTGGGGCGATACCAGGGTGATTCCCAGAACGATTCCCAATGCCTGGGTGGTTCCCATCTTCTTGGTAATGGACCATACAATGCACACAGGCAGGAAATGGAACACAGCCTCGCCAATGAGCCACAGGAAGCTGTTAATCCCTGCCCAGAATACGGATATCTGGGTCAGTGTCTTCGTCCCGCCGTCAAACAGGGCGATTTCCCCGATGATGTTGCGGAATCCCAGAATCAGACCGCCTACAATAATGGCAGGAATCAATGGGGCAAATATCTCTGCCAGGCTGCTCATGATTCTCTGAAGCAGGGTCTGGTTCTGCATGGCGGCCTTCTTTACCGCATCCTTGGAAACGCCCTCTATGCCGGCCACTTCCGCAAAATCATTGTAAAAGGTGCTGACCTCATTGCCTATAATGACCTGGAACTGTCCGGCCTGGGTGAATGTGCCCTTGGCCGAAGGAAGGCTTTCAATTGCCTTTGTATCTGCCTTGGACGGATTATTTAACACAAAACGCATCCTGGTTACACAGTGGGATACGGCTGCAATGTTCTCCCTGCCGCCCACATACTCCAACAGTTTCTTTGAATCCCCAGTAAACTTTCCCACCTTCAATACCTCCTATGAATCTGACTGCAATACCCTTCCATGTTTCCATTTTACCTGAATCTTGTTTAAACAAGTATCTTATAATAGGATTATATCTTGTTTAAACAAGTTTGTCAATATGGATTTGTATTTTTACAGCATTTAAAAAGCACCGGACAAACATCTGGCTGCAGTCTCCTGTTCCGCCTGCAGTTCCCTGTTCTCCGGTGCCCTGATTATCTTATTTTGCCCGATGGGCCAGGTCGTAAAATACGAACCGGTCCGGTCTGTGCCTGGACTGGGTGAATTCAAACATAACGCCATCCTTGTTATAGGTCATACTGCTCACCACCGCCATGCAGTTATAATCCTTTAAATCCAGATACGTCTCATCAATCTGGTTAACCCGCTCCACGGTCATCTTCCTCTTGGTGGTGACAATGCTTTCCCCCAGGTTCTTTTCCATGTATTCATAGATGGAGTGTTCTGCAATCTCCGGTGTCAAATCCCGCACAATATCCCTGAGAAAATAGTTGTGGTCAATGATTAATGCCTCCCCCTCAATGTATCGCACACGCTGTATATAATAAATCTGGGCGCCCACAGGAAAAGTGGTCCGCCTGCGTATGGTCTCGTCCACGGTCAGTTCCGCAAAACAGACCACCCTGGTGGTATAGTTCTTCCTGTTCCTGGCCACTGCCTCCTTTAAGCTCTCTATGCCTCCCAGTATGAACTCGGACTGCTGCTGTCCCGGCTGGTAGATGATTCTCACGCCCTTGCCGTGGATGCTCTGCACATATCCCTCCGATGCCAGCTGTCCAATCGCCCTGCGGATGGTATTGCGGGAACAGTCAAACTCCTTTACCAGCGTGTTTTCTGAGGGCAGCAGTTCCTGAAACCCGTAGGTTCCATCCTCCATCTTTTCCCTGAGCGCCATATAAATCTGATTATATTTTGTCTTAGCCATATAAACCTCGTATATCTCTTTTTCTAATATTCCTGCAGTGCAGCCCCGCTTAAACCCGTATCATCCAAGGGGAATCCCCATAACATAAAGCCGGATAAAGAACAGCACAATTAAATGCAGCGGATAAAACCAATAAAACCCATATTTCCACCGGGCCTGTCCTTTTCTGCCGTTATAAAAAAGGAGGGGCACCGCGGACAGAATCCCGGCCCCGTAACACATGTACAGGGACTCAAGAAAGGTCAGGAAGGCGCCGGACAGCACCTGTACGGCACGCTTTTGCCGCAGGAAATAAAACAGTGAAATGATGAGAATTCCGTCTATGTCATAATCTGCCCTTAATAACACGGCCGCCAGACAGCCGCTTCCGATAACAGCCGTTATCCCGGCAGCACGGCGCAGCCCCCCATAGCCCTCGCTCTGTTTCAGTCCCCGGAGCACCATGAGACCGATTGCCAGCTCAACGTACACGCTGCTGCTCCTCCCTGACCATGTATTCCACACAGCCAGACGGAAGGGGATTTCTGAAACAAGTGCAAACACAGCCATCCTCAGCCAGTATTTGCGCCAGTCCCTGGTATGGAGAAAACCCTCCACCAGCAGGAAACAGTATATGGGAAATGCAATCCGCCCCACGCACCGGAGCACCCGGTACAACAGGAATACAGCGTCCCCCCATTGCGAGGTCATGACCATGGGAATCCATTCCAGGCTGCCCCGGTAATATATAATCTGCTCCAGCAGCACGGCCCCTATATGGTCTGCAAGCATGGAAGCCATGGCAATATACTTCAGGGCACTACCGCTTAATCCTCCCCCTGTTTCCGGTCTTTTCCTGCTGGACGGCATACTTCATTCCTTTCATACATGGATTCTTTCTCTTTATCTTATCACCAGGCCATTGGTTTGCAAAGTATTTTCTTAATACATTCTTTATGGATTCCCCAGCTTTTTCCCCTTGTATTTATTTCCACATGATATATAATGCTCTATAAAGCTTCTGTTAAAAAAGCGTTAAGGACTGGAGGAACTATGAAAAAAAAGACACAATTTTTACTGAACCTGGCACTTACTGCCATCTTTCTCATATTGATTTTATTCCAGGGGCCCAATTTGAATCCCCTGTATCCGGACGGAGCATTTTCCTGGTGCTTCATCATCAGCTGCTACCTGGTGCTGAACTTTTTCGTGGCCCTGGGCAGTGTACGGGTGGGAGCCAATGAATACGGCCGGCCCCAAATCAGCATTGACAAAAGTGTCAAAGGCTATAAAAGAGGATTTATCCTTCTGGCCATCCTTTGGGCCCTGTATTTCGGAGTATCCATCCTGTCCATGCCTCTTTTCAATTACAAGGCCTACAGGGACCAGTTAGGCGTCCCGGCCGTATCGGAATTCACGGATACCGTACAGCCCCTGGCCCTGGACCAGCTCCCCATTGTGGACAAAAGTCTGGCAAGAGAGCTGGCAGATAAAAAGGTGGGAGAAAATCCCGGCCTGGGAAGCCAGGTCATCCTGGGTACCCCTGTCATACAGAAGGTAAACGGCAAGCTGGTATGGGTGGTCCCCCTGGAGCATTCCGGCTTCTTCAAATGGCTGAAAAACATGGACGGCTCTGCAGGTTATATAGTGGTGTCTGCCAGCGATGTCAGCGATGTAACCCTGGTAACGGACCATAAAATTAAATACCAGGCCAATGCCTACCTGTTGGACGACCTAAACCGCCATGTGCGTTTCTTTGGGGGCGGCCTCTTCAAAGGTCTTACGGATTACTCCTTTGAGCTGGACGATGACGGCGTACCCTACTGGGTCATTACCTCCTACCAGAACCGCTGGCTCTTTAACCTGCCGGAGGCCGACGGGGTGCTGACCGTCAATGCCACCACAGGCGAAACCACCCATTATACCATAGCTACCCTGCCGGAGTGGGTGGACCGTGTACAGCCCGAGAATTTTGTTATGCAGCAGATACAGAACCAGGGTGTCTATGTGCACGGCATATTCAACTTCTCCAACCAGGACAAGTTCCGCCCCAGCCAGGGTGATATCATCATCTATAACGGCTCCCGCTGTTACCTGTTCACAGGTCTTACCAGCGTCGGCTCCGATGAATCCGCCATTGGTTTCATATTGGTGGACATGGTAACCAAGGAATCCAATATCTACCAGATGAGCGGCGCAACCGAGATGGCGGCCCAAAGCTCCGCAGAAGGAAAGGTCCAGCAGTTTGGCTACAGGGCGTCCTTCCCAATGATTATCAATATGGACGGACAGCCCACCTACTTTATGACCTTAAAGGATAATGCGGGCCTGATTAAGCAGTATGCCTTTGTATCTGTCTCCAATTATACCAATGTGGGAACAGGCGAGACCATTGACAGCGCCCTGCGCAACTTCCGCCAGGTGCGGGGAACCGCGGGAGTGAACATTACCACAGGCCAGACCATTTCCAGTGAGGAAGGCACTGTCCTGCGTATCGCCAGCGAGACCATTGACAATACCGTAACCTATAAGCTGATATTGGAAGAAAAGCAGGACTATATCTTCACTGTGTCCTACGACCTGAGCAATGAGCTGGCCCTGACACAGCCTGGAGACAAGGTGGCCCTGAAATATATGGATGACCCGTCCGGTATCTGCTCTGTGTCGTCCTTTGACAATCTGGAATTTGACCAATCACGGTCTGAACACATTAAGTAATGCAAAAAGACGGTACTGACCATGAGCGCAATCCAAATGCGCTCCTGTTCAGACCGTCTTTTTGTAACCGGAATTCCCGCCTGTTTTTTGCGGCAGGTATTTTATGGATAAATTAAATAAATCCTAACCGCTCAGAGATTTTCCCGGCGCACTCCCGAACCTTCTTCTGCTCCTCTGAGTAGTCCATTCCTACCTCCTTCACGCCAAACACACCAATCACCCCTGACAGCCTTGTCTCGAAATTATAAATCGGGCTGGCAATGTTGTAAAAGGGGCCGGGGCCGTCTAACCCGCAGGAAGCAAGTTTCTCCGTCCTGATACGGTTCTTCTCCTCCTTGGTCAGCTGGCATATTTTCTTCTCATGGTGTGTAAGCACCTCGGCTATTTTGGCAAACGCCGTATTCTTGATTGGTTCCTCGTCTCCGATGGACGGCGTCATGACAACCGGATGCTTTGGTTCGCATTTTGCAATATAGAGAATCTTTTCACCGTCTATTTTCCCTAACAGCACCGACTTTCCGATATCCTCCGCCAAGGCCTTCATACACTGGTGGGAATTGCTCAGCAAATCCGAATTCTTCGAGTAGGAACGCCCGATGGCATATGCACGGAACCCGATACCGTAACAGACCTTATCTGTGCACCTGTATATCATGGCGCGCTCTTCCAGGGCGTGCAGGATATCATACACGCTGGTCTTAGGATATCCGGTTATCTTCACTAAATCTGCCAGCGATATTTCGCCGTGCTTGGAAATTATCTCCAATATCTCCACCGTTCTTAACACAGTCCTGTTCATGTTTCACCCTTATCCTTTGTATATTGACTTAATTATACAATAAATTAGGCAAAAACAAAACAATCTGTGGAAAAATCACAAGAAGCCCAATTACCGACATAATCATTGCCACAAATATCCATACCTCTTTACCTGCCTTTGAAACCGTGGTTTTGGCGATAGAGGACCCCAGATATAATAAACTGCCCACAGGCGGGGTGATAGAGCCCACTAAAACTGTGAGAACCAGGACAATACCGAAATACAGCGTATCAATCCCATAGGCTTCCATGGCTGGCACCAGAATGGGCGCAAACACAATCAACACAGGGATTCCCTCCACAAAAAGCCCCAGCACGAACAGAAACAGAATCACCATGCACAGGGCCGCTGTCCCGTTAGAGGTCAGGGCCTGCATCACACTCACCACGGTTTCCGGGAAACTCTCCCATGCCAGGAACCAGCTGAATATGGATGCCATAGCGATTATAAACAGGGACACGGCAGTTGTAGCCGCCCCCTTTACCAGTATCCGGGGGATGTCCCTCAGCTTAATGGTTTTATATACAAATATACCGATAATAAACGCATAAACCACCGCTACCACGCCGGCCTCCGTGGCCGTGAAGATTCCTGACAGAATCCCGCCCATAATAATAATAGGCATCAGCATAGGGATAACCGCCTGCTTTGCGGCTTTACCTATATTTCTAAGAGAAAATGTACCTGCTGTACCATATCCGCGTTTGAGGCTGATAAAGTAAACGGCAATACTCATAGCCAATGCCATGAGAATCCCTGGTATGATTCCGGCAATCAATATCTTTGTAATATTCACGCTGGCAATCACCGCATACATCACCAGCATAACACTGGGCGGTATAATGGGTCCAATGGTAGAGGAAGCCACTGTAACCGCCACGCTGAATTCCTTTGAATAGCCGTCCTTTACCATCATGGGAATCTCCAGCGAGCCCAGGGCTGCCGTATCGGCCGTGGCGGAGCCGGACAAACCCGCAAACAAGACGCTGGCCAGGATATTGACAATAGCCAGTCCTCCCCTTAAAAACCCTACCAGCGCACGGGCCAGATTCAATATCCTATCCGTCAAATCCGCCTCATTCATAAGCTCCCCTGCAAGGATAAAAAATGGAACCGCCATCAGCGAAAACGAATCCGTGGCGCTGAACATCCTGGTTATAAGCATATTGAGGGGCATTTGGGCGTATACAACCGTCCCCAGGCAGGCAATGCCCATGGTAAATGCAATAGGCATTCCAAAAACCAGCAGTATGATAAATATAGACGCAAGTATAACGAGCACGTTTACCCTCCTCCTCCCGGAGACAGCCTTACAGCTGTCTCCGAATTCCTAAGTCATCCATCAGATGGTCCAGATAGTATAAAAACAACAGAAAAAATCCCAGCGGTATTGCCGCGTATACCGCTCCCATAGGAACATTAAGTGCGGGTGAAAACTGTCTGAAATTAATCGGTATCACCTGTGCCCCCACAATCACAATTACAGCAGAAAATACCAAAACAAGCAAATCTATAATTACCGACAGCCGCCTCACCGCCGTTTCCGGCAATTTGGAAGTAAAATAGTCAACACCCAGGTGCATTCCCTGTTTCCCGGCCCACGCCGCGCCTATGAATACAATATAGATAAAGGAATAACGGGACAGCTCTTCCGTCCAATACAGAGGCGAATTGAATACAAACCGGAATACCACCTGCAAGAACATGGATATAATCATAGAGGAAGCGGCGATTGTGAGAAGAAATGCAACGACAAAATCCGCTGCCTTTATAAGAATTTTCATTTTCCTCCCCCTCATGTTAATTGAATGATTTTCCCAGCTCCTGTTCCGCCAGCGCTTTTACAGTATCGCTGATTCCTCCCGCATATTCCGTATAGACAGAAGCCGTTGCGTCGATAAAACTCTGCTTATCCACCTCGTTAATCTGAACGCCTTTTTCCTCCAGCTTATCCTTCATCTCCTCCTGAAGCTTCTCGTCCATCTCGCGTTCCATCCTGCCAAAGCGAATAGCTGATTCAGTCAGGTATTCTTTCAAATCGTCAGGAAGGGAATCATATGCCTTCTGGCTGATAGCCACTACTCCTGGAGGCGCGAAATGCTCCGTTAAAGACACATTTTTGCATATCTCATAGTATCCGTCTGAATAAATATTACCCAGGGCATTTTCCGCACCATCCATAACGCCCTGCTGAATAGCTGAATACAGTTCACTGTACGCCATAGGTGTTCCTGAAGCCCCCATTGCGTTAAGGGTTGCAATCATTACGTCGCTCTCCATGACGCGTATCTTCAATCCCTTCATATCTGCCGGAGTGGTCACCGGAGTATTCTTCGTATACACATTTCTAAAGCCGTTAGAAAACCATGTAAGGCCTTTTATTCCGATTCCTTGGAGTTCAGCAAACAGCTCGTCTCCCATTGGCCCGTTAAATACTTTTTCCATCTCCGCATAATCTTTGAAAAAATACGGAAATGACAGCACCGAGAAATCATTGAGGAAACCGTTGACAGCTGCGCTTGAGACCTGAGCCATCTCTATATTGCCAAGCTGCATTCCCTCCACATAGTCCCTCTCACCTCCCAGCTGGCTGCTTCCCATTACTTTGAGAATCAGCCGACCATTGGTCTTTTCTTTTGCCTCTTGAGCCCACTGATTCAACACAGTATTATGCAGATGGCTGTCGCTGGATACAATGGCAATTCTGATGGTATATGTCTTGCCGTCATTCTCCGCACTCTTAGGCGCAGGCGTCTCTGCCACGGCTTCTTCTTCCGTTTTCTCCTCTCCCTCCACCGTTTCCGCTCCGGCCGCCTGCCCGGATACGGCCGTTGGTGCAGGCGTTTCTTTTGCCCCGCAGCCCGCTGTCCCAAATGCCATAGCAACTGCCAATAATCCCCATAAGAACCTTCTCGTCATATTTCCTTCCTCCCTCGTTATAAATCGTACAGATAACGGTTCAATGAAACACACGCATTTTCCTCAACCAACATAACGGTCTCAATCCTAAGTCCGCCCCACTCCATTCCGTGAAGGTCAAACTTGGTGGCAAGCGTCATACCCGGAACCATGATGAATGAAGCGTTATCGTCCAGGTTGGGCCTTTCCACACAGTCCAGTCCTATGCTGTGCCCCACTGCTCTAAGGCCCTTCGCATATGGTTCGAAATACTCCTCCACATGGTTTTTTCTGGCATAGTGCAGAAACATCTCATAAATCCGGGAAGCCGGTTCCCCTGGCCTTAAACATTCAATCGACCGGATTACTGCATCCCTGGATGCCTTTAAAACAGATTTCTGGCTGTCCGTGGCATTTCCATTGATTACCGTCACCGCTACATCTGTGGCATAGCCCTTGTATGCAGGCGCCACATCAATGATTACCGCCTCCCCGTCCTCTATCCTCTTATGAGTGGGCCTCCATGTAGGCACCTCCGTATTCATGCCTGAGGACAGTACCGTGGCGCAGCTTAAATCGCAGCCATTGGATTTCATCACATATTCAGCCGCAGCGCACAGGTCAATCTCCGTCACCTCTGACTCTCTCATCTTCTCTACGCAGGCTTTCAGAGACATGTCTCCTATGTGCGCCGCGTATCTGGCCAGCTCTATCTCCTCCGGCTCCTTCACTGCCCTCATCTCAGTGAGCTTGTCATCCATGTCAACATAGTCATTTCCTACAAGCCAGCCCTTAAGGCGCTTAAAATACTTTACGGGAAGCAGGTCCTGTCCGCTCAGTCCAATGACCAGGGGACCTCCCTTTTCATCCCTAAGTTCTTTAAAATAATCAGACAATGTCTCAATATTCCGGATATCCTTAATCCAGGACACCCTCCTGGCTGACTGGGAATTGATGGCCCCCAGAAATAATGTCACCTTCCCCTCCGGAGTCACAAATACTCCCTGAGGAGATTCCTCAATCACATTGATTGGTTTATAGTCAGAAAAATAAGTTGTAAATCCCGCCCTGTACTCATCCGAAAAAATAAATGCCCCATCCAGATGATTACTGCAAACATACTGTGCAATTACCTGAATTCGTTTTTCAAAAATAGGCACAGGTATACCTGTATACCCTCCCATACAACACCTCCTATAATATTTGTATTTACGAACGACGTTCTAAATTTTGTACTTATATTATAGCATTGCCATCCGGTGAATTCAATTTATTTGAGGCCTCAAACGTTCGTATATACGTTTTCTTAGGCTTCTCTATTCTATTAACCCCTTATTTTACAAGGAATTCTCCCCCTTCCTCCTAAAATAAAAGCAATTAAAAAGCAGATTCCGAAGAACCTGCATGCTTCCCATCCCCCTGCCGGATTTCATACCTTCCGCCATCATTTTTATGGCCTGCGGCAGATTAACGATTCAAATTACTATCTTCACTGCAATCGGAGCAAAAAAGACCGGCCCCAAAAGGCCGGTCCTGCAATCCTTCAATCGTTTTCATACCATCACATCAACTATAACGCACCCAATCTCAGCTTCCGGTTAATAGAACAGCCTGTTCACCGCGCTGAATATACCGCGGATAGACGCCCTCGTGATATTGGAGCTGATACCCACGCCGTAGGTGGCTTTTCCTGTTACCTGGTCTACCAGATGGATATAGGAAGCAGCCTCTGCGCCGGAACCTGACGCCAGTGCATGTTCGCTGTAGTCCAAAACCTTAATCTGGATACCAAGCGCATCCTCCATACCTCTCTGGACAGCATCAATAGGTCCGTTTCCAACGCCCTCAAATGTCTTCTCAATACCGTGGTCTGAGTAGGTAACCTTAGCCAGGGTTGCAAACTCGCCGTCTCCTGTCTCCGTATCGGTTATGCGGCACTTTCTGAAATGCATGGGCTCCTTGCGCTCCAGGTAATTCTTCTTGAATTCCTCCATAATCTGCTCAGGCGCAACCTCACCCTGCTGCTCGGAAATCTTCTGGATAACATCTGCAAATTCCTTGTGCATCCCCTTCGGCAGCTTGAAGCCATAGAAGGTATCCATGACAAACGCTACGCCGCCCTTGCCGGACTGGCTGTTGATACGCACAATAGGCTCGTACTCCCTGCCGATATCGCTGGGGTCGATAGGAAGGTAAGGCACCTCCCAGTACTGTCCGTTTCTCTCGTGAAGAGCCTGCATACCCTTGTTGATGGCATCCTGATGGGAACCGGAAAATGCGGTAAACACCAGCTTGCCCGCATAGGGATGTCTGGGCGGAATATCCATCTTGGTGCAGCGCTCACAGACATCTGCAATCTCACGGATATTCTCAATATTAAGTTCAGGGTTAATTCCCTGTGAGAACATGTTGTAGGCAACTGTCAGTATATCTACATTACCGGTGCGCTCCCCGTTGCCGAAAAGGGTTCCCTCCACCCTGTCGGCTCCTGCAAGAAGAGCCAGTTCCGTGGATGCCACACCCTCGCCCCTGTCATTGTGGGGGTGGATGCTTAATATGATGCTTTCCCTGTCCTTAAAATGTGTATTCATCCATTCTATCTGGTCCGCATACACATTGGGGGTGGTCATCTCCACCGTGGAAGGAAGATTGATGATAATGGGATTCTCCTTGGTGGCGCCCCATGTCTCCTGCACGGCTGTACAGATATCAAGTGCAAAATCCAGCTCTGTGCCGGTAAAGCTCTCAGGTGAATACTCCAGACGAATCTGGGTGTCGCATTCAGCCATATACCGCTGGACCATCTTGGTTCCTATGACAGCTATATCCTTTATATCTTCCCTGTCCTTATGGAACACCACATCCCTCTGTAAGGTGGATGTGGAATTATAGATATGTACAATGGCCTTCTTAACGCCCTCAAGGGCTTCAAAGGTCCTCTTAATCAGATGCTCGCGGCACTGCACCAGCACCTGGACCTCCACATCATCCGGGATAAGCTTGCGCTCCACCAGGGTACGTAAGAAATCATACTCAATCTGGGATGCAGCCGGAAATCCAACCTCAATCTCCTTAAAGCCCAGCTTCACAAGAAGGTTGAACATCTCCACCTTCTCCTCCACCACCATGGGCTCCACCAGGGCCTGGTTGCCGTCCCTTAAGTCCACACTGCACCATATAGGGGCCTTCATGATTTCCTTATTCGGCCATGTACGCTCCGGAAAATCCACCACCGGGACCCTTTTATATCTTTGATAGTTTAACATAATTCTTTCCTCCATTCTGTTCATCTGATTTCAGGCGCCTGGAAACGCCTGGTTCCGTCCATATTCCATTCTCACTTCATACGATGTCCTGCTTTTTGATAACTGCGTTCTTCATCTTTGCTTCTGTCTTCAGCCCATTCCGGGCAGTCGCTCAATGACACCGTAATGACGGATGATGAACAGCACGACTCTTACTGGTTCAGCCCCATTTCACATCATTCCTTTACTCTGAAAATCGCTGGCTGTAAGGACAATCCCCTGTCCGGGCCCGCATGATGAATGCACAAATCCCGGAGCACGGCGCTCCGGGATTTATTTTGTCCTCTTCGCAACGTTATCTAATTATAGCACATTTCAAAATAACTGACAATAAGGAGTCGCCGGTTAACTATTCTCAATAGTTATGGCTTTTATTCCTCTGTTTCATAAAATGCGCACCGGAGCCCATACCTCCATTCCCTGAAAAATCTGCCGGGTACCGGTATGGTGCGTTCCTATATACAGTGTCCCTGCTCCTTCATAACCCGGATTACCTGGTCCACATAGGCTTCACAGGTCTCGATATCAGGAGCCTCCACCATGACACGGACCACCGGCTCTGTTCCTGACTGGCGCAGCAGAATCCTTCCGTCGCTGCCCAGGCTCTCTGTCACCCTGGCAACCTCTGCCTGCACGGCCTGGTCGTCCTGGGCTGCCGTTTTATCCTTAACGCGTACATTCTTAAGTACCTGAGGATAAATCTCCACCTCTGAAGCCAGCTTATCAAGGGGCTGCTTTTTCTCCAGCACCACCTCCATCACCTTTAAGGAGGTAAGGATGCCGTCCCCCGTGGTGGCATGCTTGCTGAATATAATATGGCCGGACTGCTCGCCGCCCAGGCAGTGGCCCGTGGCCGCCATATTCTCGTACACATATTTATCGCCCACAGCCGTCTTCACATAGGCAATGCCCTCCCGGTCAAATGCCTTATATAATCCAAAGTTGGACATGATGGTGGTGACCACCGTATTATTGAACAGGCTGCCCTGCTCCTTCATGTATTTGCCGCAGATGTACATGATGCTGTCCCCGTCCACCACACGGCCGGTCCTATCCACCGCAATGCACCGGTCCGCATCGCCGTCATAGGCAAATCCGATGTCGCATTTCTCATGCACCACAAAATCCTGCAGATGCTCGATGTGGGTGGAGCCGCAGTCCGTATTGATGTTTAATCCGTTGGGTTCGTTGTTCATCACATGGGTTTCTGCGCCCAGGGCGTCAAATACGTTCTTGGCAATGGCGGATGCGCTTCCGTTGGAACAGTCCAGGGCCACCTTCATATTCTTGAAGGAACGGGTGGCAATGGATATGAGGTATCCGATATAGCGGTTCCTGCCTGCTGCAAAGTCCACGGTCCTGCCGATATATTCCCTCTTTGCCAGCGGAATCTCTTGCGTCTCCCCATCCAGGTATGTTTCAATCTCCAGGATAACGGACTCTTCCAGCTTCTCGCCTCTCTCGTTGATGACCTTGATTCCGTTGTCGTAAAATGGGTTGTGGCTGGCAGATATCATGATTCCGCAGTTAAATCCCTCGGTGCGCACCACATAGGACACGCTGGGGGTGGTGGTGACATGGAGCAGATATACATCCGCGCCCGAGGCTGTAAGCCCAGCCACCAGGGAATATTCAAACATGTAGCTGCTGCGCCTGGTATCCTTTCCGATAACCACCCTGCAGCGCTCATCCGGCGTCTTCTGTCCATAGTACCAGCCCAGGAAACGGCCCACCTTATAGGCGTGCTCCACTGTCAGGTCCACGTTGGCCTCGCCGCGGAAGCCGTCTGTTCCAAAATATTTTCCCATTGTCATTAATTCCTCCCTGTCTTGTTATTAAAGCCCCCGTTACATGCATCTGCCGCCCCTGTCTTATGCCATCCCGTTTTCCTTAAGAGCCTTCAGGTAACGCCCCAGGGCATCCTGCCATGAGGGCATACGCTCAAAGCCGTTTTCAGTCAGTTTCTCCTTGCTCATGCGGCTGTTGGAGGGGCGCTTTGCCTTGGCCGGGAAACCGGCCGAATCCACCGGAGTCACCTTAACCTCATCCATGCCGGCCTGGCGGAATATCTCACACGCAAACTCATACCAGCTGCACAGCCCCTCATTGGTGGCATGGTAACGGCCGTACCTGTCTGTCTGAATCATATCCACCAGCAGGCGGGCCAGGTCGTAGGTATATGTGGGGGAACCAATCTGGTCGTTGACCACTGACACGGCCCCCTTTTCCTTCCCCAGGCGGAGCATGGTCTTAATGAAGTTCTTGCCGTTGATGCCGAACACCCAGGCAATGCGCACAATGAAATATTTCTTCACATTCTGCTCTACCGCAATCTCGCCCTCATACTTGGTCAGGCCGTACACATTAAGGGGTTCCCTGTGGTCATCCGGCTCCCATGGGCGCTCGCCGCAGCCATTAAACACATAGTCCGTGCTGATATACATCATCTTGATATCCATGGCCTTGCAGACCCTGGCGATATTGCGTGTCCCCTCAGCATTGATTTTGCGGCACAGTTCCAGGTTATCTTCAGCAGCATCTACTGCAGTATATGCTGCACAGTGAATGACTGCGTCTGGTTTTTCCTGTGAAATCACAGTTTCGCACGCAGCGCGGTCCGTGATATCCATTTCCTCCACATCCACTCCGGTTCCCTCAATCCCGCGAAGGGCCAGTTCATTCATCACATCATGGCCCAGCTGGCCTTTTACACCTGTTACCAGAACTTTCATAATCCATTTACCTCCGTTCTTAATAATGGCTGGCAGAGAACAGGAATCCCCGAAACGGACACGTCTCTCAAACGCGCTCCGGGGCATTCCCTCCTCCGTCAGCCACATGTTTACCTACAGGCGGCTGCCGTACATCTTATCGAAATAATTACTGTACTCGCCGCTGAGAATATTTTTCCACCAGTCCTGGTTGTCCAGGTACCACCGGATGGTCTGCTCAATTCCCGTATCAAAATTATACGTTGGCTTCCATCCCAGCTCTGTCTCTATCTTGGTTGGGTCAATGGCATAGCGCATGTCATGGCCGGGACGGTCTGTCACAAATTTAATCAGGCTTTCAGGCTTATCAAGAGCCTTCAGAATCGTCTTTACCACTTCCAGGTTGGTGCGCTCATTATGTCCGCCGATGTTGTACACCTCTCCCTCGCGTCCCTTATGGATAACCAGGTCAATGGCCTGACAGTGGTCCGCCACATGAAGCCAGTCACGCACGTTCTCTCCTGTGCCGTATACAGGAAGCTCCTCATCTGCCAGGGCGCGGCTGATAATAAGCGGAATCAGCTTCTCCGGGAAATGATAAGGGCCGTAGTTGTTGGAACATCTGGATACGGTCACGGGCAGGCCGTATGTCCTGTGATACGCCAGCACGAACAAATCAGCGCTGGCCTTGGATGAAGAATAGGGGCTGGATGTATGCAGGGGCGTTTCCTCGGTGAAGAAAAGGTCCGGTCTGTCAAGAGGCAGGTCGCCGTACACCTCATCCGTGGAAACCTGATGGTAGCGCTTGATGCCGTAAGTACGGCAGGCGTCAAGAAGGGTGGTGGTTCCCATGACATTGGTCCTGACAAAGGCTTCCGGGTCTGTAATGGAACGGTCCACATGGCTCTCCGCAGCAAAGTTCACCACCACATCCGGCTTCTCCTTCTCAAACAGTTCAAATATAAACTTCCTGTCGGCAATGTCGCCCTTTACAAATTTGTAATTGGGCTTGTCCTCAACCGGTTTTAAGTTTTCCAGGTTGCCTGCATAGGTCAGCAGGTCCAGGTTGATGATTTCATAATCCGGGTATGTGTTTACCATATGGTGCACAAAGTTGCTTCCGATAAAACCGGCTCCGCCGGTGACGATGATTTTCATATATAGTTTCCTCCGTTAAAAATCCTGTGGATGTATCTTATCCACATATTTACCGTCCAGAACGTCCTTTAAGTACTTGCCGTACTGGTTCTTTTTCAGAATCTCATAAGTCTCCATGACCTGTTCCCTGTTAATCCAGCCCCTGAGATAGGCAATCTCCTCCAGGCAGGCAATCTTGCGGTGCTGGTGCGTCTCCACGGTCTTCACAAAGTTCGTGGCCTCCACCAGAGACTCATGGGTTCCCGTATCCAGCCATGTAAAGCCCTGTCCCAGAAGAATCACATCCAGCTCCCCGTTCTCCAGGTAAATGCGGTTTAAGTCCGTGATTTCCAGCTCTCCTCTGGCTGAGGGCTTTAAGTTTTTCGCATACTCCACCACCCGGTTATCGTAAAAATAAAGTCCGGTGACACAGTAATTGGACTTTGGCTTTTCCGGCTTCTCCTCAATGGAAATAGCCTTGCCGTCCCCGTCAAACTCCACAATGCCGAAACGCTCCGGGTCGTCCACATAATAGCCAAACACCGTTGCTCCCTTTTCCTTGGACGCTGCCGCGCGCAGGCGCTTGGCCAGACCCTGTCCGTGGAAAATATTGTCCCCCAGGACCATTGCCACGGAATCTCCCCCAATGAACTCCTCGCCGATGATAAATGCCTGGGCCAGTCCGTCCGGGCTTGGCTGTACCGCATAGCTCAGCTCAATGCCGAACTGGTGGCCGTCGCCCAGCAGGGCTTCGAATCTGGGCGTGTCCTCCGGAGTAGAGATAATCAGGATATCCCTGATTCCCGCATTCATAAGGACAGACAACGGATAATAAATCATCGGTTTATCGTAAATTGGAAGCAGCTGTTTGGAAGTAACCTTGGTCAGCGGGTAGAGCCGCGTCCCGCTTCCTCCGGCCAGTATAATCCCTTTCATATTTCCTCCTTGGTTCGCTGTGAGCGCGAAAAGACCGCTTAGCGGACGTCTTTGCCTGATTTTTTCTTTGTCCAATATATCATACTATCTCTATTTTTTCAAATAATCTGTTAAATATTTCGTTATTATTAAGAAGATTATAATATCCATGATTACTGAATGATTTCAACACCATTACCTACATCCCCCACCTCTCCCACAGGGTTGTCGGCGATGTTCAGATACTCCAGAAATTCCGCCTGCTTCAGGGGCGCCAGGTCCGTTATATAATTGTCCTTAACCCCCAGTCTCTTAAGGTTCTTAAGACCCGCGGCAAAATTCACATCCGTCAGCTCGTTGCTGTCCAGGTACAGCTCCTCCAGATTGGGAAAACGGGACAGGATATCCATATGTTCCCCCAGCTTCACATCATCATACCACACGCTGGTCATTCCGCCGTAGGACTCCACGTAATAATTCTTGTGAAGCTCCATATTTTTCAGGCTCAGCACCCGCAGGCTGGGGTTTTCCTTTATCCGGTCAAAATTAATCTCAAATTTGCCGTTGTCCAGGTACAGTTCCTCCAGTCCCTCATGGTTAAAAATGGAACTCACATCCCCGTACACCTCCACCAGGTAGTTATAGCCGCTCCAGCCCGTTCCGTCCAGGTTGCCGGTAAAGTCAGCATATTTAAGCCCTGTCATGCCTTTGAGAAAGTCCAGGTTTCTCAGGTTTCCCCGGGAATTCCACACGGAGTAAAAGGTAAGCCGTTCCACCCCGGTCAGGGACGAGAGGGCCTCCGCCCCGTCCACATTGCAGTTGTGTATGGAAAGCTCCTTCAGGCTGCTTAGCCCCCGGAGGGAGGAAATGGACATAAAGCCCTTTATTTCCAGCCTTTCCAGGCTGGAGAGGGAGGACAGGTCCGGGTCTGTCTGGGATGTCATCTTGTCAATGTGTAAGGACGTCAGTCCTGCCGCTGTTCCCACCGGTCCGAAATCCTGGACCTTGTTATTTCCCAAAAGGGTCAGGGAGCGAAGGGCCGGCATCTCCGACAGGGGAGCCAGGCTGATGATGGCAGTATCCTCCAGGGTAAGGTCCTCCAATGCCGGAAGTCCCTTGATAAAGCCTATGTCCCTGATGATATCCGAATTAAGGTACAGGGACTCCAGACCGCTCATAACCGAGATGGCAGAGTAATCCGTCACCCTTACCTTATCCTTGCCCGTGCTGATAATGGAATCCGAGTCCCCTGTGTCTTCCAGCGACAGATATTTTAGGCTCTTTAAGGGCACCAGCTGTTTCAGGTTGGCGTCAGGATAATCCCGGACAGTCAGACGCTCCAGATTCCCAAAGGAGGCGATTCCGTCCATGGATGTGATTCCCCGAAGCTGCAGCTCCGTGATTCCCGACGGGTCATCCAGCATATCCTTAAGGTCTGAGATTTCCACGTTTCCGGCCGTGATTCCCTTAAGGTCCTTAAGCCCTTTTAAACTATGGACCCTGGAAAGCCCTGACCCCAAATCCAATTTTACCAGTCCGGTAAAGGCCGCTGCATCCTGGGGCTCCCAGTCCATGGCCCCGAAGACGGCAGTCTGCACCAGGGGCTCTTCCCCGCTGTAAGGGTCCTCAAAGCTGTACCATATCCGGTTTGTTTCCCGGGATGTCTCCACCTTCAGATACCTGACCCTGGCCAGGTCCTCCTGGCTGAACGCAGCCTGGTCCCCGTTGAACATCTTTGCTGCCATGGCATGGAACAAAGGTGAATCCGCCTCGGGAACCCTTTCCTCCGCTTCTGTCTCTTCTCCTTCTGTCCCGGCGTATCCTGCCGCGCCGCTGTAGGCGGGAACCGGAAGCGGCGCTGTCCCGGAGCCTGAGGAGGAACCGGAGCCTGAGGACAGAATGAAAATGGCAAGCAGCGCGCCCACGCAGGCCACACCTGCAGCAAGGGCTGTTTTAGCCCCGTTTCCTTGGCCTTTGCCGGAAGGGGCTGTCTGATATATATTGTAATTCGTAATGTTCTGGACCTTTTCGTCGTCCAGCAGGAACTGGCTTTTGCAGAATTCGCATGTTATAAGCTTTGTCTGGGAATCCTCCACCTTAAGCTTGCCCCCGCAGGAAGGGCATTTTATCTCTACCATCTTCATAATATGTTTCCTCTTTGCCTTTGCTGGGTCTTATATGACACCATTATAGTTCATTGCAGGCAGGTATGGCAAGCAGGTTCGCAGTCTTGCCCCAACCATAGTATAATACTTAAAAAGCAAATCAATCATCCGGGAAGCCATACGCATCCCCAGGGACCTCTATGAAATGCACCTGGCGCATCCTCCCTCTTAGTTTGGATAATAGTTAATTACCAGAAATGAAAGCAATATATCCTGACGGTTGATATAAGTATGTCCGATGGAACTGTCAAACACCAGGGAATCCCCCGCCTCCAGTGTGTAGTCACCTGCTTCGGTGCGAAGGGCCAGCTGGCCCTTCATGACGAAGATGTACTCCTGGGCTTTTTCCGAATGTCCAATGGAGATGTTGGAAGCCCCCGGGTCCAGTTCCGCATAAAAAAGCTCAAAATTTCTCACAGGCGTGCTTGGAAAATAGCAGTACACCCGGTAATGCTCTGTCTCCCCTGTCTGCACGGCAGGCTCATCCCTGCGCACAACAGTTGCCTTATTCTCAATACCCTCCATCAGTTTTGTATAGGGCACATTCAGCCCATTGGCGATTTTCCAGATAGTATTGATGGTAGGATTGCTGCTCCCCTTTTCAATGTCCGAGAGCATGGCCTTGCTGATGCCGGAAATCTTTGATAATTGCCCCAGGGTCAGGTTGCGCTCTGTCCGCAGTCTCCTGAGATTTACTGCAATGATTTTTCCTAAATCCATATATAAGTCCTCTTTTAATTGCTTGACATATAAATCGAACAGTTGTAAGATATATCATACAGTTCGTTCGATTTAATAAACGATTGTCTGGTACGATATAGAATAGTATAAGAGCATTATGCCGAAAAAGCAAGAACCAGACAAAAAACCAAAGGAGGATTTCAAGATGGAAAAAAAGTTGTCAAGAGAAGATGCATGGAGCCTGCTGACCCAATACACAAAGACACCGGCCCTTCGCAGACATGCCCTGGCCGTGGAGGCTGCCATGAGGCATTTTGCCGGACTGAACGGCGGGGATGAGGAGGTCTGGGGGGCGGCTGGTCTTCTTCACGACCTGGACTACGAGAAATTCCCGGAGGAACACTGCAAAAAGGCAGAGGAGATTATGCGTGAACAGGGCATTGACCCAATCTATATCAGGGCCATGAATTGCCATGCCTATGGAATCTGCACTGATGCAGCGCCGGAAACCCAAATGGAAAAGGTCCTGTTCACCATTGATGAACTGACCGGACTCATCAATGCCCTGTGTCTTATGAGACCGTCCAAAAGCGTACTGGACCTGGAAGTCAAATCCGTGAAAAAGAAATTCAAGGATAAGTCCTTTGCTGCCGGAGTGAACAGGGACACCATCCGGGCCGGCTGCGAAATGTTAGGCATGAGCCTGGATGATGTCATCCGTGAAACCATCCAGGGCATGAGGAAAAAGGCAGAAGAAATCGGATTAAAAGGCAGCATAACATCAGACAACTAGTTGAGTGGGGAAAATACAATAAGAGTGAGGGCAAAGGAAAGAGACATCCCCTGCATTACAGCTTATGCATCGGGTGATGTCCCTTTTATTTGCTTTCTCTCTTACTTTTTCCTGACTTCTATTCCTGTCTGCCATGAACCGCTTTCATGAACCGCTCCGCAATCTCCAGCGGCCGGGTGATGGCTCCGCCCACAATGACTGCCCATGCTCCCATATCCAGCATTTTCACAGCTTCCTCCGGCGTATGGACACGGCCTTCCCCGATGACCGGGATGGGAAGTTCCGCTGACAGCCGCCTGACCAGTTCAAAATCCGGCCCTTCCAGCTTTGGCGTATAGTCCGTATATCCGCTCATGGTGGTGCTCACCAGGTCAATACCGCTTTTCCACGCCTGAATGCCTTCCTGGTAATCGGAGATATCGGCCATCAGAATCTGGTCCGGATATTTTGCTTTGATGCTGCGGATGTATTCCCATGGGCTCAGCCCGTCTCCCCGCCTCCTGTCCGTGCAGTCAATGGCAATGATATCGGCCCCTGCCTCTGCCAAAGCATCCACCTCCTCCATGGTGGGTGTGATATACCCGTCAAATCCATCGTACACCTGCTTTATCAGTCCAATGACAGGAAGTCCTGTCTCCTTCTTGATACCCAGCACATCCCGCACCGTGTTGGCGCGTATCATGGGACTTCCGGCCTCCTTGGCCGCCCTGGCCATAAAAGGCATCAGGGAACGCTCCGGGTCATAGAGCGGTTCCCCGGGCAGGGCCTGGCAGGAAATGATAAGCTTTCCTTTGATACGGTTAAAAAGTTCTGTCTTGTCCATCTCGTTCCAATCCTTTCACTCCGGCTTTCACGGCCTGTCATCAGCCGCAGCCACCTTTACCACACATTTTCTGATACATTCAGGCGCTTCCAGGCATCCGCCCGGCCCATGGGCCTCACCGGCCATGCACAGGATGAACCTGCCCGGCCCCATGACGCAGCGTCCTCCTGCCCCGCCCCAAACAGCGGCTTTCTGAAAATCCGGCTGGTATTCCCCAATGGGTGTCACCCCGTCCAGGGCTGTTTCTATGACCTCGCATCCCTCAATGTCTATCTGGATATCCATATAGTCCCTGTGCAGTTCATAGCTGTCATCCCTCAGCTCGCGGGTCCGCGCCTCCATCACCTGCAGGAACACCCTGTCCCCGTCAATCTCCGTCCTTCCCATGGGAAGCGCTGTGATATCCGCAGTCATCAGATAGTCAATGGCCTTGTCCAGGTTCCTGTTCATGCCCCTGTAATTTCCTATATTAACCAGCAAGTCATATATCATATCAGCAATATTTCTCCTTTGCTGCTTCTATCATGGCGGCTGCTTCCCGGGCAATGGCCCGGTCGTCCCCGCTTAGGTCTGTCAGCGGCTTCCTGACCCCGCCTATATCGATTCCCCTGCTGATACGCAGCACTTCCTTAATCATGGCGTACATATTGCATGTTCCTGAACACAGCTTATATATGATTTCATCTGCTTCATACTGGATAGCCCTGGCCTCTGCCATCCTGTTCTGTGCAGTCAGCTCATATATCTTTAAAAACAGCTCCGGCATGGCACCGTAGGTACCGCCGATACCGGCGTCCGCACCCATGGCCAGACCGGATACCAGCTGTTCATCCGGGCCGTTGAACACAATAAAGTCCTCCCGCGTCTTCATGGCCTCTGCCTTAAACATCTGGATGTCCTGGACCGGCATGGATGAATTTTTCACGCCTGCCACCTGCCCGTTTAAGAGCATGGTCTTTAAAAGGCTCATGGTCAGGGCTGTACCGGCCAGCTGGGGTATGTTATAGATAATGAAATCCGTGTGGGGCGCTGCCTCCGATATGTCATTCCAGTACCCGGCAACCGAATACTCCGGCAGCTTAAAATAAATGGGCGGTATGGCGGCTATCCCGTCCACGCCCAGGTCCTGGGCATGGGACGCCAGAATCCGGCTGTCCCTTGTGTTGTTGCAGGCAACATGGGCAATCACCGTGAGACGGCCTGCAGCCTCATCCATCACGGCCTCCAGAGTCTTCTTCCTGTCCTCCACGGACTGGTAGATGCATTCCCCGGAAGACCCGCCCACATAGACGCCCTTCACTCCCTGTTCCACAAAGTACCGGGTCAGCGCCCGGACCGCGTCAGCGCTTACCTCCCCCGTCCTGTCATAGCAGGCATAGAAGGCCGGGATGATTCCCCTGTATTTATCCAGTATCATACCTATTTCACCCCCGTTATCTCAGACAGCTTTACCTTCCTGTTTTCAAACCGCGACCTGGTGCAGGCGTCCGCCGTTGCAATGGCGTTCCTGGCAGCCTCCCCCGTAAGCAGGGCCTTAAATTCCTCGTCCGGCTGTTCCCCATGCATGATGTTGTTAAAGTACTCCATCTCATCATACATAATGCTGTGAAGCCACATAGGCGGCTTCTTGCCCGGTTTGCCGTACATGATGGCGCCGTCCATCTCCGTGCCGTGATAGATTCTGGTCCGGTCATCGTCCTCCTCCTGGGTCTTGTGCATAAGGAAATGCTCTTCCTTGTCCCCCTTCTTAAGGGTTCCTCCGCAGTTAAACATATCCAGCCGGATAGCTCCCTCGGTTCCCTGAATCAGCACATAATGCTCCGGCCAGTGGAAAGCGGAGCCATACTCCAGCACAGCATACCGGTTATCCCCGTATTCCATGGTGATGAACAGCATATCATCCTCATCCCCGAACTGTTCCCCGCAGTGGGCCACATTGCCCCCTGCCATGGTCACTTCCTCGGGGCAGCCGCCCATAAGGAACTGGATGCAGTCCAGCTCATGGATATGGTGGTAGAGATGGCCTCCTGATTTGGCCCTGATTTTCTTCCAGCTGACAGAGGGCTGTATATCCTCCCAGCCGTTCCTGGCGGAATGGCAGTACAGCACCCGGCCGATGACTCCGTCATTAATCATCTTTTTCGCTGTGCGGACACCTTTGAAGAAATTCATTACATGGCCTGCCATAAAAGTAACATTGTGGGCAACGCATGTCTCCACCATCTCCACACAGTCCTGATAGGACAGGGCAATGGGCTTTTCACAGAATACATGTACCCCGTGCTCCGCGGCCTTGATGACCGGTTCCTTGTGAAGATAATTGGGCGCTGCCACGATTACGGCATCCACATCCTCACGGCTGTATAACCGGTCCAGGTCCGTCTCCACGCCGCATCCCAGCTCAGCAGCCACTGTTCCTGCATTCTCCGGGTCATAGACAGCCACTACCCTGGCCCCCTCCTGTTCCTTCATGATGCGGGCCAGCTCCGCCCCAAAATATCCCGTACCAACCACTGCATATCCGATTGTCTTCATGACTGTTCTCCTTTACCAATCCTATTTTTCACTTCATGATTTCGCTGAGTCTTACCTTCCTGTCCTCCTTAAGGGACAGGGTGCAGGCGTCTGCCGTGGCTATGGAGTTCCTGGCAGCCTCTCCGGTAAGAAGGGGCAGGAACTCGTCTGTCACCCGGGCGCCGTGAAGCACATTGTTTAAAAACTCCATCTCCTCGTCCATGATGCCCTGAAGCCACAGGAAGGGCTTTCTCCCCGGCCTTCCGAACTGGTTGCCGTTGTCCCGTTCTGTTTCCCTGTAAATCCGGGTTCTGTCATCGTCCTCCTCTTTTGTGCGGTGAACCAGGAAATGTTCCTCCTTGTCCCCGGTTTTAAGAGTCATGCCGCAATTGCACATGTCAATTTTAATGGCTCCCCTGGTTCCCTGTATCAGCAGGTAATGTTCCTGCCAGCGGAAGGCGGAGCCATACTCCAGGACTACGTAGCGCCTGCCCGGATATTCCATGGTGATGAACAGCATGTCGTCCTCATCCCCGAACCGGCTGTCCCTGTGGGCTGCATTGCCTCCTGCCATGGTTACTGTCTCAGGACAGCCTCCCATAAGGAACTGGACACAGTCCAGCTCATGGATATGATGGTACAGGTGGCCTCCTGATTTGGAACGGGTCTTTTTCCAGGTTTCTGAGGCCCCGGTACCCTCCCATGCATTGCGGGCCCCGTGGCAGTAGAGGATGTCCCCGATAACGCCCTGTCCGATAAGCTCCTTGGCCTTTCTCACACCGCAGAAGAAATTCATCACATGGCCGGCCATGAACACCACATGGTTGTCCTGGCAGGCATCCACCATTTCCAGGCAGTCCTCATAGCTTAATGCAATCGGTTTTTCACAGAACACATGAAGTCCATGCCTGGCAGCGGCCAGCACCGGTTCCTTGTGCAGATAGTTGGGAGTGGCCACAATCACGGCCTGTATATCCGTTCTGGATACCAGGGACTCCAGGCTGCCCTCAGCTTCGCATCCCAGCTCAGCCGCCACAATCTCCCCGTTTTCAGGGTCATAGACAGCCCGTATCTGCGCTCCCTGTTTTGTATTCATGATGCGTGCCAGCTCCGCCCCAAAGTAGCCGGAGCCCACCACGCCGTATCCAATGGTTCCTGTTATAGTTTCCATAAAGTATAGCACCTTTTACCTTTCTGTTAAAATCATCAGGACTTTACAGCGCCCTCCGACATGCCCCCTGCAATCTTATTCTGTATGAGGCAGAAGAATATGACAGAGGGAAGCACCACCAGGGCAGAGGCAGCCATCATGTCGCCCCAGTCCAGTATCTCGGCTCCGTCCAGGGAGCGCAGGGCAACCGCAACCGTCATCTTGCTGGTATTGTTCATTAAAATCAGCGCGTACAGGAACTCGTTCCAGGTATTGATAAAGGTGTAAATGGCTGTGGCCACCACACCGGGCGCCACCAGCGGAAGCACCACCTGGACAAAGGTCTGCATTTTATTGGCTCCGTCGATTCTGGCCGCTTCCTCAATTTCCAGAGGCACTGTCCTGAAAAATCCGGTCAGGAGCCACACCGCATAAGGCACGGAGAAGGACAGATACACAATAACAAGGCCAATCCTTGTGTTAATCAGCCCCAGCTTTCCCATGACCACGGAGTAGGGAATGGCCAGCAGGATGGGAGGAAATATGTAGGTTGTCACCAGCACCTTGGACATGGCTGACCCCAGACGCTTAAAGAACCGGACGATTCCGTAAGCTGCCAGCGCCGCCACTGTAATGGCAATCAGGGTGGTTACCAGGGAAATGATGATACTGTTCTTGATGTTCACAAAGAACTTAAGGTCATTGATAACATGGGTATAATAATCAAACGTCCATGTCTTAGGCCAGAAAGCCGTGGGATTTCCCGTCAGCTCTCCTTTGCCCTTCAGGGAGGAAATGATAATCCATACCAGCGGGAATATGGAGATAAGGGTCAGAATAATCAGGTATATATGGCTGATAACGTTTCCTGCTTTACACTTTTTCATTTACTGTCCTCCTTTTCCCACTTGTTTATGACCGCAAAGTAAATGCCGCATATAATCATCAGGAATATAAACAGCAGCACGGTCACTGCCGATGAGCGTCCGATGAGTTTGGTGCTCCATCCCATATTGTAGGCATAGAGCGGTATGGTCTGGGTGGTGCCCGCGGGCCCGCCGCCTGTAATCAGATAAATCAGGTCAAAGTTATTGAAAATCCACACAGTCCTTAAGACCACCAGCAGTCCCACCACCATCTTGATATGGGGCACCGTGACATAGTAGAAGGACTGCCAGGGCCTGGCCCCGTCAATCTGGGCAGCCTCATACTGGTCCTTTGGGACTGTTTCCAGGGCCGAGAGCACGTTGACCATTATCATGGGCGCTCCGAACCATATATTTATCAGCACCAGGCTGACAAAGGCCAGTGTGCCGCTGGTCAGAAACTGGGGCGCCACCTGGCAGATACCCAGCTTCACCAGGATATTGGGCAGAAAGCCGTACACTCCGTTGAGAATCCATTTCCAGGAAAATGCAATGACAATGGAGGGAAAGGCCCAGGGGATGATGAGAAGGGTCTTGTAAACGCCCTTGCACACCTTAATCCGCTTCAGGGCCAGGGCAGCGGTAAACCCCACTCCTATCTGTCCCACCAGGGACAGGACCGTCCATTTCAGGGAATTGAAAAATGAAAGCCAGAAGCCGCTGTCCTTCAGCACCTCGGCATAATTCTTAAGGCCGATGAATTTATAGGCGGGTTTAATCAGGTTCTTGTTTGTAAAGCTGTATACGATGCTGGAACAGATGGGATATATGAATAATGCGATTACAATGACGATTGCAGGAAGTACGAACAACCATCTTGTATAACTTTTCTTCCCCAAGATTTCCTCCTCCTTCTCAGTATTAGAGCGTGTCTCAAAAATGCATCCGCCTTTTCAGACACGCTCCCGGACGGCTTATTCAGCTGTCTCAAACAGTGCGTTCAGTTTATCTTCTGCTGTTTTCGCAGCAGTCCTTACATCCGTTCCGTTGGTAATGATATCCTGGAACATATCCTCTATCACATGATTGTTCTGCATGATTCCGGCCTGGACATTGGGGCCGTGCTCATAGCCGAATGCAGTGCCGATATCAGCTGCCGCAGTCAGTACTTCCTCAGCATGGGTGAACTGCCTGATGGTGTCGTCATCCCTGTATGCATCTGTGTCGGCAATCCCCTTGATGGCAGGAAGCATGCCCACCGGTGTCGCGTGCAGGAATTCCACGTATGTATCCTCGTCATAAAGGGTTTTCATAAATGCCTTGCAGATTTCCGGATGCTTGGAAGCCTTCCATACCACCATAGGTGTGTTGGTGGTCATGATTCCCTCATCCGGGTCATCCTCATGAATCTTTGGAACCGGGTAGCAGTCCACATACTGGAGCAGGTCCGGCGAGTTGGCCGCAACGCCTGAAATCTGGAAGCCGGAGTTAAAGTCAAATGCGGTCTTGCCCTGGTAATACAGGGTTGCCTGATCCAGTACATCAAAGTTAATGGAATCCTTAGGCGAGCAGTCATTGTACACCTTCAGCCAGTAGTTGATGCCGTCAATGGCCAGGTCGCTGGTCAGGTTAGCCTTCAGGTCATCGGTCAGAAGGCTGCCGCCCCCGCTTCTCACATAGAAATCCAGGAAAAAGGTTGCCTGGAAGTCATTGGTGCCGCATGGGAAGGACAATCCGTAGACGCCGTCCTTTGTGAGGGCCTTGGCTGTGTCGTAAAGCTCATCCCAGGTCTTTGGAACCTCCAGCCCGTTCTTCTCCAGCAGGTCCTTGCGAATCCACATCACATGTGCGTGTCTGTAAAGGGGTACCGAGTAATTATTGCCGTCCACCGTGCCCTCGGAAATGGCTGCTTCTGCAAATTTGTCACGGCCAATGTTGTCAATCAGGTCATTGATGGGCGTCAGGGCGTCTGCGTTAATCATCTCCGCCACCTGGGCCGGAAGGGCTGTACTCATATCAGGTACATTGCCGGATGCAAGTCCGGTGGTCCACTTGGTGTAAAAGTCATTCCAGGAAAATGTCTCAATATTGATTTTCACGTCCGGGTTCTCTTCCATGAACTTGTCAGCTGCTTTCTGTATGGTTTCCAGTCTTGGTCCCTGGGTAAATGAATGCCAGAAGGTAATCTCTCCGGAAAGGGGGCCCTCTGTCCCGCTGTCATTTCCATCCTGGGCCGCCGCCTGCGCCTGGGTCTGGCCTGCTGCTTCTTTGGAAGCAGAACCATCCGAGGATGACCCGGAACCGCTGCATCCGGCCAGCAGGGCTGCTGCAAGTGCTGCTGCTAGAATTAAACTTACATGACTCTTTTTCATATCATTTCTCCTTTTTTCTGAATTATTTCCGTTCGTCATTTTGCTGTTTCTATTGGTATTATATTGGTTTTCTTTATGCATTTCAACATTCTGGACAACTTAAAATAGCACAAGACGACTATTAAATTATTTTTTTGTCTTGTTTTGAATCAGATGGGTTGGGGTACAGCCGGAAATTAGCCGGGGGAAGGCCGGGAGCTGGCCGGGGAATAGCCTGGGGCTGGCCATATCCCATATTAAAACATAAAAAAGACAGGGCCGGAAGCTAATTCCGGATACCTGTCCTCCTGTTTCTTGTCCTGTTTCTTATCTTATTTTTAACCTTGTTTCATATCCTGCTTCTTATCCCTGCATCCTGTCCTACTGTCTCTGCCCCTCCGGCACAATCCATTCTTTCTTAATCTGCCACAGGGCTGCCTGGACGCTTTTTGCCCCGGATTCCTCTCCTGCCCGTATCTTCTCATGATGACGGAACAGCCTGGGCCAGCTGCCCATGATTTTCTGTTTCAAATCCGGGTAAAAACCAGTGAGCACTGCATCCATCTCCCTGACCCCGCACTGCTTTAAATATGCCTGGAACGCCTTTTCATCCGCCTCATCTTCTCCCAGATATTTAAGGCACAGAATCTTATTCCAGTCATACATATCAAAAAACACAGCCTCATCCCTGGGAACGGAAAGCGTCAGTGTACTGGTTCCCGCAGACTGGTCCAGACTGTACAGGTTCATGAAGGACCAATAGGGGAACTCAGCCCCCTGGGGCATTGGAACCAGCTTAACTGCCTCCTTTACAAACCATTTGTAGGCAGTCAGGAAAATGGGACCGCTTTCCCCATACTTTCTGCGCACGTATTCCTCACGCGAGAAACAGCGGCCGTCTCTCTCTATGGCCTTTAATACCGCCTCCGCCTGTGCCGCGTATAAAATTACTCTATCACCTGTGTCACCCATTCTTTTCTTATCTCCCATATATTTCCATATTTCGAATCGTTCCCCAGAATCACGCTGTCATCAAAAAGCCGGTCCCAGCTGGCAATGATTTCCCGCTTAAGGTGGGGATAAAACTGGGACATGTAAGCCTTGGCATCGCTTACGCCATACTGCTCCATCCTATCCTGATGACGCCTGGCATCCGCCTCATCCTTTGGAATATAGGAATAATTGAGTATGCTTCCCCATTTTTCTATATTGACAGAGGTAATGCAGGCCGGATCCAGGGTCAGCTCCAGTATGACGGTTCCCGGGCTGGGAAGCATAACCGCTTCGCTGGTAAAAGAAACCCATACCGGATACTGCACATCCTCCGGCCTTCGGGCTGCATCCGGACTGTGCCTCACCAGCCAGTCATATGCCTCCAGCACCAGTCCTGCATGTTCCTGCAGGTCGCTGCGGATATACTCCCGCCTGGCAATGTATCTGCCGGTTTCATTGAGCTCCTTCAGCACATTTTCATGCTGCTTTGTCCATACCTTGATTTGTTCCATCCAGCCACCCTTCCTCTCTCTTTTTTGGTACCGCTGTCCTTGTCCGGCCCCGCTGTCCTTATCCGGCCCCGCTGGCCTGGTACCGCTGTCCCGGCCTGGTTCCGTTGTGTTCCTTCCCCTACTCCTGAGACATCTTCCTATACCGGCCCGGCGTCATTCCAAACGCCTGCTTAAATACCCGTGTAAAATGATTGGCGTCCTCAAACCCCACATCGTGGGCAATGCAGTTCACAGGATTATTGGACACCAGCAGCAGTCTGGCCGCCGTGGTCAGGCGCACCTGGCGTATGAACTCCGTGGCGGTTTTCCCTGTGGCCTCCTTAAACAGGCGCCGGAAGGTTGTCTCTGCCACCTCTGCCATACCGCTTAATTTATCTGAGGTATACTCCTCTGTCGGATTCAGCATGATATAGTCAATAACGGTCTGTATTCTGGGGTCGGTCTGGACCGTGGATTTCTTCACCCGCTTGCGTATCTGCTCCAGGTTGTACTCCAGTCCGTTGATTTCCGCCTTCACATCATCGGGCTCATCGGAATTCAAAATATCAATCAGGCTGGCAATCAGCGTATCAAGGGCGCCTCTTACGTGAAACGCCTTCGACTTCTTGTCCGTTCGCACCCACTTGTAGATATCGCTGAAATAAGACCCGATTCCCTCCCCCACATCCATCACCAGAGGGAAGTTATAGTACTCCCTGAGGAAATTAGCGCCCTCATAAAACACAGATGTGGTGAAGCGGATGCTGTAAAATGCAAATGTATCCTCCAGCGCCCTGCACGACAGCCAGCAGCCCTCCGGTATATAAGACACCTGTCCCTTCTTTACAATAACCGTCTCCCCATCCACCACAAACTCAGCGCTTCCGTCAATGATATAGCGCAGCATATTGTACGGTATGGCGCTCTCAGGATAGGTCCAGGTCCTTCCGAACGAGTATTTATCTATATATAGAAAATTAAAGCGGATGGTATTCATGAATGAGGAAAGCGACTGCATGCTGTACACCCCCTTTTTGCCATATCTTTTATCACTTCCGGCACAACGGTGCCCTGCGTCCGGGGATTTGTCCCCCTGTCCGTTTCCTATTCTGATTGTACCAAATCATGCTTCCAATATCCAGCCCCGGAGCCGGAAATTTTATCCGCCTGAACTGTTACATTTTATCCGCAATACCCAGGCGCTCAATCAGCCTCTGAATTCCCTCCGGGCTGTCTGCAAATGACTTCACAGGAGCGCCGGCCATTTCCCCGCACTCCTCCTCCGTAATGGTGCCATGCCGCCCTGCCGGACCCTGTTCCAGCTCCACGGTATAATTCCAGCTGACCTGGCCCAGGTTGTCAGTCAGGGCTATCAGCACACAGGCATATGCCTTCATGCGTTCCTCAAACACGGCTGAGTTGGACGTACTCTCCTCAAAGTTAAGGGTCCACCCATAGGGTTGGCCGGAGGTCTGGAGCTCATTCTTAAAGCTTCCCAGCTCTCTGGAAATCCCCAGGGTGCCTGAAAGCGTTCCGTCTGCCGAGGCATCTCCTATATATGGATTCCTGGCCCTGTACAGCTCATTTGCAAGACTGCTGACCACGGTTCCATTGCTCTTGACGGTAGCGCCCTTTATATCCAAATCCTGTCCCCCGCCCGGAAGCTTAAGTTCCAGGTTAAATACACCGTTCCTGTTCCAGAATGAGGGCAGGCAGGAGTAAATGACCAGCTTCTGCGTTCCGTCATCCTGCTGCACCAGCTTATATCCCCTGTAAACAGAGGCTGAATCAATCATGATTCCTCCCACATCCACCTGTCCCCCATTGACATCCGTATAGGTGACCACATATGACTCCGTGGGATAGCCTATCACAAACAGCTTCATAAAAAATGCAGCCGCCATAATCAGGAACACCCCGGCAGCGCCCAGAACCACATTTCTTACATTTCTCCTTCTCACCTTTTTCAGATAATCAATTTCCGGTGTTTTATCTGATGTCCGGGATGCATTTCCTTCCATCTCGGTTTTCATCCGCTCATACATTTCCCTGCAGCTGCCGCATTCCTCCAGATGGACCCTGATTTCGCGGTCCGTTTTCTGGGACGTCAGGCCGTCCACATACATGGGCATTAAATCCTGAATGATTTCACATGGTATCCTGTGTTTCATTGTTCTCCTGCCTCCTTCACGATTCTCTCTTTCCCGCGGTAATAGGTTACTCTTGCCCAATTCTCGCTGCGCCCCATGATTTCGCCAATCTGGCCAAAGGTCAGGTTTCCCACCAGCCTGAGGTACATAACCTCCCGCATAGGGTCCTCCAGACCATGAATCAGCCTCAGTATCTGCACATTATCCCACAGGGATATGGCCTGGGACTCTGCGGATTCCACAGGTACCTGGTCTGCCTCTTCCAGGGGAACATGGTGTTTCTGCCTGCGCAGATAATCCCGCCACAGATTTTTTGCGATTCCGCAGAGCCAGGTGGATATGCTGCTCTCTCCCTTATACCTGCCTATATGTTTCACTGCCTGGTAAAAGGTTTCCTGGGTCAGCTCCTCCGCCAAGCCGGGGTCCTGGGTTCTGGTCAAGAGAAAACCATATATCATTTTTCCGTGCTTTTTATAAATCTCTTCCATGGAATCCATATACGTATTTCCTCCTTCTGTTAATTAGTGTCCCGTGGCCCGGAATCGTTACAAAAAATATATAAAAAGTTACGTTGATATCATTATACTAAAACCATGGCCGGATACAATATACGGCTGTTTTATTTCAGGCGCACATCCGGCCGTAACCGGCAACAAAACAGACCCGGCCAATACCTGAGCATGTCTCAGTTACCCGGCCGGGTCCTATTGTGTCGATTTCATGTTATACATCTTCTGTGAGGTTTTTCCTCTCAGGCATTTGGAATCTCCAGCCTGTCCCCGTCACACATTAAATCGCCTCGTTCATCTTTGCCAGCTTTGCCGCCTGGTCGGCCGCAATCAGGTTGTCCAGCAGTTCCTGAATGTCACCGTTCATAATGGAATCAATCTTATACAGCGTCAGCTTGATTCTGTGGTCTGTCACACGGCCCTGGGGGAAGTTGTAGGTACGTATCTTCTCAGAGCGGTCGCCGGTGCCAATCTGGCTGCGGCGCTCCTCTGCCTCTGAACTCTGGCGCTTTTCCAGCTCAATGTCATAGAGCTTGGAACGCAGCAGACGGAATGCCTTTTCCTTGTTTTGAAGCTGGGATTTCTCTGTCTGGCTGTAAATAACGATTCCCGTAGGAATATGGGTCAGACGCACTGCGGAGTCCGTTGTGTTAACGCACTGCCCGCCGTTGCCTGATGCACGCATGACGTCGATACGGCAGTCGTTCATGTCAATCTGGACATCCACTTCCTCGGCCTCAGGCATAACGGCCACCGTTGCAGTGGATGTATGGATGCGGCCGCCGGATTCCGTCTCAGGCACACGCTGGACACGGTGCACCCCGCTCTCATATTTAAGCTTGGAATATGCGCCCTTTCCGGTAACCATGGCAACCACTTCCTTGAAACCGCCGATGCCGTTTTCATTGAGACTGACAATCTCCACCTTCCATCGCTGGCTGTCCGCATAGTTGGTATACATGCGGTAAAGTTCAGCTGCAAACAGGGCTGCCTCATCGCCGCCTGCGCCTGCCCGGATTTCCAGGATGATATTCTTGTCATCGTTAGGGTCCTTTGGAAGCAGAAGAATCTTAAGCTCATGCTCCAGTTCATCAATCCGTTTCCTGGCGTCGGACAGCTCTTCCTTGGCCATCTCACGCATCTCCTCGTCGTTCTCTTCCTCCAACAGGGCCAGGCTGTCCTCCACATCCTGCTTTGCCTGCTTGTACTGCTTATAGGCTTCCACAATAGGAGCCAGGTCAGCCTGCTCCTTCATGAGTCTGGTAAAACGCTTTGTGTCCTGGGTCACATCCGGGTCACCCAGCATAAGCATCAATTCTTCATAGTGAATCAACATATCATCCAGCTTATCAAACATATCTATCTCCTGCTCCTGCGATTATTCCAATTACAACCACTACATTAACCTGTTACCCTGTGTTATCTCCCAATCCGCCCCTTACCATCCGGTCCTCGCCGGGCGGCTCCTGCCGGACGCTCTCACCAGCCTGCTCTCACCGGACGGCCCGTACCACACGGTCCTGTCCGGCCAAATCCTTAAAGGTTCTGACGTCCCTGTATCCCCGGGACACAAACAACCCTTCCACTGCCTCCGACTGGTCATACCCAATCTCCATGTAGATGCTTCCGCCCTTGGTCAGATGGTTTTGCCCTTCTTCTGCCAGTATGCGGTAAAATGTCAGCCCGTCCGCACTTCCGTCCAGGGCAATCCTGGGCTCATGGTCCCTTACCTCCGGCTCCAGGTCCTCAATAACCCGGCTGGGGATATAAGGCGGATTGGATACAATGATATCAAAGGTCCTGTCCGGCTCCAGAGCACAGAACATATCGCTCCTGATTAGTTCAAACACGCCCTGGTAACCGCCCAGCAGCCTGTCACGGTTCTGCTCTGCCACCTTAAGGGCCTTTGCCGACACGTCCAGGGCAGCCACATGACGGTATCCGCCCATAAGAGCCAGGCTGAGGGCAATGCACCCGGAACCGGTACACATATCCAGTATGCTTTTTTCCCTGTCCGTTTGTTCTTCCAGGACCAGCTCCACCAGTGTCTCCGTGTCCTGCCTTGGAATCAGCACATGCTGGTTTACAAGGAACTCAAATCCCATAAACTCCTGGGTCCCGGTCAGGTGCTGGAGCGGTGTCCGTCCGGCCCTTATTTCTATGAGCTTCATAAACTCCCGGCAGCGTTCCACGGTTCCCTCATCCGGCGGCATTTCCCTGCCCTTCATGGCCAGGAACGATGCCAGGCTCAGATGGAACACCTCCAGAAGCAGGTACCTGGCATCCAGCTCCGGATCCGGCACCTGGGCCTTATTCAGTTCCTGAACACCCTGCCACAGCAGCTGCTGCATGGTCATGTTTTACTGCTCCTTCACTGTCATTGCCTTTGTCTTTGTGATTGCCGCCATGGTGCCCGCCTTCCTGCCAGCCCGGAAAATTCTCATCCAGGTAAGCCCGCCAGTCAAACACGGTCTCCACTGCCGCAATGGCCACCTCTATCATACTGTCATCCGGCTCCGTGGTAGTCAGTCCCTGCATCCACATGCCGGGACGGCTGAGCACATTGACCAGCCTGGAATCATGGCGTCCCGCAAAACGCAGGAACTCATAGGACACCCCTGCTATCACAGGAATCAGCACAATCCGGCTCACAACGCGCAGCCAGACCGTATCCACCCGGATGACCATAAAGAACAGGATGCTGATAACCATGACAATCATGATAAAGCTGGTGCCGCACCGTTTATGTTCCTTGGAGCTTGCCCTTACATTGTCAACCGTAAGCTCCAGCCCGTGCTCAATGCAGTTGATGCACTTATGCTCTGAGCCGTGGTACATAAAGGTCCTCTTGATATCCTCCATGCGGGATACCAGCTTGATATAAGCGATAAAAATCACAATCCTGATAACGCCCTCCAGTACGGCCATCACTGTATCGGAGCGGATGAACCCCCTGCATATATTGGCAATAAACAGGGGCAGCACCATAAAAATACCGATTGCCATAACAAAGGAAATTATCATTACCAATGTCATGAGGGCGCTCTCCAGCTTTTCGCCAAATACCTTATCCAGCCACGCCTCAAATTTACCGGGCTTTGCCTCCTCATCGTCCTCAAAAAAACTGCAGGACCAGGTCAGGGCCCTCATGCCCACTACCATGGAATCTATAAAACTGAAAATACCTCTGACAAAGGGAAGACCTAAGATTTTATGCTTCTTGGTCATACTCAAATAGGTATCCTTTTTCACCTCAATATCCCCGTCCGGCTTGCGGACTGCAATGGCGTAGTCATTGCCGTTCTGCATCATAATACCCTCGATTACGGCCTGACCACCAATTCCTGAATATTTCATCCCATTAACCTTTCTGTTGTACGAAAAAGAAACCCTCTTTCCATGATTTCCCATGAATTCAGAAAGGGCTGAGCCTGCTCCCAAGCTCAACCCTCATCTCTTTGCTTATTAGTTAGCATTCATGCCATATTTACGATTGAACTTATCAATACGTCCACGAGCCTGGGCAGCCTTCTGCTGTCCGGTGTAGAATGAATGGCACTTAGAACAAACCTCAACGTGGATGTCCTGCTTTGTTGAACCTGTTACGAACTCATTACCACAGTTGCAGACAACCTTTGCCTGGTAATAACTTGGATGGATTCCTTCTTTCATGATTTTCACCTCTCTGATATTATTTGCGGTTTCCGACCGCGGCCTGTGTATGCCAATCTGTCTCTGTACATTACAGGCAGCCGGTCCCATACCGTCACCAGAACGCACAGATATCAGCAATAACTAAGTTAAACACGCCCTCACCGTAAGGTTCTGACTCACGCAGACGCTAAAACTGCCGTCAAATTAGACAGCTTACATAGTATATCATAAAAAAACAGGATTTGCAATATTTTTTATGGCCAATTCCTGGTTATTTTTGAGCGGAAATCCAGCATTCCGGCAGCTCCGGCTCCCTGACCCTTACCGGTTCCGGATAAACCCTTCCGTAAAGCTCCAGCTCCACCCGTTCAATGATTTCCGGTCTCACCGGACGGTTGACCTCCACGCCCTCTATGGGGAAATCATCCACAGGGACAGTCTCCACCTTTTCCAGACGGTATATCTCGTCCATGCCCTCCAGAACACGGCCGAACACAGGATAAACGCCCTTGTGCTCCGGACAGTCCCTTAGAGGAAAGAAAAACTCACAGCCTGCCAGTCCTGCCTCGCCGTAACCGCCCATGCACACGGCTCCCGGATGGGAATCCAGCGGAACCACATCCGGGTTCAGTTCAAATTCATTGGGAATCAGATACCGGCATTCCTTTTTCCCAAAAGCCGTGTAGCTGACATCCACCCAGTTTCCCGGCACTATCCGCTCAATGGCATGGTGGTCCAGGTAACCCCTTAAAGCTGTATAGATAAAGCTGTTCACTGTGTTTGGCGCTGACTCCGGCAAAAGCTCTATGACAATCTTTCTGCCGTTGGCCATATGTAATGTTGCAATCGGATTCATAATACCGCCTCCCATCTCACAGCAGCCACCGGATTCATGGCACTGCCTCCCATCCCATAGCCGCAATTATATTCATATCTCCTCCCGGTACACCACAGATTAACCGATTATCTCAAATTCTTTGGAATCGTGGTTGAGCACCTCGCATCCATCCTCTGTCACCAGCACCAGGTCCTCCACACGGACCCCTGTATCCCCGGCCAGATAGATGCCCGGTTCAATGGAAAATATCATTCCCGGCTCTGCCTTCTGGGTATTCACAGAGGACACGTCTCCGAACTCATGCTCTCCCAGCCCGATGAAATGTCCCAGCCTGTGGGTAAAGAAGGGTCCGTATCCCTGCTCCGTAATCAGGTCCCTGGCCGTTTTGTCCAGCTCGCACAGAGGGATGCCCGGACGTATTTTGGAGATGGCTGTCTCATTGGCGCTGCGGACAATATCATAGATACGGCGGTGTTCCTCACTGGCCCGCTGAAAGTAGAAGGTGCGGGTCATGTCGGAACAGTACCCGTCCTTGATGCAGCCCACATCAAAGAGTACTGCGTCCCCCGGCTTTATGACCGTGTTGTCCGGTCCATGATGGGGGTCAGCCGCATTGGCGCCAAAGGCCACCAGCGGCTCAAAGGAAAATCCGTCCGCCCCCAGGTCCGTATATATCTTAAGCATCTGGTCCGCAACCTGACGCTCCGTGACCCCTTCGTGAATCAGCTGCCTGAACCGTGCCATGGCCTTATCATTGATATCGGAGGCAGTACGCATCCTTTCCTGCTCCTCCTGGTCCTTCACGCCCCTTGTCCTGTCCACGGCAATGGAGGAATTGACAAAGCCCGCAGCAGCTCCCATCTCCATGAGAGGAAGCAGGAACCTGGCCTTTAAATCCTTATCAACTCCCAGGGGACTTTCTTTATCCAGATAACCGGCCACGATTTCCGCCGCCGGGTCCGTATCTGAATACCACACCTTCTCCACGCCCACATCCTCAGGCACAGTAAACAGGTTGTTCAGGAAATACACATGCTTTCCGTCTTCCCTCAGATAAAGGGCGTAAAACCGTTCAAAGGGCTCCACATACACGCCTGTGAGATAGTAAATGGACATGGGGTCCACAATCAGCATCTGCGTCAGCCCCATCTCCTTCAGGGCTTCCATGATACGCTCCACTCGATTCTGCTTCATGATAACTTCCTCCTGTTTTAAAACTGTTTTCTCAGCTTGGGGTCCAGCAAATCGCGAAGACCATCACCAATAAAATTAGCTCCTACAGCCATTGTAAAGATTGCCAGTCCCGGGAATCCTGCCACCCAGAACTTATTAAAATAATCAGCTCCATCCGAAACCATCATGCCCCACTCCGGCGTAGGCGGCGCAGAACCCAGTCCCAGGAAGCTTAAGGTAGAGAACATCAGAATCTGATTGCCGATATCTGTGGTGGCCATGATGAGTACCGAACTGATGCTGTTGGGAATGACCTCCTTCATCAGGATTCGGATTCTGGAGGCGCCCAGGACCTCGGAAGCCGCCACATATTCATTTTCCTTTACGCTGAGCACAACGCTGCGCATCATACGGGCATAGGTGGGCCACGCCACCACAATCAGGGCAAACATGGTATTGAACAAATTGGAACCCATAACTGCATTGATAATCATTGCAAGAATCAGGGAAGGAAAGGACAATATCATCTCAGAAAAACGCATCATCACATTGTCCACCCAGCCGCCCACATAGCCTGCTATGGCACCGTAAAACGTGCCGATAAATCCTGCTATGACAACGGTAAGGCAGCCTGCCAGCAGGGAGTACCTGCCTCCGTACAGCACACGGCTGAAAATATCCCTGCCAAAGTTGTCCGTGCCAAACCAGTGCTCTGCGGACGGCGCTTTCAGCCGCTGCCCCAAATCCTGCACAATGGGGTCATAGGGAGCCAGCGCCGGCGCCAGGATGGCTGCCGCAATCCACGCCAGACAGATAATCACGCCCAGCGTAAACAGGTAATTGGATTTAAATAACCTTTTTAAAGACTGTACCATCAGCTGCACCTCACTCTCGGGTCTATGATTCCGTATAATATATCCACCACTGTATTGATGACCATGTAATTCAGGGCAATCAGCAGGGCCACTCCGATGATGGATGGGAAATCCACTGAAAGCACGGACTCGTAGGCAAATTGTCCCACGCCAGGCCAGTTGAAGATGGTTTCCACCAGCACCATGCCGCCTAACAGGTTGCCCAGGCCCAGGCCGATTACAGTGAGTACGGGAATCAGGGCATTGCCCAGGGCGTGGCGGATAATCAGTCCCGGCCTTGACAGGCCCTTTGCCTTTGCAGTGCGGATATAGTCCGTGGACATGACGTCCAGCAGGTTGGAACGGGCTGTCCTGGTAATCAGACCCATGGTAAACGCCGCAAGCACGGTTCCCGGAAGAAGCAGATGGCTGACAGCGTCCAGTGCCTTGGGTATATTTCCCTCCAGAAGACTGTCAATCACATACATGCCCGTGACCGTGGCCGGAGCCGTAAAGGCGTTGCTCAGGCGGCCCGGACCCGGAAACAGCTTCAGCTTGTAATAGAAGAAATACAATACCAGCAGCGCAAACCAGAAGCTGGGGATGCTGACGCCTGTAACGGATATGGCCCGGACTATCTGGTCCAGGATACTGTTTCGCCTGATGGCGGAAATAATGCCGAACAGAACGCCCAGAATAGCTGCAATGACAATGGCAAACAGGGCCAGCTCAATGGTGGCCGGATAACACCTGGCCAGCTCTGACAGCACAGGTTTGTTTGTGCGCATGGAAGTCCCCAGGTCAAACTGCAGGAGATTCTTCATGTACAGAATATACTGCACGGGCAGGGGCTGGTCCAGGCCGTATTTTGCCCGGTAGGCAGCCACGATTTCCGGGTCGTTCAGGGCTCTCTGGCTTAAGTTTGCAACGGTGGGGTCTCCCGGTATCATCTTTGTCAGTATGAAAACCAGGGTGGCGACACCAAACAGCATGACTACCAGATACACCAGTCTCTTTCCTATAAATTTCAGCTGTTCCATACGATACCTCTCTTTTCTTATGTTTCAATCCAAATTTATATTGCGATTGCTGTTTCACACAGATATTCCCGTCAACGATATCCCTTAGGATGAGCGTTCACGGCAATACCTGCCCGGTTATTGCCTGGGGCACCAAAGCGTTGTTTACGGTACCAGCGGGCAGGAAGAAATCCGCCTGCCCGCATAACAGTTCCGTATATGCAATCATTATTTTACATGAATCAAAGTCAGGTCCAGTGCATACGGGTCGGATATGGCCACGCCCTCCAGCCTGGTGTTATAGCCGATGTGGGACGGCGCCTGGGCTACCATAATGAACGGTCCATACTCATACATGGCGTCCTGGATTTTCTCCAGAACCGCGATACGCTCATCGTTGTCCGTTGCAGACATGGTTTCTTCATACATGGCTGCCAGCTCCGGGTCCATTTGCGCGCTCCATCCGGCCCTCTTTCCTACAACGCCGCCCGGAAGGAATTCCAGCTGCACGTTGGGGTCGTTATAATCAGTTCCCCAGTACATAACCGTAAAGCCCAGGGTTCCGTCGCGGTAAGCATCGCCGTATCCGGCCGCCCATGGCTGTGAAACGATGTTTACGTTAATTCCCACCTGAGCCAGGTCATCCTTAATCTTCTGGGCCAGGTCTGTCAGAAGGATTCCCTCCATATCCAGGTCTGTCACGGTCAGGTCCACGTCAAATCCATCTGCATATCCGGCCTCTGCCAGCAATGCCTTTGCTTCCTCCAGATTCGTATAGTCAGCCGGTCTCTCGCCCTTGCTTCCCATGAATCCCACCTGGATGATGTCATAAGGAGTGATGGTGCCGCTGCCGCAGATGGTCTGGATGCCAGTGTAATCCAGGGCTTTGCGGATGGCATTCTGGACCTGCGGATTGGATACAGGGCCGCCGTAGGCTTCATCCATGTTCATCATCACAAAACCAACGGTCTTGGTTGCTCCGTTGATAATGGAAATATTCTCAGCGCCTTCCAGCTCAGACATGGTGTCGTCCGTCATGTTCATGGCCACATCAATATCCCCGCCGGACAATGTCATCATCTGTGTGTTTGCATCCGGCTGTATCTTAATGATAAACTTGTCAACATTGGTTGCTTCTCCCCAGTAATTAGGGTTCTTTTCCAGCACCACTTCCTGGTCCGGAATATAGCTGGTCATCACATACATGCCGGAACCTGCGCTGGCTGAATCCAGATAGGACTGTGCCGTATCAGCGGAGGATGCGTCCTCTGCGTCCGTGCCGCCGTGCTCCTTCACAACCGCGCTGTCTAAAACAGCCGTGGAGCTGTAGGTCAGCTTGGACAGAATGGCGCTGTCCGCCTGGGTCAGATGGAATACCACCGTGTAATCATCCGGCGCCTCCATGCTCTCAATGGTGTCGCAGATAAAGGATGGATTTCCCTGAAGGTTCTTGCAGCGGTTGATGCTGAAAAGAACATCCGCGCTTGTCATGGGATTGCCGCTGGCAAATGTCACATCCTGTCTCAGCTTAACGGTCAGCGTCAGGCCGTCATCTGAAAATTCATAGGTATCAGCCAGACAGGGCTCCGGCGCACTGTCATTGCTGTAGAACTTAAACAGGTTCTCGTAGCATGCATTGACAATGAGAGGCGGATACTTCTCATATACATACCCCGGGTCCAGGGTGGAAAATCCGGAGCCCATGGCTACTACAACCGTATTGGAACCGGATGCCTGTGAAGCTCCCTCTGCTGCCGCGTCTGTGCTGCCGGCCTGTGTGCCGTCCGTTCCATTGCCGCCGCATGCGCTTAAGGCAAATGAAACCGCCAGGCACAGAGCAGCAGTCAATAACTTCTTTTTCATAATAGACCTCCTCTAGGTTTATTGGCAACAGTTCAGCCGCAAATCGTCTGAACTGTTCTTTTTATTGAGATGCCAGTTATCTGGCAGTGTCTCCTTATTGCAGTGTTTCCTTATTGCAGTGTCTCCTAATAAAGATGGCAGGCCACAAAATGCCCCTCCGTCACTTCCTTTAGTTCCGGCACTTCCTGGCGGCACCTGTCGCACGCCTTGCTGCAGCGTGTATGGAACCGGCAGCCGGAAGGCGGATTGGAAGGACTGGGCACCTCTCCTTCCAGGTGGATGCGCTCTGTTTTCACATTCTGGTCCACCTGGGGGATGGCTGACAGCAGCGCCTCCGTATAGGGGTGGTAACGCTTCTCATACAGCTTATCGTAATCAGCTATCTCCACCATATTTCCAAGGTACATAACCCCCACCCGGTCGCTGACCTGATAGACCACATTCAGGTTATGGGAAATGAAGAAGTAGGTCAGACCCAGTTTTTCCTTTAACTCCTGAAGCAGGTTCAGTACCTGGGCCTGGACCGACACATCCAGGGCCGATACAGCCTCATCGCAGATAATGATATCCGGCTCCAGAGCCAGCGCCCTGGCTATGCCGATTCTCTGCTTCTGTCCTCCGGACAGCTCATGGGGATATCTGCTCAGACAGTACAAATCCAGACCGACCAGGTTAAGAAGCTTCATGATGCGGGCCTCCACATCCAACCTTCCCTTCATTCCGTGGATTTCAAAGGGTTCCATCAGAATCTGGCGCACAGTACGCCTGGGGTTAAGACAGGCGGAAGGGTCCTGGAAAATAATCTGGACCTTCCTGCGCATCCTTTTCAAATCCGCGCCCTTTAATCCTGCTATGTCAGTGCCGCCCATGTAAATGTGGCCCTCTGTTGGTTTTATAAGCCGGACCAGGGTCCTGCCCAGGGTGCTCTTGCCGCAGCCGCTCTCCCCGACCACGCCAAAGGTTTCGCCTCTCATAATGTCAAAGCTTACGTCATCCACAGCCTTCACTGCCCCGGACTTCTTATCCTTGCCTTTAAAATATACCTTCACATGGTCGGCCTTAACCAGCACTTCTTTTTTGCTCTTGTCTGTGTTTGTGTCTGCGTTTGTGTCCGTATCTGTGTTTGTATTTATGTTTGTATCTCTGTTTTCATTTTGCGCCATATGTTAAGCCTCCTTCCCTGCAGCCTGGTCCTCAAACAGCCAGCAGCGGACCTGGCGCCCCTCTGAGAGCTGCTTCATAGGAGGGCTGGCCGTCCTGCACCGCTCTTCTGCATGGGGACATCTGGGCCAGAAGCTGCACCCTGTTATCCGCTCCGTGGGATTGGGCACCATTCCCTCTATGGTGGACAGGGGTTTCCTGTCCTTGGTGATAACCGGTATGGCGTTCAGCAGGCCAATGGTATAGGGATGTTTGGGGTCCCGGAACAGTTCGCCGGCCGGAGCCTGCTCCACGATATGGCCCGTATACATGACAATGACCGTATCGCACAGCTCGCTTACAACCCCTAAATCATGGGTGATGAACAGGACTGAGGAATGAAGTTCCTCGTTCATCTCCCGGATTAAATCCAGAATCTGGGCCTGAATGGTTACATCCAAAGCCGTGGTTGGTTCATCTGCAATCAGAATCTGGGGCTGGCAGGCCAGTGCCATGGCAATCATCACACGCTGCCTCATTCCTCCTGACATCTGATGGGGATACTCATGGGCCCGCGCCTCAGGGTTGGCGATTCCCACCGCCTTCATCATGCGGACAGCCTCCTCCATGGCTTCCTTTTTCTTCATGCCCCGGTGCAGGCGCAGGGATTCCGCAATCTGTTTTCCGCACTTGATAATGGGGTTTAGGGAGGTCATTGGTTCCTGGAAAATCATGGAAATCTCATTCCCTCTGATTTTCTGCATCTCCCGCTCAGGAGTCTTCACCAAATCCCTTCCATTGTATAAAATTTCCCCTCCTGTAATCTGTCCGGGGGGGTTGGGAATGAGCTGCATCATACCAAGAGAGGAAACGCTCTTGCCGCTTCCGCTCTCCCCCACGATTCCCAGCTTTTCTCCCTTATGTAGTACATAGCTCAGATGGTCCACCGCCTGAACAGTGCCTTCTGCTGTCCTGAATTCCACACATAAGTCTTTTACTTCCAATATGATATCTGTCTGTGTCATTTTATCCGCCCTTTGTTTTATTGCATCAAAGCGTCAATGCGGTGCCAATGTATTCACCCGCAGTTTTCTGCATATATACTCAAAACGATACCACATTTTCGGGGATAATTCAATATATAGATTGACCTGTTTTACCTGGAACCAGGACAAAAACAGCATAGAAACGCAAAAACAGGACGCTGCCAAGGCTGTTTTAACAGCTTCTTTACAGCGTCCTGCTCTTAATCTTTGTTTTTCTTTCCCTTCACATCCCAGGGCTTCTTCCAGTAAATGGCATCCGCGCTGCACTCCTTCATGCACTCGCCGCACTGGATGCATTCCCTGTCTCCCACCTGCCTGATATCCATTCTGCAGGTCCTGACACAGCGCCCGCAGTCCGTACAGGCATCCCTGTCAATCTTCACGCCAAACAGAGCCGCCGGGGCAAACAGGGAATAGACGGCACCCAGAGGACAGAGAAACCGGCAGAAACTTCTGTACACAAAGCAGGCGCTTGCCAGTATCACTGCCAGTACAAAAACCTTCCAGTTAAAAAGGGCGCCTGCCAGACCGCCCAGCGACTCATCCAAAAGAACCAGAGGGATTCCTCCTTCCAGGGTTCCCGCCGGACATATGTACTTGCAGAAGGCCGGAACCGGAAGACCGGAAACCATCTTGAACACCACCGGCAGAATAATGACAAACACTGCCAGTATCACATATTTTGCCTTGGAAAGGACCTGGGTGACACGGTTTTTCTTTACCTTGGGCACAGGTATCTTGTAAAGAAGCTCCTGCACCAGACCAAAGGGACACAGAAAACCGCATATGGTCCTTCCCAGGGTAACTCCAAAAAGCAGCAGAACCCCCAATATATAGAAAGGAAGCTTCCTGTCCATGGCGGACAGGGCGTTCTGCAGGGTACCCAGCGGACAGGAACCAACGGCCCCCGGACATGAGTAGCAGTTAAGTCCCGGTACGCACAGTCCTTTGGACTTTCCCTTGTAAATAGACGCCTCTGCAAATCCCTTCAGGTTCAGGTTGTATAATAATGCTGCACAAAGCTGTATCAAACGACGTTTCATCACTTCTGTCCTCTCACCCGATTCCGATACATTCCAGGCATACCCTGACTGCCTTGCGCAGGGTATCCTGGTATCCTCCCTGGGCTGCTCCGATGCACAGGAAAACCACGCCCAGGACCAGAAGGACGGCAGCCGTCTTATTCTGTCTGCACCAATCCATCATCTCATCACCGCTCCGTCCCTTACACCCCAAGGGCTTCCTTATATCTCTCATACATGGTGTCAGCGTCCAGGGCTCCTGTGGATATATGGGTTACCTTTCCCTCTGCATCCAGAACCACTGTATAGGGAATGGAATTAGTGGGGTACAGCATGGATATGGAATACTCCTCATCCAGGACCACCGGGAAGGTGTAGCCGTTCTCCTCCACAAAGTCCTTTACAGTCTCGGCATCATCCCCGCAGTTCACCGCGATAATGCCGATTTTATCCCCAAAATCCTCCTTCAGACGCTCAAATGCAGGCATTTCCTTGACGCACGGACCGCACCAGGTCGCCCAGAAATTGATGATAACAGGCTTGCCCTGCAGCTCGGACAGGGTAATACTGGAGCCGTCCATAAGTTCCCCTGTAAAATCAGGCGCTGCCACGCCCTCCTTAATGGGCATGCCCGGCTTATACTCAATGACGCTGTCTCCCTGACCAGCCGCTGCCTGGCCGTCCTGGCCGGGCTGTTCCCGGCCTGCTGCCTTACCGCCGTCTGCGGACTGCTCCCGGTCTGCGGACTGCTCCCGGTCTGCGGACTGCTCCCGGTCTGCTGCCTTACTGCTCCCTTCTGTTTGTTCTGTTGTCCGGTCAGCCTTATCCTGGCCCGCGCTCTGGCTGCATCCCGTTATCTGCAGGGCCAGGAAGAGGGCCAGCATAGCGCCGGCCGCAGTCCTCTTCACAGCCCCTTTATCCGTGTAAAACCGTTCTTTCCTCATGTGTTATTCCTCCCTTTTCAACTATTGGAATAGACAAAAAACCCAGAGAACGCCACCTGTGCCATTCTCTGGGTTTTACTCTAACATAATTATTATTTTCTGTCCACCCGGCTTTATGGGGTTTCTATGAAAGTTTTATTAAGCTTTCATGAAGATGCCTCTACACCTCATCTATCACGGGAACCACTTCCCGCTCACTGTAGTGGTGTGCCTGCTCAAGCATCATATCCTTTACCTTCATAAGCCTTGTCTGGGAGCTTCGCTCATTCTCATCCAGCTTCATGGTGATATAGCGGATGTTTGACTGGGTATCGGGAATCATCACGTGCTCCAGCGCATTTACACGGCGGCGGGTCTTTTCAATCTCCGCTGCCATGAGCTGGCAGGATTTTTCGCACTCAGCCAGACGCAGCATGTCGGGCAGTAAATCTGCCAGACTCTTCACCGCATCATCCAGGTCACTGGAAGTAAATGCAAAGCCGTAGGAATAGATGTCGTTTGGGTCTGAAGTCCTGGTCTTATATTTGAACACAGGAATCTCCACACTCATGACGTTCTTAGTCTCAGTTTCCAGATAGACCTCCTGCTTGGGAGCCATCAGGGCTACGTTCAGGGCCTCGTCTGTCATGCCGGAACGTGCCAGCACGAAATTCTGGTTAGCCGCAGCGATGCCTGCCTCCACCTTCTCGCGGAGGGCCTTGTTCTCACGCACCAGGTCCAGGAACTGACGCATCAATTCATCCCGCTTGTCTTTCAGGAGCTTATGTCCGCGGATGGCTGTCGCCAGCTTTTTCTTAAGGCGGGTAAGCTCCATACGGGTGGGATTTACATGTTTTGCACCCATGTTATGTCAACTTCCTTTCTGCCGGCCGGAAACCGGGAGCGCGTCTTATCCGCACATGGCGGAGGGCCGCGGCGCCCGCATGTTTCCTGCCGGGCTGTGACTGCCAGTTATTTTGCTTCGTAGTATAAATCAAGGAATTTGTCCTTAATACGTTTCAGCTCGCTCCTTGGGAGGATGCGCAGAAGCTTCCAGCCGATTTCCATGGTCTCTTCGATATCACGGTCAGCGTAATAGCCCTGGGATACATACTCCTTCTCGAACTCGTCAGCAAACTTGGCGTACAGCTTATCCATATCAGTCAGGGCTGCCTCGCCCAGAATAATCATCAGTTCCTTTGCGTCCTTACCACGGGCATAGGCTGCAAAGAGCTGGTTCATGACATCTGCATGGTCTGCGCGTGTCTTGCCTTCGCCGATACCCTTATCCTTAAGACGGGACAGGGATGGCAGTACATCAATTGGAGGCGTTACATTCTTACGGTACAGCTCACGGCTCAGGATAATCTGTCCCTCAGTGATGTAGCCTGTAAGGTCAGGAATGGGATGAGTCTTATCATCCTCAGGCATGGTAAGAATGGGAATCATGGTGATGGAGCCGTTCTTGCCCTTCTGACGTCCGGCTCTCTCATACAGGGAAGCCAGGTCAGTGTACATATATCCGGGATAACCGCGACGTCCGGGAACTTCCTTACGGGCTGCGGAAATCTCACGCAGGGAGTCTGCGTAGTTTGTAATATCAGTCAGGATAACCAGTACGTGCATGTTCTTCTCAAATGCCAGGTACTCTGCTGCTGTCAGCGCCATACGCGGGGTAGCGATACGCTCTACGGCAGGGTCGTTAGCCAGGTTGATGAACATGACGCTTCGGTCGATAGCGCCTGTCTCACGGAAGCTCTCCATGAAGAAGTTGGCCTCCTCGAAGGTGATACCCATGGCGGCAAACACAACGGCGAATGACTCGTCGGTGCCGCGGACCTTTGCCTGGCGCGCAATCTGGGCAGCCAGGTTGGCATGGGGAAGACCGGATGCTGAGAAAATAGGCAGCTTCTGGCCGCGGACCAGGGTGTTCAGTCCATCGATGGCAGAAACACCGGTCTGGATAAACTCCTCAGGATAGCTTCTGGCTGCAGGGTTCATAGGCAGGCCGTTGATATCCATACGCTTCTCAGGCAGGATGTCGGGACCGCCGTCAATGGGCTTGCCCATGCCGTCAAACATACGGCTGAGCATATCCTCAGACACGCCTAATTCCATGGTACGTCCTAAGAAACGCACCTTACTGGAATCCAGGTTGATACCGGTAGACGCCTCATACAGCTGTACCATGGCATTTCCGCCGTCTATCTCCAGTACCTTGCAGCGGCGTCTCTCGCCGTTAACCAGCTCAATTTCTCCCATTTCATCGTAGGTTACTCCCTGTACGCCGCGGACCAGCATAATAGGACCTGCTACCTCTTCAATTGTTCTATATTCCTTGGGCATTAGAAGTCCTCCTTTCTGCTCAGCTCACTGTTAATCTCTGACTCCAGGGTTTTGATAACATCCTCGTAAACCTTATCCAGGTCAGCTTCCTCTGTATATTTGAAACGGCCGATGGCCTCGCGCACGGGAAGGCCTACAAGACGCTCGATATTCACGCCCTGTGACAATGCATCCCCTGCCTTGTCATAATATGCCAGCATCAGCATCATCATCATGTGCTGCTTCTTTAAGGACGTAAATGTATCAATCTCATGGAAAGCGTTCTGGTGGAGGAAGTCCTCACGGATAGAACGGGCTGCTTCCAGTTTCAGACGGTCAGGCGCGGATAATGCATCCATACCTACCAGCTGAACGATTTCATTCAACTCAGACTCTTCCTGCAGCAGGCGCATAAGACGGGCGCGCAGCTCAGTCCAGTCGCTCTCCACCTCTGCGTTGAACCATTTTTCCATGGTGTCCACATACAGGGAGTAGCTGGTCAGCCAGTTGATGGCCGGGAAGTGTCTCTTGTATGCCAGGTCGGCATCCAGGGACCAGAATACCTTTACGATACGCAGGGTAGCCTGTGTAACCGGCTCGGATATATCACCGCCTGCAGGGGAAACAGCTCCGATAACGGAGAGCGCGCCCTCGCGGTTGTCCTGACCCAGGGAGATAACACGGCCGGCACGCTCGTAGAACTGTGCCAGACGGGAACCCAGGTATGCGGGGTAGCCTTCCTCACCAGGCATCTCCTCCAGACGTCCTGACATCTCACGCAGAGCCTCGGCCCAGCGGGATGTGGAGTCTGCCATCAGGGCTACGGAATAACCCATGTCGCGGAAATACTCTGCAATGGTGATACCTGTATAGATGGATGCCTCACGGGCCGCAACAGGCATATCGGAGGTATTGGCAATCAGCACGGTACGCTCCATCAAAGACTTGCCTGTCTTCGGGTCCTTCAGTTCCGGGAACTCGTTCAGAACGTCGGTCATCTCGTTGCCGCGCTCGCCGCAGCCAATGTAAACCACGATGTCTGCATCAGCCCACTTGGCCAGCTGATGCTGTACAACCGTCTTGCCGGAACCGAAAGGTCCGGGAACAGCCGCAACACCGCCCTTTGCAATTGGGAACAGACAGTCAATAACACGCTGTCCTGTTACAAGAGGCATGTCAGGCGACAGTTTCCTCTGATAAGGACGGCCTTTACGTACAGGCCACTTCTGCATCAGTTCAACCGGATGCTCCTGTCCCTTCTCATCCGTCACAACAGCCACTGTATCGGTAACCGTATACTCTCCGCCGCTGATATAGGTAAGGGTACCGCTTACGCCCACCGGAATCATGATTTTCTGCTGCACCACCTCGGTCTCCTGAACCGTACCGATGATGTCGCCGCCGCCAACCTTGTCTCCCACATTTGCAGTGGGTACGAAGGTCCACTTCTTCTCACGCTTCAGGGAGGGAACCTCCACGCCGCGGTTTAAAAGGTTTCCGCCTGTCTTTTCCATAATAGCATCCAGCGGACGCTGGATACCGTCGTATATACTTCCAATCAGGCCAGGCCCCAGCTCCACGCTCATGGGTACGCCTGTGGATTCCACCGGCTCCCCTGGTCCCAGTCCGGATGTCTCCTCATATACCTGGACGGAAGCCTTATCGCCATGAATCTCTATAATTTCGCCAATCAGACGCTGCTCACTGACTCGAACCACGTCGAACATGTTCGCGTCACGCATGCCTTCTGCGATGACCAGCGGACCGGCTACTTTTTTAATTACGCCTTTGCTCATCTTTTACCTCCATTGTTATTGCCCATTAAATATAATATCCGAGCCAACTGCCTGCTCCACTGACTTCTTAACTGCCAGGATACCTTTTCCCGTATTGCCTGATATGCCGGGAATCAGTATGATGGCCGGAAGGCCAGCCTCACGGTAGCGGTTAATCTCCGGTTCAATCTGGGCAGCCAGGGCCTCTGTGATGTAAATCACCGCATAGCCGCTTTCTGCCAAATCCTTAACCTTCTTTCCTGCCTCCGCCGGGTCTGTCAAAGGAAATGGCTCCAGACCCAGACTGGCAAAACCGTAGATACTGTCCCGGTCGCCCATAACTGCAATCTTATACATACATCTCCCTTATCCTTTCCCGGATGGACTCCTCGGGAAGATGGTTTAATTTCCCGGAAAGCACAATCCGAACTGATTTAATCTCGTTCTCCCGTGCCAGAATATAAGCTGCCAGCGGACCCAGACCAAAGGCGCTGTACTGCTGGGGCTTAATCTTACGAATCAGCAGATTGTCGCACCACCGCTCAAAAGCTGAAGGTGAGCGCCGTAATTCTTCCACTGCATCTGCATAGGCCGTGGTTTCCAGGTATGACCCGATGGAATCCACGCCTTCTATGGCTGCCTGAGCCAGACGGGCAACGTTAATGCTGCCGCATGGCGCCAGCGCCTGCTCCAGGAATGCCCTGTCCTTGCCGGTACGGGATGCCCGCACCGCCGTCTTTATATCTGCTGCCGCAACCGTCAGCTCCGCATAGAGTTCCAGGAACTCGTTGCCTGAGGATTTGCCGGCCTGGTAGATTGCATCCAGGGCTGCTTTGTCGATTATGATGTCGCAGAGCTGTCCGTCCTGGGTGTGAAGGAGCGCTTTGTATGCCTCCTCAGCAGGCGTCCTCATGGCTGCCGGAAGATTCTGGAATTCCCTGGTCTGAACCGCTTCACGTATAAGCTTCACATCCACAGTCCCCTGCTCCATGAAGATGCCCGGGTATTCATCACCCATGCGGACCTCCTTGATGGCTGCCTTCAGATTGTGGTAGTCGTTGGCGTACAGGAATACGTCGAATACAGACATATCCTCCACCAGCTCATTAATCAGTTCCCAGGTCCTTCTCTTCTCTATGGCCAGGATTTCTCCGGCATTTGTGATGCCGTCCTCTCCCCAGCCCTTCTCCATAAGAAGCTGGATACACTCGTCATAGTCTTTTGCAGCTGTCAGCTGCTCTAAAAACGCGCCGGATAGCAGGGACAATTCTTTGGAACGGATGCGGGCTACTGCATAAACATACTGTTTGTCTGCCATTTAATTAGTTCCTCCCTACGTTCATGAAAACAGAATCTCCTGCACTTTATCCTGTAATACCTCATGGGCTGCATCAAAGAGAGCGTCAATGGAACAGTTCTCCTCAATTCCTCCATAAGTAAGCACAAAACCTCCGTCTATATCCCTGGTGTCTCCGGATATGCGCAGCGCTGCCCCCTTGTCCTTAAGCGCGGCATTTAACCTGTCCTCAAAGCCTTCGGGCAGGCGTTCCAAGTCCTTCTTTGAGAACAGGAGCTCGCCTTCTCCGGGCTGTGCGGATTTAACTGCCAGTTTCAGAATCATATCAAAGTAGGCGCCGGTTTCAAGCCCCTTGAGTTCAGCCTTAGCCATCCCAATGGTTGCTCCGATGAGTCTTTGCTTTTCAGCCAGAACAGCACCGCGTTTCTTAAGTTCGGCTGCCGTGCGTCCTCTTTCCAGAATATTGGCTACTGCCTGTTTGGAGCGCCTCTCAATATCAACGCACTCCCTCTCTGCATCCGCACGGGCCTGTGCCAGAATCTCATCTGCCTTGGAACGGGCTTCAGCCCTGGTGCGTTCCGCTGCTTTCTGGGACTCTTCTTTAATCTGGCTGATGATTTTATCTAATCCCGCCATGCCATGTTCTCCTTTCCTGATGTCTCCTTATTTGGTATGCTGTTAGATGTTAAGGCCTGCAATACCAAAGATGGAAAGGATAGAAATCAGCAGTGCCAGGATGGCGTATGTCTCAACCATGGCCGGGAAAATCATAGCTTTACCAAACTGCTCAGGTCTCTTGGCAACCAGGCCGATACTTGCTGCTGCCGCCTTGCCCTGTGATGCGCCGGAAATCCAGCCGACAATACCCATAGGAAGGCATGCTGCCAGGTATAAAGCACCCTTTACTAAAGAAAGGTCAGCGCTTCCGCCCATGATACCAATCTGTGTCAGTGTGATGAATGCAATCAGCAGTCCGTAAATACCCTGTGTACCGGGAAGCAGCTGTAAAACCAGAACCTTACTGAACTTGTTTGGGTCCTCTGTAACAACTCCGGCTGCAGCCTGACCTGCAATACCAACTCCGATAGCTGAACCTACTCCTGCAAAAAGTGCTGCGATTGCAGCTCCTAATAATGCTAAAGCAACTCCCATATTTCCCATAACTAAATGTCCTCCTTGACTTTATAATATTTGGTGTGAACGGCAAAGGGCTCAAATTTCCTTCCGCCGCCTTCATAAAACTTTCCAAAAAACTCTACATACTGCAGACGGTTAGTATGGACATATGCGCCCAGGGCATTGATTGCCAGGTTCAGGCTGTGTCCGATTACAAATACCAGTATGAATATGATGGCTCCGGGAATGGAACCGCCCATCATACTTCCCATCTTGTTAAATACCGTGGATATAACGCTGGTAGCCAGACCCAGGGCCAGAAGTCTGGAGTAGGACAGGATGTCGCTCAGGTATGAGCTGACTCCGTACGCTCCGTAAAGACCCTTAAGTATCCTCTTAACCCAGTTTTTGGATTCCCTTCCGCTGGTAAGTACAATACCCACAAAACCAATGGCTGCCGCGTAAGCAGCCACAGTGCCTGCAACTGCCGGAAGCGTAAAGGTAAGGCCCAGCATCTCGGTAAACATCTGCATGGTCAGCAGGTAAACAATGCCGCCGCCAACCAGCATATACCAGAATATGGCGTCATATATACCGTCAGCCAGGCTGCCGTTCTTCACACAGGAGTAGAATTTGATTCCAAGTCCTATGAACAGGTGAAGAATACCAAGTCCAAATGCAAATACCAGAAGCTTCATGGGAAGGCTTACTGGCTCAAACCAGAGAGGAGCAAGCCTGATATCCGGCCGGTTGAAGAATGTGGTCGCGATAACATTCACCGCGTCTCCGAAAAAGCTGCCGAACATAAAACCCCAGAATGTTGTGGAGATGCCGCAGTACATGAACATCTTCATAAACTTCTTCATTCCGGCTTCCATGTTCTTGAATTTGGTCAGGCAGTATGCGGTGCCCGCCACCATAATAAGACCATAAGCCGCATCCGAGAGCATAAGCCCGAACTGTACATAGTAGAACAGCGCCACTATCATAGACGGATCAATCTCTCCCCTGGACGGAACGCTGTAACTCTCAATAACGCCCTCCACAGGTTCTGCAAACTTATTGTTGTGGAGCAGGATTGGTACATCCTCCTCCTTATCCGGCTCTGTGTACTCTACCACCACCTCATATTTCTCCTGAAGCAGCTTCTCCAGCTTTGGAGCCGCATTCTCAGGCACATATCCGGTTATGAAGAATACCCGCCTTGATTGGGCCAGGCCGTTTAACACGCCGTATTTCTCAGCACGCATGGTATAGTAGTCCATGACGAACTTAATGAGCTCCCGGTCCGGAGCCATCTCCGCCACGGCCTTTTCCGCCTTCTCAATCTCCGCCTTTTCCATTGCAAGCTCTTCTTCCAGCTGCTGCTGGCGTTTAGCAGGCACTGTCTGGCTCAGTGGCGGTTTTACAAAATTCATTTTCTTTAGCGCATCTTCCACTGCATCTGCATCCGGTTTTCCGCAGACAATGAACAGACAGGTCTGTTCCTTGGATGCACTTACAATGGTCACGTCAATTGTCTCTGCCTGAGGAGCCAGTTCCCCAAGCTGTTCTGTTACCTGTTCCAGGGTAATTTCATCCTGGATGGAACCGATGAATGCCGCAGTTTTCTTTGTTCCCTTAAAATCAAGGGGCAGGTCAAAGGACCTCCATGGCACCAGTGCTTCCATCTGCTGTTCCAGCTTCGGAATCGCTGCACTGTGCTCGCCTATCTGCTTTGCAAGTTCCTGCAAGCGGTAGGCCTTTTTCATGGCCTCGTCGTGTTTGCCTGCATTGGCCTCATATTCGTCCAGGGAAAGTACTTCCCTGCCTTCGAATGAGGACAGCATGCCCTTCTCCTCAGGCGCGTACCTGTCCAGAATATTAATGGCCTGCTCTGCTATATTGGCATTTCGTTCAAATACGGTTTTGGAAGACGTCACGTCCATTCTGCCAAACATGTCATCTTCCTGCAGCACATTGCTGATTTCAAGTACCCCTTGGCGCTGCAGAAGCTCAAGGGTGCCCTTGCGGTCTTTTTTAAGGCCACAAATCAGCACTTTTTTCATAGGCACTACTGCCAACCTTAAGCGCCTCCCTTCCTATAGCAGCTCTGATAAGATAACTTCAACTGCCTTTTGTTGTTTCTCAGCTACAGCTTTCTGCAATGCTTCCAAATCCTTGCCTACCTCGGCGCCGGCTGCCTGCATCATCTGCTCGCTTTGAGCCTTGGCATCCTCCTCGGCCCCCACCGCGCCTTCTCTGGCAGATTTCGTCATCTCTGCCTTCATCTGCGCCGCCTGAGCCTTTGCCTCTGCCACAATTGCCTCCGCCTCTTTTACCGCTTCTTTTTCGGCTGCTTCCGCGGCCGTTTCTGCCTGACGGATTGCGTCAATCGTCTCCTGGGCCAATCCAAATCCCCCTTTCTGTACCGGAATCCCGTTAGCTATCCTGCCGGAATATATGGTTAGTTTGCGCAGATATGCCTCCGGGAATACGATGGACCATAGGTTTGTGTTGCAAAATGACAACTTATCCAGTATTTGTCCATGGCTTTCCTATTATTTTTGTACAATATGAATAGATTATAACCCATGCGTAAAAATTTATCAATCCACTTTCTCAATATTTCATGAAAAAATTTTAGACTTTCTAAATATTTTTGTACAGCATACAAAAAACTTCTATCCATATTAAAATAATTGTCCCCTTAAACATCACTTCCGGCGGAACCTATTTGTTACATTAATAACAAATTTTTTTATAAAAATAGGCTGCAGTTCCAACGCCTTCCATCTGCGTCATAAGCTACAGCCTATTTAATAACATCATACCATTTAATCCTGTAATTTGAAACAGTAATTTTTTAACATCTTTTTAACACCCGGTCATATGCCGCTGTCCGCCAGCCGGCTTCCGGCTGATTTCCGGCCTGTGTCCGGTTAATCCGCAATAATCATACGCTTCTTTCCGCCGCCGTTCATCAGGCTGTAGTATGCAGGAAGCATGAGCAGCGAAAGAATGGTGGATGCGGTCAGACCGCCGATATTAACAAGGGCAAGGCCCTGGGTCGTGGAACCGCTGTCACCCAGAGCAAAGGCCATGGGCACCATGGATACAACCGTGGTCAGGGTAGTCATGAGAATCGGTCTCAGACGGGTGGCCCCTGCTTCCACCAGGGCTGTATTTAAATCCATTTCCCTGCGGTACTGGTTCACCGTATCCACATAGAGGATACCGTTGTTAACAACCGTACCAACCAGCATCAGGAATCCCAGAAGGGATGTCATGCTGATGGCGCTGTCTGCCAGCCACAGAAGTCCGAAGGCTCCAATGAGACAGAACGGGATGGTGGTCATTACCATGATTGAGAACTTGGGCGACTCAAACTGCGCCGCCATGACCACGAATACCAGGAAGACAGCCAGGGCAATGGCCTGGAACAGAGCCGTGAACTCTTCTGCCATGGATTCATCCATCTGGTTCTGGGCAACAGTCACATTGGCATTACTGCTTACAGCCGGCTTCACCACTTCGCTTAAAAGCTGGGTCTTTGTGTTCTTATTTGAATTCTCGGTATAGATACCGCTGATAGTGGCGCGGTACTGCTTATCCTGCCTGGTGATGGATGCAGGGCTGTCTGCAAAGTGAATATCAGCCACATCCGTCAGGGCAACGGAGCTGCCCTTAGGCGTCTGGAGGGTGATTGTCTCAATCTGGTCCAGGGTCTTATAGCGCTCCTTAGGATACTCCACCTTTACATCAATATCATTTCCGTCAATATTAAGGGAGGTGGGCGTGGTGCCGCTGAGCATGTTATTCAGGGTGCCGCCAATCTGGGCCGGCGTCAGTCCTGCCGCCCTGGCCTTGATGGGATTCACCGTAACCTTTACGACAGAAGCCGCATTCTCCAGGGTGGAGTGGACCTTGGTCAGCTCCGGACGTTTGCTCAGTTCAGCCGCCACATGGTCGCTGACCGCCTTCAGGTCATTGTAATTGGTACTCTGAAGGTCTACTGAATATTCATCGTCCGAACCCATCATGGCGCTTACCTGCGAGTAGGCCTCCACGGTTATGTTGGTATCAGAGATTCCGCCCATCTGCTGTTTCCAGAGCCGGACCACCTGGTCTGTCTCCATCTTCCTGTCCTTCTTAAGGTAGACAGTGATGCTGGGGTCGGAGCTCATGCTCAGTCCCGAGCTTCCGGCAAGGGTGATGTAGGATTCCACATCCTCCTGCTGGGAGATAATATCCTCTATCTGCTTCATGACACGGTCAACCTTGTCAATCTTCATACCCGGCTTTACTTCTGCAGTGATGGAAATCTGGCCCTGGTCATCCTCAGCCATCATCTCCACGCGCAGGAACTTGGCGATGAAGAAGGAGAACAGAAGGAGCGCCACAGAAGCCAGCATGACAAGGCCTCTCTTGTTCAGGAGCTTTGTCATGATTCCCCTGTAGGCTTCCTGCATCTTCTCAACCGGTCTGGACAGAGGCGCTGTCTTTCTCTCCACGGGTTTATAAATCATGTAGCACAGAGGCACCACCGTAATGGCCGATATGAGAGATGCCGTCATACAGAATACAATGGTAAAGCCCAGAGGCCGGAACATCTGTCCCGTCATGCCGCCCAGCATGGCCAGCGGCAGGAACACCACGCAGGTGGTCAGGGTGGAACCGATAACCGACTGGTATACCACTCCGGTACCGTTTAGGGCTGCCTTGGAAAATTCCCGGAAGCCGGTATCATCCGTGGCCCTGAAACAGCTCTCCAGCACAACGGTGGAGTTATCCACCATCATACCGACGCCCAGTACCAGGGCGCTCAGGGTTATGACGTTCAGGCTGAAGCCCATAATCTGCATCAGGATAAGCGACGACAGGATGGATACGGGGATGGAGCTTCCTACAATCATGGACGCCTTCAGGTCCCCGAAGAACAGCCATATGATGACCATGGAAATGATGATGGCCAGAATCATTGTCTCAATAACGGAGCTCAGGGATGACATGATGGAATCCTTGTCATCGTCCACTATGGTTATCTGAAGGGTGGGGTCCTGTCTGGTAAGCTCACCCACCACACGCTTTACATCCTTGGACACATCCAGGGTGGCTGCGTCCTGCTGCTTGCTGACAGTCAGGGCAACGATATCCTCAGGAAGCCCGTTCTCCGCCTTATAGCGCGCAATACTTTCCACATCGTCCGCACCCATGTACACCTTTGCCACATCGCTCAGGTATACGGTCTGGCTTCCGGATACGGTCAGGGGGATGTCGTTAAGACTGTCCATTGTCTCAAAGGGCTGCTCCGTTGACACGGACAGCTTCTGGTCTCCCACTTCCGTGTCTCCTGCAGGATATGTGATATCCGAGCCCGCAATATCGCTGGCAATGGAGCTCATGGATACGCCGTACTGTTTCAGCTTCTCCGGCATCAGCTCCACTTTGATGTATTTCTGGAGGCCGCCCGTAATGGAAACCTCGGCTGCCGTGGACAGCTTTTCAAATTCAGGAACAATGTTATTGTTCACATAGTTGTAAAGGTCATCGTCCTCGCCGTGGCTGACAGCCATGATAACATTTGGCTTCAGGCTGGTATTCAGCTCCAGCATGATGGGGTCATCCGCATCATCGGGAAGCTCTACCTTAGCCAGGTCCATCTGCTTCTTCAGGTCATCATACGCATCGTTCATGTCAGTGCCGTACTTATATTTCAGCATGACGATGGACATGTTCTCTTTTGACTGGGAGGATATGGTATCCAGACCGCTCAGGGTACTGGCCCTGTCCTCAATCGGTTTGGTGACCAGCTCGCTGACATCGTCAGGGCTGGCGCCGGAGTAGACGGTCATTACAATCATCATGGACATGTTCATGTCCGGCATCAGCTCAAGCGGTGATTTCATCACTGAGGACAAGCCGAACACAATCAGACACAGGATTGCAAGCACCGTACTGACCGGTCTCTTTAAGACAAGTTTCGTTAAGCCCATTTTCCTGCCTCCTTCTACTGCGCCTGACTCTGGTCTGCGGCCGGACTTTCAGCTTTGTCTGTCTGACTGTTTTCCCGGATGACCTGCATGTTTACCTGTACTTCGGCTTCCGTTCCATTCATCTCTAAGGTTGCCGGCACCTCGGTCTCCAGTGTCACCTTGGTGCCCTCCTTTAACTCGGAGGTCCAGGTGGTAAGAACCCGGTCATCCAGGGTAATCCCTGAAAGCACCGCTATGTTCTCCTTGTCATAGATGCCCACTTCCACCGGCACCTCATGGATGATGCCGTTATCATATGTATACACATAGGCATCCCCTGCTTTATAGTACACGGAGTTGTTGGGAATCAGCATGGTATTCCTGGCAGATGCGGAAGGAACCCGCAGTTCCACGCTGGTGCCGGCTGCCATGGCCTCATTATCGTCCACAGATGCTTTAATCTTGAACAGGCCCACAGATGCCTCGGCCATATTGCTGACCTCGATGACATTGCCGCCGTACTCTGTGCCTTCTTTGATGACCGTAATAGGGTCCCCTGCGTTCAGATGGTTCTTTACCTTCTCCGTCACATAGAAGGTCACATTGTTGCCACTGTCTCCGGCAATGACGCAGAGCTGGTTGGAATTTCCAACCGTGTCATGTACCTCCACGTTCAGCTGCTCCACCCGTCCGCTTATGGGCGATGTCACATGGCTGAATTCCATCTGGTTTTCATATGCAATCTTCGCAGACTCATACTGCAGCCTCTTGGCCTCAGCAGCAGTCTGATATCCCTCAAACTCTTTATCAGACACAAAACCTGATGCATGGAGGGGAGCCATGCGGGTCAGGGTGGACTGTGCGTCGTCCCATGCCACCTTGGCTGCATCCATGGAGTTTCTGGATGTATCTACCTGCTTTGTATCAATCTCTAACAGCACCTGTCCGGCTGCAACCACATCCCCGGCCTTCACGTTGACAGCTGTCACGTCGCCTCCTGCCTTGGGATATATGTACACAATGTCGGCCGGCTCAATGGTGCCTACCAGGTCTGTTGTCAGCAGTATGTCGCCCATCTGCGGCGTCTGTACTGTTACCACCGGGTCAGGGGTGGGGACAACAGGCTCTTCCTTTTTGAAAATTCGGGCAATCACAATGACTGCTATAATTACAATCACGATTCCCCAGATAATGCGTGTCCTTGCCTTTTTCATCTTCTCCTCTTTCCTTTCATGTCCTTTTTAATATGAGAATCTGTCACAGCGCCGGCACTGTCATGTAAAAGAATACAGCGCCAGAAAAAAACAAGGGAAATGAGCTGCTTTGGTCCACAGCCCTTCCCCAAAATACGGCTTCTTTCTTTTTTACCAACCATCTTGTATTTTAGACAGTTGCCCCCCTTTTTGTCTAACACCAAAATACGGATAATTAACAACTCGTTGTTGTTAATTATAATTATTTTTCAAAAATTTAATAAAACTTTCAAGTCTCTTCTCATTTTCTTTACGCCATACTATGATTACGCTGGCATGGGCCTGATTTCTGGAGTTGGGCATGGGGTGCATGACCAGCCGGTCCCCGTAATTGTGATAAAATTCCTTAAACCCGATATGGATTCCCTCGTTGGCAATGATTGCCAGCTCCAGGCTGTTGACATTCTCATAATAGCGGGCCTTCTGCAGAATATGCTCCTGCTTGGAAATAAGTTCAAACAACCGCATTTCCGCACCTGCAAAAAAATTCTTGAAAAGACAGAGCATGGTCTCTCCCCTGAAGTCCTCCATGACCACCTCCTCCTTATGGGCCAGAGGATTTTTCTTGGACATGACATAATATAGGGGCAGGCTCTTTACCACAATGAGGCCGCATTTTTCCTTCAGCTGTTCATAGGAAGGGGTAAAGCTCACAGTCATCATCAAATCCGGGTTTCCGTTGGTTATATCCTTTATATTGGTAAATTCATTGATTTCAAATTCCACATCCGGGTCCTGGGCCATATAATCGGCCAGTATGTTTCCGGCCATCTCAATGATGCCGCTCATGCCCACCACGGACAGGTTAATCCGCCGTTTTGCCCGCTCCCCTTCCTCCCTGGCCATATCCACGGAATCATATATCTCCTTGGGTATATCCTTCCAGCGCCACAGGAGCAGTTCGCCGCTGCGGGTCAGCCTCACATCCCTGGTGGTCCTGTCAAAAAGCCGCAGCTCCAGCTCCTTTTCCAGGGATGCTATCTGGCGGCTCAGTCCCTGCTGCGATATATACAGATGATTGGCTGCCTCCGTAAAGTTAAGGGTCCTGGCTGCTTCCAGGAAACATTCTATCTGATGGATGGTCATAAGCATGCTCCTTTTATGTGCTTGTCAATATGGCGGGCTGCTTCTAAGGTATATTCCGGCCAGGCATGTCCCTGTCTGATGCATCCCGGACCGGCATGTCACGCCCCGGCGTATCCTGGTCCGGCATATCCCGCCCCGGCATATCCTGCTCCGGCGTATCCTGCTCCGGCATGTCCTGGTCCGCCCCGCCCAGATTCAGGACCGCCGAAGGGTCCAGGGCATCTCTCAGGGCATCGCCCACAAAATTGATGGCAACCACCAGGACCACAATCAGAAGTCCGGGAGGAATCCAGAGCCACGGCTGCTTTGTCAGCACGGTCAGGGACTGGGCGCTGTTTAACATGTTGCCCAGGCTGGCCGTGGGAGGCTGCACTCCCATGCCCAGGAAGCTGAGTGAAGCCTCGTCCAGCATGGACAGGGCCATGACCGAGGTGGCGTACACCAGAATAGGCGCCACGGTATTGGGAAGTATCTCTGAAAAAAGGATATGTCTGGCAGGCATTCCCGCCACAATACTGCTCTTGACAAAGTTTGTCTCCCGCAGACTCAGCACATTGCCCCTGACCAGACGGGCAATGCCGGGCCAGTCCACAAATCCGAGAATCAGAATAATACTCCAGAGTCCCGGCTCAAAGATGGCGGCAGCCACCAGCACCAGCAATATATAGGGAAATGACATAACCATGTCCGTAAAACGCATAATGGCTATGTCCAGCCAGCCTCCGAAGTATCCTCCCAGCAGTCCCAGGCTGACTCCTATGGCCGTGGATATGGCCGTGGCCAGCACCCCCACCAGCAGGGAGATACGTGTTGCGTATAACAGGCGCGAGAGCATGTCCCGGCCAATCTGGTCCGTCCCCAGCAGGAACTGCAGGCTTGGCGGGGCTCCAAAAGGCCCTGCGATGGCGTCCGGGTCATAGGGTGCTATGACAGGCGCCAGGACAGCTGCTGCGCAGATGACCGCCAGCACCACCAGGCTGATGCAGGCCAGGCGGTGGTGCAGAAACCGCCGTCTGACAGTCTGCCAGTAATTTTCTCTTCCAATATCCCCGTAAGGGTTCTTTCTGTTCATTTTCATTCTATCTATGCTTACTCCTGTTATGTGCTTACGCCGGTCTGTCAGTCATACTGAATAGCCGGATTTACGATGGCGTACAGAATATCCGTCACCAGGTTGGCTGCCAGCACCACCACCGCGGAAAGCAGGCAGACCCCCATAATCACCGGGTAATCCCGGTTCAGGATGGCGCTCATGGTCATAAGCCCCAGGCCGGGCCAGGAAAACAGCTGCTCCACAATAACCGCGCCCCCAAACAGCACCGGTATCTGCATGCCAATGACCGTCACAATGGGCACCAGGGCATTGCGCAGGGCGTGCTTATATATGACCCTTCTGCGGCCGATTCCCTTGGCCCTGGCCGTGCGCAGATAATCCTGCTGGAGGATTTCCAGCATGGCGCTGCGGATATAGCGGATATTGGTCCCTGCCATGGAAACAGACAGCACCAGCACGGGCATTATCATATGGGCCGCCACATCCGCTGCACCGCCTGCCGTGCCCAGGGTTGTCATACCTCCGGAGGGCAGGATTCCCAGGTTCACGGTAAACAGGTACACCAGCAGCAGGGACAGGAAGAATCCGGGTATGCTGCTTCCGAAAAAGGAGGCTGTCACCACGGCGTAATCCCCCCTGGAATACTGGTGGATGGCGCTGTAGATACCGGCGGGAACCGACATGATAAGGCTTACAATCAGCGACACCCCCATCAGGAGAAGGGTGGGGCCCAGATGGCTTCCAATCATGGCGCTGACCGCCTCATAGGATTTCACGGAATACCCCATGTTTCCCGAAAGAAGCTGTCCCAGCCAGATAAAATATTGTATATAGAAAGGCTTGTCCAATCCCATGGCTGCCTCCTTGGCGGCGATAGCTTCCTGGGAAATACGGGCTCCCTGAAGCATTTCCAGGGGACTGCCTGCGAAACACATAATGGCATAGTCAATGATGGTAATGCCAAGCAGGGTTGGAATGGCAATCAGTATGCGCTTTAAGATATAGTTTGTCATGCCTGTTCACCCTCTTTCTCTAGTTCTTTATACCGGATACAGGCTGTCAGATGGCTGCTTCCCGGAGCAGCCGGTTTCAGCTCCGTTTCCCCGCTCATGCACTCCTCCTTACAGTGAGGGCATCTGGGGTGGAAGGGACATCCTGAGGGCATATTTACATTTGAGGCTGTTTCACCGCCGATGATTCCCGCAGACCGTTTCCTGCGGTTTCGCGGGTCAGCTATGGGCACCGCCTCAAACAGCGCCCTGGAATACGGGTGGAGGGGATGGGCAAACAGCTCCTTCCGGTCCGCAATCTCCACCATTTTTCCCAGATACATGACAGCAATCCGGTCGCTGACATAGTTCACAGCTCCCAGTCCATGACCGATGAAGATACAGGTCAGTCCCAGCTCCTTCTGCAAATCCCTGAGCAGGTTCAGTATCTGGGCCTGGATGGACACATCCAGGGCGCTGACCGGCTCATCGCATACCAGCAGCCTGGGGTTTAAGGACAGGGCCCTGGCAATGCCTATGCGCTGCCTCTGCCCTCCTGAGAATTCATGGGGATACCTTCCCAGACAGTTTCGCGGAAGACCCACCATATCCAAAAGCTTCTCCACCCGTGAATATATATCCCCCCGCCCGGCCAGGCCATGGTACAGCATGGGTTCTGCCAGTATTTCATACACATGTTTCCTGGGATTCAGGGATGAATAGGAGTCCTGGAATATCATCTGCAGCTGGGTGCGGAAGGGCTTCATCTGGGCCTGGCTCATATTGCCCAGGTCCTTTCCGTCGTAGATGACCCTTCCTCCCGTGGGATGCTCCAGGCCCACCAGCTGGCGTCCCAAAGTAGATTTGCCGCAGCCGGATTCTCCCACCAGTCCCAGCGTCTCCCCCTCAAACAGCTGAAAGGATACGCCGTCCACAGCCCGCACCACGCCGGCGGAACGGGAAAACATGCCTGACTTAGCCGTATAGTATTTTTTCAGTCCCTCTGCCGAAAGCAGAGGAATACGCGTTTTATCAGCCATCCGCCAGCACCTCCTCCGCCCGGCAGCAGCGCACAGTATGGGAATCCCCAACCGTTATCTCCTGCTGGGGCTCTGTGCACATCCCGGCCCTGTAGGGACATCTCCTTGCGAAACGGCAGCCCCGTATTCTGTCATAGTGCTCCGGCACAATTCCCTCTATGGATTCCAGTCTTCTGTCCTCATCATCCCGGATGCCGGGCACGGAGCGCAGAAGAGCCCTGGTATAAGGATGGGACGGATGGTCAAACAGCTCCAGGACACGGGCCTGCTCAATGAGCTGGCCTGCATACATCACCAGTACCCGGTCAGCCATCTGGGCCACCAATCCCATGTCGTGGGTGATAAGCAGCACCGCCATGCCCATCTCCTCCTTAAGCTCCAGAATCAGCTCCATAATCTGGGCCTGAATCGTCACATCCAGGGCTGTGGTGGGCTCGTCGGCAATCAGAAGGGACGGATTGCAGGAAAGAGCCATTGCAATCATGACACGCTGGCGCATCCCCCCTGACAGCAGGTGAGGGTATTTTTTCATGACCGAAAGGGTATCCGGCAGCCCCACCTTCTTAAGAAGATACAATGCCCGTTCCCTGGCCTCATCCTTTCCCAGCCCCATATGGGCGCGGATACTCTCCGTCATCTGGCTTCCAATGGTAAATACAGGGTTAAGGGAGGTAAGGGGGTCCTGGAATATCATGGTCAGGCGGTCTCCCCTGACTTCGTCCAGCTCCCTCTCAGTCATGGAGAGCAAATCCTTTCCCTCAAACAGGACCTGGCCGCTGGTCACCTTCCCGCCTTTTCCCAAAAGTCCCATGACAGACAGGGATGTGACACTCTTTCCGCAGCCGGACTCCCCCACAATACAGACCACTTCCCCTGAATCCACATGGAATCCCACATGGTCCACACCTATATTCTTCCCCCCGTCGCCGGAAAATGTGACTTCCAGATTCGCGACTTCCAGAATATGTGACATACTGTTTCCTCATTTCTTCATATTAATCGCTGATTTCCCATGAATGAAGATACCCAGAGAGCATATGCCCTCCGGGAATCCGTTCACTCTTTCTGATTATTGGGTTGTCCTGACGGGACCCATCCTACCTGGACACATCCCACTGCTCCACATGGTTGAGGAAGCCATAGACACTGGGCTTAACTCCGGTCAGACGTTTATTGGCTGCCGCCATGGTCTTGATAATGTAGGCGGAAAACATAGGCACATCTTCCTGGACATTTCTGTCCACAATCCCATACAATTCTTTCAGCTTGTCCTTGTCATTTGTCAGGGCCACATTTGCCAAGGCTTCCTCCACCTCCGGATTGGTATAGCCGGTCCAGCTTCCCTCACCCCCTAATAGCCAGGCAACATCCGCGTAGGGGTCCACCGGCGGATAGGTGTACTGTACGGCCAGCACGTCGAAATCCCCGCTGGAGGCAGTGCTCATCAGGGTATTGATATCCATGGTCTGGATATCTGCCTTGATGCCCACCGCAGCCCACTGGGCAGCCATGACAGAAGCCGCATTCACAAAGGTGCTGTCCCCTGAGTCAATACAGAAACGGATGCTCTTATTCTGGTCCCATCCGCTCTCCGCCAGCAGGCTCTTTGCCTTTTCCGGGTCATAGGAAACAGGCTCCAGGGAACTGTCAAAATAAGGACTGGCAGATGACAGGAAACCGTCCACCACTTCTCCGTTTCCCTTTAAAAGCTGGTCCAGAAGCTGGTTCCGGTCCACTGCATACAGCATGGCCTGACGCACCCTTGCATCGGTGATTCTGGCTGTGTTGATGAACACGGACTGGTTGGTAATGGGGTCGCCGTAAGAGACTTCCACGTTCTCCAGCGCCGACACGCTCTCATAATCCTCCAGCGGAATGGTGCTCATGGTGTTCTGGGTAATGTCGATTTCCCCGGACTTAAGGCCTGCATAGAGCTGGCTGCCTTCCACGATTTTTATATTAAGGCGCTCAATCCCGGGAGCACCCTTCCAGTAATCCTTGTTGGCCTCATAGGACACATAGTGGTCACGGTCAAATTCAGTTACCTTATAGGGACCGCTCACCACGTCCGGATGGCTGAACCATGGGTCTGAAGCCAGCGCCTTCTCGTCAATATCCCCTATCACATGCTTTGGAAGGGGCATGAGATAGCGGGCATAGGAGCTGTTAAAGGTTATTAGGGACATGGGTGCCTTGGTGGTAAAACGAACAGTCTTATCATCCACCCTGGTAATCCCCTCCACATGGTCAGCCCCTTCTTCCACAAAGCCGTCGTCTCCAACGCCTTCAAATACATAATACATCATGGCCGGGTTTCCAATAACCGGGCTGCACAGCCTGAGGGCCGTGTATACCACATCATCCGCCGTAACCGGAGTCCCGTCGGACCATACCGCCTTATCGTCAATGTGCACCAGGAAATTCCTCTCATCCTCCGCTGTCACGGAATCTGCCAGCATTCCTTCAAACTCCATGTTCTGGTCCAGTTCCATCAGCGGCAGAAACATGAGGCCCGTGGCATATTTATTCATCTCCACACCGTCCATCAGCAGCGGATTCAGCGTATTAAGGGAGCTGGTCACGCCAATGTTGACGATTTTCCCGCCGTCAGAGGCAGCTGCCTGGGTCTGACCTGACTCCGTCTGCCCTGACGGCTGGCTGCCGCCTTTGCCCGCGCATCCTGCTGCTGACAGAACCATAACCGCAGATACAGCCAGGGCAAGACATCTGCCTGCCATTCTTCCTGCTGTTCCTTTTGTATATTTCATAAATCTCCTCCTTAAAACCATGGAGCGCCCATAGATGCGCCCCGGCCGCCGGCACCTATTGTACATCTCTGCACAGCGCGGCGCTGAGTCATGTGACAAAACCACACTATTCATAGTAAATTAGTATGGTTTTATTTATATCATTACATGCTATAAATGTCAATAGCTCAATCCCCCCGGCTTTCAAAATAAAGTGGAAATTTACTCCAAACTGCTATAGAATAAAGGTAGAAAGCGTAAAAGGAGCAACGTATGTCGGATTATTTCATATCACAAATCAGCCCCAAAGACAAAGCCGCCAGCCAGCAGCTGGACCGGCTGCTGACAGCAGAAGGCATCCGCAGGGACGGTAACCTGGACTATACCTGCGGCATGTTTGATGAGGACATGAATCTGATAGCCACCGGCAGCTGTTTTGGCAATACGCTCCGGTGTCTGGCCGTGAGCAGCAGCCATCAGGGCGAGGGGCTTATGAACCAAATCATGACCCATCTTATGGAAATTCAGGTATCCCGCGGAAATACCCACCTGTTCCTGTATACAAAATGCAGTTCCGCCCGTTTCTTTGGGGACCTTGGTTTCTATGAAATTGCACGGATAGACGGCCAGGTGGTTTTTATGGAAAACCGGAGAAATGGATTTTCCTCCTATTTACAGAGGCTCTCCGGGGAGTCCGGCATCCATGCCCCCCGTGAAAGATGCGCTGCCCTGGTGATGAACGCCAATCCCTTCACCCTCGGCCATCTGTATCTGACAGAACGGGCAGCGGAGGAAAATGACACTGTCCACCTGTTCATGGTCAGCGAGGAGGCAAGCCTTGTGCCCTTCCAGGTGCGCAGGCGCCTGGTAATGGAGGGTACCGCCCACTTGAGCAATCTCATATATCATGACAGCGGCCCCTATATCATCAGCAGCGCCACCTTTCCCAGCTACTTCCAAAAAGACATGGACGCTGTCATTGAAAGCCATGCGCGGCTGGACCTGGCCATCTTTGCAAAAATCGCCGCCGCCCTGGGAATCCGCAGACGCTACGTGGGTGAGGAGCCTCACAGCCAGGTAACAGGTATCTATAACCGGATTATGGAAACAGAACTGCCAAAAGCCGGAATCCAATGCACTGTTATCCCCCGCATACAGCAGAACGGCGCTGCCATCAGCGCTTCCACAGTCCGCAGGGCTATCAAGGAAAACCAGATGGAGCTTCTGCCGTCCCTTGTGCCGCCATCCACCCTGAGGTACCTGCTCAGTGAGGAAGCTGTCCCTGTTCTTAGCAGAATCCGCCAGGCAGAAGATGTGGTGCACTATTAATCAGGACAAACCATATCCAATAAAAGTAAAAACCAGGATAGCCATCCCCTCCGCATTATGGTACAATGCCTTATAATAAACAAACCAAACTCTCAATGAGGTAACGGAGGTATTCTTATGGATATGAACGTGATGCTGATTATCGTACAGGAGAATGACGCAGAGGCCCTGGCATCTGCATTTAAGAGAAACCAGATTCAGGCCACCAGGATAGACGCCAAGGGACTGGTGTCCAGCAGGAAACTCAATGTATTCCTGGTTGGCACAGAACGGATAGACGAGGTATTGCAGATGGTATCCTCCAACTGCAAAGAGCGCGCCGTGGAGATAGAGGACCAGGAATACAACGGCCACATGTTTGTGGATGTGCAGAAGACTATCGTCATAGGGGGCGCTACCATCTTCATCATGGGCGAGGCCAGATTGGTGAAGGTCAAGGGGGGATGCTGCGGGGATTAGCAAAAAAACGGGACTCCATATGCAATATATGGAATCCCGTTATCTTTTACGCTTTAATCCCTGCTAAATAAACCATTAATCGCAGGTATACGGCATCAGAGCGATGTGACGTGCGCGCTTGATAGCTACAGTCAGGGCTCTCTGGTGCTTTGCACAGTTGCCTGTGATACGGCGGGGAAGGATTTTTCCTCTCTCGGATACGTATCTCTTTAACTTGTTAACATCCTTGTAATCGATGGTTCCGTTCTTATCTCCACAGAATACACAAACTTTTTTTCTTCTGCGCATTCCGCCTGGTCTTCTCATCTTAGCGCCATCTGGTCTGTCTGTTTTATTAAATGCCATTGGTGTTGTCCTCCTTTATTATTAACCATGGAACATTCTAGTTAAATGGAAGTCCTTCGTCCTCCACTCCGTCAGGAATGTTCATAAACCCATCACCAATCGCACTGGTAGGAGCCGGTCTCTGAGACGGAGCTGCCTGGGCATATCCTCCCATATCAGATGCCGCACCCTTACTGTCTGCGAATTCCTGGTCATCCAAAATGACCTCGGTGGTGTATACTTTCTGACCTTCTTTATTTACATAGCTACCTGTCTGGATTCTGCCTGACACAAGCACCCGCATTCCCTGACGGAAATACTTCTCGGCGAACTCGGCAGCGCGGTCAAATGCAACACAGTTGATAAAATCGGCTGTCTGCTGGTCTGAAGAACTGTCCTGGTTCCTGCGGCCCCTTCTGTCCACTGCAAGTGAGTACCTGGCAATGGCCATGGAACGCTCTCCCTGTGAATATCTGACTTCCGGGTCTCTTGTCAATCTTCCCATTAAGATAACTCTGTTCATACGGTCACACTTCCTTTTTCTCTCCCGCCACAGGCGGTCTGGGTATCTCTTATGCCTCTGTCTTAACGCATAAGTATCTGATTACTGGTTCCATAATACGAATGTGAGCCTCTACTTCATTCGGGCATACAGAATCAGACTCGAACTGGATGAAGTAGTAGTAAGCTTCGTGCATCTTCTGAATCTCGTAAGCAAGTCTCTTCTTGCCCCATTCATCTACATTTGTTACAGTGCCGCCGAAACGGGTGATGTAACCCTTTACCTTTTCGATTGCTGCTGCACGCTGCTCGTCTTCCAGCTTCACATTCAGAACAACGGTTAATTCATACTTGTTCATCTTGCTTTACCTCCTTGTGGTCTCTGGCCCCTGCTTTCAGTAACAGGAGCAAGGATATAATATGTCACGGAGTATTATTTTAACAAATTCCCGGGACAAATGCAAGATGTTTTTTTGTTTTTTATTACGTTTTATTACGCTTTTATGGCGGATTTCAGGATATTTCCCCTGACAGCGCCCTAAGAACCCGCGTTTGCCTTGGTAAGCCCTCTGGTATTTTTCTCCACCAGCCTGCGGGCAATCATAATCTGATGTCCGCATCCCATGCATTTGAGCCGGAAATCAGCTCCCACCCTGAGGATTTCCCACTGGCTGCTGCCGCAGGGATGGGTTTTTTTGAGCTTTACTATGTCCCCTACTTCATAATTCAACTTTTCGTTCATGTACGCGACTCCATTTCTGTATATCGGTCTGACCGCCGCCCGGCTGTCACGCTTTCAGAATGCCTTCTATCCCAGCCAGTTCCTCCTGGCTGAATGTCAGGTTTGCCAAAGCCTTTGCATTATCCTCCAGCTGGGCAATGCTGCTGGCCCCTATGAGCACGCTGGTAACTTCCTTCCTGCGGAGCACCCAGGCCAGGGCCATCTGCGCCAGGGACTGTCCCCGCTCCCCGGCCACTCTGTCCAGGGCTCTTATTTTAGCCAGCTTGTCCTCTGTCAGGTATCTTCCGCCTATGGTGGTCCCTTTCCTGGAAGCCCTGGAGCCTTCCGGTATCCCTTTCAGATACCTTCCTGTCAGAGCGCCCTGAGCCAGGGGGCTGTAGCATATGCAGCCCACGCCCTGACGGTCCAGAAGCTCCAGAAGTCCGTCCTCCACCCAGCGCTCAAACATATTGTACCTGGGCTGGTGAAGCAGGCAGGGTGTTTTGTTCTCCTTCAGGATGCGGATGGCTGCCTCTGCCTCCTCTGCCTGATAATTGGAAATTCCCACATACAGGGCCTTTCCCCGGCGCACTATGTCAGACAGGGCCTCCATGGTTTCCTCCAGAGGCGTATCCGGGTCCGGACGGTGGTGGTAAAATACATCCACATATTCCAGCCCCATACGCTTTAAGCTGGAATCCAGGCTGGCCATAAGGTACTTCCTGGAACCCCAGTTGCCGTAGGGTCCGGGCCAGAAATCAAATCCTGCCTTTGTGGATATAAACAGCTCATCCCTGTACCTTCCCAGGCCGTCCCGAAGAGCGGCTCCGAAATTCTCCTCCGCCCTGCCCACTGCCGGAAACCCATAATTGTTGGCCAGGTCAAAATGGGTGATTCCCATATCGAATGCCCTGAAGAGAACTGCCTCCTGTTCCTCCAGGCTCTTTTCCAGCCCAAAATTCTGCCACAGTCCCAGGGATATCCTTGGAAGCAGGATACCGCTCCTGCCGCTGCGCTTATATTCCATTGTGTTATATCTGTTCTCTGCCGCCTGATACATCTGCTGTTCCTTCCTTTCCTGTCCGATTGTGGGTTTGAAAATAACGTTCCGCCAGATGCACGTCACCCTTTGCGGGAGTTTGGGTCCCCATGAAGGAGGCGCAGCGGGCGGCGGAAATGAAATTTCAAACTGCCCCTAGTCAACCACAGCCCCAAGTACCTCCCCGATACGGTGGCTGATAACCAAATCCGCCTGGGAGTCCCGTGAAGTGGCCGCTTTATTGATGAGCACCAGCTTATTGCCCCTGTAATAATCAATCAGCCCGGCCGCAGGATATACTACCAGGGAGGTTCCTCCTATGATAAGCATGTCCGCATGTCTGATATAATCCACGGCTTTCTGCAGGGTCCTGTTGTCCAGCCCCTCCTCATAAAGGACCACGTCCGGTTTAATCACGCCGCCGCAGCTGCAGCGGGGCACGCCCTGGCTTGCTGCAATGTAGTCCAAATCATAAAACTGTCCGCATCTGGTGCAGTAATTCCTATGTACACTGCCATGGAGCTCCAGCACCTCCCTGCTTCCCGCCATCTGGTGAAGGCCGTCTATGTTCTGGGTAATGACCGCCTTAAGCTTTCCCCTGTCCTCCAGCCGTGCCAGGGCCTTATGGGCTTCGTTGGGAGCAGCCCCGGCAAAGAGCATCCTGTCCTTATAAAAGCGGTAAAACTCCTCCGGATACCGCATATAAAAGCTATGGCTGATGATAGTCTCAGGCGGGTATTTGTATTGCTGGTTATAAAGCCCATCCACGCTGCGGAAATCCGGAATCCCGCTTTCCGTGGATACTCCGGCCCCGCCAAAGAACACAATGTTACCGCTGCCGTCAATCCATTCCTTTAACTGCTGCCATTTTTCATCCATAACATTCCCCTCCTGATTCTGCCGTCCAGCTCATAATATATTCACAGACCGCATCTTTGGCCGCCGCGCTCCGCCTGTCCTGGGGACCGCACCCCGGCCGCCAGACTCCGGCTGTCCCGCGGTCCGGCTCCGCCGCTGCTACACAACCTCATCCAGATACACGCCGTCCAGGGCCCGCACATACGCGCACCAGAAAGGCGCTCCGTCCTGACTTCCATCCGCCAGCTCCTCCAGGGTTCTGTATCCAAAGAGCCATGACGCCAGCTGTTCTATGGTTATATCCAAAACCTCCGAGGACACCAGTGTACCCGGAAAAACAGGCTCCCCGGCGTCTTCCCTGGCATGGACCGCTGACAGGGACACCCCCCTCTTTGTAAGGGACGACCCGTTTCCGTCTATTTTCCATTTCCACAAACCGCTGTTTTCCGGTATCAACGGGTCATGAATATTGACCATCACATCCATGGCAGGGCAGGGACACCCTTCATCCAGGACAATGGCTTCCATAAAGGACATCACATCGGTGATGCGGGCCATGATGGCCGGCCTGGGCGGGTGCTGGGAATTGTCCGGTTCCAGCCATTCATCCCTGCCTGCGTACAGGAACCTCTGGCTCTGCTTTTTAAGACCCCAAAGTGCCTGGAATGCCTGGAGTGCCCCTGTGCCGTCGTACCATCCGTATATGTTTCCGGCCTCGCTGTCCAGCTCAGCCTGAAGCATCTCCATATAGTCCCGGTCACGCAGCGCATACACCTGGAACCGTGAAGACAGCCAATGGTTCATCCAGCCGGCCAGGGAGGAACAGAGATTCCCGTCCAGCCTCAGTTCCCGCCTGTGAAGGCATTTCTGCGCCTCAGGCCCCAGCCTGTAGTGGGGCTGGTCAAATATATACCGGAATCCAAAGGGCCTGTATATATCCGGCGACGCCGGCATGAGGTAGCAGAAGGGTTTCCTGTCCTGATGCATGTCATCCAGCATCCTCATGAGCACATCCCTCATGTGTCCGCGGTGACGGCTGTCCGCTGCCGTGGCAACCCCCACAATATAATCCAGGTTCCACATCTTCTTTCCCACATTTACCCTGTACGGATTCATATGGGCCATGGTAACGATACGGCCCCTGTCATCCTCCTTCACCAGTACAGCGCTCTGTAATATCTTTTTATCAAAATAATAGTCTGCAAATTCCCTGGAATCCTCCGGAAATGCTTCCTCCCACAGGGGCCTGCACGCCCCGAACTCACGTTTCTCCAAATACCGAATCATCGTTCCCTCACCATATATTTTCTTGCAAACCCAATGGGATTATAACTCATTTTGGCTTTTCTAAGGCCCTCCATCCCCACATCGTCCTCCCTGTTCACCAGCTCGGCCTCGGGGAATTCATTTACCAGGAACTGCTGGTTGATAAACTGGTACAGTCCCCTGATTTCAGGATTGGCCTTCTCAATGTGGATGACAGCCATATTCTCCCGTACATTCAGGCTTCCAATGGTAAATGCCTCCAGCTGCCCGTCGATATAAACCCCTGCCATCCTCACATAGAGGCTGGAACAGTTCTTAAGTATGTCGTGAATGCCTGCCACCTCATAGTCCAGGGACAGCTCCATGGCGCCCACTTCCTCCTTGTGCTGCCTCCAGCGCTCCATGAACTGCCACACCTCATGCCGGTCGGAACAGCAGAGACGCCTGTACTCATATCTGCCTTCGTACGTGCGTTTAAAGCCGTTCAGATGGTTTCTCTTCTTGACGAACTTCTTCCCTTCCAGCTTTCTCAGTTCCTCGCCGCTGTAGAGATAGTCCTTTAAATCCACCTGTTCTTCCACCTCGAACAGGGCCGGGTCCAGATTAAGGTATTGGACCGCCTCCTCATCGGCCAGGGAAATATAGAACGGCTTATGGAGCACCCCTGAAAAATAGTCCACCATCTGCTGAAAGAAATAAGGCAAATCCTCCTCCCTGCACAGAGGCATGGCAGTGGAAACCTGTCCGTCCTTTTCCATGAGCCACAGGACGGCTCTTCCCTCGCTCACCGCACACCGTACATGATAATAGTCCTTCCACAAAAAACTGTCCAGAAACACGCTGTCGCATGTTTTATTGGGCCTCAGCCCATAAAAGGGCCGGAGCCTGTCTATATCCCCGGCCACTACCGGCTTAAAATCCAAATCCATAGTATAACAACCTCTTTTCATTTAACTTCTGATAGTATACCATAAAACCGGGTTCTATAACAGTTTTTTTGCTTCACAGGAAAAAGACCTGGAAGCCTTTTTGTTTCCAGGTCTCTTTTAATTCCCAGACTTCTTTTTTCCAGAGCTGCCCGGCCTCTCTCGGCGGAATCCGGCCCTACAAGCCCTGGGCAATCTCTTTCACCAGCAGCAGCCTCTGCCCCTGTTTCACCTGGTCGTCAGCCAGTTCATTGGTGGATATGATATTGCCAACGGTTGTATGGAATTTTTTTGCGATTCCCCACAGGCTGTCTTCCGGCTGTACAATGTATCCCACGATTCCCGGCAGCTCCTGCAGCTTCTCCAAATCCATGGGGTGGATGGCAGCTCCTGTAATCACGGGTTCGCACACAGGCTGCAGCACCAGGAAATCCAGGGCAATCACAGCCTTCACTTCCACCATATCCCCGCCCATCATCACTGCGCTGAGCTGTTCCAGGCCCGCGTCCAGCTGGTATACGCTGTCCTCCCGGATTCCTCTGGCCTCGGCCACGCAGTGGAAGGGCACCTGCTCCACAGAGGACTGGACCGGTGACGTGTCGTCGCTGGTAAGGTATAACAGGGTCACCTCCAGCACGCCGTCAATTTCCAGACAGTCATCCCCGATTTCCACCTCATCCAGCTTGATGGTCCCCTCGTTGTGGCAAATCTGAAGAATCCGCTCAGCCTGGGGCAGACTCAGCTTCTCCGCCACCTTGGACTTGCACACATTCCTGGTCAGTATCTGGTCGAAACAGGCATCCGAACGGTTCAGCTCTATTTCCCGGTTGTTGGAGTACATGTCGCTTAAGAGCTCCACTTCCTCCTCCTCATAGAGCTTGATATCCAGCTCCAGCACCGCGTCCACGTCCATTTCCCGCATTTCCCCGTCATAGTCGGGCTTGGCTTCCATATCCTTATGGGCCAGGCGCACGGTCACCATGGGAATCTGCTCCTCCTTCACATCGCTCATTTCCATGTCCCCTGAAAATGGTATGGTCTCCTCCAGCCACTGGACAGGCATATTTTCATCCTCTGCCCCGTAAATGACAAACACGCTCAGTTCGCCGTCCAGATGAAGCCTGCCGTCCAGGGGTTTCGCCGTCACGTCCCTCAGCTTCATCTCCCGCCATAATAACTGCCCTATGTTGGGCTTGCCTCCGGTAAGGCTCAGTTCCTCCTTAATCCGGTATGTATCCTTGCGCCTTACAGCAATGGCCGCTGCATTGGCCGTGCGTTTCAGCGTCTCCACCTGCACCTGTCCCGCCCCGTCCGTGTCAGACATACCGGCCCCGGCGGGCCGGCTGCTGTTTTCCATGTCCACATCCACGGCTGCTTCCACATCCCTCAGGGTCTCCACCCGCACCTGAAGGGTTATAATGGCCTGGACCCCCAGTTTCCTGGAATTAATCATATCCGTGTTAAGGTCCTCCAGCATCCAGTTAAGGCCCACATAATCCTTTTCCTCCAGTCCCTGGACATTGACCACCTCTTCAAAGGGAATATTGCCGCCCAGAGTCTGGAGTCCGCCGCTCTCCTTCCGGTAAAGCACCTGGAATTCCAGCTTGCCCTTTACCGCCACCTTATCTCCCTGGTTCTTCACTGTCTCAATCTGTATCTCGCCGGTGTCCAGCATGACCTGCTCCATATCATCCAGGGTATCCGGTACAATAAAGTCATCATCCAGGGTAATCTGCGTGGTTACGTTGCCCTTCCATTGGTTCATATGTATCTGCTTCTTTATTAATTCCATAAAAAACACCTGCCATCTCTCATAGTCTTTTAGAAAAATCTATGCGGACAGCAGGTGATTTATGCTCTTTTTCTATCTTTCATCGTATTCGTCCATGAAATGGCGGCGGACCCCGTCCTTTACATAGCCAAGGCAGGCATCCAGGTTGATGTTCTCAACGCTTTTCATGATATTGGCGTCTATAAAGGGGCTGGTTTTTCTGAGGGAACGGATAAGTTCCTTCATCTCCTGGCGCTTGGAGGTGTGGACAATGTCGGCCGCCTCCCCCGCCATTCCCCTGGCCACCTGTTCCTCTGCAATCTGCTCCGTAAACCGGCAGGCGCACTGCAGGAAATGCAGGCTGTTGTAATCCTTCCAGGCCAGTATATCCTCTTCCTTTACATAATACAGGGGGCGGATTAACTCCATGCCCTGAAAATTGGTGCTGTGAAGCTTGGGCATCATGGTGTTAATCTGGCCTCCGTAAAGGATTCCCATAAGAATGGTCTCAATCACGTCGTCAAAATGATGACCCAATGCTATTTTATTGCAGCCCAGCTCCCTGGCATGGGCGTACAGATATCCCCTTCTCATGCGGGCGCACAGGTAACAGGGCGACTGCTTCACGTCCACCACAATGTCAAATATATCTGAATCAAAGATGCGCACAGGTATATTCATAAGGGCTGCATTATCTTCAATAAGCTTTCTGTTGTCCGGATTGTACCCCGGGTCCATGACAATGAACTCCAGCTCAAAATCCGTCCGGCTCTGGCGCTTCAACTGCTGGAGGCATTTGGCCAGAAGCATGGAATCCTTTCCTCCGGATATGCAGACAGCCACCTTGTCGCCGTCCTTTATCATCTCATAATCCTGAAGCCCCCTGACAAAGGGGCGCCATATCTCCCTGCGGAACGCTTTGATGATGCTCCGCTCTATATTTACATGGGGTGCTTCCTGTTTCATGTGCAGTGTATCTTCTCCTGGGTGGGTTATTTTTCCGTATCAGCCGGCCTGGATTGGGCATCTTTCCGGGCATCCCTTAAGGCGTCCTTCAGGAAACCAATCTCCTTCTCCATCTGCTCCATACGCCGTTTCATACCTTCATACTCTTCGGGCGTCAGACTCTTCTTTTCCTTTGGTATGGTAACGCCATCCTTCTTGATTGCGCGGGCGGGTATGCCGACAGCGGTCACATTATCCTCCAATGGCTTCAGCAAAACTGCATTGGCTGCAATGGAACAGTTATCGCCAACCTCAAACGCGCCCAGGATTTTGGCGCCTGCGCCTACCATTACATTATTGCCCAGGGTGGGATGGCGTTTCCCCTTCTTGGTACCCACGCCGCCCAGGGTAACGCCCTGGTAAATGGTGCAGTTATCACCCACCACAGTGGTCTCGCCGATAACCACCCCGCATCCGTGGTCAATCAGGATGCCGTGTCCCAGCCGGGCGCCCGGGTGAATCTCAATAAGAGTAAAGAAACGGGCAATCTGGGAAATCAGCCTGGCAATGAAAAACATCCTGTGGTTATAAAACCAGTGGGCAAACCGGTGCCATATAAGGGCATGGACTCCCTGGTACAGAAGAAATACCTCCAGGGCATTGCGGGCAGCGGGGTCACGTTCCTGTACGGCCTTGATGTCAAGCCATATGTCCTTGAATATCATATTTACTCCAGCCTTTCTTTAACAAGTTAACACAATGCTACGGTAATACGACATTTTCCTAAAAAGATTAAATATCGTATAGTATAGCATATGATATTCAAATTAAAAAGAGCTTTTTACACTTTACAACCTGTTTCATAGCTCTTTTCAGGCTTTTGTCTCCCCCCTGCCCTTTTATACTACTGGAATACCACAGGATTCTCCAGATACTCGGTTCTGATTACAATATATGGAAATGACTGTTCCGCGCCGGCGTTCTCCCCCTTTTCAGGTCCCTTCAGCTCTGTATTGATGACAATGGAGTTGTCGGTGAGATAGAGCTCGTTGACGCTGATGCTGTAACCCCCTGTGGGCTGTACGCCGTAACCCACTGCTATGTACAGATTCTGTTCATCGCTGTATGTGAGTTTAAACGGCTGCTGCTGTTTCTCAGCAATCAGATTCTTAAGCTCATCCGGCACATCCATATCGCCTGCCACTGTGAAATCCAGGTCCCTGACCTTATCTCCGCTGTCCTTTGATGCAGAACAGCCGGCCAGCCACAGGGTCATGGCAAACAGCATCATGAGCCCAAGGTACACGTTACCCTTAATCGTTCCTTTCATGTTAAAAACCTCCCGGAATATATGATACAATTACTATCAATATATTCCGGGAGGCTCTGATTATGCGTTGAAATGCCCGCTATACTATTTTCCTGATCCAGCCCTCAGGCGCTTCGATGGTGCCCATCTGAATGCCGGTAAGGGTATCGTACAGCTTCCTGGTAACAGGTCCCATGGCGTCCATGCCGCTTGGGAAGCAGATTTCCCTGCCGTGGTCCACAATCTTGCCCACAGGGGAGATAACGGCTGCTGTTCCGCACAGTCCGCACTCTGCAAAATCATCCAGTTCAGAAAGCTTCACAGGTCTCTGGGTCACCTTAAGGCCCAGATAATGTTCTGCCACGTACACAAGGGAACGCCTTGTAATGGATGGAAGGATGGAATCAGACTGAGGCGTCACCACCTGGCCGTCCTTTGTGACAAACAGGAAATTGGCTCCGCCTGTCTCCTCGATATATGTCCTGGTACCCGGGTCCAGGAACACGTTCTCGTCATATCCTGCTGCATGGGCCGTGACAGATGCGTGAAGGCTCATGGCGTAGTTCAGTCCGGCCTTTACATGTCCGGTGCCGTTGGGTGCTGCGCGGTCAAAATCGCTGACGCAGAGAGTCAGAGGTTTTGCGCCTCCCTTAAAGTATGGGCCCACGGGCGTTCCAAAAAGTCTGAACTGGTACTCCTGGGAAGGCTTGACGCCGATAACAGGACCTGAGGCAAACATATAGGGTCTGAGGTAAAGGGTTGCTCCGCTTCCGAATGGAGGCACCCAGGCAGCGTTGGCCTTAACCACCAGGTCCACTGCCTCCAGGAATCTCTCCTTGGGGAAGGGCGGCATCTCCAGCCTTCTGGCGGAATTCATCATACGCTCTGCATTCAGGTCAGGGCGGAATGTGACAATGCTTCCATCCTCAGTTGTATAAGCCTTAAGGCCCTCAAAAATCTCCTGGCAGTACTGAAGAATACCCGCACACTCATTAATCACCACATTGGGGTCAGAGGTCATGGCGCCCTCATCCCATGCTCCGTCTTTATAATTCGCCACATAGCGCTTGTCCGTGGGCATATAGGAAAATCCGATATTTCCCCAGTCCAGGTCTTTCTTTTCCATAGTCAATTCCTCCATTCGGGTAGATATAAAATGTATTTTGAACACAATTATAATCGTATTAATCCGCAAAATCAATGGGTTCCTCGCAAATATACTATACAATTCCTGCATATCAGCCATAACCTCTCCTGTAATTCACATTCCCCATAAACACCTGGCAGCTGCATTGCGAAACCCGGCAAACTGTGTTAAGTTATAAAATAGGAATGAACCAACGCAAGGAGATGTGCATACATGGCCAAGAAAAACGCCCGCAACACCCGCGGAAAGATTGTAAACGCAGCATGGCAGCTGTTCTATGAGCAGGGATATGAAGATACCACGGTGGAGGAAATCATCGAACTCTCCCGTACCTCCAAAGGGTCCTTTTACCACTACTTCGACGGTAAGGACGCGCTTCTCAGCACCCTGAGCCTGCTCTTTGACGAGAAATACGAGGAACTTATGGATACCCTTACGCTGGAGATGTCTGCCATGGACAAGCTCCTCTTTCTAAACAGCGAACTTTTCGGAATGATTGAGAACAGCATATCCCTGGACCTGCTGGCCCGCCTTCTCTCCACCCAGCTGGTCACCTCCGGCGAAAAGCACCTGCTGGACCACAACCGGACCTATTATAAGCTGCTCCGCAGAATCATTGCCCAGGGACAGGAATCCGGAGAACTGAACGCTGAGACAAGTGTCAATGAGATGGTCAAGCTTTACGCCCTGTCGGAACGCGCCCTGTTGTACGACTGGTGCCTGTGCGCAGGCGAATATTCCCTGCGCAGATACAGCGCCTCTGTCATGCCTGCGTTCCTGAGCAGTTTTCTGCACAGGTGAGGACACGGTTATATCCGGCACCCTTACCCTGCCTGCCGCTTGGTCTTAATCCTGCACCGGCAGGCAGGGCCTGTTTGTATCCTATATCTGTTTGGTTATATGTATAATTATTTTTTCTCTTATATTGTTCCATAATCGTCTAGTAATGTTTTATTGTAAATGCGTCATTTCTTCTCTAATTCTTAATCTTTAGTCTAGTATTTAGTCTATACTTTGTTCTGTATTGCGTTCCACCCATCCCCATGCTATAATGTCAGCATTATGTCTGTTTTTCGCAAAGGAACACATAACAGGAGGGTAATCATGAGTACTGGACAAATAGGAATCCTGGCAGCCATTGTCGTGTATCTGGCAGCCATGGTGTATGTAGGTTTTTATTTCAGCAAAAAAGGCGGCGGTGATTCCGCCGACGAATTCTACCTGGGCGGCCGTAAACTGGGCGCCCTGGTAACTGCCATGAGCGCCGAGGCATCGGATATGAGCAGCTGGCTTCTCATGGGCCTGCCGGGAGTCGCATACCTGACTGGCATCGCAGACGCAGGCTGGACCGCCATCGGCCTGGCCGTGGGTACATACCTCAACTGGCTGATTGTGGCCAAGCGCCTTCGCCGCTATTCCGTTGTCTGCAAAGCCATCACCATACCGGACTTCTTCTCCCGCCGTTACCGGGATGACAGGAACATATTAATGTGCATTGCCGCCATTGTAATCCTGATTTTCTTTATCCCCTATACCGCATCGGGCTTCAAGGCTGTGGGAACCCTGTTCAACAGTCTGTTCGGCGTGAATTACCATGTGGCAATGATAGCCGGTGCCGTGGTCATCATCGGATACACGGTCATGGGCGGCTTCATGGCAGTGTCCACCACGGACCTGATTCAGAGCATTGTCATGAGTATTGCGCTGGTTATCATTGTATTCTTTGGCATCCATGTGGCCGGAGGCTGGAGCGCGGTGGCTGACAATGCCCGTTCCCTGGCAGGATATCTGAGCATGACACATATCCACAGCATGGCTGACAACACAGCGTCCCCCTATGGTTTTATAACCATATTGTCCACCCTTGCATGGGGACTGGGATATTTCGGAATGCCCCATATCCTTCTCCGATTCATGGCCATCAGCCATGAGGATAAGCTGAAAACATCACGCCGCATTGCATCTGTCTGGGTTGTCATCTCCATGTTCGTGGCCATCCTCATTGGTATCATCGGATATGGCGCATCTGTGGCCGGAAGCATTCCCATGTTCTCCTCCAGCTCTGAATCTGAGACTGTTATCATCCGGCTGGCGGATTTGCTGGGACGAAACGGAGTCCTGCTGTCTGTTGTGGCAGGGGTGGTACTGGCAGGTATCCTGGCCTGTACCATGTCCACAGCTGACTCCCAGCTGCTGACAGCTGCTTCAGGCGTATCGCAGAACCTGCTTCAGGACTTCCTGAAGATAAAAATGGATTCCAGGGCTTCCATGACAGCTGCCCGCCTTACCGTTGTGGGCATTGCCCTGGTGGCCATCCTGCTGGCCTGGAATCCCGACAGTTCGGTATTTACCATTGTCTCCTTTGCCTGGGCTGGTTTCGGCGCCTCCTTTGGTCCGGTAATGCTCTTTGCCCTGTTCTGGAAGCGCAGCAATCTAAAGGGCGCCCTGGCAGGCATGATTTCCGGAGGCATCATGGTGTTTGTGTGGAAATACGGCGTGCGCCCCTTGGGCGGCGCCTGGAATATTTATGAACTGCTTCCCGCCTTCATCGTGGCCTGCGTTGCCATTGTAGCCGTGTCGCTGATGACAGAAGCCCCGTCCAGAGAAATCTGCGATGAATATGATTCTGTGGGAAAATAGGACTGCATACAAAATACAAAAACCGCCATTTTCAGATATGACTGTTTCTATCTGAAAATGGCGGTTTTCTCTTATCTATGGGTTTCCCATCTGCTGTTTATATGCCTGGCGTCTGCTTTTCTCCTGTGCCTTTTATTCCTCCTGCTTACTGCAGATAGCCAGTCTGTGCTGGTATTTCTCCCTGGTAGCCAACCCTCCCCGGATATGGCGCTCTGACTTATTCACATCCAGTACAATCCTGGCCTGGGCCGCCAGCCCCGGATTGATGTGCGCAAGCCTGTCAGTTACATCCTTATGTACCGTGGATTTGCTTATCCCAAATTTCTTCGCCGTCTGCCTTACCGTGGCATTGTGGTCTATGATGTAATTGGCGATGGCTACCGCACGTTCTTCAATATACTCCTTCAAAATGAGTCTCCTGAGGATTTTTTTATATCTTATGCAGGAGACAGAAGGATTAGCACATCCTGTACGGTTTCTGTCTTAAATTATTTTTAACTGTGCAGACGGTTTGACCGGCACCGCTGCCCTCTATCCCATCAATATCTCCACTGCCTCCCTAAGAGTCTCTGTTTCCCCTACATTTCCGGGAAATATGACATAAGGCGTCCCAGGGAAACGGCTCTCCGGTCCTGTGCGCCATACCGGTATGCCAGGGCGGATTTGTCCCAGAACCGTGGCACGCTTTACCCTCAGGGCCTTGGTCCCCACATCGCTGGAGGTGATGCCGCCCTTGGCCACCACAAAGGCGGGCCGTACCTTCAGCCTGCCCACCAGCGACTGGACTGCATCGGAAATCCTCACCGACCGCACCAAAGCCTCCTCAGGGCTGTCATGTTCCAGGGAGAGCAGCTTTCTCCTGGTATAAACTGCAACCGTCACGCCCCGGCTTATCAGCTCCTCTTCCCGGCTTATGACAGAGCTGATTTCCTCCTGGAATTTCTCCTCATCCAATACCAAATCAGAATTAAACTCAATGAACCGGATTCCCTCCACGTTTTTTAAGGCCTCCAGCTGGCTGGTGGTCTTTTTTGTATGGGAGCCCACCACTATGATTCCGCCTGTACGGCAGTTTCCTGACACCATCTCTTCCCTGGACAAAAGCGGCCTCTGGCTGATGGCGCCGAATTCCTTTACAAATCCCGCCGCTGTGCGGAACATGAACCTGCGCCCCTGGTTCATGGCATCGTAAAGGGCAATGCAGAACACCTTCAGGTCACAGGCATCCACTGCATTTACCACGATTTTCCCAAAATCATGGAGCGACAGCAGCTTCTTTGTAATAGCTGCATAATCCAGGCTGCGCAGCTCCTCCACAGAAACATCCAGCACCTCCCGGGCCGGGTATCTGCCGCCTGTCTTTTCCTCCACATATTCCTTTAAATTGGAACAATGGTATCCAAAGGTCTTATCCCCGGCAAACTCTGTCTCCCCCGCAGGTACAAGCTCATTCCCGTACTTTACATAGTGCACGTTTCCAATGGTAAAACGCCCGCCCTCCTTAAAATAAGGACAAATGATTTCCCCGTCAACAGCCCTTCCCCTGTATGTTTCCTCTGCCCCGGCCAGCAGCTCTGTCTCCAGGGGATAATGCCCCCTCAGGGTGGAATCTCCCCTGCTGACAATCACATAGTCAATTCCTGTCTCCTCTGACACCTTGGCCACGGTTTCCCCGATTTCCTGATGGGCCCTGGTGGTCTGCTCCACGGTAAATCCCCTGGAATTGGTCAGGATGTAAAACAGCTTTTTATCCTCCTCAAAGCCCCTCTTAACGCTGTCATAGGACCAATCCGTGTACACGGAAATGTCATGGACTGTCTGAACACCTGTGGGGTCGTCGTCCAGGACAATGATTTTATGTTTATCTTCCCGGCATTTTTCTTCCAGCAGGGCCTGTACGGTTTCCATATCCACTCCGGGGTACCGGTCTAATACAGATGCATTTAACATGGTTTGCATTCTCCTCTCTTCTATCTTCCGATGCAGAACAGGGACCTGGCCTCCTCCGGGGACATGGGTTCTTTATCCATGGCCCTGAGAAGCTTCACGGTCTTTTCCACAAGGGGTGCATTGGAGGAAACCCGGGTCTGCGCATCCAGGTAATTGCTGTCCTCAAATCCAATCCTTACGGTCCTGGCTCCCATGCCCACGGCGCCTGCCAGCAGAGAGAAATCCTTTCTGTGGGCCTGCGTAATGCCCCATATGGCGTTGGAAGGAATCATCTGAATCATGGCAGCCAGCGCCTGGGGCGTTGCCGGCGCTTCCCCCTCATGGCCCAGCACAATGCTGAATAAAACCGGGTCCGCAAAATCATATTTCCTCATCAGCTGCGCCATGGTCCAGGTATGGCCGATTTCAAATGTCTCCACCTCCGGGGTCTTTTTCTGCTTCAGGATTTCCCGGATGCAGTACTCCACATCGTCTATAGGATTGCAGTACACGTCCTTTCCCAGATTGGTGGAACCCACGTTCAGGGAACAGGCCTCCACCATATCGGAATACAGGGGGGCGCAGCGCTCCTGTATGTTCAGGTCCGACACCCCGCCTGTGGACACTTCGATGATAATATCCGAATCCCTGCGGATTAAGGCCAGCGTCTCCTCCAGTAATGTCATATCCGGCGTCAGACGGCCCTCCCTGTCCCTTACATGCAGGTGCACCATGGAAGCCCCCGCCTTATAGCACTGGTATACATCCTCTGCTATCTTCTCCGGTATAATGACCTTGTCCGTTGCAGCTACCGGTGCAACGGATACCAGAACCTTATTGTTTATATCTGTCATTTTTCCTGTCTCCTTCTTATGATTTTTCCCGGCCCAAAGCCTCTTCCCCGCCTTGAATCTTGTCTGCAATAATCATTTACGCATACAGTACCTGTGCAATCAATACCAGCGCATCCTCCCCTGTCTGGGCAATTCCGTGGGTGTCGCCGGGCTGGGCTGCGATGATATCCCCTTCCTCCAGATACTGCTCCTGTCCGTTGATGGTGTGGAGGGCTTTCCCCTTTACAATAACCATGGTCTCCATCTCACCCTCATGGGTATGGATGCCGATTGAGACGCCCGGATTCAGCGTATGGCGCACATAAGCCCTTCCCTTTCCCAGCATTTCCTCCTGTCCCATGAGGAGCTTTTCCATCCGGACAGTGCCGTTTCCGCCCATGCATCTGTCAATGGGCGTTATTTCCAAATCTTTTTTCTTCCTATATATCATATTAATTCTCCATTCTCTCAAAAAAATAAAGGGGCTGCTGCATCATTGACTCCAGACACACAATCTGTCCTATTCCAGCCATCATGCAGCAACCGCCTTGCTATTCATCTTTTACTTTTGCCCAGTACTGGTAATGCTCCTCTACAATCGCATATATGCCTGACGAATCCCTGTCCTGCAGAAGCTTCACGATTCTGCGGTGCAGGTCCAGGAAGTTCTCCACTTCCCCGTCCAGGAATATCCTGTCTATGGTCACCATGCGGGAACGGCGCGTGATTTTATCCACATAATTACAGATGGACTGAAGCATCACATTTTCCGTGATTCCCACAATAGCCATATGGAACTGGACGTCCGCCTCAAAAAGGCTGCGTGCCTGGGGCGTCTCCATATGAGCCTGGTATTCCAGTTCCTCCATGGCCTTTTCAATGGCTTCCATCTGGGTCTGCTCCAGGGATTTGGACCTCAGCTTATCCACTGCCAGCTGAAGGAGGCCCACATCAATTACCTTTCTCAGCTCCACAATCTGGCTGGTGGAATCCTTTTGCAGTATGATGCCGTAAAGAACCGGATAAATCATCCTGCTGTCATATTCCTGACTCACGAAGGTACCTTCCGCCCGCTTGATATGTACCACGCCGTAGGCCTCCAACACCTTAATGGCTTCCCGGACGGAATTCCTTCCAACTCCCATTGACTCCGACAATTCTGCTTCTGTAGGGATTTTGTCCCCTGGGTTTAGTTCTCCATTTATGATAGCATTGGTAATGTTGTCTACAATTTTATTAACAACTGACTGTCCTCCGACAGGTTCCTTTAAAAAACTGGTCTTTTCCATGCTGAACCTCCTTGCTGTGAACACTTATTCATAAGTATACATCATATGTTGGTTCAGCGCAATCTTCTGTTCCCTGCCTATGAAGGAATCAGGCACAGGGACAATGCCGGTATGTACGTGATGCACAGCAGCGCCAGAAGAGACATAAGCAGCAGCGGCACCATCTTACGGCATATTTCCTCAAACTTGACCTTTCCGATATCAGCCGCAACATACAGATTGGGTCCTACCGGAGGCGTTACCTGGCCAATGGACAGGTTCAGCACCAGGATGACGCCCAGCTGAATCATGTTGATATCCAGTGCCTTGGCAATGGGCATGATGATGGGAACCAGGATATAGAGGGCGCTGGTGTTATCCATGACGCAGCCCGCGCACAGGAATACAATGTTGATGATGAACAGCATGATGTACTTGTTGTCTGTAAGGGCCAGGGCCATTTCCGTAAGGGAAGCGGCAATTCCCTGCTGGGTCAGCACCCATGAGAAAATGCCTGCATTCATGATGATGAGCAGAATCATGCCCGTTGTCTTGGCAGTGGAGAATAATGTCTCCTTAAGCTCTGCCAGACGCAGCTCCTTGTAGACAAAGATTCCCACTATCAGGCTGTAAACAACCGCAACTGCCGCTGCCTCCGTAGGGGTAAAAAGTCCTGAATAAATACCTCCCAGTACAATCACCGGGCTTAAAAGCCCCCATATGGTATCCAGGAACAGCCTGCCTATTTCCTTTAAGGAAGCTCTCTGTGTATCTCCCTTCCATCCGTACCTCTTGGATTTAATGAACACCATGATGCACAGCATGAAACCGAATATAAGCCCCGGCACAATTCCCGACAGGAACAAATCGCCAATGGATTCCCCTGTAATCATGCCGTAGATAATGAACGTAATACTGGGAGGAATAACGGTTCCCAGGGAGCCTGATATGGCGGAAAGCGCGCTGGAGAATCCTGCGTCATATCCCTGTGCCACCATGGCGGGAATCAGGATGGAGCCCATGGCCGCCACGGTTGCCGTACCGGAACCGGAGATGGCCGCAAAGAACAGGGCCGCCACCACTGCCACATAGCCCAGTCCGCCGTGGACCGGTCCGATGATACTGTCCGCCAGGTTGATGAGACGTTTGGAAATACCGCCCTTGTCCATGATTGCGCCTGCAAGAACGAACAGCGGAATGGTCAGAAGGGAAAACTTCTGCACAGTAGCCTGCATCATGGAAGGAATGACGCCCAGCGGAGCGCCTGAAAATATCAGGGTCAGTGCGCTGGACACTCCCAGCACAATGGCAATGGGGATGCCGAATCCAATCATCACTGCCATGGAACCAAATAGAATCGCTGCTGACATATTATTTTCCCTCCTTTGCTAATCTGATTTCATACTGCACCATACGGGCGATGGAAAAAACCGCAGACAACGGAATGGCGATTCCAATGGTCCACTGGGGCATCTCCAGGACGCCTGTGAGCAGATGATAGTGATACTGCCTGTAAACCATCTGCGCCCCCCAGATAATCCAGATTCCATAGTTGGCAGAGCACAAAAGGAGTCTGCAGATACGGTATACCCTGCGCTTTGCGCCGGTAAATTTATCGGTCAGGTAATTAAAGCCCATATGGGAATCTGTTTTAAACACGCTGGCTGCGGCAAGACAGCAGACCCACACAAACATGGTGGTCACCAGCTCCTGGGTAAACGACATGTTAAACCAAGAAATTTTTCTTGAAAACACATTCATGAATGTGACAAGGGTCATGACAAGCAATGCAACCGAACAGAGATATTCCTCAAGATTCTCCCAGAAATCCTTTAAAAATCCTTTTTCTTTCATAGTACCCCTCCTAATTCTTATAACCGCCGGTAAACAGGTCGATTACATCCTGCCCCACGGACTTGGCATAATCGTCATAGATTCCGGCACAGGCTTTCTGGAACTCAGCCTTCTGCTCCTCTGTCAGCTCTGTGATAACGGTCCCTCCGTCCTTCAGCTTCTGGATGATGACAGCCTCGTTGTCAGCCAGGTAATCATTTCCCCAGTCCAGGGCCTGTGCCGCGCATTCCTTTACCAGGGCCTGGTCCTCAGGAGACAGCCTGTTCATGGTTTTCCGGCTCATAACCCAGATGGTGGTATCCCTTACACCGTCCCACAGGGTAACGTACTGCTGGACCTCTGCAAATTTAGAAGAATCAAACACCGCGATTGGATTTTCCTGTCCGTCAATGGTCTTCTGCTGAAGGGAGGTGTACACCTCTGAGAAATCCATGGCAGTGGGATTGGCCCCAAAGTAATTCCGGTACAGGTCAATGAAAATATTGGCGCCCGGCACACGTATGTTCATGCCCTTTAAATCCTCCGGCTTTGTTATCTCCTTCTTGCTGTTGGATATCTGCCTGGAGCCTGCATTATTAATCCCCAGCATCTCCATCTCCAGGTCGTTGCACCAGCCGTTCACCACCTCATGCACCTTGTCACTGTGGCAGAACGCCAGCAGGTCGTCTGAATTCGGGAACAGGAACGGGAGCCAGAACGAATAAAACTTCTTATCATAGTTGGCAATGTTTGGCGGTGCACAGGAATGGATGTCAATGTTGCCTGCCTGTACCAGCTCAATGGCCTTTGTCAGGTCCCCGCCCGACAGTCCGCAGTTGGAATAAATGTTTACCTCAATCCGTCCGTTGCTCCGCTCCTCCACCAGTTTTTTAAACTCCTGGGCAGTCAGGTCGCTTATGGACCCCGGACTCTGAGTATGGGTAAAATGAAGCACTACCTTCTTATCCCCGGCGGAACCACAGGCCGTCATGGACAATACCATGGCTGCAGCGCATACCGCTGCTGCCGCCTTTCTTAACCTTTTAAACATACTTCCCTCTCCCTTCGTTACAGGCACCCGGCACCTGTGCTCCAGGTGCTTATGCGCGATACATTCCGTATATTACATTCCATATATTATATTCTGTAATTACATTAATCCCTTCCTGACAAGGGCATCCCTTAATGCGGCAGCGCCGAATCTCGGACTGGATAATACTACTTTACCATACTTTTCATGAATATACTCCTCACAGTAGGCCATGGAACCCTGGGCAAAGAGAATGACATCCACCTGGTCCGCAATCTTACCGGCATACTCACTCATAAGGGCCTTAAACTGTTCCTGGTCCAGGCCAAAGGCGCCGTCCACCAGCGCATCCACCAGCTCCACCTGGCGGTTCATCTCTCTGGCAACCCTTAAAATGGTGTTCTTAGTAGGATTCAGGGTGGTGGGAAGGGTTGCCATGACACCGATTTTCTTTCCCTGACGTACCGCCTCGCGGCACATCTCCTCGTCCACACGCACAATGGGTATTCCTGTATAACGGCCTATATCCTGGGCAGCATCCGCCACCTCGCCAACCGAAGAACAAAGATTCAGAATGGCATCCGCACCCTCTGACACAGCCGTCATGTACATCCCCACCAGCCTGGCTGCCGGAGGAGGCGTCACATAACCAGCGTCCCTGACCTCTGCTAAAATGGATGGGTCCTGGTAACTGGCCACCTCCGTATCCTGAGGAAGGACAGCCCCTACCTCCTTCTCTACCAACTCAATCAACTCCGGTGTGGTGCTTGTGTAAACCAATGCTACTTTCATGAATCATCCTCCTATTATCGCTCTATTAGAACCAACGTCCAACATCCTATGTTTTGTGTTTTTAATATACTACATCCTACGTTGGTTGTAAATTGTGAATGTGCACACTGTTGAAAAAAATAATTGTGCACTTTTTACATAACAGGGGATTGGAACTGTGTATGGACAGGGAAAAGGGCAGCTGCGTCACGGAATGCAGCTGCCCTTTTGGTTTTGTGCTTTTCTTCATTTATGCGGATTATGAATCCAGATACTTCCGGAGTACTGCTTTTACTGCTCCCGGTCCTGCAATCTCATCCACAAACATTTCTTCTATCTTTTCACCGATGCCTGCCTCATAGAGATTAACCCCAAATATGTTTGCATTGGACAGGATGGCCTTTAGCTGTCCGTTGTATGTTTCCGGCCTCCCCACCACAATTCCGTCCAGTACCTTGGTCAACTCCGGCACCAAGGGGTCTGGCGAGAGTTCATATGCCCTGCCTTCATCGTCCACAGCCAGCAGATACCTGCACCAACCGGCAATGGCAAGGGGAATGGCAGTAAGCTTCCCGGCATCTCCATATTCAGCCATATATGCTTTAATGGTTTCCCCAAACCGAATCCCTACCTTCTGGGACGTATCGGTGGCAATCCGCTGAGGCGTATCTGGCATAAAAGGATTTGGTATTCTCACATCTATGACCTCGTTCACAAAAGCCTCCGGCGACAATATACCAGGGTCTGTCACAACCGGCATCCCCTCTCCAGGTCCAATCCGGCGCACCAGCCGGTTCAGCAGCGGGTCCTTCATTTCATCCGCAATCAGTGTATATCCCAATACACATCCGTATACTGCCAGGGCTGTATGAAGCGGGTTCAGACATGTTGTAACCTTCATCCGCTCCACTTGATTGACCGTATCCCGGTCCGTCATAAAGACTCCTGCCTTCTCCAGAGCCGGTCTTCCATTGGGGAAACAGTCCTCTATGACAAGGTACTGGGGTCCCTCTGCATTTACAAAGGGGGCTATGTATGTCTTTCCGGAAGTGATGATTGGAGCCATATCCTCTACACCGGCTCTCTCCAGTTCATCCTGCACCGAATCAGCCGGGCGGGGCGTGATTTTATCAATCATGGACCACGGAAAGGATACCTGCTCATGATTGGACAGATATGCAATAAATCCGTCCTCCACATACCCTCTTTCATTCCACGCCTCTGCCACGGCGGCAATGGACGCCTGAAGCCGTTCACCGTTGCGGGAACAATTATCCATGGATACCACTGCCAGAGGCAGCTTTCCGGCCTTATATCTTTCATATAAGAGGCTGCATGCCACGGCCATGGCTGACGCGGCCCTGTCCGGTCCATTATCAATGTCCGCCTGGACAAATGGGAAATAGACGCCGTCCGCCCCCTTTAGGGCATACCCCTTTTCCGTGATGGTAAAGGACATTATCTGGAGTCCTGGATCAGCAAATACAGCCTTTAACCGTTTCCAGTCCTCCGCCTCCCCAGCCCGGGCCTTCAGAGCCTCTGTAAGGGAGCCAATGACCCTCTTATCCGTGGAGCCGTCTGCTTTCAGCGTGACTCCCAGCACCAGATTGTCGTATGGCTTATAAATCCTCTCAATTATGTCAAAGTCAAAGGTCTCTGCGCAGGTGATTCCCTTGCTGCTCAGCCGGTCTGCAATCAATGTGTCTGCAATGCCTCCGATGAAGATGCGAAAGATATTTCCCGCGCCAAAGTGCACCCACACAGGGGCCTTGCGGGTTTCTTCCGCCACCGTCTCCACATCGTAGGAGGGAAGGCTGACGCCGGCCTCCGCCCACACCTTCCTGTCCTTAATTCCTTCCAATGTCAGCTTCATACATATCGTCCTTTCTGTTATTCACCTTTCTTTTACCTTTCTGTTATTTACCCAGGAAAAATGCAGCCGGAACCGTTACCAAAGGCGGGAACAGAATCAGCAGCACCAGTATGACAACCTCTGCCAGCAAAAAAGGCCACACTGCTTTCACAATTCTCTCCATATTAATCTTGCCGGCGCTGCACGCCACATTCAGCACCGTACCAACAGGAGGCGTAAGAAGTCCCATAACCGTATTCAGAATAAACACCACTCCAAAATAGACCACATCAATGCCTGCTGCCTTAACTGCAGGGAGCAGTACCGGGGTCAGTATCATGATGGTAGGCGTCACATCCATGGAGGTTCCCACCAGAAGCACAATTCCCGCAATGACCAGCATGAGAAGGGTTGGATGGGCGATAAACGGAGCCAGTATGCCTGTCACGATGGATGGAATGTTTCCCACGGTCATGAGCCAGGAAGATACCATGGCTGCTGCGGCCAGGAACATAATCACGGACGAAGACTTAGCGGCAGATACCAGACAGTCCATCAGCATGGATATCTTCAGTTCCCTGTACACAAAAAGTCCTATAATCAGGGCATACACTGCGGTGATAACCCCTGCCTCGGTAGGCGTAAATTTACCGCTTCTCAGTCCCACCAGAATAAATACAGGAAGGAGCAGAGCCCAGAATCCGTCTGTCAGCGACTTCACCACCTGTTTCCTGCTCTGTCTGGGAGCAGTGGGCAGTTCATCCTTCCTGGCCACAAAGAACCACAGGATGCACAGGGAGGCTGACAGATAAACTGCCGGCGCTATGCCTGCCATAAAAAGGCTTGTAACCGATACGCTGGCCTGTACGCCGAAGATAATCATGGGAACCGAGGGCGGCATAATGGGTGATAAGATATTTCCGGCCGCAATAAGCCCTGTGCTCTTATCCCTGTTATACCCGGCCCGGACCATCATGGGAATGAGAATCGCCCCCAGTGCAGCCGTGGATGCCACGGCGGACCCTACCATGCTGGCAAAGAGAAGAATAGCCAGTATGGACACATATCCAAGACCGCCCCTTACATGGCCTACCATGGCGTTGGCCGCATTGACAATCCGTTTGGTGATTCCTCCCCTGTTCATGAATTCCCCTGCCAGTATAAAGAAAGGAACTGCCATCATGGAAAATGAATCCGCGCCCGAGAACAGGTTCTGGGACAGAATCTGGGAATTAAAGCCGTTCATGAACAGCATCATGCAGACACCGCTGAACAGTAATGAAAAACAGATGGGCAGCCCGATTGCCATGGACCCAACCAGTGATGCCAGAAATACTATCAAAGTCATGATTATTTACCTCCCTGTTCATTAAGACGCCTGACATATTCTTCGTCAGACAGCTCCTCCGACTGTTCCATTGCTTCACTGGCAATGTCATCATCATCATTGTGCATGGTGACAATATCTGTTATTTCCCATGGGTGCTTCAGGGCATATACGATATTGGTAACAGCCAGGATGGCAATGGAAGTGCCGGTTATGATGCCTCCGAAGTAAAGCACGGAATAGGGAATGCCAAGAGCAGCGGTCCTGGACTGTGTATTCTGAAGGACCATCTTGAATGCCCCATGGACCAGAATGCACATAATAGCGGCAATCAGAACCCTGGATATAAGATACAGCGCCATCTGTACCCCGGGCCTGACTCTGGACAGCAGGGTATCCACTCCCAGATGGGCATTGGAATGCATGGCGCTGATGGCGCCAATATATGTAACATATACAAAAAGGTATCTTGCCAGCTCTTCCGACCATGTAAGACCGGAATTAAAAAAGGTCCTCAATACCACATTCAGGAATACAAACAGCACCATAAGGCCGGTCAGAATCCCCGTAAAGCAGTCAATCACGTGAAACAGCTTATCAATCAATCGGTTCATAGTCCTCTCCTTACTCGATTTCTTCAATCATTTTTCTGATATCCCCAGCCCATTGGTACTTTTCATCCAGATAATCATAAACAGGCTGTATCTTTGCCTTCATGGCCTCCCGGTCCTCATCTGACAGGTCCGTAACCGTAAGGCCGTTGTCTTTCATGAACTGCTTATCGCCGGCCAGCTGGTCTATGTAAAGATTCCACGCATAGTCTGAGGTTTCATCTGCCACCTGACGGAATATCTCCCTGTCGCCCTCATCCATGCTGTCCCAGAACTGGCTGCCGGCAAAGAGCTCCAAGGAAGCCACGATGTGATTGGTATCGTAGATATAATCCTGGACCTCATACCATCCCTCATTCTTAACCGTGGACAGAGGATTGTCCTGGCCGTCCGCAACTCCCTGTTCCAGAGCCGTAAACACTTCGCCCATATCCATAATGACCACATTGGCCCCCAGACTTTCAGCCAGCTTCACATGAATTGGGTTATTCGGCATCCTCAGCTTCTGTCCTTTGAAATCATCCAGCCCCTCCAGCTTCTTATTGGAGGAAAACGCCCTTGCCCCATTGGGAAACCACGACATCAGGGTCACCGGCTGTTCTGCCTCCAGCTCTCCCGCAATATAATCCCCCAGCTGTCCCTGGTAACACCTTCTGGCATGGTCCACATCCCGGAACACAAACGGGAAATCGGGAATAGCCATCACCGGTGTCTCAGACCACATAGGCGTACCCACCACGCACATCTCTATGATTCCGCTTCTGGTATAGTCATAGGTAACCTTCTCGCTTCCCAGTACGCCGGAGTCATATATCTGGATATCATATTTTCCTCCTGTCAGCTCCTCAAGTCTTGGTTTAAATACTTCCCTCATTGCCATGGAAGCCGGTGTCTGGCTGGAAACGCAGACAGCGATTTTCACCAGCTTTCCTTTATTCATACTTCCGTCCTGGCCGCTGCAGCCCGCCAGGGTACCCATTACCGCCATAGAAGTAAGGATACACAATCCCTGCTTCACAATCTTAGCAAGCTTCATAAGTGAAACCCTCCTAAATGTAATTAATCAAAGTTTCCTCAAGTTTCCGCACACGTCATTTCATAATTATACCGGCTATATTTAGTTTGCGGGATACGATATTTCTGGTGTATCGCGTCCTACTTGTATGGTAGTATATAAGTTAAAATCTTGCAATATGTAAATATATCCAATATTTTTGGTGCATTTTTGTATATTTATACCATTATTTTTTCTTAACGCATAAAATACTTGACATTTTTCCGCGCATTAACTAGTATACAAGTATGTAAGTTCTCCGCACACGCCGGGCCAAAAAAGGAGAACATTCAATATGAAAGCAGTACAGATTTTAAACCCAAACACATTACGTGTAATCGACATTGCCAAACCATCCGTAACAGAAGAAAACAATATATTGGTACGCATGACTGCCGCCGGTATCTGCGGTTCGGATGTGGGCATTTACCACGGCACCAATGCAGCTGCAACCTATCCCAGAATCATCGGGCATGAAATGGTGGGCGTGGTAGAAGAAACAGGCTCCTCTGCCGTTTCCCTTCATCCGGGCGACCGGGTTATTGTGAATCAGGTTACAAGCTGCGGTCACTGTTATCCCTGCCGCATAGGCAGAGGAAATGTCTGCGACAGTCTGGCTGTAAGGGGAGTCCATATAGATGGAGGATACAGGGAATATATTGCAGTTCCGGAACAGGACTGCTATCTGCTGCCTGATTCCATCTCAGATACGGATGCCGTGATGATAGAGCCTGCCACCATTGCCATCCAGTCCTGCACCAGGGCGGAACTTAAAAAGGATGACCTGCTCCTCATTTACGGATGCGGCGCATTGGGAAGCTCCATTTTAAAAATTGCACGTCTGCTCTGCGGCTATATTATAGTGGCAGACGTTGTGGATGAAAAATTAGAAGGGGCAAAATCCGCAGGAGCCGCCCACACCATCAATGTATTAAAAGAAAATCTGGAGGAAAAGGTAAAGGAATACACCCATGGGCACGGTGCCACGGTGTCCATAGACGCTGTCTGCGGAAGCGATTCCCTGATTCGTCTGCTGAAGGCTACCGGCAACGCAGGACGGGTCATCACCATGGGATTTTCCACCTCTCCCACTGAAATCAACCAATTTCTCATCACTTCAAAGGAGCTGGATGTAAGGGGTTCCCGCCTTCAGAACAGGATGTTCGGCAGAGCCATTGACTTAATCAGGGAAGGGAAGCTTAATCTGACAGGAAGTGTATCCCACACCTTTCCCCTTACAAGGGCTCAGGAAGCATTTGATTTCGTGGACTCCCACGACCCGTCCATACGCAAAGTAGTCCTGACCTTTGATTTTTAGCTGCATCCAGGAAGGATGAACTGTAATTAAATGGATGATCTTCTGGTAAATAATGATAGCCTATCCGTGCTTTCGGTAGTATACTAGTACATAACATAGAGTATGCTGGTATGTTAAAGGATTTAAAAGCAAGGAGGAACACATGAAAGTACTGGAAAGGCTGTCTGCTGAGAATGCCCGGACCTACGCCCTGAGGGTCCTTCAATATAATATTATCAATCTGGAGCTGGCTCCTGGAAGCGCGGTAAGCGAAAATGAGCTTTCCGCCGTCCTGCAGCTCTCCCGCACCCCTGTGCGTGAAGCCCTCATTGAGCTGAGCAAGGTGGGGCTGGTGGAGATACAGCCCCAGAAAGGCAGCTATATCGCCAAGATTGACTATGAACTGATTGAAGAATCCCGGTTCATGCGCCTGGTGCTGGAAAATGCAGTGTTAAAGCTGGCCTGCGAAGGCATTTCCCAGGAATACATGGACAAACTGAAAGAGAATCTAAAAAAGGAAGGGGAGACCCTGAAGGAAGGCAAGCCGGAACGGCTCTTTGAACTGGATAATGAGTTCCACAAGCTCCTCTTCCATTCCGTGGACAAAGCCCGCACTTATGAAATCATACATTCCCAGATGGTGCATTTTGACCGTCTCCGGACTCTTTCGTTAAAGACCGTCAAGCCTGATAAGACCGTGGAGGACCACGAAAACATTCTATATGCCATTGAGCGGCGCGATGCAGAACTGGCTGAGATGCTGATGACCCGCCACCTTACACGCCACAGGGTGGAGAAGTCGGAACTGGTAAAGGTTTATCCTGAATATTTTGTGCAATAATAAAAACCTCCCCTGAGAGCGCAGATGAAACTTATCCCGCTTCTCCGGGGAGATTTTTTATTCTTAATTTTGTCCTGTTATATCGCTGCAGGCAGTCTGTCAGGATATCAAAAAAGAGCCGCCCAAAAAATGCAGCCGCCCTTTTGGTTTTGAGGACTGATATTACCAGTTGATTTCTACCTTATAGCGCACCGGATTCACTACCTGTTTACAAATATGGATTGGCTCACCCTCAGCATTGTGTGCAGTATCCCTCTGAAGAAGCAATGCCTGGTGTGGCTCCAGATTCAGAAGCTTCTGCTCTTCCTCCGTGGCATAGCACACATCAATTACTTTGGTTCCGCCTACGGGATATATTCCATGCTCACCCAGTATTTCATAGATAGAACCTGTCAAATCTTCTGCAATCAGAAAAGAGTACTTTGATGGAAATTTATTCTCCTCTACTATCACAGGCATACCGTCACAATACCTGACCCTTTTAATGCGTATGACCCTGCTTCCTTCCGGAATGTCCAGTTTCCTGCATTCACTGATTGTGGCCTCGATTGAATCGGCAATTAAAAGCACGGAGGATGCTTTTTTGCCCATGGCTTCACAGAACTGCGTAAAACCCATGAAAGAATTGATGGACCGGCTCAGCTTCCTGACCCCTACAAAAGTCCCTATTCCCTGCTGCTTTACCAGATAATCCTCATCTACAAGTATGGATATGGCTTTGCGCACCGTTATTCGGCTGACCTCATATTCCTCACTCAACTCGGTTTCTGTCATAATACGGTCATTTTCCTTTAATATACCACTGTCTATCTGGGACTTAATTTCATCTACCAACTGCTGGTACAGAGGAACGCTTGAATTTTTGTTTAACTTGCTCATACGAATTCTCCCTATTGTCTGCCACAGGCGCATCACTTTATGATGTTACTAATGGAAGTATAACATCTTAAAACATAAAAATCAATGAAGGCAGGGGGATTTTTCTATCAATAAGGATTGAACTTTTGTACAATCTGCGCGGACAATATAGCCCCCTCCCCAAGACAATCCTCTATTTTCTTTCCTGTCATAAGGCCCCAGGTAAAGCCGGCTATGAACGAATCCCCTGCCCCCACTGTATTGACCACAGGCACTACATTGATTCCATGCTCATAAAACCGGGTTCCATCGTAACACATGCTGCCTTCTTCCCCAAAGGTTGCAACTACGTAATCAGGTCCGTACGATTTGGCCTTTATCAGGAAATCCCTGATTTCCGGCGTCTTCTTCTCACAGGAAAAAAATGCACAATGTACATATGGCAATATTTTTTCCATGTTTGCCTCATCTCTATTGACAGAGAAATCAAAGATGACCTTACATCCCGCTTCTTTAAACTCCGGGAGAAGATGGAGAACCTTTCCGGTTAAATCTGTATGAACATAATCAAACGTCTTTGTATATTCAATATCTTTGCGGGTTGGAACATAGTTTTCCATCACGCCGGGTATGTTCTCCAGATGTACCCTGTCCACACCATCTTTCAAAGCCATTCTGTAAACGGAGGTCTTTCCCTCCTTCATCTGCAGGTGTGACGTATCCATGCCGTATTCCCGGCATAAATCAAACATCTCCTTTCCATATTCATCGGTTCCCACTACCGATACCACTGCAGTAGATACCCCGCGCCTTGCCAGATGGACAATACAGTCAACCCCATTTCCTGTAGCATACCTTCTACCGATATTCTCGTACACGTCAATACAGCAAAAACCAATTGCCGCCATGTTCATAACCAAATCCTCCTGCCCATTATTATAACGTTATATAACATATTGCCTGATTACAGTATAACATTGTCATGATATCATGTCAACTGTTTCCCCTATATTCTAGTGATAATCTAATAAATAAATTGATAATATTATGACGTTATGATACAATATAATCACAGTCATACATTTCAAGTCTGGCTACAACAAGATACAAGGAGGACTATCTATGAACAGGAGCAGTATTGTGTGCGGTAACTATTCCTACGGTCTATACAGCCTGGACTATTTTTTAGAATCCATGAACCGGCTGGAGCAGACCAACATCGAATTCTGGGGCGCCGGCCCACACCTTTATCAGGATGAATGTTCTGTCTCTGATGTTGAGAAAATCGTCAAAAAGATACGTAAACATGATTTACAGGTCATCTGCTACACCCCGGAGCAATGTATGTATCCTGTGAACATCGCTTCCCGGGATAAGACTATTCATGCGTGGAGCCTCCGCTATTTGAAACGCTCTCTGGAAATTGCCAGTCAGATGGAGTCCCCCAGGACCCTTGTTACAATCGGCCAGGGCTACCGGAATGAGTCCCGGGACGAGGCGTGGAAACGCTGCCGTGAATCCCTTTTAGAGTTAGCTGAATATGCGGGAAAGATGGGTACTGTAATTATGCTGGAGCACCTTACCAGAACAACGACCAATCTATGTGTAACAGCCGCACAGCTCAAAAGCATGATGGATGAGGTTGAAGGCCCTTACCTGAAGGCAATGGTGGATGTGGACATGGCTGCCCGTGTGGGGGAAGGCCCCAGGGAATATCTGGAGGCCATGGGTAATACAATACAGCATGTACACTTTGTCGATGGGATGCCGGGAGGTCATCTGGCACTGGGTGACGGAATTCTGCCCCTGGAACAGTATATGAACGATTTAAACAGCTTCGGCTATGACCAGTACCTGACGCTTGAAATATTAAGCGACCGGTACCATGAGAATCCCGAACCGGCCTATGCCCAGAGTATTGGCTGGTTTACTGCCAGAGGGTTCATCTGATACACATTCTTCCTGGAAAAAGGGAAGCATCCGCGGCCAGCCGCAGAACGCTTCCCTTTTTTCTTTATTAATCTGTTAATATTCTACTTTCCACATATACCTTCTGGTATTATAATCCTTCTTAGAAGCAAAGGACAGGGCTCTCATATATACATTATTAAGAACCGGTGAAAATATAAGATGGTTAAAATATTCGCATACTGAATCTTTTATCCGGTTAATTCCCAATTCCTTCGCATCCAGAATGTAAACCTGGTCACCGCCATATTTTTTCAGGAAGGTAATTGCCCTCTCGTCTGCCGGCCTGGTCCTCCCCTCCGCCACAAGTAAGAATACGGAGACAGACTTATCCAGGACCTCAAACGGTCCATGAAAAAACTCACAGCAGTTTACGGTAGGAGAATCAATTTGGAGCATTTCCATAATATTGCAGATGGAAAATATATAGGCTGAGCCCATGGCCGGTCCGCTGCCCATTACATAGATGGTTTTCTGGTCCTTGTTTTTCCAGGCCCATTTCTGAGCCAGGGGCGCTGCATAGTCCACTGCCTTTCTGTAAACATCATCTAAAATCGAAAAGGCAGCCATGGCATCCTCATAACCGGCATAACCTTCCGTTTCTTCCAGCAGGGTCATGGCCAGCTTAAGGCCTATGCTGGAATTAACCTGGTCCTGGCTGCTTTCATCCAGAGCAATGCTCTGGTATTGAAGCTTAAAATCACAAACCTCCGTGAGAAGTGAATCCTGCACGTACAGTCCCACCGTAACAGCCCCCAGTTCTTTCGCAATCCGGGCAGCCTCACAAGTCTCAGGAGTTCCCCTCATGGAACAGATAACAGCCAGTGTATTGGGACCGCAGTATTTAGGCGGGGCAAACACAAATTCATTGCTGGTATACATCTGGGAACGAATACCCGCCGACTCATGGTCCATGAAATACTGTGCCGGATAAAAACCTCCATAAGAGCCTCCGGCGGCAATCCAGGCCACACTCCTGATTCCTCCCTGCTGTTCCCGCATTTTAATAACTTTTTTTACTAATTCCTTCATTTTCACTTTCCCTTTCGTCCTTTTCATTATATAATGTATTATATCGTCATATTAAATAAGCAAAGGAGACCACCATGATACAATTTGACTACCATACACACAGCAGCATTTCACCTGACGCATCCTCCTCCATGAAGGAAATGTGCATTTCAGCCGTTCAGAAAGGCCTGATAGAAATCGCCATCACAGACCACTATGAATTCCTTGACTTTGGTAAAATCCATACTACCTTCACTCCGTCCTATATCAGCCATTATCTGGACACTCTCAGCCAATGCAGAGAAATTTTTGATGGCAGGCTGACCGTCAAATACGGACTGGAGCTGGGCCAGATGTACCTTCAGCCGGAATATGCTGCCGCGGTCCTTAAAAACCACCCATGGGATTATGTCATAGGTTCTGTCCATAAACTTCATAATACAGACCTCTCCCAATTCACTTTTTCCCAGGATAACTATCTCGAAATTGCAGGTGAATATTACTCCGGCCTTTACCGTCTGGCCTTAACAGGCGACTTTGACTGTCTGGGCCATCTGGATTTGGTAAAACGTCATACCTCCAGATATGGACTGCCGGACTGCTCTGATGTTTATATGCCTGCCATTGAAAAAATACTCAAGGTGCTCATTCAAAGAGGCAAGGGCCTGGAACTAAACACCTCCGGGTTCCGGCAGCATCCCTGTGACGGATACCCATCCGCTGATATACTAAAGCTGTATCATCAGTTGGGCGGAACTATCATCACAGTGGGGTCTGACTCCCACAATGCCAGAGATGTGGCCAGCCATTTTGACCTGGCATCAAAATTCCTCGAGGAATGCGGTTTCCGGCATATTGCCCGTTTTACAAGACGCACGCCCTCCTTCATCCCCATCTGATTTGTTCCTCTTCTGCCACCGGTATTCGGCTGTCTGACTTCTAATCCGGTTGTACCGGATTTATGAAACAACAGGGGGCTGTTGAATGCAGCCCCTCTGTTTTACCACTCTTTTCCGTATCCAAAGGCACCGTCCTGCTTACATGTGCCGGACGAAAAAACGGCGGCCTGGCTAAGACATATGCGTACCAGATGCTGCTGATATATGCCTGCCTCTGTTAATCCATGTATGCCTGACTCTGCCGGGAAATCAGCAGCCCACCTCATTCCATCGCAATATCCCACCAGAAATCTGGTTATAAATGAATCTCCTGCCCCCATCGTATCCACTGCTTTTATCAGATATGGGGACTGGCGGTATATCTGGCCATCCACCATGACCACGGCTCCCCTGCTCCCTCTGGTAGCTATGACGATATGCCGGCATCCGGCGTCCATAATATCCTCCATCAGTTCCAGGATATCCGCCTCCTCCATATGGCTGCAGGAAAGACATGCGCAGTCAATGTATGGGCAGTATGTCCTAAGATGATTTTTCTGGAACCGGTTGGAAAAATCCAGGGATATGAAACCGCACCATTGCCGCAGATTGGCCATCTCCTGTTCTACATAGCTGAACATACTGGTATGTACGATATCAAAACCGGACAGGTACTCATAATCCAGTTTGCTGAGTTTTAAGGGATGTTCCCTCAGCACGCCTCCTTTATTAGAGCCGGTAAATACCCGGTCCCCATCCTCCAGCTTCACTTGGGAATATCCATTTTCCCCGTCTTCATACCGGCAGTGTGACAAATCCAGCCCCAGTTCTAAGGCCGTATTGTGAACATGGGCAGCTGCCAGGTCAGAACCAAAGACACCCAGATATGCTGCCTCTGTGCCCATCATGCCTGCATATACAGCAAAATTCATGGCATTACCGCCGGGATACATGATATGTCTGTCCATATACATGTCCACTACATTATCTCCCAGTCCAATTACTTTCATGGGTCTTCTTCCTTCCATTTTACGTTCAGCCGGATATATAGGATACCAGCCAGTCGTAGGACTTCTTCATGGCATATTCCGGGTTCCGCGTGTAAAGGTTATTCAATATCTCCAGGCTGAGGTAATAGGGGTAGGCTGCCTTATCCAGCTCATTCATCATATGCGGAAGGTCCAGTTCCCCTTCCCCTAATGCAAGGTGGCCGTTTGGCCTGCCATCCCCCACGTGAACATGGCGCAGGTACGGACCCAGGTCTGCAATGGCTCCCTCCATTGTTTCATTGGAAAATCCCAATGTCGCTGTATCTATCATTCCCATAACAGCCGGGCTTCCCGCCTCTTCCACCATACGGGCTATATCCTTTGCTGTCTCTGTAATAGTGTACTCCTTTGGAGAGGTTTCCAGAGCAATGGTGATGCCATATCCCTCCGCTATCCGGCCCAGATACGCCACTGATTCCACGGACCGTTTCCATATATCTTCATCCTTTTCATCTAAGCAGCCAAATCCCGACAAAAACTGGCATAGCTGAATATCCATTTCTGCCGCAAATTCCATAGATTTCACATATACATCCAGGCTGCGTTTTCTGGCCGCCACATCCCTGGCAGCTATGTTTACCGGATACAGGCATTGTTCCGGCGTAAAACAAACAGGGGTGAGATGGCGGCCGCGCAATTGTCTCTTCACGGCCCTTACCTGTGAGAGTCCTGCATCGTCCACATGAAGATGGGGATAGCATGCATAGAACTCCATGTTTGATGCCCCCATGCGCTCCAGTGAATCCAGGGCATACTCCAGTGAATATTTAAAATAAGGATAATTGGATACCGCTATCTGGTCCGTTTTTAAATTTTTCATGCATCCGGCCTCCTATTCGCCCTGAACCTGTATAAATATTTTTCTGACTTGAGGGCCATCAAATTCCGCCAGATAAATATCCTGGGCAAAACCGCACTGGATTACTCCATCCTTGATGGGAAGCACAGCATGATTACCGCAGAGCAGGGACCTCAGATGACCCGGCGCATTTCCTCCGGTAGCCCCATAGCTGGGAAGAAAGTGGGCATGGGCATACGGATAATTAGTCGGAATCAGCCGTTCCAGAGTCTCCTCTATGTCTGTATAAAGACAGTCCAAATTTTCATTTACCGTAATTCCAGTGGTTGTGTGGGAGGTAATGACAAACACCACGCCATTTTTAATCCCGCTCTCTGCTACAAAGTCCCTGACCACCTGTGTTACCGGAATCAGCTGGAATTCCTTCTCTGTTATGTATTTTTTCTCCATCATCTTAACCATGATTTAAGCCTCCAGTCCTAAAAATCTTATTGCATTGCCGCCCAGCACCTTTTCTTTCGTAGCCGGTTTCCAGTCAAGGGAATCCAGGCCGCGTTTAATCCTGGCTGTGCGGAAACGCGGGTTATTGGAACCAAACATCACCTTATTCTGGATATTGTGCTCAATCCACAGATGGCCCAGCTGTTCTGTCAGCACCTCCCGAAGGAAAATTTCCGGGGAATCCATGTACAGCATGGAAGTATCTGTATAAACATTTGGGTATTTAAGTACAAGGGCCGTTGTCTCATAAATCCATGGCCATCCAAAGTGCGCCAGGCAGAATCTCAGTTCCGGGAATCTGACTGCTACTTCCTCGAAATTAATGGGCTGGGAATACTTCATAAGACAGTCCGGCTCCCAGGACATACCCGCATGGAACATAATAGGTTTGTTATATTCAATACATTTTTCATAAATTTTATCCATCATGGAATCAGCCGGATAAAATACCTGTTTAGATGGATTCAGTTTAAGCCCCATAAGCTTCAGGTCCCTAAATGCATAGTCCAGAATTTCCAGAGCATCCGGCCGGTGAGGGTCAACGCTGGCAAAACCATAGAACAGGTCCGGAGCCAGGTCCATCATTTTCCGGACCTCCTCGTTGGTCACTGCCCATCCCTTCATTTGGGTAGTCAGGTCCAAGGGCAGCAGTACCAGCTTATCCACTCCTGCGAATTTCATCTGAACCCGAGTTAAATCCACCGGGAATGTGGACATCAAATCCCATCCCATAGCCTTTTTTCTAAATTCAATCTCATCCTTATCCTCGCTGATTTTTTCATAGAAACCAGGATGTACATGCATATCAATTACCATTGTTATACCACCTTTCATTATTGGTTCTTCATTATTAATTAACGTTCCATTTACAAATCTTCATTGCTGCTTCCTTATTCTCACTTCTCCGGTACACCTATCCTTTGACAGCTCCTGCCGTAAGTCCCTGGACGATATACTTCTGCATGAAGACAAAAATGAGAATAACCGGAAGGACAGCCATGCATCCAAAAGCCATGGCGCGGCACCACTCAACACCGTAACGCCCTACCACATTATAAATGCCAGTAGTAACCGGCCACATGGTACTGTCTGTTACATAAGTCAGACTGTACATCATATCCTGATATCCGAAAAGAAAGCTGAATACAAAGGTGACTGCCAGCCCATTGGCGCTCATGGGAAGCATAACGCGGATGAAGGACTGGAATGCATTGCATCCGTCAATCCTGGCCGCCTCATCAATTTCCGTGGGAATTCCCACGAAAAAGGCCCGCATCATCATCAGTGAGAAAGGAATGGCCAATGTACAATTGGACAGGATTGGAGCCCAATATGTATTGTAAATGCCAATTTTCTTGAATATGATGAAATTCGGTATTAATGTAAAAATCTGAGGAAGCATCTGTGACACCAGAAACAGGAAGACAATCAGGTTCTTTCCCTTAAGCCGGAATCTTGCAAGACCATAGGCTGCCGGCACTGCAAGACATACCGAGATGACCATGGTACAAAAGGATATGAGCAGGCTGTTCTTAAACGACCCCAGAATATCAAAGGTAACCTGGTTAAGCTGTGTTATATATGCCTCCAGGGTAGGGCGAAGGGGAAATATCTCCGGAGGCCGCGCAAAGACGGATGCCTCTGTCTTGAGAGAACTTGAAAACAGCCAGTACAGTGGGAATATCATAAACAGAAAGCATATCACAGCTACTGCTGTCTGTAACTGTTTCATTCGCTTCTGCGTAAAAAGAGCAGTCCGTATTGTCATGATGCATCCTCCCTTCCCAGCATCCTGGTATAGAAAAGCCCAACCACAAATAATATAAGAAACAGTACATTTGCAACCGCTGCTCCCTGCGAGAAATTGAATTCCACGAAGGAGGAACGGTAAGACAGAAGAGTCATAAGCTCAGTTCCATTGGCTGGTCCTCCTCCTGTCATAACGTAAATCATCTCAAAGCAGCGGAATGTGTATACAAATCCAAGTACCAGAATTGCCTCGATGGAACTCCGAAGCTGCGGCACCGTAATATAAAAGAACTTCTGAAATATATTTGCACCGTCCAAAATCGCGCTTTCATACAGCTCTGCAGGGATTCCTGCCAGTCCCGAAGAAAGCAGAATCATATTAAATGGAATACCGCACCAGATATTTCCCACGATAACGGAAATCATGGCTGTCTTTTCCGTTAAAAGCCATTCAATCGGCTGACGGATAAGGCCAAGCGCTAAGAGAATCTCATTTGCAATACCTCCGCTCACATTAAATATGAACTTAAACAGTATGGCGCTTACGGTGGCCGGCATGATATAGGGAACCATCATCACAGCCCGCATGAACTTGAATCCCTTCGATTCTCTGTTAAATAAAACCGCCAGAAAAAAACCAATACTGAATTGAAATACAATGCTTCCAATTGTAAAGATAAAGGTATTCTTCATGGCATTCCAGAACATCTTATCTTTAAATATTTTCACATAATTATCGAATAGGACAAACTTTTTATCTTTTGACAGCAGTGTCATAACATCCACATGCTGCATGCTGAGTATGGCATTGTAAATCACAGGATAGAACATGAACATGGCCATAAACAGAAATGCCGGTACAACAAACCAATATCCTACCTTATCACTTCGTCTCATGTAGTCTTTAAGCCCCCTTAAGGATAATCATCACATAAGATGCCGCAGGCCCTGTCAGAAAAGACATGCGGCATCTTAAATCCACCAAATTAAAGCTCAGGCACGGGGCATGGTACAAGCACTATCCGTTGTCTTACAAAACCCCTGTTAAATGGCATCTGCCGTCATCAAACCATTTACCGGCTGTCTATTTTGCCAAAGCTTCGTCAATAATCTTCTGGCCTTCCTTCACCGCTTCCTCTGGCGTCTGCTTTAAAGTCAATGCATTCTGAAGGGCTGTCTGATATCCAACTGAAATTTCAGGCCACTTGGGAGTCACGTCCCGCGCCCTTGTGTAAGGAATCTGTTCAATAAATGCCGGCCAGTACTCTGCCTCTGTATAGTCAGGGTCAGTCAGGGTTTTCTCCATTGCCGGGAATTCATCTGTTGCCAGGTTCCATTGGGAGTTCCTGTCATAATCCAGGAACCACTGCATGAACTTAAATGCCTCATCCACGTTCTTACCCTTCACAATTGCCAGGTTCTCCCCGCCGTACACATTTGCCTTCACTTTATCACTTGGAAGAGGCACTACATCCCAGTTCAAATCCGGTGCGTTATTTTTAAGCCACTGAATTCTCCAGCATCCCATAACCATGGAAGCCACCTTTCCATTGATGAACTGGGTGGGAATGTCTCCCTGAGTCCAGTTAACCACATCCTTGGGCATGGAACCGTCTTTAATCATATCGGTAAACATAGTCAGTGCCCTGATGCCTGCTTCACTGTCCAGTTTCATGGATTCACCGCCCGCAGACCAGAAGAAGGGGATAAACTGGGATGTTCCTTCTTCAGATGGATGAGCACAGAAGGAAAATCCATAATGGTCATCTGTTGTCATGGCCTTTGCAAATTCCTTAAGCTCCTCAAAATTGGCAGGCGGCGTAACTCCTGCTTCTTTTGCCATATCCACATTGTAGTACAAACCCAGGCAGTTGGATTCTGCCGGAAGTGCATAAATCTTATCCTCATATGTACAGGTCGCCATGATTTGGTCATAATACTCGTCAAACTGCGGGAACTGGGAAACCCGCTCTGTGATATCCTCAAAAATTCCCATGGCTGAATACGCCGCACAGTCGCAGTTGTCAATAAATACCATATCCGGCAGGCTGTCCGCCACAGCGCTCATGGATAACTGTTTCTTAAAGTCTGCAAATGGCAGCACTGTCACCTTTATGAAGGCAGTATCACATTGGGCGTTGTATTCGTCCACCCATTTCTGGAACTCTACCTGTATGCTTTCGGTTCCAAAATAGTGCCAGATATTGATTTCCTGTTTTTCCTGGCTGCCGTTGGCTGCTGTTGTCTGTCCTGCTGTCTGTCCTGCCGTAGCTGCAGCATCTCCTCCGCCTCCGGCTGCTGTGGTGGGCGCGGCTGAACTGCCTCCGCATCCTGACAGCATACCTGCCGCTATAGCTCCCATGGTAACCCAAGCCGCTAGTCTTTTTCTGGTGCTGATTTTCATGGTTCTCCTCCTTTTTAATCATGTTTATTGTTAATTCATTATCTGTTCCATTACATACTCGAACGCTTCCATGGCATATCTGTGGGCATCCATAAAATAGGCCCTCTGGCATATCTCAATGGTAATATACTCCTTATACTCTTTCGCAGCCAGCTCTCTGAGATACTTCCCTATGGGCAGGTTTCCTTCCCTCAGGCCGATATGCCCAACTACCTTCCGCCCTTTCCTCAAATGCTCGGGAAGCTGCCTGTCATACCATGACCTTTCCTGAACAATGGTATTACCCAGATGGACATGCTTTACATTATGAATCCCCAATACCCCGATGTTTTCATCCACCCCCTGGTCAAACTGCGCTAACTGTACCGTATCCAGCATTGCCTTCAGATTTGGGTGGCCTACCTGGGCAATCATCTGCTGCTGTTGGTATACTGTATTCATAAAAAGCGATTCTTCCTGTGATTGGGTTTCCAGCATAAGGCACACCCCGTAATCCCCTGCTGTTTCCGCCAGCTCCTTTATGGAAATCTGGCATCTCTGCCATATGTCCGTTTCCGGTTCATCGATATACCCGTTTCCCGGACACAGAAGCATCCGGTCTGCCCCCAGCCAGGAGGTAATCTCAATGGCCTTCTTCATATGTTCGATGCTGCGGCGTCTGATTCTGTCATCCCTACAGCTTATATCAACCGGATATGTATTCTGCTCCGGACAAAAGCATACCAGATTCAGCCCTTTGTCCTCTATTCTCTTTCTGAATTGCCCGGTGCTCTCCCGGTCCTGGTCATCTACACAAAAGTGAGGCTTTGCTCCCCATAACTCAATGTTTTCTGCGCCGATTTTCCTGACCGAGTCCAAAAAATATTCAAAAGACCATGACACATAATGGTAATTGCCAATAGCAATCCGGGATTTATCAATCGTTCCCATATATCCCTCCGTTTTCTGTAAAGCCTGTTCTGCCGCCTTACTTCCCGGATATCAATACTCCAGTTTCCACATATATCTTCTCTTTGTCAGGGGATGATTTCTTACAATAGCTAACTGTTCCGCATATACCCTGAGTACAGCCGAGAGTACGATGGGGTTAAAATAATCGACTACCGATTGATGTAATTCGGAACCCAGGCCAAAGTCCTTTCCATCCAGCACGGTTACCTTTGCTCCGAACCTGTTCAAAAAATCCAATGCCCTGGAATCAAGGGCTCTTGTTTTCCCTTCGTTCATCAAAAGGATAAAAGGAACATCCTTATCCACGATTTCAAAGGGACCGTGGAAGAATTCACCGTCATGGAACGAGCCGGAATTCATCCACTGCATTTCCATCAAAAGGCAGATGGAAAAAGCATACGCCTCTTCATGGCTGGCCCCGCTGCTCATCACATATATAACAGAATCATCTTTGTAGCTCTTCGCAAACTGCTTTGCATTTGGCAGTACAAAGCTGACGCTTTTTTCCACCAGGTCATATATTTTTGATATGGCATCCTGCATTCTGTCATAATCTTCATATCCCTCAAACTGGTTAAGAATCTCTGCCGCCAGAGCCAGGACATTCACTGCCTTCTCCTGCTTTGCAGCATAGTTGGCTTCAAATCCATGCACAATGATGTAATGCGCATTCTGGGCTAAGGGCGAATTACCATCATGGGTAACTGCAATTACCTTTGCCCCTAACGCCATGGCTTTTTTAGAAGCTTCCACTGTCTCCGGAGTATTGCCTCCCAGGGAACAGGTAATGACAATACTGTTCTCGTTGACAGCAGCAGGCGTGGCATGCACGAACTCATTGGCAGTATAAAGGCTTGCCCTTAAAGTCCTGGCCCTCTCCTCCAGAAAGTATTTTGCAGGATACAATTCTGCCTTGGATGCTCCGCATCCAACAAAAAATACAGCCTTTACATCTGGCCTTTCTTTCTTTATCTCTGCGATTATCCTTGTTATTTCCACCTTGATTTCCTCCTTGATTTTGTTGATATATAACGTCTTATAACCTATTGACACAAGTATATCATATTTATAAAATATTGCAATATATATTTTTAATTATTAAATATTTTTGTATATATTTCACAATGCATTGTATGGTCCCTTAGATAATTACACTGATTTTTTATTTACTTTTAGGATATTCAGCTTAATATATATAACGTTATATAATGATGGACGCCATTTTATCATGCCGTATTTTTACAGAGATTAAAAGGAGAGCGCTGTCTGAAAGCAGCTCTCTCCTCCTCGTTTTCCGTCTTAATAATCCAATCGTCTGTAATATCTTCTGATTGCCAGCGGATGTCGTCTGGCATATTCCAGGTGAATGGATACCCTTTGAAATGCCGAGCGCATAATGATTGGGCAAAGGATTCCTCTGAATTCATCACTGATACCTTTAAGCTCATAATCTCTGCTGTCAAATACCGTTACCTTTGCACTGATTTTATGTACAAAATTCTCCACCCGGTCCATAAGGGGACGAGTCCTGTCTTCACCCTTAATCAAAATAACAGATGTATCCTTGTCAATTACTTCCAGGGTTCCATGAAAGAAATTGGAAGCCGATATGGGCCTGGTACGCATCCACTGCATTTCCTCCATGATACACATGCCATAGCAGGTTGCCCAATCCTCCAGATTCCCGGAACCTACCAGATACTGAATCGGCTCATCCTGATACGTATCAGCATACTTGGCAGCTTTCGCATCTGACTTTTTATAGATTTCAACCACATTTTCAGGCATATTTTTCAGTTCCTCAAAAAACGTGTCATAGCTCGGAAACTGACCCGCATGATACATGAACCGCAGTGTTACTGTATACCAGAAATAATAACCTCCTCCTGTGGTGGTAATCAGGTAATCGGATTTTTCGTAAAGAGGACTCCCTTCCTTCTCCACATATCCTATTACCACAGCCCCTGCCTCATGGGCCTTATCCACAGCTTCTACCACTTCCTTGGTGTCTCCGGATATACTTTCAATCACCACCACGGAGTCTTTGGAAAAATGGGGATTTGGTACGGCACAAAAATCTGCTGCATTTTCAACGAATAACGGAATGGTTGAACCCTCTTCCCGGACAATATGTGCCATCTGGCTGGCATAGAGAACAGTTCCACCTATTCCAATATAGAAGATATTGGAATATCCTCTGGCAGCAATCTCATCTACTGCTTTCTCTGCTGCGCTTACAATGCCAAGACCGTTTCTGTGTTCCTGAAGAATCTTTGCCTCATCAAAATTAAACATGCCTTTGCCTCCTGATATAATATATTTATGTATATAACATATCATAACATCATATTATGTTCAAGACATTTCTTGTTTTTACATTATATTTCAATTACATTCTGCTGCATTACATACCATTCTCAGATAAAAAACAAAAAAAAGGACCACCCATGCCGGATTTTTATCCAAACTGGCTGGTCCTTTTTATTAATCACCATAGACTTTAATTTTTCTTCATTTCTGAATCTTTATTCCAACGCAAACATAGCCATAGCACTAAGTACATCCTGCTCCATGGCATCCACTGCTGCATTAGCCAAATCATGGAAGTACTTCACTTCCTTTTCAGCCAGCAATGCCTTCACTGCCTTTACGCCTGCATTGGACATGTAGGAGAAGTAGTTGATTTTGCGGATACCGCAGCGGATGGCCTTCTGGGTGTCCTCCACACTGATTCCGGAGCCTCCGTGCATTACAAGGGGAAGCCCTGTCAGTTCCTTTATTTTTACGATTCGGTCAAAATCCAGCCTGGGCCTGGTGGCGTAGAAGCCATGGACCGTTCCCACCGAAGCCGCCAGGGCGTCGATACCTGTATCCCTTACATATCTGGCAGCCAGCTCAGGGTCTGTATAGGCTTCGCTCACATCGTTGATGGCAAATGTCTTGCCCTCATGGCCTGTTACAATGCCGATTTCAGCCTCCACATCCGCATTGCAGGCCTTTGCCATGGCCACCACTTCCCTGGTCATGGCAACATTTTCCTCATAAGCAAGGGATGAGCCGTCGTACATAACAGCTGAAAAGCCTAAATCCAGTGCCTTTCTTACATAGTCCAAATCCTCGCCGTGGTCCAGCATGACGCAGACAGGAACCTTGGCCTCCTTCGCCATACGCACCATAATGGGACCGATGATGTGGATGGGCATTTCGCACTCATGAAGCTGCGCGTGCTGGATGATGACTGGTTCCTCCCGCTTTTCCGCAGCCCGTATGACTGCCATGAGAATCTCCAGATTGGGTGTGTCAAAGGCTCCGATACAGCACTGCTTCTCTTCTGCATACCGCAGAACATGGTTCATATTTACTAGCATCCCATCTTCTCCTTACTTTTCCTCGTAGAGTTCAATGACGGCATCATCCCAGATTACAAACGCCAGGCGCACGCCGGGGCCGCAGTCAGCCGGCCCGAATATAATTCTCTGTGCCTGTGCTGCATAGTGGTCTAAATCATCCACCTTATAAGCCACATGGGGCTGCTTGGAAAGAATCTCCGGGAAGGGGGTGCCCTCCTCGAATTTCAGGTACTCTATCTTAAAATCATAGTCCTCAACCCTGCTTACCCAGAACTTCATGTCCTCATTATAGGTCATTCCCTCTTTTTTGTTCAGGACCGGGATTCCTATGTGCATGTATTCAGCTGCCATACCATCATCCTCCTATTTTTTCATATATGGTGTATTGCATGGTGCATTCCAGTAGTGCAGAAGTTCATCATCCATCCTTGCCATGAACATCTGGAATCCGGCCTGCTCCTGTACGGTGAGAAGCTCGCCCACGTAATTTGCCACAATCTCAATGTTCTTTTCCTTCAGGTAGGAAACGCACTTGCGGTAAATGATAAACAGCTCCATCAATGTGGTTGCGCCTGTACCGTTGAGAATCAGCATGATTTTCTCGCCTTCTTTGATATCCAGGTCAGCCAGAAGGCCGTCCAGCATGATTTGGGCTGTTTCATCCGCTGACTTCATGGTCTGGCGTCCGCCGCCTCCCTCACCGTGCTGCCCCATACCGATTTCCATCTCATCCTCGCCCAGGTCTGCAAGCAGACTTCCTGTTGCCGGATGGGTAGCACCTGATACGGCCACAGCCAGGGTGGCCATGTTATCCGCAAAACGCTGTGCAATGGCAGCCACTTCCTCCAGGCTCCTTCCCTCTGCAGCGGCAGCTCCTGCTATTTTATAGGTGGGGATACAGCCTACCAGGCCCCTTCGGTCGTCTGCATTGGAGCGCGGTGCATTGGCAATATCCTCCTGGGTCACTACTTTGACGACATTTAATCCTTCCTTGGCGCATTTCTTCATGGTAAGATTGCCGGTAAGCATGTCGCCTGCATGGTTTAAAACTATGTAAAGAACGCCCTTTCCCTTATCAGCCATCTTGATGGCATCCAGGCAGGCCTGGGGTCCGGGAGCTGCAAAAACATCTCCCACCACAGAGATATCCACCATTCCCTCTCCCACAAATCCGCTGATAGCCGGCTCATGGCCCGAACCGCCCTGGGTCACAATGGTAACCCTGTCAGCCTCCGCCAGCTTATTGTTGATAATCATACGGTTCTCGCCCAGGGTCACCAAATCCTTATGCGCCTCGGCAAAGCCCTCTAACAGCTCAGGTGTCAGGTTCTCAGGATTGTTAATAAATTTCTTCATTTTCATTGTCTTACCTCTCCCATTTTATTTTTTAGCTGCATCTGCATGCCATCTACTTCAGCCCGTCGCAAAGTCCTGCAAAAAACAGGGATGTACTGACTGCCCCCGCATCCGGAGTGCCGATGGTCTTCTCCTTATAGCTTCTGGCCCTTCCGTATTTGGACACGTACTGCTCACTGTCCTTTGCTCCCCTGGCTGCTGCCTCCTTTGCCGCCTCCAGGACAGCCGTCACATCATTTTCAGCGTTCTGGGCAGCTTCCACAGCAGGAATCAGGGCGTCCATCATTGTCTTGTCCCCTATGCCTGCGTTGGTGATGTCTTCCATGGCTGACAGGCACTCTGTAAACATCTCCTTCAGGATTCCTGCATCAATGGGCTTATTTCCTTCCAGAGGGCCTGACAGTCCTCCTATCATGGTCCCGTATAATGGACCCGCGCTTCCCCCTCCGATTTCCATGGTGTTGTCTCCCAGGTCCTCCAGAAATGTCTCTACATTGTCGTCATCCCAGCCATCCAGGCTCTTCTCAATCAGGCTGGCAATCTTACCAATAGTGACGCCGTGGTCCCCGTCTCCGAATTTGGAATCAATCTCACTGAGATAATCCTTGTTTTCATTCCAGACCTGGGCGGCTTTTCTGAACATTTTTATGATTTCCGGTTTCGAAAGTAACATATGTAACCTCCTCTCATGCATTTTCCCCAAATTGCCCATGGTTTTAGATTAACATTTGTTAGTTCCTTTGTCAATTATTCATGTCCCTGTTCTATGTTTTTTGCCCTAATGCACAAAAAAAGCGCAGTCTCTTTAGCAAACTGCGCATTTCAGGTTACATATGTAACTTTATATTCTATTGGCTTTTACATTATATTCCACTGACATTAACATTATATTGAAGGGGCGGGGCATATCCGGCCTATGTTCTTATCTGTCCCCGCCTCATTCCAGCGCTTCCCTGACCACATGCTCAGGCGCAATAAAATGTTTCATGTAACCAGTCTTCAAAGCTCCCCTGAATGCCTTGGGACTGGTATTGGCTGAGCAGATTCCCACCACATGCCTTGTCCTGGACAGAAGTTCCAGCGGAATCTGGATGGCGTAATCCGTATCCGACCGGATGATATGTCCCTCGCTGTCCATGAAATAATTCAGGATACGTCCCACTGCCTTATGGCGTATGAGCAGGTCCCCATATCTGGCCTCCGACGCGAAATCCGGAACAGAAGGAAAATTCCCGATATTGACCAGGGCCACATCCAATTTTTCCCACACACCATATATCTCACGATAGGTGTCCAGCTCCTTTGTCAGTTTCAGCTCCTGCTCAGAAAGAACACAGGCCGGAGAATAGATAAATCTGGGCTGGGCCCCGCTGTGCTCTGCAATGGAACGCACCAGCTCGTTGGAATGGTAATTCTTAAGTCCCACACCGCCGTTTCCTATGAGGGGGCAGACAAAGTTTCCTATTGGCACCAGCTTTTCCCTCTGCTCCATCTGCTTTACCACATCCCCTATGATATGGCCCCATCCAATGCCCAGGCTGGAGCCTCCCAGCTCCGCCAGACAGGTGATAGCTGCCTCTGCCACCGCCTCATTGGTGGTCTGGTCATTGGGTCCGTCAGGCACAGCCACACCATCGTAAATCCCGAAGCAGCGCCCCACCAGCTCCATGAGGGACAATGGGCTGCCGGATTCCTCCTGCGGGGCGCATATACGGATGGACACAATGCCTCTGTCCCGCGCCTCCTTCAAAAGCTTGCTGACCATGGGGCGGGATATGCCGTATCTGCCTGCAATCTCATTCTGGGTCCTGTCCTGCTCGTAATACATTCTGGCCACACCGACCAGACGTTCTGTCTTCTTATCCATACTGCCTCTTATCCATATCGCCGCAACCGCTCCGGCATGTTACAGAAGCGTATACTCCAGCATCTCATACGCCAGCCTGCTGCCCTCGTTGATACCATCAGGCAGAAGAGCCCTGGCAACGCATTTCTCATCGTCATCCGGAGCATCCGCCCGCTTCAGATAGGCGTAATCCCCGTCAATCCGTTCCACTCTGTAATCCACACGTTCAAACATGGCTGCTTCACACCTCCGCTTTTTATTTCCGGCCGCAGCACTGGCGGTAGCGCTTACCGCTGCCGCAGGGACAGGGCGCATCCGGGTCAATCCGGGCTGTCTTGGCATCCAGCTCCGCCCGGCTGTAGCCACAGCCGCCAACCGTCCTGGTTTCCCTCCATACCTGTTCCATGATTTCATCGAATCCATTCATCTTTTCCTGTGAATCCAGGTTCAGTCCAAAATGCTCCATGATATCTTCTACTACTTTGGGCGTTGTCCCCAGTCTTACATGATGATGAATGGAGGACGCTGCCTCCTGGGCAGTCTCCTCGTCGCAGCCCACCATGGCCAGGAAAAATGCCTTTAATGGCCGGATATGCTTTTTAAGCTCCACTGCACCTGTTCTGGCAATCTCCTTTACCTGTGCGGCATTGGGCACATAGAACTCCTTGCCTCTCTGATAATTCAAAACATCTTTATAGCTGTCTCCCTGAACCAGTTCCCAGTCAATAAACCGGCCGTTCCAATAAGCAAAATCAGTCCAGATTCCTTTCATCTCCTGGTAAAGACGGGTAATATCACCGGCTTTTGCCTCACAGCCAGCCGCTTTGCAGATTGTCTCCACCTGACCTGCATCCGCAGCGCCGTAAAGGTAGACCGCTGCCTTACAGCAAGCCCACACCTGGCTGCGGTAATGACGCTCAGACTGGAATTTCTCCGTATCCAGCTCATAGTACGCTTTTGCCACATCTGACGGAACAACTGCTGTTCCCATGCTGGTAAATCCGCAGTAACCGCCGTAATGCAGAAATCTGAGAGCATCCAGGTCTCCCTGGTATTCCATACCTCCGGCTGCGGCAGCTTTTTCAAACTCCGCCGCACCCTCATCGCTTAAGGTACCGAAGAAACCCGCCATGCGCTGCGTATCCAGCAGGGCAGCTGCCAGTGCAGGGGCCAGCTTATTCTTTCCCAGCTCATCGCAGCCTCCAATATGGTGTACTCTGGCAATGCGCAGAAGCTCAGCCTTTTCAAATCTGGAGAAAAGGTCCTCCAGACTATGGACTGCCTGCGGTGCGGTCTTTGGAGGTGCGGGTTTTAGAGATTCCTGCTTACCGGCCTTCTGCTGCCCCGCTGTCTTCTGCTGCCGGGCTGCATCCTGCTGTCCGTTTCCTGCTGCCTCCTGTTTAAATGCCGGATTTGCCTTCAACCTGGCATTAACTGCATCCAGGTCATACTCGCCCATTCCCTGCTGGCGGGCCCAGTTTTCCATCATGTCATGTTCCTCTGCCTCAGGGTCAGACAGCTGGTCCAGCAGGTCATAGTAACCGCCTATGCCGCCGCAGTCCTCCGGAATATTGTCCCCCTTATATTTTAACACCTGGGGAAGACTGCCTTCATACTCCACTTCCTTCTCCATGAGAATCTGGTGTTCCCATGCGTCCCCAAAGTCATAGATATATACAAAACGAGGGTTCTCTGTTATGAGGGTTCCAATAGGTGTTCCTTCCTCCAGCACCTCACTGCTGCAAAGCTCCGCAAAATCGTCTTCCTCTTCCAGGTCCCTTACAAGCAGCCCCAGTTTCTTAAACTCAAACTCGTGCAAATGGTAATCACACCAGCCAAAGGCCTCCTGAATCACCTGATGAAGCTGGTAAAACGTAAACTGCTCCGGCACCACCACGCGTCTCCATATAGGCGGTTTACTGCCTTTTATGGTAATTTTCAACTGATAACCTTTCATAAGGCCCTCCTTCGAATTTCAAATATTTGTATAAGCAGGCATCCTGCACCGTAACAGGCAATATCCTTCCAGTCGAAGACTGAACCCAGGATAATCCTGGCCGCGGCATTTCCCTCAAGCCCCAGTATCTCAACCAGGCGGAAAAACTGCAGTACCTCCACACAGGCTGCAAAGAGAAACACATACAGCGGCAGCCGCTTTATGCCTCCAGGTAAGAACACCCTGACAAAACAGTACACCGGCACCACCACCAGCATGTCCCCTATATAGGGTCTGATGATATGGTCGTGAACATACAGGGCGATAATTAACTCAATCAAAAATACAACAATACCCACAGCCAGATATCCACATCTTGCCCTGAATTTATTTCCACTGTCCATTAGACCTCCATCCGGCTATTTTAAACCGCGTCCTTGCCGGAATACCTGTTTCAGACGCCTCCTGCCTTCTAACGGATTCCATTAAGCTCCTGATACATATCCTTGGCAAAGGTGTCTGTCATGCCGCAGATATAGTCAGTCACCAGAAGCAGCCGCAGATACAGCCGTTCCTCATCGTCCTTGTCCCTGGCACAGAGGGAATATATCATCTTATAATTGTCCGATATAAGGGAAACCAGCTTTTTCTGTACCTGGGTCATGGGCAGGTCCGTATCGTAGGGTATCACAGCGTCAACAAACCGGTCCAAAAGAAAGTTGAATATTGTCTGTGCCGCTATCTCCAGCTTCAGGATAGGTCTGGTACAAAAGGCATACCGGAATGCGATATCTCCCAGCGCCTCCATCAGCAGCTCCACATCCGTGCCTGCAAAAAGGTCGCAGGTATAGGTACCTTCCATAATGGAATCATAGTTGCCGGCAAAACATTCCGTAACCCCTGAAATCATCTGGCCCTGGACACTGATAATCCAGTTCTGCACTGCATATTGGTCCGGCCTGTCATATTCCTTTCTCACGGCCTTTTCATACTTATCCTCCAGCCATGACACAATCTGGATATAGTGCTCTGTCTGGTTTCCGGCCTTATACCCCTTTAACTCCGCCAAAAGGCGTTCATAAGAAATGCAGCCCTTCTTAACCGCATCCTCAATATCTGCTGTCTTATAGGCAATATCATCTGCTGCTTCTAATATGAATGCCAGCGGATGTCTTTTTCCCAATGTTCCCGTTGACGCCTGCACATCCCGGAAGTTCTCCCTGTCTCCATGGAAATATCCCATCTTCTTAGTACGGATATCGCCGCTGTCCTTATTAATTTCCAGGGAAGATACCGGATACTTGATAATAGTTCCCAGAAGCGCTTTTGTCAAGTTCATGCCATGCTCATCCACCAGGAAATGGAGCCTGGTCACCACCCTGAATGCCTGGGTATTGCCCTCAAAATGGCAAAAGTCCTGTACCATCTGGGGCTTTAGAATCTCTGAAAGCTTTCTCCCTTTAAAAGTAAGCTGCTCAAGATTCTTCTTAAACCAATCCTGGATGGCTGTCTCCCCAAAGTGGCCAAAGGGAGGATTCCCAATATCATGAATCAATCCGGCACACTGGAGAATATCACACACCGCCGCCTTATGCTCAGGCGTAAACGTTTCATCCCTGATAATCGTACGGATGCTCTCCGATATGTTTTGTCCCAGGGACTTGGCCAGGGATGAAACCTCCAGGGAATGGGTCAGCCTGGTACGGATGAAATCGCTTCTGTCCAGAGGAAACACCTGGGTCTTATCCTGGAGGCGCCGGAAGGATGCACTGCCAATAATCCGGTGATAATCTTTCTCAAACTCCGTCCGCAGGTCCGTGGAGGACTGTTTCTTGTAGCTGCGGATGCGGTCGTCGCAAAGCAGTGTCTGCCAATCCATACTTACCTCCTTATTGGTTTCCCGCCAGGGTCCTGTCCTTTACAAACCATCCGCCCCAGCTGGAAAATCCAACTGCAGACAGGCCAAAAAACGGGATACATTTCATTCTAGTATATCGGAAGTCGATTCCCCTGTCAAATCTGCCTTTCATATGCCAGAATCAGCCTTAAAAATGCGTCTATATCTATTATCAACAAAATCGTAAAAAAAGCAACAAAAAACTGCATCTTTTGCTGTTGACAGCCAATGTTATTTGTGATAATTTTAAATGAGAAAAGCAAATGAATAGGTTCTTCGGGGCAGGGTGTGATTCCCTACCGGCGGTATAGTCCGCGACCCGCTGCATGCGGCTGATTTGGTGTGATTCCAAAACCGACAGTATAGTCTGGATGAGAGAAGACAATTTTGTTCATATAAGTAACAGGCATTCCCTTTTATTTATATTGACCATGAAGTTAATCTCAGGTTCCCCGGAACCTGAGATTTTTTGTTACCTGGAACTTCATTCATTGCTGAATCACCGTATAATAAGCATTTATCAAGGAGGTTTTGCTATGAAAACAAAATGGAGTATTCAGAAACTTATCTACACCGGTATGCTGGCTGCGGTTGCCGGCGCCCTCATGTCCCTGGAATTTTCCGTTCCCATGATGCCGCCCTTTTACAAGATTGACTTCAGTGATGTCCCCTCCATCATCGCCCTGTTTCTCATGGGGCCTGTCTCTGCAGCCTGGGTGGAAATCATCAAAATCATAATTAAACTCATCACGGTGGGTACCAATTCCATGTATGTAGGGGAATTTGCTAATTTGATAGGGGTTGCACTATTTGTAATTCCCATATGGACTGTTTACAAAAGAGGCGGAAAGACCCGCCGTGCAGCCATTGCATCCATGGTTGTCAGTGTTCCAATCCGTACTCTGTTTGCCTGCTTCTGCAATGCCTTCATCACCCTTCCCCTGTATGCAGCGGCCATGGGGCTTCCTCTGAACCAGGTGATTACTATGGTAGCCGCAGTGAATCCGGCCATCAGCGATCTGACCACCTTCATCTTCATGGCCACCATCCCCTTTAACCTGATTAAACTGGGGCTCAACTGCTTTGTGGGATATCTGCTGTACACCCGTCTTCTGGCGGTTTATCCCGCTGTAAGAACGGCATAAGGAATAACCGGCTTACCAAAAATAATCAGGAGGTATATACACATGATTCGGAATTATCGGGATTTAACCCGTTTAGAAATGGAGCAGGTCAACAAGGAGGAGACCATTATACTGATTCCCCTGGGAGCGTTGGAGCAGCACGGCAACCAGGCGCCGCTGGGCACGGACGATATCATTGCAGAAGCCATGACGGACTATATACGCAGGGAATTGGAAGCAGAAGACCCGGATTTTCCCATGCTGATATTTCCGGTCATCCCCGTAGGACTCAGCACGGAGCACAGGAATTTCTGCGGCTCTGTCACGTTTAAACCGGATACTTATTACCATATGCTGTATGATATCAGCACAAGCCTGGTCCATCACGGGTTTAAGAAGCTGGCCTTCCTGGTTTGCCACGGAGGAAACGCCCCCATTGTACAGGTCTTAAGCCGGGAACTCCGCAGCGAATTCGGCATATCTCCCTTCATCCTCTCATCCGGGGCCTTTAGTCATCCGGATGTGACAGCCACCATCTCCGAAGGAAATATATGGGATTTTCATGGCGGCGAAATGGAAACCTCCATGGTCATGGCCGTGGACCCGTCTCTGGTAAAACTGGAGACTTCAGAAGCAGGCATCCCGCATGCATTTAAGGATAATCAAGCGCTGAAGCCTTACGGGAATGTATCCATTGGATGGGTATCCGAGGACTGGAAGACAGCGGACGGCAAACCCATTGGAATCGGCGGAGATCCGTCCGGCGCCACTGCGGAAAAGGGACGGATTATATTGGAAACCAGCGCCAAAGTGCTGGTACCTGGACTTAGGGAAATTCGGGCGTGGAAGGGCTAATGGGGGGCAGCTGAAATATGGGTTTTTGTCAGCACTCTTTTGCAGCATTTTATAGATTAACAGAGGTGGGGCTTGCCCCACCTTATTGTTATGCATTTATAGTCGGAAGTATCCGCTGTGCACTGTATACAAAATACAGTTAAAATAACTATTCTTTTATATATTAATTCTATTCCGCTATGCTGCAAGGTCAGCTATGTACTGTTCTATTGCAATACATTCCACCCGCGAGGGCGGAGACATGTGGCTACATCCAGTCCTATCTGCGTATGGACATTTCAATCCACTCCACCCGCGAAGGCGGAGACGCCTAAACCAGCTAGCATGGGGAGACAACCAAGCAGATTTCAATCCACTCCACCCGCGAAGGCGGAGACGATGCAAAAGCTATGGTGCAGGAAGCGCAACCGAAATTTCAATCCACTCCACCCGCGAAGGCGGAGACGCCAATGGTCCTGCCTATGATGATTACATGAACCAATTTCAATCCACTCCACCCGCGAAGGCGGAGACCGGAAACCCCGCCCATTTTAAAATCAAACGGAGATTTCAATCCACTCCACCCGCGAAGGCGGAGACGGCAGGAGCGGCAAAGGCTGTAAGAGGGAAGGAGAATTTCAATCCACTCCACCCGCGAAGGCGGAGACCCATGAACCTGCCGCCGCCTGGAATCGGATGGAGATTTCAATCCACTCCACCCGCGAAGGCGGAGACAATTGCAGAACCATCTGAGAAATTATACTCGTTAATTTCAATCCACTCCACCCACGAAGGCGGAGACGACTATCCTGTACTTGCCTGTAATTAAGGTTACGGATTTCAATCCACTCCACCCGCGAAGGCGGAGACGTCATTGGGAACATCAGTGGCCGGTCTGCCGGAGGTAATTTCAATCCACTCCACCCGCGAAGGCGGAGACGTTCGTAGGGAAACAGTGCATCATCCCTTATTGATTTCAATCCACTCCACCCGCGAAGGCGGAGACTATTCGTGCAACCGCACTAGATAATTTACCAACATTTCAATCCACTCCACCCGCGAAGGCGGAGACGGAGCATTTGAGAAGGCCGGACAGCCAGTGCTTTATTTCAATCCACTCCACCCGCGAAGGCGGAGACAATAAGGGGGCTCTCCCTCCTTCTGGTAAATATATTTCAATCCACTCCACCCGCGAAGGCGGAGACTAAACGCGCCATTTGAGACGTCAGATAAATGCTGCATTTCAATCCACTCCACCCGCGAAGGCGGAGACTAGCACGGAAGGCGCCGCCTTAAAGGCTGCCATGGAATTTCAATCCACTCCACCCGCGAAGGCGGAGACGTATTTGCATACTAACATCTAGTGCAGATGCTTTATTTCAATCCACTCCACCCGCGAAGGCGGAGACAAAGCAGGTGTAGCGTGGTAAACAGTGCAATTTATATTTCAATCCACTCCACCCGCGAAGGCGGAGACATTGCACTGAAATGCAAACTAATGCAAACACCAATTTCAATCCACTCCACCCGCGAAGGCGGAGACCAATAAGGCATCCGTGACGTTTGACAGGTGGGTCAAATTTCAATCCACTCCACCCGCGAAGGCGGAGACGATGGAAAACGGCTCAATGCGGGATGGAGGGTGACATTTCAATCCACTCCACCCGCGAAGGCGGAGACGATATAAACATGCCATTTCATCTTCCCATCTTATTTCAATCCACTCCACCCGCGAAGGCGGAGACCACGGCCAGACAGGACAGGATTCGTTCTTTTACGATTTCAATCCACTCCACCCGCGAAGGCGGAGACGTTCCCAGCTCCGTGCGATATCACACGGACCAACATTTCAATCCACTCCACCCGCGAAGGCGGAGACCCCAGTCCTTTGTGCAACGGACTGGTGTCCATTTATTTCAATCCACTCCACCCGCGAAGGCGGAGACGCAGACAATGAAGCTGACGCAAGGTTGATTGGAATTTCAATCCACTCCACCCGCGAAGGCGGAGACGCGTTTAATCTTGATATTATCAACATTAAGAGGATTTCAATCCACTCCACCCGCGAAGGCGGAGACATCAAAACCACAACATGGCCTGGAACTGTGAGCATTTCAATCCACTCCACCCGCGAAGGCGGAGACAACTTATTCTAGTTACGATTTCAAGGTGGAGGCATTTCAATCCACTCCACCCGCGAAGGCGGAGACATAAGAGAGCAAGAGGAAGAGATTAAATGGATGATTTCAATCCACTCCACCCGCGAAGGCGGAGACAGCAATAATACACAACAACTCCTATCATTTCTTATTAAATTCCAACAAACAGGTCATACAACACCCCCTCCAAATCCCGGAAAACATGCCTAAATCCTCACAATGCCATCCTCATTATACAATTTTTCTGGTGCGAATCCCCCTGGAAATCCATGTTTGCTTCAGGTTCGCACCGGAACACCTATTACCGTTTCAACTCCTGCACATCATATCAGAAAATCAATGGTTCCTCCACATTAATTCCCTTACTAACACCAACATGGTCCACCTTTGTATTATGTTTATTCCCTAAGTTATAAAATCTAAGGCTGTCCGTCTGTTCATCAATGATATCTGTCAGAATTGCCTTTAGCTTTATCAGCTGGGCATTATCCAGAATACATTCAAATACGGAATTCTGAACGCGGGTACCATAATTGACGCACTGCTTTGCAACCTTTCTCAGTCTGGCCTTGCCTGCAGCGGTTTCCGTGTTCACATCATATGTAATTAATACCAGCATACGCCTTCCTCCTCCGGCGCCCCCTTCCTATTTCACCCTATTTCCAGAAAAACGGCGGATATTCATCAATATCACCCCTCAGATATCTGGCCAGAAGCATGGCCTGAACAAAAGGAATCATTCCCCACTCCACCTTCTCATTCAGGTACGGATGGGTAATCATCTCTTTTTTCTTGTTCTGCCATTCCGACAATAGCATCTTTCTGGCTTCATCTGCCATGATGACTGCCCCGTCCTCTTTCCTGGAAAAATCCTTTTTGTTTACCATCTTTCGATTGATTAAGGTTAATACAAAACGGTCTGCCAGAACCGGTCTCAGTTCCTCCATTAAGTCCAGTGCCAGCGAAACGCGGCCAGGCCGGTCAGTGTGCATGAAGCCCACATAAGGGTCCAGGCCAACTGTCTCCAACGCCGACGCAACCGTGTTTGTCAGGAGCGTGTATACAAATGACAGCATGGCATTCACATTGTCCAAAGGCGGACGCTTATTCCTTCCATTGAAAGCAAAATCCTTCTTCTGCTGTAATATGAGCTGGTCAAACACTCCAAAGTAAATACTGGCAGCCTCACCTTCATAACCCCGCAGCTGAGCCATGTCCCGGCTTTGCTCTATCCGCTTAAGGGATTGCTTTAAATATCCTGCTGCATCCTTTACCTTCTCTGTGTCAATCTGCAGCCCATGGTCCCTCACAGCCCTTTCCAGTATCCATCTGGCATTGTATACCTTTCCAAGAATACAGTTCCTGGATATTGTAAGGCTTATATCCTGATTTTGGGAAACCTGGTACTGTTTTTTGCGCAGCAGAACATTTCCCCGTACACGTCCGGTCACGCGGGCCAGAAATCTTCCCTGAGGCGAAAGGACGCAGAGTGATATGTCCCGCTCCGCGCATCCCCCCATAAGAGCCGGACTGATTCCCCTGTACCCAAAGGATACAATTCCTTCCAGGTTATGAAGAGGAATCCTCCCCAGCTCCGTCTCTTTATCATAAATCACCACATTTTCCCCATCCAGCGACAGATAACTATCAGGAGATGTAACATACAGCGTGTTTAATAACTTCTTCATACATCCTCCTCCATCTTCCCGCGGATATAGTCCCTGACGGATAATGCCTTTCCCAGTTTCGGCAGGCATATATCTTTCATGGAACAGGCGCTGCAGCTCTTTGACCATCTGACCTTTGGCGTATATCCCTTGTCATAAAGTTCATGCATTTCCTGAAATATATCACGTACCTGTTTTCGCAGCTCATCTGTTATCTCCACCACCGTCCTTCGGTGAATCTCTCCATAATACAATGCACCAGCTTCTATCCTGGCTGACATCATTTCCTCCAGACACATGGCCTGGGCTGTCAGCTGCAGTATATCCGCCTCGGATTCCTTCGGACTCCCCTTTTTATATTCCACAGGAAATATGCGGAACGTTCCCCTGTGCCCATGGAGCCTGATACCATCCTCTGTTCTGTGAAACTCCACAATATCACACTCACCGCTGACGCCCATAATCCTGGAATACACAGGCAATGCCCTGCTTATAATCACATCGCCGCGCTTTTCTGTCAGATATGGGTCATGGGCCTTTTTGTGGAGCAGTTCTCCTTCTATGGTATGCTCATTTTCTTTCCACTGCTGTTCAATATGTATAAGGGCCCACTGGCGCCTGCAAAAGGAAAAATGCTGGATACCGGATAGCATGAGGAAATCGTCTTCCCTGAAATCCATTATATTTTCTCCGAGACTTCAACCGTTTCCGGAATCTGCTCCATATGGACTGCGACCGTATAATCCCCATATCTTCTGGGATACTCCACATCCTCATTCCTTTTCACTTCCACAGCATCAAAGAGTTTATATGCAGGGCAGTCTCCCAGTTCCTTGCTGTGTTTAAACACAATGAGCCTGCGGACCGCCATCTTTCCCCTGGCCGCAGAATGGTCAATTTCAAACATATTGATGATGGCATCCCACAAAAGTTCCAAATCCTCCTCTGAAAAGCCTGTGGATTTTCTGGCCAGATTGGCTGATATGTACCCCTCTGCACGGTACAGGGCATAGGGAACAATATTCTTTCTTCCCATCTCTGTGCTCTTATTTTCCGCATCTTTTTCCGTGGTAATGGCTACACGGGTAATCGTTACTTCCTGGCTTACAATTGGGTCAATGCTTCTGGCAAAGCCCAGCTGAACAGGTCCCCGCACCTGGCCGCAGTTTAACGCAGCTTTCACAAAGGTGGTCATGACCGCGCCAAAGGTACGGATATCAAAAAAGTTTCGGCACATGAAATCCCGGATTTTCTGGTCTACCAGAGGGTCTTTCTTTTTCAGTTCCTTGATTCCCTTTTCATCTGTTCCCAGCTCTATGTACGCGGTATTATCGCTTCTGTTTAACGGTACATCCTCCCGGATGTATATCTTATACCCAGGCTGGTCTTCCTTCAGGGTTTCAACGTAATTTCTTATCTTACGTTTCAGGCATACATCCGTCACAATGCCGTATCCGCTCTCCGGGTCAATCCTCGGCAGATTGCCTGCATCCGGGTCGCCATTTGGATTCCCGTTCTCCACATCAAATAAAACCACGAATTCATACCTGTTCTTAATTACCTCTGCCATTTTAAGCCTCCTCCTTTATCTTCTTCTCATATCGCTTCTGAGTCTGGTGATAATATCCCAATATGAACATTCCCTGCTCCTCCAGGGTAAGCCGCTTTGGGCAGGCTGCCTTCTGTCCCTCTGCGACATTCAGCCTTCCCTGTAAATCAACCAGGATTTTTTCGTAATATACCTCCTTTGCCCCATTGTTCATCTTCTTTATATGACTGTTTTTCAATTTAAATAAAATGGGAAAGATTGCTGCCGGAGTTGCACATGCAGAGTTAAAATACTTGTCCTTTATGGTGGCGTTAATCCCTGGATTGGCATCCTCCTGGATTGCCTCCAGAACAGCAAACTCCCTTCCCAGGATATACGCAGTATTGTTACTGTCTTCATTCAGCGCCATGGTTATTTCCTCCCTGTTATTTCCATTTTTCAGCAGATATGCCTTGATAATGGCAGCCCTGCCCCTGGTTATCTTATAAATCCGGCTGTCCCCGTCATCCTGCTCTGCCCGTATTCTTCCAAGCACGGCCTGATACAGGGATGCCGGATAAGGGCTGCCGGATATGATTGCCCGGTACACAGCCCCGGACATACTGGGAACCGGCTTTTTGTCCCTGGACTTTTTATTGACAGTCTCCTGCAGCATACGCCACATCCCCAGGTACTCCAAGGCATCGGCTGCGGGCCGTACAATCGCCATCCTGTCATAGTGTTCTTTGATATGCTTTAATATATTTCCAAAGCTGTCCTGATAGAAAAAACGCACTGCAAGCCTGGCTGCATTGGGCGCCAGCCCTAGTATATAGAATTTCCTGCCCATATCCAGACTGTCCAGGACATCCTGGGCCACAACCGCTTTTCCCTCTGCCAGATTCTTGAATACCCCATCCACAATTTCCTGGTTTTCCATGGAAGGCTCCGACACAGATGCAAATATATTCTGGTATAGGTCGTCACCGTCCTCGGACCAGTAGACCACAGCCGTATCACCAATGGTTGTCCCGTGCGTCCGGTCTGCAAGGAGATAATTGAGCGCCGTGGTATAGGCGTAGGCCGCGTATGTTCCCACCGGTGCATTAAAGCTCTGCTCCTTTCCGTAGGATTCAAAGGCCGGCGCATTAAAGGAAACCAGCGCAGCCCCGCTGGACTGGGCTCCCTGTACGCCTTTGATGGTGCCGTGAATCCTGGCGATTTCCTCCCTGCGCCCCGTTACAAGGCAGACACCCACAGGTCCGGTACCGGACTGTCTGCTGTACGCTTCCCATGCCTGTCTTATATCCGGGTCCTCATGGGCGTACTCTCCCTCCACCAGGAACACCAGATTACATCCAGATATTATCTCCTCCAGTTCCGGCATAAGACATGGATTATCTGCTGCCTGGTCCGGCGCCCAGCAGTCAAAAAAACGGCACACCGCCACGGCTGCAGGACTGCTGATATTCCCAAGGATGTCCTGATGCCGCTTTCTGGCACACTCAAAACATTCCCTGGACCGCTCCGGCTTCCCCTTATTATCGATTCCCAGCATATAACCGGAATGGTCGCACAGGAAATTGGCTGATACGCCGGAAGAACGGGAAACCATCTGAGGTACCGTAAGGTTTTGCGGTACCATGACTGTCTTTTTACCTCTCTGCTGCTCCTGCTTAAGGGGAATGACAGCCTTAAGCTCCCCCTGCCTTGAAATATCCAGGCCGTACGCAGCCTTGGCCCTGCACCAGCCCGGACTGGTTATCTTCCCCTTCTGTTCAAGAGCTTCATAATATTCAACAAGCGCCTGGAGAATCATCGCACCACCTCACAATTCCTCACATCCAGAACACCATCCTTCATAACAGCCCTGAAAAACATGGGTTTTATGTCCTCTGTATCTGAATAATCAAAATCATACAGCATATACCCCAAATCCTTTTCCGTTCCCTCATATGCAGTATCCACATCCTCCTCTTCATAGAGAGCAAACCGGGCAGGGAACTCCCGGCAGCCAAAATACGGCCTGTGATAACACTCTCCCCGCCGCAGACGGCGCATGATGATATCTTTAAACTTGCCCTCGTTATCCCCGGGAGTTGCCTTAGGGGTCATCTCAAAATGGGCCTCAACCACATATTCCACATCCCGCAGAAGAATGGCGGCCCTCTGTACGATTTCCTCCCTGCTGCTTATGTACAGCGGTTTTCCTCCCCCATTTATGGCGGACAGCACGTTTCCTGCCAATACCTTGCTCTTTACCTCATTCCTGCGGATGCTGGTAAACTGAATCGGTTTTCTCACATAGATTTTGTCAACCACCCAACGCATCCCCGGATGCCAGTAGACCGCCTCCAGCATCCCCCTGGCCGCGGAAGGCGTCATCACATCATAGCTGCACCGTTCCACTTTCATCTCAGGGCGGCTGAAAAGGGCATAATCTCCCCACATCCGGACCCGTACTCCTCGACTCATCACTTCACTCCTCTCCGGCATACGCCTTTTCCTATAAGGGACTCTAACTCAGAACATGACGGCATCACCGCGGCTTACGTCAATTACAAGCCCTTTCTCGGCTGTATACTGTTCCTTATTCCTCAGGACATAAAATTCCTGGTCTATCTGTTCAAGACGGCCTGCTCCGTTCAGCGCCTCAAAATCATTTTCATAGACATTTACACAGTACTGTCCCGCCTGCCTGATAAGCTGTCTGCTATGCTCTCCCCTTCGGATTTGCATGGCAATCTGCACTGCCTCCGGTTCTATATCAATCAAAATGGTCCTGGTATTGCTCTCAATCAGACGGAACCCGGATGCCACCGATGCAAATGGAAACATAAAAGAACGGCTTCCCTGTTCAAACTGCTCCACCACATCCTTTGCATCCAATCCCTCCCCCTTATACCGGTACAGTCTGGTAAAGTATTCGCCTATGGCCTCAGGTGATGATATATCCCCGTATTTATGTACAATCTGTCCTGCAACTGAAATAGGCAGTTTCAATTCCCGGGGTATATGGATATCCTCCTCTTCCTCCAGAGTAAATATCTCCGTCATGCATTCCTCCGGCTTTCTCCTTCCTTCCCGGTTGCACCTTCCGGCAGCCTGAATCACACTGTCAATTCCAGCCAGCTCCCTGTACACGGCCGGGAAATCAAAATCCACCCCTGCTTCCACCAGACTGGTGGAAATAAGCCGGCACGGCTCTCCTGATAACAGGCGGTTCCGTATCTCTCTCAGCAGCACCTTTCTGTGTTTCGGGTACATCAGTGTGGATAAATGGTACGTCCCCTCTCCTTGTATGGATTCGTAAATGCGCTGCACACGCTTTCTGCTGTTCAGGATACACAGGACCTGCTGATGCCCCTCCAGCCGGCTCACCAGGTGGTCCTGGGATATCTGACCTGCCAGGTGTATCTTTGTTCTTTTAAAAAAGTCATACTGTCCCTTTACATCCGGGCATATCTCCACCGCCTGCAGTTCCTGTATCTTCGGCGGAAAGAAGGGCTGAAGAGATGGCTGGGTGGCCGTACAGATAACAGCCGTACAGTGATAATTACAGATAAGCTCGCTGATAGCCCGAAGGCAGGGCATCAGATATTTTGCCGGCAGCATCTGGGCCTCATCAAATATGATGACACTGTTGGCTATATTATGCAGCTTACGGCATCCGGAGGTCCTGCAGGCATAGAGCGATTCAAAAAAACGGACATTGGTAGTGACCACCACCGGTTTATCCCAGTTCTCCGCTGCCATCTGTTCCAATTTCAATTCCTTTTCACTGTCTTTGTCTTCATATGTTACATTACAATGGTTTTCCAGAACATTGTTCCTTCCCAGGATTTCCTTAAACACCTGGGCATTTTGTTCTATTATGCTCGTATACGGAATGACATAAATAATCCGGCTCAGGCCATGTTCCGCTGCATGACGCAGGGCAAAGGCAAGGGAGGATACCGTCTTGCCTCCGCCGGTAGGTACGGTGAGCTGGTACAGCCCCTGTCCCTTGCTGCCAGCCTGCAGGCATGCCTTTAGGATAGCCGTTCTTCTCCCGTTTACAGTCGCCAAATCATCATTGGAAAGCCACGGCCCAATATGGCTCTCCAGACGGCTGAGAAGTACGTCCATATCATCATGGCCGCCCCTTCCCCCATCATGTCCCAGCATGAAATGTTCCGTATCCTGATAATCTGCATCCACAAGGCATGAAAACAGCATCCTGATAAAGAATGACAGACTGAAGCCACCCCTGCCTATCTGTCTCAGGGGCAGCCCTGGAAAATCCGGCAGCGCAATTTCATCTTTGTATGGGCTGTAATCCTCCAGCTGCTTCTTAAGCCTTCCCTGAAGCGTGGCCTCCCCTGCTGTGTCACCGGTCCTTCCCCCGTCCAGCAAGCCCGAATGATGGCCGCTGATACAATAAGCGGTACAATAAGCAGCCAGCGGATTGGACCTGGCATACAAACGCATCATCTCCTGGGCCCCTGCCGTGGCATGGTCTATCATGGAACCGCCCTCCAGACGCTTTCTGAATCCCTGGGAATATTTCCCTATATCGTGCAGGATTCCGCATCCATACCCCCATTCTCCGCATCGGAATGCCTCTGCAAACAATCCGGACAGCCTGGCTGTCCCTGTCAGATGTTCCTTCACGGTCTGCTTGCGTACCTTGTCGTCACTGATATGCGCATAGTACTGCATAGGTTCCCCCCTTCCCCCATTATAGTGCAAATTATAACATATCTTTGTCTGAAATTAAATGTTTTTGACAAATGTTACCATATCCATCTTTTATTTAAAATAACGAACCCGATTCATTCTGTCATAAACATAGATATACTTACTCCTCCCCCACAAACAACGGAAAGCCATCCTCAGCACTGCACTCCCCCGCCTGTACCATCTGTGTCTCATCCTCCGGGTATTCGATGCAGCACCCCTTTCCTCTTGCCCTCGCGCACCTGGGATATTTGGGACAGATAAATTGATAACATACTTTATCTGGACTTTTTTGCTCCATTTTAATTTTCCTCCTTGATTTTTATTTTTTTCTTTCATTATAGCGTGACTTTCCTTTTATTTCAATCTTTAATAACTGAAAATTTGTTAAAATAAAAACTATTATGAAAACAATTTAACAAATATTGCATTTTTTATGTGAAAATGATATGGTAGTTAATGTAAACGGAAGCAAGGCTTTTATAAGTCTTATTTATAGGAGTGTAACAACACAAAACAAGGAGGTATTACATGAACAAACCAGAACTTCAGAACAGGTATCAGCTTTTCATAGGGGGCCAATGGCGGGACGCTTCTGATGGTGAAGTATTTACCACAAAATGCCCTGCCAATGGTGAAAAGCTGGCCGAGTGCGCGCAGGCTACCAAGGATGACGTGGATGATGCTGTTAAGGAAGCTTGGAAAGCGTTTGAGACATGGAAAAAGGTTCCCACCAGCGAACGTGCTGCAATCCTGAATAAAATCGCCGATATCATCGACGCAAACACAGAACACCTGGCTATGGTGGAATCCCTGGACAATGGCAAACCCATCCGTGAGACAATGGCCATCGACATCCCGCTGAGCGCAAAGCACTTCCGCTACTTTGCAGGCTGCATCATGGCAGAGGAAGGCAGCGCCAATGTACTGGATGAGCAGTTCCTTTCCCTGATTTTACGTGAACCAATCGGCGTTGTAGGTCAGATTGTTCCCTGGAACTTCCCATTCCTGATGGCTGCCTGGAAACTGGCTCCTGTCCTGGCAGCAGGATGCTGTACTGTATTTAAACCATCCAGCGACACATCCCTTTCCGTTCTTGAATTTGCCCGTTTAGTACAGGATGTCATTCCCAAGGGCGTATTCAATGTGATTACCGGTTCCGGCTCAAAATCCGGCCAGTATATGCTTGACCACAAAGGATTCCGCAAGCTGGCATTTACCGGCTCCACCGAGGTAGGCCGCCAGGTAGCCCTGGCAGCAGCCGACCGTCTCATCCCCGCCACCCTGGAATTGGGCGGAAAATCCGCCAATATCTTCTTCCCGGACTGCAACTGGGAGCAAGCCATTGACGGCCTCCAGCTTGGCATTCTGTTCAATCAGGGCCAGGTATGCTGCGCAGGTTCCCGTGTATTCGTACATGAGGATATTTACGACAAGTTCCTTGAGGACGCAGTAAAGGCATTTAATAATGTAAAGGTAGGGGTATCATGGGATTCTGAAACCCAGATGGGCAGCCAGATTAATGAACGCCAGCTGGAGAAGATTTTAAGCTATGTGGAAATAGGCAAGCAGGAAGGCGCCCGCCTGATTTGCGGCGGCGAGCGTATAACGGAAGGCGAACTGGCTAAGGGCTGCTTCATGCGTCCTACCCTGCTGGCCGACGTGACCAATGACATGCGTGTTGCCCAGGAAGAGATTTTCGGCCCGGTGGCCTGTATCCTTAAGTTTAAGGATGAAGACGAGGTCATCCGTATGGCCAACGACAATGCATACGGCCTGGGCGGCGCTGTCTGGACCCGTGACTTAAACCGTGCAATCCGTGTATCCCGGGGCATTGAGACAGGACGTATGTGGGTGAATACATACAATCAGATTCCGGAAGGCTCACCATTCGGCGGCTACAAAGAGTCCGGCATCGGCCGTGAGACCCATAAGGTCATTCTGGAGCACTATACACAGATGAAGAATATCATGATTAATCTGTCCGAGGCTCCCAGCGGATTCTATCCTGCAAAGTAGAATCTGACAGCGGATTTATGAATCTTCGAAAACAGGAATAAATGATTTTTATAAACAGGAAATTTCCTATAAATGTCATACATGGGGAATTTCCTGTTTTGTTATGATTTATCTGATTTACCATTGGTTTCATTATTATCTGTTTTATTACCGTCAGCTTTATTATTATCAGTTTTACCACTGCCAATCTTCTTACTTCCATTCATTCCAAGCTCCTCCCACTGCATCAATCCGTAAATATGGCGCATCCTAACAACAAAAAAATGCTCTTGAAACTATTCTCAAATACCGCTTGACATATAGTACTGTAACTTTTATAATTACAGATAGGAACTGATATTTATTTGATTACAGTTTATTCAGAAAGGAACTGCCATGAACAACACCCTCACCGGATTTCTGGGTACCTATGCCTCGCCTGACAGCCTGGGCATTTACCGTTTTACCATTGATTTAAGGAATGGGGCAATGTCTTACCCTGAATTATATTATGAAGCCCCGGATTGTAAGTATCTTTCCCTTAAGGACGCCATGCTGGCCTCTCCTTTAAAAAGGGAGGCCAGGTCCGGGATATGTCTTCTGGATACAGCCCATAATAAAGAGAATGCCTCTGTTCCACTGGTTGGCGAATACTTCGATGAATCCTCACCGGCATGCTACGTTGCCCAGGATGAACGATATATATACACGGCCAACTACCACGAAGGCGCCATACTGATATATGAGATAAAACATGAGGCCAATTTCCACGGACACGAAAAATGTCCGGCCCGCCGGTACCTTGAACCGGTTAAAAAAATTCTCATTGCACCCAAAGCCGGATGCCATCAGATTTTGTTTCACAGTCATTATATGATGGTTCCCTGCCTGCTGCTGGATAAAGTGATGGTGTTTGACCGCCATATGGATTTTGCCCTTGTATCTGAACTGGCCTTTCCCACAGGCACAGGCCCCCGACACGGAATTTTTGACAAGGACCATACGCAGCTATTCCTTGTCAGCGAGCTGAGCAATCAGGTCTTTGTCTATGGGCTGACGGAAGCTACTGCCTCCGGGGCAGACAGCAGCAGTATATCTCTTCCGGACTTTACCATGAGGCTTATGCAAATTTACCCGCTTTTCCCTTCAGACGCAGTGTATAAGGAATCTCCTGCGTCCGCGGCCATTCGTCTCTCACCGGACCAGCGCTTTTTGTATGTATCCACCCGCTTTGCCGAAGTCATAACGGTTTTCAGGATACACCAGGGGCATCTGGAGCAAATCCAGCAGACCGGGTGCGGAGGCGTCCATCCCCGCGACATGGTTCTCACCCCGGACGGAAGGTACCTGCTGGTTGCAAACCGGACCCAGGGCGGCCTTGTGAGCTTTCAGATTAACCCGGAAACAGGACAGCTCATGGAAATATGTTCCCGTGTGCCTGCGCCGGAGGCTGTTTCCATTGTTCTTTCCCCGCACACCAATTAACCCGTTTTTCACCTGATAGGAGGTAATAGCATGACAAAACTTGATATTGGAATCATAGGACTTTCCGTTATGGGCAGAAGCCTTGCCCTGAATATGGCTGACCACGGTTTTAAGGTGGGCGGTTATAACCGCAGCGCCGCCGTCACAGACCAGGTAATGAAAGAACACCCCCATGAGAACCTGATTCCTTTTTATGACCTGGCCAATCTGACAGATGCCCTTTCCCGTCCCCGGAAGGTTATGCTGATGATTCAGGCCGGTAAACCGGTGGACGCTGTTATAGAACAGCTGACTCCCCTTCTCGAGAAAGGGGATATGATTCTGGACGGAGGAAATTCCTTTTTTGAGGATACCAGAAGGCGGGCAGCCCTGCTGGCGGACAAAGGGATTCATTACCTTGGAGTTGGCATCTCCGGCGGTGAGGAAGGCGCCCGGTTTGGTCCCTCCATCATGCCCGGCGGTGATGCCGGGGCTTACCAATCAGTTCGCCCCATACTGGAAGCCATTGCTGCCAGGGCCATGGACGAACCCTGCTGCGCCTATATCGGCCCTGACGGGGCAGGACATTATGTAAAAATGGTCCACAACGGCATTGAATATGCAGACATGCAGCTGATTGCTGAATCCTATCTCCTGCTAAAATATGTAGGCGGCTTTACCAATCAGGAGATGGCCGATACCTTTCAATCCTGGAATGACGGGGAGCTTCGCAGTTACCTGATAGGCATTACAGCCGGTATTTTCCGAGAGGCTGATGACCTGGCCGGCGGAGCGCTCATCGACCGCATCAGAGACAGCGCCAAGCAAAAGGGAACCGGAAGATGGGCCAGCATAGAAGCCTTGAGACAGGGCGTGGATATCTCTATGATTACCTCCGCCTGCACAGCCCGAATCATGTCCAACCATCTGGATGAGAGAGAAAAGGCGTCCGGGCTTATTCATTCCCCGTCCATCAGCCTGTCCCCTGACAAGGCGTCATTTGCAGCCATGGTCCGCCAGGCCCTGTATACAGGAAAAATCATTGCATATGCCCAGGGCTTCTCACTGATGCAGGATGCATCCGTACAGTACGGCTGGAATCTGGACCTGGGAAAAATTGCTTCCATATTCCGCGCAGGATGTATCATTCAGGCTGTTTTCTTAAATGACATCACCCATGCCTTTGAAGCTGAGCCGAAGCCGGAAAGCCTGATATTCGACCGTTTCTTCCTGTCACGCATCAATGAGCACCAGGACAGTCTGCGTCAGGCCGTTTCCACAGGCGTCATGAGCGGCCTTCCCATTCCCGCCCTCTGCAATGCAGTGTCCTACCTGGATGAATTCCGGGCAAAGGCAGCAGGCGCCAATCTGATTCAGGCCCAGAGGGACTGCTTTGGAGCCCACACCTATGAGAGAACCGACCGCGAAGGCGTATTCCACCACGAATGGAGGTGGGCAAATGAAAATCAGCACTAACCTCACCATATTCGGAGGAACCGGAGACCTCACCTTCCGCAAGCTCCTGCCTGCCCTTTACACCATGGATATCACTGGAAAGCTTCCGCAGGACAGCCGTATCACCATCATTGGGCGCCGTGACTATGACAGCAGCCATTACCGTCAGATTGCCAGGGACTGGGTGGAGAAATTCACCCGGCTCTCCTTTGAGGAACATACATTCGGCTGTTTTGCAGAAAAAATAGATTATTACCGGATGGATTTCTCTGATTTAGGACAATACCAGGGACTGAATGAGTATTACAGAAAAAATGATATCCTGTCACACATCTTTTATTTTGCAGTGGCGCCCCGCTTTTTCAAAGCCATCACAGAGGGGCTTAAGCTGGTCCGCGGCTCCGCCTCCGGCAAGGTGATACTGGAAAAACCCTTTGGTGAAAACCTGGCTGCTGCCACAGCCCTTAACAAAGAGCTGGAAGCATTCTTTGGCCCGGAGCATATTTACCGTATCGACCATTACCTGGGAAAGGAAATGGTCCGTAATATCCAGGCAATCCGCTTTTCCAATCCCATTTTTACGGATGTATGGAATTCCCGCTATATTGAATCCGTACAGATTTCCGCTCTGGAGGACATGGGCGTGGAAACCCGGGGCGGTTACTACGACGCCAGCGGTGCCCTGAAGGATATGGTGCAGAACCATCTGTTCCAGATTTTGTCCATCATGGCTATGGAGCAGCCGGAGGAATTCAGCCCCAAGGGGCTGCACGACGCCCAGTTGGATGTCTTCCGCTGTTTACGACCGGCCGGCGGTACATCCATAGAAAACACCCTGGTCCTGGGGCAGTATGAGGGATACAAAGACGAACCCCTTGTAAAACCGGATTCACAGACCGAAACCTATGGAGCCCTGCGCCTTTTTATTGACAATGAACGCTGGAACGGAACTCCGTTTTACATCCGGACCGGAAAAAAGACAGGAAAGCGCGAAATTGAACTGGCCGTGATTTTCCGCCGCCCTTATCCGGAGGTGGAGCCTAATATACTAATCATAAAGATTCAGCCCACGGAAGGCGTTTATCTGCAGTTTAATATCAAACGCCCCGGCGACTCAGAAGATATCATCCCGGCCAAAATGGACTTCTGCCAGAATTGCAGCCTGATTCATCAGCTCAATACCCCTGAGGCCTATGAACGTCTCATCACTGCCTGCATGAAGGGGGAGCGCTCCTGGTTCTCCCAGTGGGACCAGATAGAGCTGAGCTGGAATTACATCAGCTGTCTGAAGGAACTCTATGCAGGAAATAAACTTCCGGTGTATCCTTATAAACCAGGCTCCCATGGACCGGCCGAAGCGGACCGGCTGCTGGAGCAGCATGGGCATAGCTGGCTGTAGGAGGTCTGCAGGAAGAAGGCGGGATATCGGCGGAAGGCGGAACATCGGAAGAAAGCGGCACATCGGCGGAAGGCGGCACATCGGCGAGGCACGGCCGGCACAGAGGAGAGAATATGTACAGTACAGAAGAGCAGAAAAAAGCGGCTGCCTGGCGGGCGGCCATGGAAGTAACCGATAATATGGTACTGGGCCTTGGAACCGGTTCAACCGTATATTACCTCATTCAAAAATTGTCTGAACGAATCCGCGGCGGCCTGAACATCCATGCGGCAGCCACCTCTCTTGGAACGGAATCATTGGCCCGGCATCTGGGTATTCCCCTCATATCCCTGAGGGATGCACAAACCATACACCTGGCCATCGACGGTGTGGATGCCATTGACCCGGATTTTTATTCCATTAAGGGCGGGGGCGGCGCTCTGTTCCGGGAGAAAATCATTGCATGCAGGGCCCGGCAGGTCATATGGATTATGGACCGGAGCAAACTTGTAAAATCCCTGGGCGGGTGTGTGCTTCCTGTGGAAGTTCCTTCCTTTGCAGTGCCTTATGTGGAGGAGCAGGTAAAGAAAGCAGGATTTATACCAAAGCTGAGGTTAAAAGACGGAAATATATTTGTCACAGATAACGGCAATCATATTCTGGACCTGACAGGAAGCAAAGACATGAACTATCCCGCGGCAGCCCACCGTCTCAAGGCCATGACCGGCATATTGGAGACAGGCCTATTTCGCGATATCTGCGGAAAAATCATAATCGGGACCGAATATGGAACCGAAGAACGGCATCATATTTGAGCTGCAGCCATAAAACCAACCGGAAAAGTCCCGGACTCCGCATGATGCAGAACCCGGGACTTTTTCATTTTCTTAGATTGAATCCGCCTATGCTGATTTCGCTCTGGCAGCTGCCTTATCCTCCAGCTTGGACACAAACACAGTACCTGCAAGGTCGCCCAGGCAGTTGTTGGTTGTGGTTCCCATGTCAAACAGACGGTAGAATGCAGCGATGATACCTACAATCTCTGTAGGCAGACCAAAGGCAGTAACCATGACCAGAAGTTTTACAATACCGCTTCCCGGAATACCGCCGCCGCCGGTGGAAAGAATGGCAGACATCAGTATGATTTTCACCATGGTTCCCAGGGTAACCGGGACACCAATGGTCTGGCTGATAAACAGGATGACACAGCCGTACAGGATAACGCTGCCGTCATAGTTCATCTGTGAGCCCAGAGGCACGGTGAAACCGGAAATGGTTTCCGGAACATTGAATTTTTCCTTTGCCACCTTGATGTTAATCGGAATTGCTGCCACACTGGAGCAGGTGGAGATGGTATACACCCAAAGTTCCGCGCTGTCCTTTAAGAACTTAAGCGGATTGATTCCCGCAGTTACCCAGATAACAGTACAGTAAACCAGTACCACATGTACCAGGCAGGCCAGATAATAGGTTCCTACAAGGGTCGCCATACTTGTAAAGATACCGGCTCCGTACTTTCCAAAAGAATCTCCCATCAGGAAGAATACACCGATTGGGGACACCAGCATAATCATGTTAATCAGTGAAAATACCATGTCGTTGAGCACGTTCATGCCCTTGATTGCCTTTTCCTTGTGCTCCGGATTCTTCATTCTTAAAATCGCCACGCCCAGCAGGATTGCAATGACAACCGTCTGAAGAATATTGCCGTCAGCAAAGGTCTGGATGATATTGGATGAGAACATGCCTGTAAAGAAATCAGCTACCGTTATGTCCGCGCTGCCTGTTACCTCTTTGGACGCCAGCCCTGTAAAATTGGCTATGGTGCCAGGCTTTACAATGGATGTAACCAGGATGCCGATGGCACAGGCAACCAGTGTGGTGATAATATAATATGCCATGATACGGAAGCTGATTCTTCCCAGTGTTTTCATATCCTTCTGTGAAACAACTCCCGTTACAATGGTAACCAGTACCATTGGCACAACAATCATCTTAATACAATTCAGCCAGATGGTTCCAATAAACCCAACTTTGGTCATTGGTTCCCCGATAACGATTCCCAGAATCGCTCCCAACAACATGGCTGCAAATATCTGCGTGGATAAACCTACCTTTTTACCAGCAATCTTCATATGTCAAATCCCCCTTTATCGTAAAGAATCCAGTTCACGTATAATTGATACCGCTGTCTCCGTGTCCTCCCTCGAAATATCCTTGTAAAATACAAGTCTTACCTTATCCTTCAGCACCGGCTTAATCAATAACCCCTTTTCAGCCGCCCTGCTGCAGTATTCACCCGGCGTAAGTCCCAGTCCATTGGCATCCAGAACAATGATATTGCTCATAACCTTTCCGTATACCTTTGTGTTCTTTAAATCCTTTAACTGCTCTGCTGCATAGGCCGCATTGGCATTATCCTCCGCCAGGCGCTCAATGTTGTGCTTAAGGGCATACGTTCCAGGTGCTGCAATCACACCTGCCTGCCTCATGGCTCCGCCTAAAAGCTTCCTCTTATCCCTGACCTTCCTGGAAAATTCCTCTGAACAGCATACCAGCGATCCGATAGGCGCTCCCAGACCCTTTGAAATGCAGAACATCACGGAATCCACATACTTGCACATTTCCCGTGCCTCCACACCCAGGGCCACCACTGCGTTAAACATCCTGGCGCCATCCATATGGACAGGCACGCCAAACTCCTGGGCCAGTTCACGAATCGCCTTCATCCGCTCCAGCGGGACACAGGTACCGCCCGAAAAGTTGTGGGTATTCTCAATACACAGCAGGGCAATTTCCTGGCTCTCCAGTATGCGGCGCATATCGTCAAGGTCCGGCAGATTGTCCTGGTCCAATTTATAGGTAACCGGCTCAAGCTGCCCGATGGATGGGTCAAATACCACCTTTTCACTTAAGTAGATATGCTGCATCTCATCTACCATCACCTTCTGTCCCGGCTTGCAGTATGCAAGAATGGCAGATGTATTGCCCTGTGTTCCTGACGGGAACACCACCGCGGCCTCTTTTCCTGTCATCTCTGCCGCCAGGTCCTCCAGCTCATTGACCGCCAGGTCCTCACCCCTTCCTCTGGAATCCGTTCTTCCGTCATCCCCAAGTTTTGCTTCCAGTATGGTCTCCAACATTGCTCTGGTTGGCATACTGATGGTGTCACTTCTCAAATCTACCATTTCATTCCCTCCTAGTACATGGTTATACAGTATTATCAAGCAATATTTGTGCCATTTTTCTTGTTTGGTACAGGAATACGAGAAAAAACAGCTATATTCAGAGATATTTATGTTAATATCTGCAAAATATAGCTGTTTTTTTGGGTTTTCAGATTCGAAAAAAGGTAGAAAAAACAAATTTATTCCGGTTGGAATTGATTCTTACCTTGGCTGTTTCATGTCATGTGTCGCATTTCAAAATCAAAAGTGTGGCGTATCATTTAACGCAACATCTCTTGCGACATTTTATGCGACGTCTCATGCGACACCCTATGGGATATCATGTGCGGCACTGTATCCGGTGCTCACCGCTATATTTCATACTGCACATAATATACAAAATCATACCCTATCACTTTACTCCATATTTTTTGATATACCTCCAAACCGTACTCCTGTGTACACCAAGAATCCGGGCTGCTTTCGTTTTATTGCCACCTGCCTGTTCAATTGCCTGCATCAGAAGCTGTTCTGTTATCTCCTGACTAAGGCTCTCCCGGCTCAGGTCCATCCGCTTTAGACTCTCCTGACTCAGGCTCTCCCGGCCGCCATCCCCACTGCCGCCATATACCTTGTCATTCCCATTTCCATGGCCTTCCTGGCTGGCAGTCCAGTCTCCAATCTGCTCCATCCCGCAAGGCGGTTCATAATTCTCTATCACATAGCTGGCAGCCTCCCCTGATATAACGGAGGAATCGCATATGATACGGACCTTCTCCATAAAATGTCTCAGCTGCCGGGCATTTCCCGGCCATCCGTAGGAGGTAAGCACCTTCTGTGCAGCCGGAGTAAGGCAGCATTTTCCCCCGCCTTCTTTGAGAAACAGATTAGCCAGGCCAGGAATGTCCTCCACCCGTTCCCTCAGCGATGGGATTTTCAGGGTCAGCACGTTCAGACGGTAGAACAAATCCTCCCGGAATTTATGCTCCTTCACCAGCTCAATGAGATTTTTGTTGGTGGCTGCAAATATCCTGATGTTCACGGGAAAGACCCGGTCGCCGCCCAGGCGCATAACCTTACGTTCCTGCAGAACACGCAGCAGCCTGCTCTGAAGGGACATGGGCATTTCCCCTATCTCATCCAGAAAAATGGTTCCATTGTGGGCCAGCTCAAAAAGTCCCATTTTTCCACTTCTCCTGGCGCCGGTAAATGCGCCGTCATCATATCCAAAAAGCTCACTCTCCAGAATCCCTTCCGGAAGGGCTGCACAGTTTACAGCCACAAAGGGCCCTTTCCTCCGGCTGCTGGCATTATGCATGCTCTGGGCAAACATCTCCTTGCCGGAACCTGTCTCCCCCAGCAAAAGTACGGTCAGGTCCGTGTGGGCGTACCGCTTTGCATGCTGGATGCACTGATTCATCTGCTGGCTGCTTCCGCATATGTCCTTAAAGGAGTAGGTTGCCTGGAATCCCTTTATGCCTTTATCCCTGATTTTATGTTCCCCTCTTGTAATGGTCCCCGCATCGTTGAAGGTGATGACCGCGCCCAGTATCTCCTCGTTTTTATATGTCAGGGGAATCATGTCATAGAGAATATCAGCCCCATTGATGGAGCCTGTCTCCTGTATGATTTCCTCCCCGGTCGCCAGTACGTCACAGACCGCCTCAAAGGCAGGAAATACCTCCGTTATGGGCATGTCATAAACGCGGCCGCCCGGATTGGGCAGATAGGGTTTGGCCACCCGGTTCATCCAGGTAATATTTCCTTTTATGTCAACTGCTATATACTTCTCATTGGTGGTATTCAGTATGGTCTTAAGCTCCTCCGCCTTTCTGGTCGCCGCCTTGACCGTGGCAATCAGTTTCTCTGCCTCCTGGCACGCATAGGACAGGGACTTGTCCGTCAGCTCAATGCGGACTGCCGGCAGCCCTAATTCCCTTGCATAACGGGTCTGGATAAGGCCGCCCACAATCACGTCCACCCCTTCATCTTTAAGCTTCTGGATCTGATGATAGGTATCATCTGCATCCACGGCAAATATCTGCCGTATATTTACATTCAGGATAGGGTTTAAGCGTTCCAGACCGCTGAGAAGATTGTTATAGCCAATAACACCGATGTTTCTGCCGTAATGGCTGGCCTCAATCAGGGTGTCTGCCATATCCTCAAACGGAATGGGAATTTCCACCACCGGCAGGTCCACTACCTTGCGGATTCGCAAAGCCGTGGCCCCCCGCCCCAATATGACGCTCACCCCGCGCCTCAGCATTTCCGGAACCAGCTCCGGGTCCCATACCGTGACAATTACGTCCTTATCCAATTTTTTGAATATCTGCTGTGCCTGCTCTACAAAATCTTCGCTGAAAGCAGCGTACCAAATCTGGCTCATGGGAAGCCCTCCGATTTTTTATCATGTAGTTACTAAAAGACTATCTATATAATTCTAAACAACCATTCATATTGCATCCTCAGTATAGAATATTTACTCAAATATCTCAAAAAATTCAGCCATGGAACAGCCCAATGCCATTGTAATCTTTTCAAGACTCATAATTGATAAATTCCGTTTTCCATTTTCTACGGATGCAATATAGGTCCGGTCCAGACCTGCCTTGAATGCCAATGCCTCTTGACTTAATAATCGTTCCTTTCTCAATTGGCGTATTCTGTTTCCAACTTCCATTTTTATATCACCAGAAAACTCCATCGCACTCACCTCTTGTAGGTAAGCGTAGCGGAGTGTGACTTATTTATCAACGGACTATAAGTCACATATATCCATACATTTCAAATATTTTATTTCGTCCGGACTAAACTCGTCGAATTTTTTCTGAGAATTACATTCATCTAGTACTCATCATTCCCGACCGCATAACCACTTTAATCCACTGTTTATCTTTCCTAAAACAACATATCTGGTTAAGGAATCCCTGCATTTACAACCGCCAGACAAGCATCAAAAAATGCATGACGCACCCTGAGGCCATCATGCATTTTATTTTAACTACACATTTCTTCCCATCTCATATGCCTGACCCATGGCCGGGGACCCTTTAATCTCTCCCGCCTGCCATGCACCTGTTCCATAAATGATTCCCTTTTCCCTGGCTCCTGTCAGACAGTCCTGCGTAAATCCCCGGAATCCCTCTATGGTGCGCTCCATCATCTTCTGTTCCGTATCCGCGGCAGCCATTATGAAGTAAAAATCTTTATTCTGGATTTCCGTATATCTGGGCACTGTACGGTCAATCAATGTCTTCATCTGTGCGTCCATGGTGTAAAAATAAACAGGGGTGGCCAGCACGATGACATCTGCCTCAACCATTTTATCCAGCACCTCTGCCATATCATCCTTTTGGACACACTTATGAGTTGTGTTACAGACACCGCACCCTTTGCAATATCCGATACTCTTACCCGCCAGAAAAATCTTTTCCGCCTGGTTCCCGGCTTCCTGTGCTCCCCGGATAAACGCATCACAGAGGGTGTCTGAATTTCCGCCCTTCCTTGGACTTGCTGATAAAACCAATACTTTTTTACTCATATGTAAATCTCCTCTCATTAAACTTTCTTCCAGTATCTTATCATCTGGAGTTAACTTCAAGTCAAGAAAATTTTCACGTTTGGCTCACGTTTGGTCCCTGTTTGGCTTTAGCTTCCCCTTAGCTCAATATCACCTTCCGCTTCATCCAATAATACACAAACCCGGTACAATCCGCCAGAAACCACCCAATGGGCACTGACGCCCATATACCTGCAACACCGATAGAAGGAACCGCAGACAGGACGTAGGCAAGGGCTACCCTGGTTCCCAGCGATATAACCGTCAGAACCACGGACATCTCCGGCCTTCTCACAGCACGGTACAGGCCATACAGCAGGAACAGACAGCCGATACCGCAGTAAAATGTTCCCTCAATCCGAAGATACTGCACCCCCACTGCCAATATTTCGGTTTCCTGTGGCTGTACAAAGATAAGCATAAGCTCCCTTGCAAACACACACACAATGAATGATATCACCAGACAAAACAAGGCGGAAGCAGCGACAGCGCTTTTAATTCCCTTTTCCACCCGGTCATGCCTGCCAGCTCCATAGTTCTGGGCTATGAAAGTGGAAAATGCATTTCCGAAGTCCTGTACCGGCATATAAGCAAAGGAGTCTATTTTCACCGCTGCGGCAAACGCCGCCATGACTGCCGCGCCAAAGCTGTTGACCAATCCCTGGACCATCAATATACCAAAATTCATCACTGACTGCTGGACGCAGGTCAGAAATGAGAAACCGGATATTTCCGCCAGAACCTTCCGGTCCATTTTCATATGGCTTCTGTTTATCCTGAATTCCGGCATTTTTAAAAATGTATACAGGCAGATTCCAATGCCTGACACAAACTGGGAAATAACAGTCGCCGCACCAGCGCCGGCCACACCCCATTGAAAGACCAGAACAAACACCAAATCCAGTCCCACATTCAGGAGGGCTGATATGCCAAGAAATACCAGCGGTATGAAGGAATTTCCCACCGCCCTAAGAAGACACGCAAAATAATTGTACAAGAATACAGCGCTGATACCAAAGAAAATAACCCACAGATATTCTCTCATGAGCCCATAGATTTCCGCAGGTACACATAACAGGCGCATGATTGGGTCTATGAACAGGAATACAGCTGTATTCAGTATCAGGGCCACTGCCGCCACAAGCACGAACGATACAAACATACTGGATTTAAGCATCTTCTCATTCTTCTCTCCAAAGCGCAGGGAGAATACAGCTCCGCTTCCCATACACAGGCCCAGGAGAATGGAAGTAAGGAATGACATCAGCGCATAGGCAGCGCCAACTGCTGCCAATGCCTGCACTCCCAGATACCGGCCCACAATCAGTGTATCTGCAATATTATAAAACTGCTGCAGAAGGTTCCCCGCTATCATGGGAAGTGCGAACCGCAGCATGGTTCCCGTGATGGAACCTGTAGTCAAATCCCTATGCATGTCTCTTACATCCCTCTATGAATGATTGGAATATTTTTCCTGCATCTGCGTCCTCTGGCGGCATGAACTCAGGATGCCACTGTACAGCCCGTATGTATTCCCTGTCAGGCGCATATACTCCTTCCACCAGTCCGTCCTCTGCCACAGCCATGGCCTTAAGCCCGGGAGCCAGTTTTCTGATTCCCTGGTGGTGGTAACTGTTCACTCCCATGGTACTCTTTCCCAAGAGCTTACATAGCGGTCCGTCAGCCGTCAGTTCCACCTGATGGCAGGACCGGCTGTAGGGCGGTTCCATGTGGTGCCCGACGCTGCAGGTACCCTGAAATTGGGACTGCAGGTCCTGAAACAGGGTGCCTCCCATAAGAACATTTATCAGCTGCAGGCCCCGGCAGATTCCAAGCACCGCCTTGCGGTCCTCCCATGCCATGCAAAACACGGTTTGTTCCAGCCTGTCCCGTTCCATACAGGCAGGTCCGCACAGAGCGTTCTTTTCCTCCCCGTATAGGGATGGGTCCACGTCATGTCCACCTGTAAACAGATACCCGCTGCACATACTGTTTATCTGGCGTAAATCCGCCTCGTCACATACAAGCGGCAGTATCATGGGGATTCCACCCGCCCGGCGGATTCCTTCCATATATCCCGGCACCATCCATATGCTGTCCTTATCCTCGTCATATAATGGTATGATTCCTATCACTGGCTTCATGTGTATTTACCTCGTTTCATGTGTACTTACCTCATCTCTTTATGACTGCGTCTTCATAGCTGTCCTCATCTCATCCTATATATCCGGAAAAAATATTCCCCTTGTTACATTGATGAATGTCCGGCCATTTTCCCCCTTAATCTTATATGCCCTCCCGTGCCAGTACACAGTAGACTCATTGGCCGAGATTTCCACAGTACTGCCATCCTTTTTATGATATGTAACCGTAATTACCGCTTCCCCTTTGTCCGGGGTTCCCAGTTCATAGTTCAGAAAACCAGGTATCTTTGAAGCCAAATCTATTTTGTCCCGGGTCTGAAACAAACGGGGCTCCTGCCCCGCATCTCTGTCCAGAATTTCCACACTGGATATTTCATCCGCATCCGGCAGTCCCATCAGAGGTATGCCGCGAAGCCAGAAAAACAATACACACATGATAATCATACAGATTATGGCCTGTAACATATACTGCCTGAAAATCTTCCTCATCGACGTTCCTCCTTGATTGCTGTTATACCCTATGACGCGCGGTTTCATTACCGCACTGTTTCATTGCCGCACTGTTTCATCGTCACACTGTTTCATTACCATGTTGGTTCAGCATCATCCGGTCCTGCCGCCCTTATCATAGAGACAGTATATCACAGACTTCCAATAATTTACAAACAATATCTCTGTTCGTATTCTGATTAATGCCAATAGCCCTGCTTCCCTCATGTTCCAAGTTCTCCGGGTCTTCCCCGCATACATCCACCCCTATTATACTGCGGCAGGACGCAGCCTCTTTTATGCATGCCAGCACATCCCCCAGCCGGACCTCTCCCTGGTCCCAATTTGTGACAGCCCAGGATTGGCCCAGGATGTCCTTATCCAGTGATATATACAGGGGGAGTCCGGAGTTCTTCAGATGACTGCTGATGCACCCCGGTATCTTCAATTCCTCTTCCCTGATTCCAATGACCCGTTCCCCGTCAGTTTCCTCCTCCATACATGGCGGTCCTGCCAGATAGACCGTTTTCAATCCCGGATTCGTATCCAGAGCTGACTGAATCCACCCGCCGCATGACAGGATATCTCCAAACATAGGCATCTGCATGTCCGTATGGTGGTCAAATACCAGCAGTTCAAATTCCCCTTCTATCTTATCCAGCCAGATTTTACTCACATAATGGTAATTCCCGGAGTCCAGGAAATGGATTCCGGAGGGCTCCATAAAGCGGATTCTCTTCCTGATGGCTGCTTCCGCCTCCTGGTCACAGTAACAATTGGTGCCCTTTAAATCTTTAAGCTCCAGCCACACAGCGTTCAATCCCCTGTAAAATGACTGTTTTTCATAGGCTCCTGTAAAATTCATAATGACAATCTTATCCCGTGTAAGCATACCGATTCACCGCCTGCCTTTCATACATGCTGTTATCCATATTCCTCATACTGCTGACTAGATTTATCATACTGTATTAGATACTTCTCATACTGCTTTTCTATGATTGTAGCAGATAGGCTCCAAATAAGAAACTATCTGTGTACAATATTTTTTATAATAATAGTAATTATTATTGATTTTATGGAATTTCTATGGTACAATACAAATATCTTACATATTATCAATTATACGTGGTAAAATCAAACTATAGCCGAAAAGGCAAATGAAACACAGGAGGGGTACATTTTATGGATTCAAAAGCATTTTTCAAATTAAGTTACGGCGTTTACATCATTTCCACCAGCGCAGACGGCAAGGAAAGCGGCTGTGTCATCAACACATTGACCCAGGTCACCTCATCTCCCGCTAGGGTATCCATTGCTCTCAACAAGGAAAACTATACCTTCCGGCTGATTGAGACATCCGGCACTTTTTCCGCGGTCGTGCTTTCAGACGATGTGGAGATGGACCTGATTAAACGCTTTGGTTTCCAGTGCGGCAAGGATGTAAAGAAATTTGACGGTATTGCACAGGGACGGGACAGTCTGTATAACCCATATCCCACAGAGGGAGTCTGTGCACGGTTCACCTGCCGCGTTGTATCCTCCATGGATGTGGGAACCCATATGCTTATAGTGGGCGAGGTAGTGGAAGCAGAAGTCCTGGATTCCCAGACACCAGCCCTCACCTATTCCAATTACCATCTGAAGAAAAACGGAACCACTCCGCCAAAGGCCCCTTCCTATCAGGCAGACACCGATAAGGTGACCGGATGGCGCTGTACCGTATGCGGATACATTCTGGAATCCGAGACATTGCCCCCTGACTTCATCTGTCCGGTCTGCGGCAAGGATGCCAGCTATTTTGTCAAACTTTAGCCTCCTTATTTTCCTTTTTATATAAAATACCCCTGAAAACAGCTGATTCATACCCATAAGCTGTTTTCAGGGGCATTTTCATGTCCTCCGGATGTATCTGGCTTCTGGCAGGATATTTCCTACTCCTGGCCAGACCTATTCTTATCCCGGTTTTCTTCCTTATCATTGGTAACATTACCGTCCCCGCTGACCGGTATGGCGTCGCCCAGATAGGTGGGCTTGGGCATCACTATCGTGTAGAGCAAATCCTTGGGCCTGGCCAGCAGCTCCCGCAAATCCCGCATCTTCTGACCGCCATACTGCCTTGGCTCTGATTCCACGCCGTATGCCTCCATACCCATGGCCTGCGCCACATAAAGGGCGCGGTACATGTGATAGCGCTGCGTGACGATGATGATTTTCTTGACCTGGAAAATATCCCTGGCCCGGTACATGCTCTCATAGGTGGAAAAACCTGCGTGGTCCATAAAGATGTCCCCGGAAGGAACGCCCTCGTCAATGGCGTACTGCTTCATCCGGTTTACCTCGTCATAATTCTTGCGCCCATGGTCTCCGCTCATGAGAAGACGGTCTGATACACCATCCCCGTACAGCTGGATTCCCTTATCCAGCCTGTCCCGGAGCATGCCTGACGGCGTGCCGTCAGGCCTTACGCTGCAGCCCAGCACCATGATGCAGTCCACATCACCAAGGGCTGCCGCATCATCTGAACTGATGATATTCGGCTTTTCCTTCCTGATGATGTACAGGTTAACGAGGAACAGGACCAGACAGCCTGCCAGTCCCAATACCAGAAGTACCTTAACCGCTTTTTTCAGAATCGTTTTTTTATCCATTCCACTCTTCCTTCTCTTACGGAACGCCGACGGGGTCAAAAAAGCCGCTCTTCCCGGCAAAATGCAGAGATTTGCGGCTTTTATTGCGTATGTCAGGTCAATCCTTATTTAACAGCAATTGCCTCGATTTCACACAGAACGCCCTTTGGAAGGGTCTTAACTGCCACACAGCTTCTGGCTGGTTTGGAAGTGAAATACTTGGCATATACTTCGTTAAATGTAGCAAAATCGCCCATGTCTGCCAGGAAGCAGGTGGTCTTAAATACCTTGTCAAAGCCGCTGCCTGCTGCTTCCAGGATGGCGCCTACGTTCTTGCAGCTCTGCTCAGCCTGTCCTGCAATGTCCTCTGCAACGCTGCCGTCTGCCGGATTTACCGGTATCTGACCGGACGTGTAGATTACTCCATTAACCTCAAATCCCTGGGAGTATGGTCCGATTGCGCCTGGTGCTTTTTCTGTGCTGATTACGTTCATTTTAAATCCTCCTTGTTTTTAGGGGAAATGCCCGTACAATATGTATTCCCCATTATATTGATTTTCATTCTCACGCGACATGCGCGAACCCCAAAGTTTATTATATCGGATAATTGAAGATGTTGCAAGATGGGCCTGGGTTCTTCTTTGTATTTTTTACCGTGCTATTCTTTTTATACATTTCCCGCAGCCGGGTCTTCAATAGAAATACCCCTCCCTTTTCAACATAATGCACAGTTATCAGCGCCTGTGTTGTGCACTATGGACAAAATTAAAATTTAGTATTGATTTATTTTGTATGATGTGTTTATAATTAAGCTAGTTAACAGTTAATCTAATTAACAATAAATATGCTTAATACAAAAAGAGGACTATTATGTTATATGATTTTGACACAGTCATCAACAGATGGCACACAGACAGCGAAAAGTACGATGGTTTAAAAAAATTTGCCCCAGATGCCCCGGAGGACAGCATCCCCCTCTGGATTGCAGACATGGATTTTAAGACAGCACCTGAAATCATAGCCGCCATGCACCGGCGTGTGGACCAAGGCATCTTTGGCTATACGGATATTTACGATGCTTCCTATTATCAGGCCGTCTGTCACTGGATGGAAAGACGTCATCACTGGCACATAACGCCGGATGAAATCGTGGTGGATTCAGGCGTGGTTCCCGCTCTGTCCCACGCTCTGTCACTGGTGGCCAGACCGGGAGACGGTGTCATCATACATACTCCGGCCTACAAACCGTTTTTTAATTCCATTAAGAAAACGGGAATGATACCTGTTTTTTCCAGACTTTGCTGCGAACACGGACGGTTTATCATTGATTTTGAAGATTTGGAACAGAAAGCCAAGGACGAACATAATAAAGTACTTATACTATGCAGTCCCCATAATCCTACCGGGCGCGTCTGGAGCCGGGAAGAACTGGGGCATATCATGGATATCTGCCGAAAATATAACCTGTTCATCATTTGCGACGAGATTCACAACGATATACTCCGGCCAGGCGTCTGCCATACACCTCTGGCCAGCCTTCATCCGGACATGAAGCGCCTCATCACATGCACTGCTCCCAGTAAGACCTTTAACCTGGCAGGAAACCACCTGGCAAACATCATCATACCGGACCCCATCATCCGCAGCCAGTGGAACTCCACGTATCACTACCTGCCCAACCCTATTTCCGTAGCAGCTGCCACAGCGGCCTATGACGAAGGAGAAACTTGGCTGGAAGAGCTGAACCAATACCTGGCAAAAACCTTCCGCAATATGGAGGCGTACTTAAAAGCCAACCTCCCTGCAATGGATTTCCGGATTCCTGAGGCAACCTATCTTGCCTGGATTAACATTGGCAGTCTTGGTTCAGACCATCTCGAAGTCGAGAACCGCTTTATCGAAAACGGACTGATAATTGAAGGCGGGGACCAATTCGTGGAAAACGGAGCCGGGTTCATACGCATGAATGTAGCAGTACCCCATTCCACCATTGATACTTTATTAAACAAAATAAACCATATTTTTAACTAAGGAGGACTTATCCATGAAGAAAAGAAACCTAATCCTGACAGCTGCGTTATTTGCCATGACTGCTTCCCTGACAGCATGCGGCGGACAGAAACCTGCAGATCCCCAGCCTGCAGCAGACACCGAGGCGCAAGCAAAGAGTGAGGAACCAAAGGAGGAAACCAAAGAAGAACAGAAGGCAGAAGAAACCGCTGCTGTCTCCGCCGAAAAAACAAGGTATGAAAAAATCCTCGAAAGCGGCGTATTAAAGGTAGGTACAGAAGGAACTTATAAGCCATTTACTTATCATGACGACAACAATGAGCTGTGCGGGTATGATGTGGAGGTAGCAAAAGCCATCGGCGAAAAAATGGGCGTTAAAACCGAATTCTCCGAAATCACCTGGGAAGGCCTTCTGACCTCACTGGACACAGGTACGGTTGACCTGGTATTAAACCAGGTAGGTGTCACAGACGAGAGGAAAGAAAAATATGATTTCTCCGACCCCTACCTCTACAGCTACATTGCCCTTATCACCAAGACAGATAACAGCGACATCACTGATTGGGACAGTGCCAGTGGAAAAAAGACATCCTTAAATGTATCCAGCAACTATGCTTTAATTGCAGAAAAGTATAACATGGACATCACTGCTTCCGACACATTCAGCAAGGATATCGAATTATTATTAGCCGGAAGAACAGACTGCGTCATCAACAATACCATCGCATTTAATGATTTCCTGACACAGAAGCCCGATACTCCAATCAGGATTGCCGCTGTACAGGAGCAGGCCGACACGGTAGCCGTACCGATTCCAAAGGGAAATGATGACCTGGTGGCGGCTGTCAACAAAGCAATTGCAGAGCTTAAGGCAGACGGAACACTTACCGAACTTTCCAACAAATATTTAGGAAAGGACTTCTCCAAAGAACTTACCTTGGAAGAAATCCAGCAGTAACATATCAGGAGGGTGAATGAAATGGATGCACGTTCAATCGAAATATTAACCTCGTCATTTTGGCCTATTTTAAAAGCCGGAATTTCCTTTACGATACCTCTGACATTGATTTCATTCGCCCTTGGAACAACGTTAGCGGTATTCGTAGCCATCATCCGTATATCCAAAGTACCTGTATTAAACAAAATATGCGAATTATATGTATGGATTATACGCGGCACTCCTCTTCTCGTACAGTTGTTCCTTGTGTTTTTCGGACTTCCCAAAATAGGGGTTGTGATTAATCCAATGCCCTCAGGAATATTGGTTTTCACCTTAAGCATTGGCGCCTACAGTTCAGAAATAATCAGGGCCGCCATCCTGTCCATACCAAAGGGACAGTGGGAGGCTGCCATGTCACTGGGAATGAGCTATCCCCAGCAGCTGTTGAGAGTCATACTTCCCCAGGCTTTTAAGATATCCGTACCGCCTCTCTTTAACAGCTTTATTGCCCTTGTAAAGGATACGTCTCTTGCAGCTAACATAACCATTCCTGAGATGTTTCTGACTACCCAGAGGATAACTGCCAGGAACTACGAACCCCTTCTCATGTACATTGAGGTTGGATTTATATATCTTATATTCTGTACGGTTTTAAATTACGTTCAGAACCGGATTGAAAATAAACTCATGCTGACTCCTACGGATAAGAAAAGAATCAAAGAAATTACGGATACGCAGGCCTAGGGAGGTGCCATATGCTGCAGATAAAACATTTAAATAAATATTTTGGGGACAATCATGTACTTAAGGACATTAACCTGGAAATTGAATCCCACAAGACAATGGCAATCATAGGTTCATCCGGCTCAGGAAAATCCACATTGCTCCGGTGCATCAACCTTCTGGAGACTCCTGATTCAGGAAAAATAGGCTTGGATGGAGAAGAACTAGATTTTTCCAAAAAACTGCCGAAACACCAAAAAGCTGCCTTCACCAAGAAGACAGGCATGGTCTTTCAAAGCTTCAACCTCTTTCCGCACAAGACCGCCCTTGAAAACATCATGGAAGGACCCGTCACTGTTCTGAAAAAAAGCAAGGCCGAGGCCTGCCGGGAAGCCATGGAACTTTTGAAGCGGGTTGGACTGGAGGACAAAAAAGACAGTTATCCCCATCAGCTCTCCGGAGGGCAGCAGCAGAGAATCGCCATAGCCAGGGCCCTGGCCATGAAGCCGGAAATTCTTTTGTTTGACGAACCGACAAGCGCCCTGGACCCCGAGCTGGGCGCCGGTGTCCTGAGCCTGATTAAGGAACTGTCCCAGGAGGACTATACCATCATTGTCGTGACGCATAACATGTCCTTTGCAAGAGAGGTCAGTGAAGAGGTTGTGTTCGTGGAAAAGGGGGAAATACTGGCCAAAGGAAGCTACGACGAACTGGTGAACCTGCACAATGACAGAATCACACAGTTTTTAAGCTATCTGGATTAGGGAGGCATAAAAAATGGATGGGACAACTTCAAAGAATATCATCTGCTTTGGTTCGCTTATCATGGACATTTCCATACGCTGCGATAAAATACCTGCTATAGGCGAAACAGTCTATACCTATGAGGACTATCATGTGAATCCGGGAGGAAAAGGCGGCAACCAGTCTGTTGCAGCCGCCAGGTCCGGAGGCAGCGTGACATTGATTGGCAGAATTGCGGATGATGAATATGCCCGCCAGCTGGTTCACAGCTTTCAAAAGGACCATATAGACACAAGCCAGTTAAAAGTCGATAAGGAAGCCAGGACAGGCGTGGCCTTTGTATGGGTGGATATGGAAGGGCATAATAAATGTGTCTGCTCCCTGGGCGTCAATGCCAGAGTGACCCCCCAGGATTTACAATCCCATGCCCACCTGTTTACGGAAGGCAGTATTGTCATGACTACTCTGGAACACAGCCGCCAGTTATTAGATGAGATTACTCTTATGGCCCAGCAAAACAATTGTACACTGGTTGTTGACCCCTCCTCCAAGGACTACTCAAAGCTCACGCCTGAAATTGCCCGGCGGATTGACATACTAAAACCCAATGAAGTGGAGACAGAAATGCTGACAGGCATACGGGTAGAAACAGAAGAAGATGCGGTACAGGCAATACATATCCTCAAGAAAAAGGGAATAAGGATGCCTGTGATTTCCCTTGGAAGCCGCGGTGTTGTCTACGAATACAAGGGCAGCGTCACCTCAGTGGAAGGACTCCGTGTCAAAGCCATAGACACAACGGCCGCCGGCGACACCTTCATCGGCAGTATGGCCGCAAAATTGTCCCAGGGATGCCCGTTTCAGGAGTCTGTCAACTATGCCAACCGCGCCGCTGCATACTGCGTGCAGCACAGGGGGGCGCAAATCTCTATTCCTTTTGAAGAAAATGTATTATAATAAAACTATATAGTATTTTTATAAGCCAAAGGGAGAGAGAGCATGGATAATAGGAGATATTTATTATATTGTGATATGATGACAGAATTGAAACTGACAAATCAGCTGATGAACGAGTATGACAGTCTCCCCCATGACTATGGAAATGCCGTCCTCTACCAGTCAGAGGCCCATCTCATTCAATGTATTGGTCAGAATGACGGCATCACCGTGACAGAGGCGTCCAAACTTTTGAAAAAAACAAAGAGCGCCTGTTCCCAGATGGTCAAAAAACTAGTCAAAAAAAACTGGGTCAAGCAGACCCGCAATCAAAATAACAACAGGGAATATAAACTTCATCTGACAGAAGAAGGGCTTATTGTCTACGACCACCATGAAAATTTTGACCGTATGTCCTATGAGCATAACTCAAAGGAACTGTATGATTTTACAGATGAGGAATTACGGCTATACGTAAAGATACAAAAGCGGATGAATGAGCTCATTGGACTTGATGTGGAGAGAAGCTACAATTATTTTACGACGGATATTTCCTGTATCAATGAAAGGTAATATAAATATGGGTAAATTAAAGGATGTTTTTAAAGCAGATAAACCGATTATCGGCATGGTGCATTTAAGGCCTCTGCCCGGTTCCCCCAAATACGATCCGGTAAACATGGGAATGGATAAAATCATCTCCATCGCTCTGGAAGAGGCAGTCATACTGGAGCAGGCCGGTGTGGACGGTGTCCAGGTGGAAAATATGTGGGATATCCCCTATCTTCGCAGCGAAGATATCGGATACGAGACAGCCGCCGCCCTAGCAGTGGGAATCCATGCAGTCCGCAATAAGGTTTCCATTCCGGTTGGAGCCGAATGCCACATGAACGGCGCTGACTGCGCCATGGCCTGCGCAGTGGCCGCAGGTGCAAGCTGGATACGAGTGTTTGAATGGTGCAATGCATTTGTATCCCAGTCCGGCTTCATCAATGCTATGGGCGCCAATGTATCCCGTATGAGAAGCCGGCTGAAGGCAGACCAGATTCTGGCCCTGTGCGATGTAAATGTCAAACACGGAAGCCATTACATTATCCATGACCGCAGCGTGGCGGAACAGGCCATGGATATCGAATCCCAGGACGGCGATGCAGTTATTGTCACAGGATTTGATACAGGCACCCCGCCGTCTGTGGAAAACATTACAACATGCAAGAATTCCACTTCCCTTCCCATACTCATAGGTAGCGGCCTTAACAGCGGCAATGTAAACGAACTGCTGGCAGCAGCGGACGGCGCCATTATCGGAAGCTGGTTCAAAGAAGGAAATAACTGGAAAAATCCGGTGAGCTATGACAGGACAAAGGAATTTATGGATAAGGTAATTGCCTTGAGACAGGCGTAAAAAGACGTAATCTACCGTTCATATAAGCAATAAATAGTGGAACTGCAATTGGCGCCATGAGCGTCACCAGGATGCCATCCTGCTGATGGCTGTATGCGAAATGATGCGGAAATACAAGAAGGGGAAGGAGCAGACGCTCCTTCCCTGATACGTATCTCTCCGCCTGCTCACTCTAAATGGGAAAGAAGATACTCCTTCGTATTCCTCTTCGGTTCCTCCAGTACCATATCCAAAAACCGTGACAGCGTACTGCCCACCTCCCTGCCCGGCTTCACCCCTGCCTCCATGATGTCATGGCCGGACACAGCCAGGGTCTTAAGGCTGATGCAGTCCCCGTCCCTTCGGATTTCCTCTGTCAGTTCCCGGACCTGGCGCAGCCATTCCACTTCCCTGTCATTGGATTCTGCCTCAGAAAGGCATATTTTAAGAGTGAGCAAATCATCAAACAGCTCCGGCTCCATCTGGCTCATGGCCTGGCGGATTAATGCCTTGGATGGTTTTACAGGCGCGTCCCCGGATGATTTTTTTCCTGATTCTCCCCCTTCATCTTCCATAATCTCCTTATAGCCTACCCTCTTCCCCTGCCACTCCACCAAAGTTCTCACCTTGCAGATGGTATCATTGTCCAGCTTTAAATCCTTCAATATACCCGCTGCCTGGGAAGCGCCGCACTCCCTCAGAAAGGCTGCCCACCGCATATGCTTTACCGCCGGAACCCCGGACGGAACAGGCGGCACCGCCCAATCCCCTGATTCCATGACACCGGCCCTGTGAAATCCCTCTGACACAAAGGGACTGATTCCAGTCTCATACACCAGCGAGATATAATCCGGATGGGCACTCAGCAAAAGCTTGGTCAGCTCCACCTGTATCCGTTCCTTGCTCACATGGACCATATTAGGCGCAATTACCTTGATAGCTTCAAAGGTGTGTTCTTCTATGGAAAAACCCAGCTGGGCAGAAAAACGGATGGCCCGCAGTATTCTCAGGGCATCCTCCGTAAAGCGGTCCATCGGTTCACCCACGCACCGGATAACGCCCTTTTCCAGGTCATCCGAACCTCCGAATTCATCCACAAATCCCCTGCGGCTGTTATAGGCCATGGCATTGATGGTAAAATCCCGGCGCTTTAAATCCTCCGCCAAATCCGGCGTAAACTCCACACTGTCAGGATGGCGTCCGTCAGAGTACTCCCCGTCAACGCGGTAAGTCGTTACCTCATACCCTTCCTTTCCCATCATCACGGTCACGGTTCCGTGCTGTATGCCGGTATCCACGGTGCGCCGGAATACCTCCTTTACCTGCCGGGGCAGGGCGCTGGTGGTGATATCCCAGTCCCCCGGCTCCCTGCCCAAAAGCATATCCCTGACGCATCCGCCCACCACATACGCCTCGTATCCATGTTCGTACAGTCTATTTATAATCTCCTCTGCCGGAGCAGGAATTCTGATTTCCATGTCTGTCTGCTTCCTCATACTTTAAATATTTTATGATTTACATTGCCACGGTCTTATTTTATCAGTTCTTCCGGCCTTTTTCCAGAGATATTTTAACTGCATACCCCGTAAACCGGCCGCTCCTCCAGTGTCAGTCCCTCCACAACCTTGCCTTCCGTTTCAAAGACAATGATTTCATTCCTGCCTTCCCTCAGAAGAGGAGCCGGTATGTAAAGATATTGCTGCGGGCCTTCTGACCAGTAGCGTCCCAGATTAAATCCATTGATAAACGCCAATCCTTTTCCCAGCTCCCGGCAGTTAAGAAAAGTATCTGCAGGACATTCCACACGAAATTCATACCGGTAAAAAGACGGGGTATCCCTAATCCACTCCTTTGTAAAATCCACCTGGCCAATCGTATCAAAGGTAAGAGCATACTGTTCCCAGCCGCTTTCAAAATGCAGGTCCACCATGACACCTGTCCGGATTCCCTTTTTCTGAGTTGGGGCCTGGAGCTTATATCCATAATTCACCCGCCCCATGTTTTCTACCAGAAGGCTGAGTTCATTTTCTTCTACAAAATACAGTTCCAGCTCCTCCCCTGAATTATTCTGGCACTGAGTGCCCTCAAATACCCCGTTAAGATAATACTGGACACGGTCCGATGCCTGAACCGCCTTCACCCTCATTTTCCTGTTATATCCCTTCACATGAGTACGGTACAGCATATATCCATATCCATCTCCTGCCTCCTCCATAGTCATTGGGTAGGCGCTTTTCCTGCACCGGGCCAGGTCATCCACACAGGAAAACAGGGACACCCTGCCCGTCAGGGAAGCCAATCCATAGGAAGCACGGTCCCTGAACCTTGGCTCCCCAGTCCTTATGTTGGGGAACAATTCCTGAACCGTATCCCTAACCCTGTAAAATTTGTCCGTGGGTTCCCCCCACTCCGTCAGGATAGCATCGTAATTGTAGGAAGTAATTTGGGGCAGGTCTGTGTTGCCCCTGGCTGAGCAGCCATTGTAAAAACCGAAGTTGGTTCCGCCCTGGAACATATATAGATTAATGCTGGCCCGTCGTAACAGTTGTTTGACCTCCATGGCCAGGTCATCCGCGTCCCTGGTGATGATTTTCTCTTTCCAGCGGTTGAACCAGCCATCCCAGAACTCCATACACATGAGGGGCCATTTGCGGCCATTTCTCTCTAAAAATGCTTCCAGCACATCCAGATTCTCATCTGACCTGGACCCAAAGTTGGCAGTAGCCAGAACCCCATCCTCAATCAGGCTTCCTGCTTCCAGGGCAGCGTCCCAGGCGCCGTCGGATGTAAAAAGCGGAACCTGGGCTCCATACTTTTCCATCAGTCCTTTTATCTGTCTCAGGTACTCCTTATCATTGCCAAAGGAACCGTATTCATTTTCCACCTGCATCATGATGACCGGTCCACCCTGGGTTATCTGAAGCCCGGCAATATGGCCAAACAACTCCTTATAATAGGAGTCCACTTTACTCAGAAACAAGGGGGTATTGCTCCGCACCTTCATGTCCTCATAGCGCAGCAGCCAGGCTGGCAGTCCCCCAAATTCCCATTCCGCACATATAAAAGGGCTGGGCCGCAGAATAACATACAAGCCCATATCCCCTGCCAGCCTTACAAACGCCTCCACATCCTTGCTGCCGGAGAAATCAAACTCGCCTTCTCTAGGCTCATGGATATTCCACGGGATATATGTTTCCACGGTATTGAATCCCATAGCCTTCAGATTATAAAGGCAATCCTCCCAGTATTCCCGCATCAGCCGGAAATAATGGACTGCTCCTGACAACAGCTTTACCGGTTTCCCATCCAGGCAGAATTCCTCTTTTATTTCAAATGTACTCATACTTTATCTCTCCCTGTCATAAAAACGGAATCCAGTCCCTATTAAGAAGCCGGAACAAAGCTTCCATATAAAAATAATCTCCCCACAGATTCGGCTCATCCACGCCCTTGCCTTCGGCGTAGGCATAAACTCCGTGAAGCAGCAGCCCCTCGCAGTCTTCTTCCCCCTCTGAGGAGGCCAGATTTTGGCAAGTCCGAATCATCTCCTCCCCGCGGCCCCACTGACCTGTCTCTAACATCCCGCAGGCAGCAATGGCCAGGGCTGAGCTATCCCTAGGCTGTTCGTCCCCGTCTGTAAAGACCAGGTCCCAGTAGGGCATCCCATCGGAAGGCAGATGTTTCTCAAAGTAATCCGTAGCCTTTTCGAGGATTTCCCTTTCCTCCCAGGTCATGGGAAACCCGGATACGCGGGCGTGAAGTGGAATGCCATATATGGCCCATGCCTGTCCCCTGGCCCAGCAGGACTGGTCATTGAACCCCTGATGGGTAGCCCCGTATTTTGGCCGGCCGGTTTCCTTATCAAAGTAATAGGTGTGATAGGTGGAACCGTCTTCCCTGACAATACAGTGAATCACATTGTCATAATGCCGCTCTGCAATCTCCCTGTAATACCCATTATCCGTGATATTCCCGGCAGTATATAAAAGCGGGAGATTGAGCAGGGAATCTATAATCAAACGATACTCCTTTTCCTCCCCCAGCGGCCCCCATGCCTGGATAAAACCTCCTTTTTCCTGGAACCTGGCAGCCAGCACATCCGCTGCCCGTACAATCACATCCTTTAACCGTTCCTCTCCTGTAACATTCCAGGCCGCAGTCACGGATGGGCTGTAGAGGAAACCGATATCATGATGGTCCAGCACAAAATGGTCCCTCAGCCGTTCTTCAAAGCTTGCCACATTCTTAAGCGCCAGCTCTTTAAACGTCTGCCTGCCTGTATGCAGGTATGCCATCCAAAGCATACCTGTCCAAAATCCGTTGGTCCAGTCATCATTTTTCTTAATCCTGTACCTTCCCATGGAAGCACAGGCCGAGGGGAAATCCGTACCGTAGCGTTTCATATTTCTCTCCAGCACACAACAGATACGGTCCATCTCCTTGCCGGCCCAGGTTTTCAAATCTTCTCTCATAGCTGTTCCTCTTCATCCTTCAGACACGCTTTAGAAAAATGTCTCAATTCCCACAGAAGGGTCATCCGGCACCATCTGAGCCGTCACCTTTACCCCGGCCTTCAGCATTTTATCCACCGCAGCCTTTTCTTCTTCGTTCATACTGACTGATTTCTTATACTGGACCGTCCCTGGCCTGTTGGACATATTGCCGATATTAACCGGCAGAAGCTGTACGCCCATGTCCATCATCTTAGACAGGGTGACGGGGGATTTGACAATAAGCATTACCCTCTGTCCCTCATAATTTCCGTTCTGGATATTGGCAACAGCCTTCTCCAGAGGCAGGATGGAAGTGTTAATCCCAGCAGGTGCAGCCATGCGCAGGATTGCCTTTTCATTGTCATTAGCGGCAACCGCGTCATCAATTACCATGATGCGGTTTACTCTCAGGCCGGTGGACCAGCGTGTGGCTACCTGACCGTGAATCAGACGGTCGTCAATACGGATATGTACGAATCCTTTCATTCTTCTTTCCTCCTATTATGCAAATATTTTTAAATTATATGCCAGTATCCCCACCAGCACTAACAGCAGTGTCACTCTCGTTGAATTCATTTTCTTTCTTCCAAGCATCCAGTAGGCAAAGAACACAACCAGCGTAGGCGCCAGGGACGGCATAATCTTATCTGCCAGCTCCTGTATGGATACACTCACCTCACCCCAGGAAAATTCATATGCGAATCTGGCATTTACCACAGACGGAATCAGGGCTCCGATGACCGTGATGCCCAGAATATTAGCGGCCTTGGTAATCTTCTTAAGCCGGTTGCCGATTTCGCCCACAATCTTGGCTCCTTCCCTGTATCCCAGAGAAAAGAAATTCTTCATGCAGAACAGACGCAGGAGGCCAAAGCAAATCCAGAGCACCAGGGCCAGAGGGCTTCCCTCCAATGCCATATAAGAAGCAATGGAACCGATGATAGTGGAAGGTATAACATGGAACAGTGTATCGCCGATGCCTGCCAGTGGCCCCATCATACCGGTTTTCAAAGCTGCAATCGTATCCAGTGCCTCTGTCCCCTTTTCATCCTGGAGGGCGCAGTCCACCCCCATAATGATAGGCGCCATTGTATTGTTGGTGTTAAAGAACTGAAGCTCTGTCTTGGCCAGGTCTTTCTGTTTTTCCTCATCAGACTGTTTCCTGACCATGGGAAGCATGCTGTAGAAATATCCCAGGCCCTGCATCTTCTCATAATTCCAGCCCGCGCCTCCCAGGAAATACCACCGCCAGAATACGCTTCTGCTTTCTTTTGTCAGACCATTTACCATCTTACTCATCTCCCATCTCACCTCCTGCGTTTACTGCTGCCTGCGTCGGGACAGGCGCCTCATCTTTATCTGACTGGAAGCTCATGACAGCAAAGGCCAGCCCTACTAACGCCGCTCCCAGTACCGGTACCTTCAAGTAAGCAGCCAGCACAAATCCCAGAATCAGATAGGAGAAATTCTTGCTGACAGGGAGATAACGGAGCAGGATGGCAATACCAAGCGATGGCAGGATGCCGCCTGCAGTCTTGAGTCCGTTCATGAGCCACATAGGAAGGTGGTTCACCACCAGGTTCACAAAATCAGAGCCAAATACAAGGGCCAGAAACACCGGAAGCATACGGGAAATGGACTGGGGAATCAAGCCTAAAAGGTTCATCCTGGCAGCCGCCTCTATATTTCCCCCGTCCACCAGGCGTTCTGCCCGGTGCTGGAAATATGTATTGGAGAACCTGGCCAGGATATCCAGCTGTATCATCAAAAGTCCAATAGGTATAGCCAGCGTCACACCAAATTCAGCTCCCTGGCCGCTCTGGATGGCGAAAGCGGTTCCCAAAAGCGAACCTGTCATGTAATCCGGTATGGAAGCCCCGCCGAAATTGCCGATTCCCAGCACAAGCAGGTTAAGGGTTCCGCCCACCACCAGACCGGTGGTGATGTCCCCCAGCACAAGACCTGCAAAGAAGCCTGCCATAGTTGGTTTTACCGCCCCAAAGGTCGTATTGTTACCGTCATAAAATGCAAATCCCGCATATATCGTCATGAGCAGAATCTGCCACCACTGAATTGTCATCTTCTATTCCTCCCAATTATTCATCATCCGACACCTGTGTCCTGGTTTCCAAATCCAGGCACATGATACCGTCCCTGGCTGCCCGGACTAAATCAGCTATCTCATCCATGCTGCACACATCCATGTCACGCAGAACAGCGTCCACAATCATGGGAAGATTCATTCCGCTGATGACCCTGGCCCGCTCTTTAAGCCCATGTTCTGTCAGAAGCAGCTCCGCCCGGTTATAGGGAGTTCCGCCCCTTAAATCCGCCAGGATAAGCCCTTTCCTACCCTCTGTCAGCCAGGACAGTAAATACTCTTCCAGACGGCTTGCAAAACATTGGATTCCTTCCTCCTCCGTCAGCTCCATGACATTAATCTGGTCCGCTGCCGGTCCCATGACCATAGCAATAGCTGATTTCATCCCGGACGCGATTCCCCTGTGGGAGACTAACAATAGTTCCATACAATTCCTCCATTCCTCTGCTTTCAGCGGTACCGGACTAAATCGGTTCTATCTCAATACTAAAATAATCCCACCGCTTATATCCCTCAATATACTCAATGGTCCTTCCGTCAAACAGATATGTATATCTTCTGGTAAACGCACTTGGCTCCCTGTCTGTCAGGCCCAGAAGCTTCCCTTCCTGCTCAGGAGCCGGAAATACGATTTCCGTAATTTCCTTGGAATCAGCCTGATACAGGTCAATGCCATAATCCTGGCGTATCTTCCCATATATGGACGTGAACTTCTCCTTGTCCATGGCATCCTCCTCTTTAATGAATTCCCCTATGACATAACTGTTCTGCACAAAAATAGGTTTGTCATCCACCAGACGCAGACGCTTGATATGGTAAAACTCCTCATCCGGTCCCAGGTTCAGCTGGGAGGCAATCCTGGGGTCCTTTATCTTCTGAATGTCAAGCACTTCCGTACGCTCTGCCGCATCCTTATACTTCTCAATATCGGAAAACTTTACAATCTTGCCCCGCCTTGCCTTGGATACATAGGTTCCCTTTCCCTGGTATCTGACCAGGTATCCCTCGTTGGTCAGACACTGTAATGCCTTGATTGCGGTTATACCGCTGACGCTGTACTTCTTCTTTAACTCCGCCTCGCTGTAAAACTTGTCTCCCGGCAGAAACTTGCCATTGTTGATTTCATAGAGTAAGTTTTGTTTAATCTGCTGATATTTTGGAATAGACATACGGACCTCTCCTTTGCTCCCTCTTAATTGGTTAATATAATAATCTGTCATTATCATATCAATTATTTCCTTTCTCTTCAATCGCAAATCCCATGTCCTGCCATTCCCATTCAGCTTTTTCAGTTCTCAGCATACCTACGGAATGCCTCATCCCCTTTTTTTGTAATTATTTTGGTCTTTCCTGCTGTACTCCCTGGCTGTGTTGTTTCATTGTTGTGTCTTATTTATGCGCTTATTAGGTTAATATATTAAGCTGTTAAGCAAATAGTATCATAGAACTTCTGATTTGGCAAGCACTTTTTAGTAAAATTTTTTTGGTCTTAGCCAATGACTCCTTTCTGAATGGTTACGCTCTGAAAGCAAAACAACCTGTTCTATCCTTGAAACTTATTCCCGAAATGCTATAATTGTATTAACGTATCATCAGACAACATTCTATGAAATGGATGCGGTACGAACCAGCGGAGGAACTGCGGATGAACAGCAAGACCGTTAACATAAGCCTGCAAACAGAATATGACAAAACCAAACTGCTCCAGGGCCTGTGTCTGGCTGCCCTTGGCATTGCGCTGCCGGGAATCCTGAAAACCACAAGCTTCTCAATCGAAAGCGCATTGGATATTTATGTGAAAACAGGGAATACATATTATCTCATGATATCCGCAGCGCAGATGGTGCTGATAAACTGCATCAGGGCGATTCCCCAATATATGGGGGCTTTTCTGATGAGTGAATCCATCCGCATGGTATACCGCGGGAAACGGTTCTTAATTTTTAATTTTCTGCTTACCTACCTGGTGCTGTTTCTTGTTTACAGGGGCATTTACTTCATCCACGGAATCCGGTTCGATTTCGGACTGACAGCGCACATCATGATTCTGTCTGTGTTCGCGCTTACATACCTGAATTTATTTTCCATCCCTCTCTCCAATAAAATCTTTGTGCTGATATCCATGCAGCTCTGTTTCCAATGGCTGGATGAAATTCCTGTTATCAGCAAATACGGCTTTGGACGCGGAAATCTGTCGTCCCTGATAAAAGAAACCGCTGTTGAACACGGAGACGGATGGACGCTCAGCTTTTATGCCGCCGCCCTGGGCTGTTCCTTTTTGTTTGCACTGCTTATCCAAATACGGCTTCTTTATAAAGAGCACCGTTTAAAAACAATGACGGAACAGAACAAACAGATGACGGAACAGCTGTATCAGGCCCAGATTGACGCACTGAAACTCAGAAGCGCCAGCGAGGTCCAGAGCCTGGTGCATGATTTAAAATCTCCGCTCACCGCCATGCAGGGCCTGATTAGTCTCTCGGAAATGATGGAATCCGACCATCAGATACGGGAATATCTGGGAAGAATCAGTGCATCCGCCGAAGGGATGAGCGGGATGATTTCAGATATTCTCTATGAAGAACACAGGGAGCTATGCCAGACAGACGAGCTGTTCCGCACCATACTGGCCCAGGCTCAGGCCGGCATACCGGGAAATATTATCAAATACCGGAACCATGCCAAAAGCGCCCTGCTTCAGGTTAACCGAATCCGTTTTTCCCGGGCAGTGATTAACATCATCCAGAATGCATACCGGGCTGTCGAGGAAAAACCGGACGGCCTTATTGATATTTCGGTCAGGGAATTACAGGGGACCGTCATTATCCGTATTTGGGATAATGGAAACGGAATACCGGAAGCAATCCAGGAGAAAATCTGGCAAAAGGGATATTCGGCAGCCGGTTCCACCGGAATTGGTCTTGATTTTGTAAAACAGGTAATTGAAAATCATGGAGGGGACATAAAGATTCAGAGCGAAGAAGGACAGTACACCAGCTTTGAAATATGGATGAAGGAGGCTGCTTTGCATGGCGAAAACAATACTGATATGGGATGATAACAAAGATATTCTCTATACCATGGAACAGATTTGCAAGTTTCAGAAATGGCGTCCTCTGCTTGCCGAAAATTCCGTGCAGGCCCAAAAATTCCTCCGGACATCCGCCATTGATCTTGTCATTGTGGATTACCATATGCCGGATATGGACGGCATCACGGCGGTAAAAACCATAAGGAAACTACTTCCCCATCTTCCCATTATTGTCCTGACCATTGAAGAACGGGAATTCGTGGCGGAAAGATTCATGGAGGCAGGGGCTGACGACTACGCCCTGAAACCCATTAAGGCCGTTGACCTGATTGCCAGAATCAAAGTCCACTTAAGCTATGCTGAGAAAAGCCAGTACTACGATAATACGGAAAAGGGAATTGGGTCAGTAACGCTGAAAAAACTGGAAGATGCAATGAGGGAATTAAAAGAATACAAAGAGATTGAAGAGCTTGAGGAAATCACGGGTATCAAAAAGAAAACCTTGTACCGCTATCTCCAGTACATGCAAAAGGAGGGACAGGTGGATGTGCAGAACAGCTACGGCAGAATGGGCAGGCCAAAGCTGGTGTATTTTCTGAAACGGTAATCCGGCGGATTTGAGCAGGGGTTGTCAGTGGTCCGAAAGGACATTTACTGGCAACCCCTGCTTTTTTGTAAGAAAAATGAGAAAAAATAGACTTGACCTGACGATAACAGTATACTTTTGCTAAAGAGTTCAAGTTGTAACAAAGAGCGTTTTAAGGAGGATAAAATGGAACTAATCGACGAAATTAAAAAGCTGGAAGAAACCATGATTGCACAGAGACGTCTGCTTCATCAGAATCCGGAACTCAGCTATCAGGAATTTCACACAACAGAGTTCTTAAAGAAAGAGCTGCTGAATTCCGGCATTGAACTGGAACCGCTCCAAATGCCCACCGGCGTTTCCGCAATTATCCGTGGTGAGCGGCCCGGCAAAACAATCTGTATCCGCCACGATATAGATGCGCTGCCTATCCAGGAAGCTACCGGTCTTTCCTTTGCCTCGGAAATGGATGGAATCAGCCATGCCTGCGGTCATGACATCCACGCAATCATAGCGCTGTACTGCGCCAAACTTTTGCAGGAAAGAAAAGACAGCCTTGCCGGCAATGTCAGAATCGTGTTCCAGCCCGCAGAAGAACCATGCGACGGCGCACAAGCCATGATAAAGGCAGGACTGATGGACCTGACACCCCCAAATGATATTGTGGTAGGGCTCCATACCCATCCCGACACACCGGCCGGAAGCATCTGCCTGAGAAAGGGCCCCATGGAGGCTGGCGTGGAACATCTGAAAATAACAATCCGCGGAAAGGGCGGTCACGGCGCCCATCCCTACCGCTGCGTGGACCCGATAATGACAGCGGCATTCCTGCTGACACAGCTCCAGGCAATCATAACCAGGGAAAATCAGGCCGTGAAACCCACTGTCCTAACATTTGGCAGCATTCACGGCGGACAGGCTTCCAACGCCATACCGGACCAGGTAACCATACTGGGAACACTTCGGACCTTTTATCCGGAATGCAGGGAACAAAATATCGAGGCCATACGCCGTATTACCCATTCTGTCTGCGAGGGCATGCGGGCGGAAGGAGAAGTGGAAATAATGGGAAGCCTGCCGCCGCTGTACAATGACGGGGAGGTGGTGGACGATATCATCCATGCAGCCCACACAGTGCTCGGTGAAGACAAAGTAGTGGAATTTGAATTTCCAAGCCCTGGTTCCGACGATTTCTCAGTCTTTTTGGAATACAGCAAAGGCGCACAGTTTTTCCTGGGTACTGCCAATGATAACCCCGGGAGCCGTCTGGGCCTTCATAACGCCTCAAACATTTTTGATGAAACATGTATAGCCGCCGGCGTAGCCGTACTCACCCAATACGTTTTAGACCGTTTATGCGAAGGAGGAAATAAATCATGAAAGAGAAAAAATGGAGTCTGGGAACAGTCATCCTCTACGGAATCAATATGGTAATCGGAAGCGGCATCTTCCTGCTGCCGGGAAATGCCTATAAAACAATGGGAGCCGGGAGTCTCCTTGCCTATGCTTTTGTTCTTGTCCTGGTGATGTCCATAGCACTGTGTTTTGCTGAATGCGGAAGCATGTTCGAGCGTTCCGGCGGCCCTTATCTGTATGCCCAGAAAACCTTTGGCTCCTTTGCCGGTTATGAAGTGGGGATTATGAAATGGATTGTAAGCATCATTGCATGGGCAACCATGGCCGTTGGATTTTCCACTGCGCTTTCAGCAGTGTTCCCATTGTTTGCAAATCCTGCTGTCCAGAAGATGACCGCTGTCGGCATCATCGCAGTCCTGAGTATCATCAATCTGTTCGGAATTAATATCATGGCCTACCTGAACAATATATCCACAGTAGCCAAACTGGTTCCCCTTGTTCTCTGCGTCACAGTGGGTATTTTCTTCATCAAAGGCTCTAATTTTATGCCGCTGTTCCCGGCCGGCCTTGGCTCCGCAGGGGTCTCCGCAACCATTATCACTGTGTTCTATGCTTTTACAGGGTTTGAAAATACAGGTCTTGCAGCGGGGGACATGGAGAATCCTGCCAAAAATGTGCCGAAAGCATTGATTTTATCCATGTCCGTTGTTTCAATTGTTTATTTCCTTATACAGTTTATCTGTATTGGAACGCTGGGAGAAAATCTATCCGGCACCTCTACCCCGGTAGCGGATGCAATGGGAATTATCCTTGGAAATAAAGGCGCTCTTTTAGTAACCGTCGGTACCCTTGTTTCCATTGCCGGAATTAACATCGGTTCTTCCTTTAATACCCCAAGATGTGCCCAGGCCCTTGCCGAGGACGGGCTTTTACCGGAATCCATTACAAAGCGGAACCGTCATAACGTACCCTATGTTTCAGTGGTTGTAACCGGAGTGCTGGCCATTCTCCTGTCCCTGAGCGGCAGCTTTACCGAACTGGCAATGATTAGCGTGGTCAGCCGGTTCAGCCAGTACATCCCCACATGCCTGGCCGTCATCTTTCTGCGGAAAAACCATCCAGAGATGAAAGCAAATTTCAGGGTTCCTTTTGGAAACGTGATTCCTGCCGTGGCAGTCATTGCCAGCATCTGGCTTTTGATTAACACGGAATTACCAAAGCTTGTGGCCGGACTTGGCGCAATGGTTGTAGTGGCTCCGCTTTATTTTTACATGAAGAACCGCAAGAAGGCCAACGCAGCCAACGAGGAAGCAAATACAGCAAGCTGCAGCTTTTCCCAGTAAATAAATGGCTGTATGCTGACAGCTAATAAAAATGGTATCGGCATGAAGCAGACAGCGGAACCCCTTACTGCTTACACAGCAGCCTGCTTATGCCCGCTATGTCCCCGCATGTCTCCAGTTCTGCCAGAGCGCCGGCAGTCTCCTCCAGCCGCGGACCGGATAACACAGGTGCAGCCTCCACCTTAAAGCGCTCCACGAATTCCTCATGGGACATCATATTTCTTGGGTGGCCGGGATGGCAGTCCATTGACGCCTCATATACCTTACCGTCCTTTGTCCGGATTGTAAGCTTCTTCATGGGGAACTCGCCCTCCTGGAAACCCTTAAAGCAGAGATTCAGATAATGTGGCTCACTGCTGCCCCCATGGATGCGACCTGCCAGTTCCAGGATTTCCGGGTCCGTCAGCTTGCTCCGGTCAAACCAGCCTGGGCCGGGTTCCGGATTCAGCAGATATGCCGCCAGCATAAACGGCGCGCTGAACTGGGCCTGGGTTAGGGAGTTGAAGCCCTCCGGAGAATAGTACATGCGCCCTGCTGTAGGCGGGTCCAGTATAATCTCCTCAATGTCCTCCGGCTTAATATCATTCTTTACCGTAATGTCATGAGCCAGCTCAATGGGGGTCTGCAGCCACATATTGGCGGGCCAGTGTTTGATAAGGACTTCCTTGGTAAGCCACCTTGTCCCCAGTTCCTTTGTATACCATTCCCGCTTTGGCTCCGGAGTCATGTGGTAGTCAAAGGTGTATGTATCGTCGAAACAATCCATATAATTATCCACCCCTGCCTTGGCCACCATAGCGGCCAGCACACCGTCCTTGGCCCGGAATCCATGCTCAAAATGATACGCGTCCGACATGGTAATGTGGTGCAGGTTGCTCTGGACCGGACAGCACAGAACACCAAACCCCAGGGCCTGATTGACCTGCTGCGCAGTCAGGCCCATCAGCTTTGCAGCCGGTACCACTGCCGCAAATATCTGCCAGGAGGTAAGGCCCCATCCCTTCATAATATCCCAGTCCCTCGGAGGCTGGACCACCATAGCAATGCGCTGGTATACCTCATAGGCCGCCACCACCGCTGTGAGGAATTCCCTGCCTGACAGATGAAGACCCTCTGCCACCGCCCACGCCACCGGAATCACGCCTGCGGATGGGTGGCCTGTCCAGGAACAGTCCTCCCAGTCCATCACATCCGCCAGGGTACCGTTGGCAAAGGCAGCGCTGGTCATACTCACCCTGCCTCCGTCGCCCCACAGGGTAGCGTATGGTTCGCCCGCGCCGCAGGCCCTGGCTATGGCAACCGCCTTATGGCTCATGGGCAGCCCATGAGCTGACAGGGAGACTCCTATGGTCTGCATGGTCAGGTGTTTTGCCCGCTCCCTCACGTCTTCGGGAATATCATCATATGTTAAATTCGTAATAAACTCAGATAATGTCTGGGTATAGTTGGTTGTTATATCCTTTGCATTTACTCGAAACCCCATGTCAATCTCCTTACTGTTTATTTCTTATATGTATACCGGAGAACCGCCAGACGCAGCAATATCATGTCGTCAATCCGGCGGATGTCAAATCCGGTCAGTTCTTTTATCTGGTTAAACCGGTACTGCAGCGTATTACGGTGCAGAAACAGTGCCTGAGCGGTTTCCGCCACATTTCCGTTGTTCGCAAAATAGCAGTCCATGGTTTCTATGAGGCTGGTACTGCCTCCCGCCAGAAGCTTTTCTATTATCTGCTCCCACAGAGCGTCCGCTGTCCTGGCATCCATACTCATGGCAGCCCGTTCCAGAAGCATGTCCTCATAACGGAACACACCGCAGACTGCTGCCGAACGGCATCCGATAGTAAGCGCCAGGCCTGCCTGCTCATAAGAAATATGATACCGGGAAACTTGGGACACCTCGGCTCCCATGCCAATGAGCAAATCCAGTCCGCACTGGCGTTTTGCATATTCACTCAGGTTTGATACGGCCCTGCATATATTGTCCTTCCGGCGGGCCGGCATCCCGTTTCCATCCCCCACCGTGATGGCTGCAATCAGCCCGTTGTTCAGTTCGCAGACCATATCCTGTCTGTGATGGAACACATCACCGGTCAGGGACAGGAGCCTGCGCATGATTGTGGTCTGGACCAGAGGCTGCTCTATATCACCTTTGGAAAAACATGGCTTAACCACCACAACGGTTCTGGGAAGGCCCATATCGAATTTATAAAAACGGCTTCTGGTATCAATCCATTTTTCATCCTGATTCTGATTCAGCAGCAATGTGGTGATGAACGAGTTCTTTTCATGCACCAGAAGGGAGAGCTGTTCCTGGGTCTTGACCCGGTCCAGCAAAAGCTTCAGCATTGTCATCACCGTCTTCATGTAGGACTGCATTTCCTCCGGCGGCCCTACCAGACCTACCAGGCCAATGCATTTTCCATTATAGATAATGCGCTCCCCATATCCCAGCATTACACCGTCCGGCACTTCCCACTGGCCGTCCGGCCCCAGCTTCTCCATGGGCTCCCGGCCGCAGATTACCTCATAAGCCGAAGGCTGGAACAGATTCAGGCGCGACGGTATGCTTGTACCTATGATGAATCCGTTGGCATCTGTAATCGTCACCTTACAGGGAAATGCCTCCTCTAATGTTTCAATGATTGGCTGTGCAATCTCATGTGTCAGCAGCATATTCCACATCCTCCCTATAAGCAGTCCCCAAGATACAGTAATTCAGTCCTTACGCTTCACAAAAATACGAAATCAATTCTTCCTTTGACAGCCGGTCCAAGGAAAGATTTTCCAGCGTCCTTCCCTGCCCGTAGTAATCCGTACCTGTGACAGCGGATAAAAGGCGAACCATACTCTCATACAGGGGGACATCTACTCCGATTCCCCTTGCAACGGAGATAAAAAAGCAGGTCAGCAGCGGCGCGTCTTCCGACACATAGCGATGCAGCAAATCTCCCGGTCCACCCATCTCACAAAAATAGTCGTAAAACGGGTCATGGTTCTGTATTCCCTCAAACATTCCCCTGACGGAAGGCGCGGGCTGGAACCCAAACACGTCGAACACAGACTTTTTCTCCTCCCAGAGCTGTTCCAGAAGATTAATGACCCCCGGGCTTATACCATCCCTGAACAGGTTAAACGAACCTTCGCTGTTTTCAATGGCAGCAATGTTGAGGATTGTACCGGCAATATGGCAAATCAGGTTTGGCCCGTTAAACGCCGCGTATAAGATGCTCTTCACCGGGCTGAAATCCCACACCTCTCCAAATGCTTCAGCCAGTCTGTCCGTATTCTCCGGCGGAAACGCCGCAATTGCCTTTGGACCCAGGGGAAGTCCTATGGTGGCTATCCGGTCCTCCGACAAACGGCAGGGGAAGAAATTGCCTCCCACCTCCCCCACCAGAATCCCCTTTTTTCCATACTGTTCAAACACACGATGGTAAATCATCGACCCGCAGTTTCCGGCGCTGAGAAGAACCGGTTTTTCCGGTGTCACAAAGGGCGCCAGCATCTGCGCCACTTCCTCATCCCTGTTGGATATGGTGCAGCAGATAATCAGCTCTGCACGCTCCAGCGCTTTAGCCACATTGGTGGTAATACATCTGGGCGTTCCCTCTCCCGTTACAGTACCTCTGATTTTGATTGTACCATAGCGCGCACTCTTTTCCAAGACATCTGTGTAGGCGGAGCTGTCCGTCAGGTATACCTCATGACCGTTCATGGACAGGACGGCCGCCAGCGCATGACCGGTGCTTCCGGCTCCCACAATGGTAATCTTTTTCATAATGTTTCCTTTCTGACTCTATGCAGCTTCATTCAATGGTTGTCAGCGCCTGATTGGCTGCCGCTTCCTCAGCAGGCGGCACATACCGGAATCCGTCCAGGGATTCCCTGAATTCCTTTTGGGCGCGCTCCACAGTCCCCGGGTCTGATAACAGGTCCGCAAGGGCTCCTGCCATCACCTTGGAGGCGAACACCATGGCGTTCATTCCAATCCCCGACCCGGATGCAGCACTTGCATACCAACTGTGGGGAGGGCATCCCAAGGGCCATGTAGCCACGTTGAACTGTGCAAAGGGAGCAATATAGCTGACATCTCCTGCATCGGTGGAGGCTGCCTTCACAGTCCCCTTATCCCTTATGGAATATACGCCCGGCTCCAGGTATGACCCCTTTGGTATCTGGCCGGGTTCCGTAAAAAGAGCTGCCCCCACTCTTTTTCTCTGTTCTTCCGTAAAATCCCTGCCCAGTTCACGGGCAAAGGCATAGTCTTCCTCCGTAAAACCAATGGCCCCCACTGCCTGCAGGTTCTCATCCAGGACCTGGCTCAGCACCTCGTTGGGCATGACATCGTAACAGCCTGACTGGAAATCCGGTATTACCTTTGTCTCTGTCATCAGGGCTGCACCGGCAGCTATCTTATACAGGCGCCTGGTGATATCCTGCACTTCATTCCGCCTGGGAGCGCGCACAATATACCAGACCTCTGCATCCTCAGGCACCGTATTGGGCGACATGCCTCCGTTGGTAATGCAGTAGTGAAGTCTTGCCTTGTCATTTATGTGTTCCCTCAGATAATTGGCGCCCACATTCATAAGCTCCACTGCATCCAATGCGCTCCTCCCTGCTTCTGGTGCAGTGGCTGCGTGGGAGGATTTTCCCTTAAAACGGAACTTAATGGAATTGGTGGCTAAATAGGCTGAGCGCGCAACCACGTTCAGCTGGGACGGGTGCCAGCCCAGCGCCGCATCCAGGTCCTCAAACAGGCCCTGGCGCGCCATCTCCACCTTACCCACGGTAATCTCCTCTGCCGGGCAGGCATAGTAGCGCAGGGTCCCCTTTAATCCGTCCGTTTCCATTGCCTCCCTGACAGCAGCAGCAGACCCCAGCATGCTGGTGCATATCATGTTGTGGCCGCATCCATGGCCGTTTTCCGTGCATTCCCGTTTTTTCTTATCCGCCTGGACCTTCTGCGAAAGCCCGGGAAGGGCATCATACTCGCTCAGGATGCCGATTACCGGTCTGCCTTCACCGCACTCCGCAATAAATGCAGTGGGAAGTCCCGGCACTTCCTTTATCCGGAAACCGGCCTGCTCCAGATAGTCCTTCAGCAGGGCACTGGAACGCTCCTCATTGAGCGCTGTCTCTGCATATTCCCAGATTTGTCTGCATATGCCCTTCAGCTCTTCTGCCCTTTCATCAATACGGGAAAATAATTTCTCTTTATCCATGTTTCAAACCTCCGGTTATACAATCTGTACTTATCTTTTAAAAACTGATGGGAGAAGTAAGTCTCTTAAGCAGGGCCAGTGCGCTCCAGGCCGCCATCACAGGCCCCTGAACCGGATGGCCGTCACAGCCCTGCTGAAAATACAGTTCGGCCTTTCCAAAATCCCCCTTCATATGAATAGCAAACCCTGTATACTCATCCGGCGCCACCGGCTCAATGACCAGCTGGGTCTGTTTAAAATCCCCGCAGGCCAGTCCCACGGCTATACCAATATTCAGGTGTCCGGGAGACATCCGGTAGGCCTCCTCCACACTTGCCTGATAATGGTCCGGCAGCTCCGTAAGGCCGGCCGGGCATTTGGGACTGTCCGACGGCTGCTTGCGGCTGACCAGAACTGTCTCAGCCTGGCCGTACATGGCGGCGGCCGTCATAAAGTCAAATCCTCCCAATACCCCGGAGGCCAGATGTACCTTCGTGCCATGCTGCACTGCCGCCGCTGCTGCCTGCTGCCTGAATGCATGGTCATAAAATGCCCCCACAGACAGGCATATGAGCTCTGCACCTCCTGACAGCACGGCCAGAGCGCATGCCTTCACCGCATCCGCTGTGGCTGCCTCCACCACATAATCCGGGTTAAGGGCCATCAGCTCCTCTATACCGGTGCATGCCTTACACTGGAATTTACCGGCAGCCTTCTCCGCAGCCATACCATTGCCATCCATCACACCGGCAAGCTGGCATCCCTCAACCTTTCCGGAATACAAACCGTCCGCAATGATTTGTCCCAGCCGTCCGCAGCCAAGAACACATACTCTCCTCATAATTCATCCTTTCTGATTTTGCTGTCTTTCCTATGCTTCCTTCTGCTGCTTTTTTAAGAGCGTTGCAAATCCCAGGGCAATGGTTCCGAAAATTGATACAATCATTACAACCGGTGTCCTGGCCACCTTGGGCATGAAATTCAAAAGCCCCATGGAGTTGCCGAATGTCATGAATACAGCCAGGGGCACGCCGATGGCAGCCAGTTTGGGACTTTTGATGATATTGTTGGCCAGCAGGGAGCCAAACAGTGCAGGAAGCAGGTAATTGAGCAGTCCCTTGATTTCCTCCGGCAGCGAATTAATTACCTGGGTGCCGCAGACAACCGTGAGTGTCAGGAGCACCAGATTTACCACCACGGAAACCGCCACGCCTATGGTGGAGATACATACCCCCTCTTCCGACCCGTTCTTCACGCCTGCAGCCTCCTGTGCTACCAGTGATGCCGGCAGACGCATGTTTGACATACTGCCGCACAAGCAGCCCATATAAGTGCCGGCAGCTCCCAGAGATGGGTAATAGGAAATAGGCTCAGCAAACCATCCCACGCAAAGGGAGGAAACACGGATAACCAGCGCCACTCCCACTGCCCCCCAGAGAGGGTGGTGGCCCATAATGGACAGGACAATGCATGGGATGAACAGAAATACAGCTCCGATAATATTGGTCAGACGCCCCCATTTTACAACATAGGGCGTATAGTCAGTCTTAAAGAAATCTTGATGGCCCATAATATACCTCCATATTTTCAAATATCAGTTGACTCATTACAGATACAGGTAGGCTGCGGTACATACCACTCCTACCACCATGGAAATCGTCATTCCCCATTGGGGCATCCACTTATTCGGATGCTTTTTATTGTAGAGAGTAAAAAATGCCTGTACGGCTCCTGCTGAAAACAGAGCCAGCACTGCTCCTGAACTGCTGGATGCACTGATGCACTGGTTTGTGGCAAGATAGGAATATACACCAATGATGGAACCCGTGGTGATGATTCCCAGTTTTACGGCATTTCCCTTTGCCACAAAACGGTTCAGTTTATCCATCTTATCTGTGAACAATGCGCCTACCAGAATCCATCCCAGACATCCAATGGACATAACCCACAGACAGTTGCAAAAAATGTTCATATTCATTCCCTCGCCGCCCAGGGTGGCACCGGCACTGGTAGCCGCCACCTGTGCGCTGACCAGCTCATAGCTTACATTTCCAACAAATGAAAGGCGCATCCATGCCACCGGCCCTCCCATTGCCACAATCAGGGCAACACAGCCAATGGCCGATACCACTGCCGGTCCAAGGCTGGCCACCGCCGACGCGGCTGTGGCCCGTTTAAACTGCTGGCTGGTAATGCCAAGCTTCTTTCCTGTAGATATGGACTTCTTTGTGAAAATCACTGCCTGAAATACTGTTAAAAGTACTGCCGGAAGAACCGCCACCCACATAATCCAGCTGTTCGCAAGCTCTAAATACTCCATAAAACCAATACCTCCTACTCGTTTGTACATTTACCTGCATGTTCTTTTTTAACATACCCCTGGTTCCGCCGGCCGTGTCGGAACCGTTCATGTTGCATTTATTATAGCCCTGCATCAGGCTGCAAACAATGTCCGGCCGACCAAAAAGGATTTTAAGGTTAAACTAATAATCTGTTCCAATGAACAAATACCTTATTTGTCCCCCCTGCCCCTTTCGTTGTTTAGAACAGTTTTTCGTCACTTGTTTTGCTATGATTTTAGTCATACGACCATAGCTTTTCACTTTTATATACGGTAGAATAACGTTATGCCAATCAAATACATGAATGAGGTGAAGTATATGGGAATGTTCTACGAATGCCCGATGGGTAAGAATACGCCGGAGGATGTGACAGATAAGTTCAATCTCCGGGAACTGGTGGAATTTGAGCGCTATTGCCGTGATTATATGCTGTGGGACCAGCTGCGCACCTGTTATCACGATGACGCCCGCATTGTCGTTTCCTGGATGGAAGGAACCATAGATGAATTCATCGAAGGTTCCAGACATCTGGTCACCACAAAGGCCCCTGCAAAGCATAAGATTTTTGATACCCTGGTATGGAAACATGGCAGCCGCGCCATTGTGGAATGCATCACCGCCATCCAAATCCGCTGCGAGCTGGACCATGACCTGGTGGACCTGTCCACCCATACGCGTCTCCACTACCGGGCAGAGAAACGCAACGGGATATGGAAACTTCTCACCATGGACGCCATCTATGAGAAGGATACTATGAAATCCGCCTTTACACATGGTTCCTTCTGCGCCAGCCGGGAGGAATTGTCCCAGTACCGTCCCACCTATGCCAATATGATGCTCCGTCAGGTCAAATACGGCGGACATCCCAACGGGGACCTGGCCGGGGAAGACCGGCCGGAAACCATTGCCCGGTTATATGAAGCCAGCAGCAGATGGCTGGGGGTATAAACCCGCAGGAACGCCTTTCCGGATGTTTCCTCTCCAGGTATTTCTTTTCCGTGCATAAAAAAACGGCAGATACAGGTCTGGTCCTGCATCTGCCATTTCTATATATTTTTTAGTACGCCTTGCCCCAATAAACCATTTTCTTCGCCGGTTTCCCGCAGCAGACACATGTGTCGGACAGCTTCTCCTGCTCAAAGGGGATGCATCTGGATGTGGCGCCGGCCACTTCCTTGATTTTTTCCTCGCACTCCAGGCAGCCGCACCACATGGCTTTTACAAAGCCGGGCTTATTGTTGACGGTATCCACAAATTCATCCCATCCGGCTGCTGTATAGGTGTGGGCATCCCTGTGCTTTCTTGCCTTCTCCAGCATGGAGTCATGGATGGTATCCAGCATTTCGCCTGCTCTTGACTCCAGCTCATCCAGGCATACAAAGCTCTTCTCATGGTTATCCCTGCGCACCAGCACGGCCTGGTTCTTCTCTATATCCTTTGGTCCTATCTCCACGCGGAGGGGTACGCCGCGCATCTCACAGTCAGCAAACTTCCAGCCCGGACTCTTGTCCGTATCATCCACCTTTACGGCAAATCCTGCCTTGGTAAGACGCTCCTTCAGCTGGTATGCCTTATCCAGCACGCCCTCCTTCTGCTGCTGCACCGGAACAACCATAATCTGGACCGGAGCGATTCTCGGAGGAAGCACCAGGCCGTTGTCATCGCCGTGCACCATGATGATGGCGCCGATGATACGGGTGCTCACGCCCCAGGAAGTCTGGTGTACATACTTTAATGTATTGTCCTTGTCCGTAAACTGGATGTCAAATGCCTTTGCAAACCCGTCTCCGAAGTTATGGCTGGTACCTGACTGCAGGGCCTTTCCGTCGTGCATCAGGGATTCGATGGTGTAGGTTGCCTCTGCTCCGGCAAACTTTTCCTTATCCGTCTTCTGGCCCTTGATAACAGGAATGGCCAGCACTTCCTCGCAGAAGTCAGCGTACAGGTTCAGCATCTGGATTGTCCTGGCCTCAGCTTCCTCAGCTGATGCATGGGCTGTATGACCTTCCTGCCACAGGAATTCCCTGGAGCGGAGGAAGGGACGCGTGGTCTTCTCCCAGCGCACAACCGAACACCACTGGTTATAGACCCTGGGAAGGTCGCGGTAGGAGTGGATGTCCTTTGCATAAAAATCGCAGAACAGTGTCTCAGAAGTAGGCCGGACGCACATGCGCTCCTGCAGTTCCTCCAGTCCTCCATGGGTTACCCACGCCACCTCAGGGGCAAATCCCTCCACATGGTCCTTTTCCTTCTCCAACAGGCTCTCGGGTATGAAGATAGGCATGTAGACATTCTGCACCCCTGTCTCCTTAAACCTTCTGTCCATCTCCTTCTGGATGTTCTCCCAGATTGCGTAGCCGGCCGGCTTAATCACCATGCATCCCTTGACGCTGGCATAATCGCACAGCTCCGCCTTCTTTACCACATCCGTATACCACTGGGCGAAATCCTCATCCATGGATGTGATGGCCTCTACCATTTTCTTGTTGTCTGCCATGATTCTTCTCCTTTTCGTTATTTACATTGACCCTTGCATATCTAACATTATGAAACTAAAAAAGCCACCCTGTCCCCTGCGCTCTATGCACAAGGGACCGAATGACTCGGCGGTACCACCCTCATTAACCTCAGGGCCCTGTCCGCCCTCATGGTTCTCTCATAATCCGTTAACGCCGGACATACGCTGCATTCATCATGCAGGACTCCAGGGTGGGTTCAGCATCTGCCAACCGTAAGGACCTCTCACCTTCGGTCCTCTCTCTGTGACGTGCAATCACGCTTACTGTTCCCTTTCCATGTCATTTCTATGAATTGGTCATCTCTTTATGTAAGAATGATTTTACGTCAGTTTTGGGACTTTGTCAACCACAGAATCGCCATATGACGCTTCTGTGGCAGACAAATCATTCCTTGTATCCCCCTATGTCTCCATCTCTTCCTCTTTCGTCCATGCCTCCACCATATCCTCAATCAGCAGCAGCCCCAAAGGCCCCAGTATGAACCCAAAAAATCCAAACAGTTCCAGCCCCACATACACGGACGCCAATGTCTCAAGAGGAGACAGACCCACCTGGCCGCCCATCATACGCACCTCCAGAATCTGACGCACGAAGTAGCACACCAGGTAAAGGGCCGTGAGAATCAGTGCCTGTTTCCAGTCCCCCACGGCCAGCTTAAGGACCGCCCAGGGTATAAGCACCGTACCGGTCCCAAAGATGGGAAGGGCATCCAGTATGCCGATTCCGATGCCTGCCATGATATAATAGGGATTCCGCAGCAGGAACATTCCCCCGATGCACAGTCCCGTTGTTATGAACAGAATAATTCCCTGGCTCCTGAACCAGGCTTTCCCTGTCTGTACCAGGCGGCTTCCAATCATATTGAATTCCTTGCGGAAGGCGGACTGGTCCCGGCGGTCCCGCAGGTCCTCCATTTCCTGAAGGCTTAATATGGCTGCCAGGAACACCACAAGGCTTACAATGGCTCCTTTTGCCAGGCAGCTGATTACAGACATGGAGTTGGCCATGAGAAAGGGCATGGCGGCTGTTTTGCATGTATCTACCATATGATAGAGCATGTCCCCTGCCATGTCCGCCACACAGCCGGCCCTCAGCCCCATGGCATGTTCCATCCTGTGGCAGTTTCCTGTGAGCCACACATCAAACTGTTCCAGCCACACAGGCAGCTGTACCATAAGCAGCTTGCCCTCTGCGCACAGCTTCAGGGCGCCTCTGTAAAGCACTGCTCCCAGGACGGACAGCACTGCCAGAAATTCCACGCCGCCGATGACGCCGATGGGCATATGATGCCGTTTTCCCCTTACCGTTATTTTCATGCGGTAGGACAGAAACCTGGCCGAAGGCCGCAGCAGCAGGGCCAGGATATAACCCACGAAAAAAGGAGCCACGAGGGGCAGCAGGTATTTAAATCCTGCATACACCGCTCCCGTGGTTCCTGTTATAATTAGTAATTTCTTCAGTTTCTTACCGGGTTTTTCCATGGACTCACCTGTTTCTGATTCGTACTTCCTTTGTACCCTCATAGTATGAGCCGATGGCCTGAAATTATTCTGTTTCCTGTGTGCAAGAACTGCCGGTAAATTATTCCTTTGTTACCAGGCTGTCCACTGTATCCTGTGTCACCAGCTGGTTGTCCAGGATTACATAAGGCTCGACCTGCTTGCCTTCCAGATAATCATAGGCAGTGTTCAGGATGGCTTTGCCCAGGAAGAACGGCGGCTCTGCGATGGTAGCGTCAACCTTGCCGGCCTTCATTGCATCCAGGGTATCATCGATGGCGTCACAGCCGATTTTTACGATTTCATCGGTTCTTCCGGCTGCTTCCATTGCCTCCAGCGCTCCTAACAGCATTTCGTCATTTGCAGCGTAAAGTCCGTCGATTTCCGGATTAGCCTGAAGAATATTCTCCATAACGCTCATGCCCTTGGCCCTGTCAAAATCAGCTACCTGGCAGGCTACGATTTCCATATCAGGATTGTCCTTCATGACTTCGTTAAAGCCCTGGGAACGGTTCTGCGCAACATTGGTTCCCATAATGCCCTGAATCTCAACAATTTTGCCCTTTCCGCCTAATGTGTCAACCAGGTACTGTCCAGCCATACGGCCCGACTTGATAGCGTCATAGCCAATATGTGAAATGACCTCGCCGCCATTGGCCTCGCGGTCCATGGTGAATACCGGAATCCCCGCCTCATTGCATGCCTCGATGGAGGACACGATGGCGTCGGAATCACAGGTATCGATGATGATGGCGTCCGGTTTTTTTGTAATCAGGTTTTCCACGTCCTTCATCTGGATGGTGGGGTCGTCCTGCGCATCGGTAATGTAGAGCTCAATTCCATGCTCGTCCGCAGCCTTCTGGACTCCGTCCTTTACATCCACGAAGAATGGGTTGGTCTGCGTGTTCATGGCAAGGCCAATCACATATTTCTTTCCGCTTCCCTCTTCTGAGCCGGTTTTCTCCGCCTCGGAAGCAGGCTCCTTGGCCTCATCCTTTGCCTCGTCCTTTGCTGCCTCAGTCGCTGCGGCTGCGGCCGCTGCGGTGGTGTCCCCTGAACCCGAGCTGCATCCAGCCATCAGTGAGCACGCCATTGCCATTGCCAGTACAGTTGCCCCAATTTGTTTCCTCATAATACATTCTCCTTTTCTTTTATGAAATTTGCATAACAGCCCGCCGCACCATGGGCGGTATGGCAGGCCATAGGTACCATATTCTCTGCGCCCGGTTCCGGGCATGTTCTATTCTGCCTTGGCAGACAAATCCTTCACCTTCTTGTCCACCAGGACTGCAATCAGTATGACAGCGCCCTTCACAATGTTGGTGGCATGGGGATTTACGTTCATAAGTGTCAGGATATTATCAATAATACCCATAATCATGGCGCCCACCACGGTGGGGAGCACAAAGCCCACGCCGCCGCTTAAGGATGTGCCGCCCAGGATAACGGCCGCAATGGCGTCCATCTCAATGCCGGTGCCGCTGGTGGACTGGGCAGAACCCAGTCTGGCCGTCAAAATCACGCCTGCGATTCCGCACATAAGCCCATTGAGCGTATAAGCCATCCACTCCGTGAAGCGGACGGAAATACCGGACAGGCGCGCGGCCTCCCGATTGCCCCCAAAGGCATAGATGCTGCGGCCGTAGCTGGTCTGTGTCAGCACATAGTGGGCAATGAGGAAGAGGATGATAAGGATGATGACAGGTACCGGCACCCCGGCAACTGTACCCTTGCCAAAAAATTTGTAGGCATCCACCTTAATGGGAATGGGGGAGCCTTTTGTATAAACGAGGATGCATCCGCGCAGGAGGGTCATCATGCCCAGGGTGGAGATAAAGGGAGGAATCTCACACACTGCCACAAAAAAACCATTTACAGCGCCGCATCCTATGCCTACAGCCAGAGCCACCACAATGGCCGCGCCCGCATTGCCCGTGGATTCCAGGATGCCGGAGGCCAGAACGCCTGCCAGGCCCAGGATGGAGCCCACGGAAAGGTCGATTCCTCCGGTGAGGATGACAAAGGTCATGCCGCATCCCACAATACCGGCCACTGTAATCTGCTTAAACACGTTAAACAGGTTGGCCACGCTTAAAAAGCTGGGGGACAATATGGTTGCAAATACGCAGATTACCAGTAAAATCAGTACGGAACGGTAAATATTGAGCTGGCCGATACATTTTTTCTTATTTATATTATTCATTTTCGCTGACACCTCCGGATGCATGGGCTAAAATAATTTCCTGATTCATTTCTGACTTGGGTATTTCCAGGACCGTACGGCCTTCCCTCATGATGACCACCCGGTCGCTCATTCCAATGACCTCGGGCAGGTCCGTGGAAATCAGTATAATGCTTTTTCCGGCCCTGGTCAGCTCATCCATGATTTGATAGATTTCCGCCTTGGCCCCCACATCCACGCCGCGGGTGGGCTCGTCCAGAATCAGAATGGACGGGTTGGCCTCCAGCACCTTGGCAAATACCACCTTCTGCTGGTTGCCGCCGCTGAGTTTACCTGCCAGCTGCTGCAGGCTGCTGATTTTAATGTTGAGCCTCCTGACCTGCGCGTCAATCTGTTTTGTCTCCAGCTTCTTATCCAGATGAATGAAATGGGTTATCTTGTCCAGGGATGACAGGGAAACATTCTCCCTGATATTGCGTATGAGCACCAGCCCTTCCTGCTTCCTGTCATCGGACACAAATCCGATTCCTGCCTTCAACGCTTTCTTTGGGCTGGAGCAGTCCTTCTTTTCCCCGTTTATGTAAATCTCTCCGGACTCCATGGGAAGCGCCCCGTACACGATTTTAGACAGCTCTATGGTGCCTGAGCCCAGAAGTCCGGCCACTCCCAGTATTTCGCCCCTGCGGAGGCTGAGGTTCACGTTGCGGACGCCTTTGCCGCAGATATCCTTAAGCTCCAGCACAGTTTCATCCTGCCTGTAATCCCTCTCAGGGTACAGGTTGGTAACACTGCGGCCCACCATCATGGAAACCACCTCGTCATAGTTGGTGTCCTTTATATCCTTGGTCGCTATGTATTTTCCATCCCTGAACACGGTCAGGCGGTCTGAAATCTCGAAAATCTCATCCATTCGGTGGGAGATATACAGAATGGAAATCCCCTTCTCCTTAAGCTCCGCTATGATTTTAAACAGGATACGGATTTCCTCATCTGTCAGGGCAGCCGTGGGCTCGTCCATGATGATGACCTTGGCGCCTATGGTCAGGCACTTTGCGATTTCCGTCATCTGGGATTCAGCCACAGACAGGTTGCGCACCTTGGTGCGGCAGTCAAACTTAAGACCCAGACGGTCCAGCTCCTCCTGGGCGTCCTTGTACAGCTTCTTCCAGTCCACTGCGCCGTAGGAAGTTTTCGGAAGCCTTCCCAAATACATATTCTCCGCCACGGACAGGTCCCGCACCATGTTGAATTCCTGGTATATCATGGCGATTCCCTTGCGCTCCGCATCCTTGGTGGAGTGGAACACCACTTCCTCCCCATTGACATACATGTGTCCGGAAGTATATCCCTGAGCTCCTGCTATGATTTTCATCAGGGTGGATTTGCCTGCGCCGTTCTCACCGCACAGGGCGTGCACCTCGCCCCTCCTCACATCCAGATGGACTCCGTCCAGGGCTTTTACACCCGGAAATGTCTTCACAATTGAATCCATCTGCAATACTAATTTTTCTTCCATGTTACCCCTCCCTTGCTGCTAAGAGTTCCTGAGAGCACCCCTTTTACCAGGGCTGTATCAGTAAGCGCATCCAGCCACTAATATCACGTTGGTGTATCCGGTAAATTCACCGGTAAGGACAATGGCCTTGGCATCCCTGCTGCGCTCCTTAAGCTCTGTGTGGGGAATGTATTCCACCGGAAGGCCCTGGGGCAGAAGGGCCAGCGCCTTCTTGTGGAAGTCCGGAGTCACAGTCAGAGCCTCATCCGCGAACACGGCTCCCTCCACCACGATATATTTAAGTATTTCTTCAAGTACATCCAGGTAAGCCGGGTCACCGGGCCTCCAGCCCAGGTCCACGCGCTCCACTCCCCTGGGAATGGGCAGCCCTGCGTCTCCGATAATAATGGTATCCTTGTGTCTCAGTTCCGCCAGCACCCTGGCCAGCTGCGGATGTAATATTCCTGTCTTTAACATGTTCGTTTCCCCTTCTCCTGTTACTGATGTCAATGGTTTGCTGCCATAAATGCGTCAATCTCTTCCCTGACCGGCATGGAGGGCGTGGTGCCGATTTTCTGTACGGACAGCGCCGCCAGGGCATTGGCAAAATCAGCTGCCTCCCACAAATCCTTTCCCTCTGACAGCGCTGCCAGAAGGCCGCCGTTAAATGCATCCCCGGCGCCGGTGGTATCCACTGCGTCCACCTTATAGGCAGGTATGATTCCCTTCTTTTCTCCCGTGTTTATGTATACGCCGCGATGCCCCAGTGTAATCAGCACGTTCTTTACGCCCTTGGAAAAGAACCAGTCCGCCGCCTTATCCGCTGCTTCCTCGCTGTCCACCTTGATTCCTGTGAGAATCTCCGCCTCCACCTCGTTGGGCGTAATCAGGTCAATCTTGCCCAAAAGCTCATCACTGACAGGCTGCACAGGAGCTGTATTTAAAATGACCTTGACGCCCTTCCTGTATGCCATGTCCACAATGCGTTCCACAGAGGATACGTTAGTCTCCAGCTGTGTCAGCAGATATTCGGACTGTCCCACCAAATCCTCCAGGGAATCCACTTCCTGGTCCGTAATGGTATTGCAGGCCCCCAGTATGACCACGATTTCGTTCTGGCTGCTGTTTTCATCCACCATAATCAGGGCGCATCCTGTCTCCGTTGTCTTGGAATACAGTACTCTTCCCGAATCCATGTGAAGCTCATGCATGGTATTAAGGGCAATGTCTGCAAATGCATCCTGACCCAGCTTTGTCACCATGGTCACATCCGCTCCTGCCTTATGGGCCGCCACTCCCTGGTTGAATCCCTTTCCGCCGGGACCCATCTTAAACACGGTTCCCTTCACCGTCTCTCCTGCTGCCGGCAGGTGCGGCGTCCTGCCCATCAAATCCACCACAAAGCTGCCGAATACCGTTACTTTCTTTCCCAAATGTTCCATATATGATTTCTCTCCTTAATCCATCCTGGCTGTGTGCCCGCTATATCAGCACAATCCCGTTGCCTGCTCCGATTCTGTCTGCCCCGGCCTCAATCATGGCCGCAGCATCCTCCGGCGTACGGATACCGCCGCTGGCCTTTACCCTGGCACTTTCTCCAACCGTCCTGCGCATCAGCGCCACATCAGCTGCCGTTGCCCCGCCTGTACTGAATCCGGTGGAGGTTTTCACGAAATCAGCCCCTGCCTTCACTGCCAGCCGGCAGGCTCTTACCTTCTCCTCATCCGTCAGAAGACAGGTTTCTATGATGACCTTTACCACTGCGCCTGCAGAAGCCTTTACCACTGCCCGGATATCCTCCTCCACAAAGGAATCGTCCCCGTCCTTAAGGGCGCCTATGTTGATAACCATATCCACCTCGTCCGCCCCTGCCTTTACAGCCTCTGAGGCTTCAAAGGCCTTTGCTGTGGTAAGCATGGCTCCCAGGGGGAACCCTACCACACAGCAGGTCTTTACCCCGCTTCCCTTTAACTGCTCCGCCACCAGGGGCACAAAGCAGGTATTGACACAGACAGAGGCAAATTTATGTTCCCTTGCCTCGCTGCAGTATCGAATGATGGTATCCTTACCGGCATCTGCCTTCAGCATCGTGTGGTCAATCATGTGTGCAATTCCCATTTTCATTCTCCTTTTCCATTTGAAGCTTATATAGGTTAAAATTGTAATATATATTTTCTGTAACCGGTTACATATCTCAGTAAAAAAATAGAATGGCTTTTGTTCTGTGTGTAACCGGTTACAGATTTGTGCAGAAAACAATCTGACCTAATCGTCAGGTTGTTTTCTTTTGCTCCGACCCTCTCAGGATTACCTGATAAGGAATGGTAATCCGCTTTCCTCGCTGGCGGTTCTTCCCGGAATCCTCAAAGCACTCCTGAAGAAGCCTCATGGCTTCCCGCCCCTGTTCCCTGGCATCCCTGTCCACCACGGATATCCTGTAGTCAATCATCCGCAGGGCATCAATGTCATCAAATCCCATCAGGGAAATATCCCTTCCTATCTTCACCTTGTGTTCCGTCAGATACTTAAGACACCCAAGGGTGGAAAGGTTGTTGGATGTAAAGATGGCTGTGGGCGGTTCCTTCAGTCCCAGAAGCCGTCCGGTGCACTCATATGCCTTGGCAATCTTAAAATCGCCGCAGGCAACATACGCCTCAGGCACAGCCAGCCCGCTGTCCTCCATGGCCTGCATATAGCCCTGGCACCGGTCCTTGCCAGGCTTGGAAGTCTCGGGTCCGGTTATGATGGCAATCCGTTCATGGCCTGCCTTTATTAATTCCATTACCCCGTCATAGGAACCCCTCTGGTTGTCCACAAAAACGCCGTCAAACTGGGCTCCCTTCACATCACGGTCCACCAGCACCACCGGTATGCCGGATTCCTCCAGCCGGAGCAGATTATCCCTGGTAACCGTGTCCGTCTCTGAAATCGGCGTAATGATTACGCCCTTCAGTCTCTGGCTTTCCACGATTTTTAAAAAGTCATGTTCCTTGTCCAATGTCTCATTGGTTCCCAGAAAAACAATATTATAATGATATGTCTCGGCCACCTCGCTGATTCCGCTTATGACCTTGGAGAAAAACTCATTTTCAATATCCGGGATAATGGTTCCCACACTTAAGCTGTCCTGGATACTCAGGCTTCTGGCAATGGCGCTGGGCACATAGTTGTACTCCTCCACTGCCTTAAGCACCTTCTGCCTGGTTTCCTCCTTCACATATCCCGAATTATTGAGGACCCTGGAAATCGTAGCGGAAGAGACACCTGCCCGGCGTGCAATCTCTTTAATGTTCATGGCCCTTTCCCTCTCTTTTTCCTGTAACCGTGCCAGAATAATCTGTAACCGGTTACATATATAATACTACCACAAAGATAAGCAGATGTAAATAGTTTTTATCATTTTTACACAAAAAACAAGCGGTATAAATCCGGAAGATACGCAAAAAGGGTTCCCTTTCCTTATTATAATATCTGAGAAAAGGAACCCTTCTATCATTATGATTCTATCCTGTCTCTGTCAGCACATTTCTATTCCTCGCGTATCATGCTGGACTCCCCTTCTCCGGGCGTCTCTTCCAGCATGGTAAGCACTTCTTCCGCCAGTTTTTTACGGTATTTTACCTCCTGCTCCTTTGGCAGGGACGGATTGCCAAACACATGGAGTACGCTGTTGCCGCGGAATATCCGGTGGGAACCAATGCCTTCCGCAATCTTAGTCAAATTGGTAACCTGCACAATAGGTATTCCAGCCCTTTCGATTTCTTTTGTCATCACTGCACCGCAGCGAGAGCTGGTCCCTCAGGTGCTGGTAAGTATGACCGCATCAATATTCTGGTCCTTCAGGCTCTTTGCAATCTCCTCACCAAACTTTTTCCCCATCTCCATGGGAGTCATGACACCGGCCGTGGTATAATAGGTGTCCAGAAGGCTTCCTATCTTTCCTTCCTTCTCAAGGGCACGCATTGCGTCCACAGGTACCAGGCGGTTGGGGTCGTCCAATACAAACGCATTGTTATATCCCTGGTGGCTGACCTCATAATCAGATGCATCCAGGTGGTCTGTATCCCCGAAATTATAAGATTTAAAATACTTGGAGTTGGTGGGAACCATATGGTCCGGATTCCCCTTGGGAACCAGGCCTCCGTCCGTAACCAACGCAATTCTTGCTTCACTCAGCGGCTTTTCCAGAACCGGAACCGGAATCTCTTCATGGTTCGGCATGACCACCTCGGTTCTGAAATTCTGATGGAAATATTTGTTGAGAAGCATGTTTATGCCCCTGGTACTTGCAGGTGTGCCATAATCAATATCTACGGCAGGACCAGAACCAAAGTATCCTTCTGTCTTTCCATCACTGATAAAACCGCCCTCCGCCAAACGAGATGCAAAACCAGCCAGTCGTTCCAGTGCCTCCTTCATCTTAGCCGCATTGTTTTCAGTCTGCAGGATATAGGCCCTGTCCTTGTAGAGGTCTGTGCCCGGATTTTCCGTATATAGGCCGGTGACTGCAGGTATTTTAAGCCGTTCAGTAACAACTGCCGTAGTGGCTCCGCAGGCCAGACCGTACCGCCCTGCGTTGAATCCGGGGCCGGCTATGTACATCTGGGCATTGTATTTTTCCACAATGTCAGCAACCTCATTTGACACGTTCTCAATATTCTCAGCAATAAAATTGTCACCGCAAATAATAGTTGCAACTATTTTATAGCTGTCTCCCAATGCTGACTGCAGATACAGCCCGGGGCCAACGGGTTCTTCTTTTACCACGATTCCCATGCTGGCGGTGTCTTCCCCGCCATATCCGCCATAAAACTGGTTGATATAGTGAACCACACGAATCTTATCAGACATTTCTTCTCCCTCCTGTTTACATAGTGTCCGGGACATCCGGCAAATCGCTGTCTGTTGTCACATAACAATCACCCAGCTGAGACCAGATTCCCTGATAAGCGAAGTTTGTTGTGTGTGTAAATGGTCCCTCAACATTATATCCCATCAGACTCGGAACACCTGCATCTTTACCAATCACACGGTCCACCTTGGGATGCTGCAGGTCGTAATTCCTTCCGCTGTTTATAACTGCGTCAATCTTAGGGTCAGAGATAACCAGCATATCGCCGGGAACATCATTGGAAACAGCAGACAGATTCATGACGCAAGGCATCCCCATTTTCTGGCACCAGTTAAAGGCCAGGGCCGAATCCAGCTGGCAATGTCCCATGCCGGACTTATTGACAAGAACGCAGTCTGCTTTCAATGTCTCTTTGCACAAGGTGGCCGCCATCATTCCCATGGCATCCTTGCCGTCAATCTTCATCACATTATTGGCAAATACAAGGCCTACGAATTCCAGGTCCTTTCCATGCCTTCTCAGCAGCTCCTTGATGTATGTCTCATTCTGCAGATAGTAATTAGGCTCCCAGTATCTCCATACCATGGCTCCGTCCAGTATCTCAGTGGGCTGGAGAATGACTGGCAAAAAGTTCAGTGCGCTCTGCCCATATACCAGGAAGTTCCATGTATCATGGGAAGCCATATGGGTAACAAGATACGCCACCTTGGGGAGAGGCTTTCCATCAGGCCCCGGTCCTACGGGTCCCAATTCAAAGGTTTCTGTCTCATCCGGTGTAAGGCCGATTCCCAGCTTTGCCAGATATACATTGATTGTCAGGGACGCATATTTTAATGCCTCTGCATAGCTTGCATCGCTTACGCCCTCTGCCGGCGTTGCATCCAGAATCACATGATAATGCTTTGAAAAGTGGGTATATTTGGCGCATGGACCGCCCATATCCATATAATATTTAATATTACACTTTGCATAGTAGATGTCTGATACCACCACGCCCTTAAGAGCAACCGTCCGTCCCTCCCCCATAGGAGCAAGCTTTCCCCAGATACCCGGATAGGAGGTCTCCGGCGCATCCGCCTTGCAGCGGGGCTGCATGATATCATGTATGGCCAGAATGCGGCAGCTCTCCCCAGGCACTGCTATCTTGATATCCAGGTTCCCGAACATCTCACTCTTTACCGTGTCAATCAATTCCTCTTTGTTAATTGTCAGTATCCCATTCTCTAAAACTGTTTTGTCCCCGAACTGAACTTTCTTTACCCTTACATAGTCAATCTGCAATTTTTTGCTCAATTTAAGCACTCCTTTCCTATGTCAAACATGTAATATATTATCATGCATTCTCAGCACTTTTCTTGCCAGGCAGCGTAAATACCAGGACAATTCCAAGCAGCGCAACTACTCCGGCACCGATGAATGCAGTAGAGATACCTACCACCTTTGCAAGCAGGGATGCACCTACGGAGCCCACGCCAAAGCCAATCATGGTGAAAGAGAGGATAACACCCACATTCTTTGTTCCAAACCGGTCTGCTGCAATCGGTGAGAAACAGGCCTGGCAGCCGCCATAAGACAAGCTGAGGAGCCAGAAGCAGAACATATAAAGATTTCCCGTTGCAACTGTCAATAATGCAACCCCTCCAGCTGTAATGAAAAAGGAAATGGCAAATGCTGCCTTACGTCCTATCTTATCACTTAAGGTAGGAATGACGAAGCGTCCGCCAACCTGGCACAATGAGGCAATGCTGACGCCCAGGGTTGCCATGGCTGATGTAAGTCCCTTATCCGCTCCATATGTAACAAAAATCGCACTAAGCAGCAGATAAGCTGGTACCGCACAGAAATATAATCCGGTTATTGTATACAATTCCTTTACATGCAGCGCCTCTTTTAATGTATACTGCTTTTTAGAGCTGACATTGGCTCCGGCAGATACATAATCCTCCATAAATCCGGCCGGAGGTGCCTTCATTGTAATGGTCCCGAATATTCCAACTGCAATGTATACTCCTGAGACTATCATGAACGATTTCATATAACCATAATTTGTAAGCCAGGAGCTTACTATGGGTGAAAATACCGTTGCACTGATTCCCAAAGTGGCAAGCGTGAGCCCGGATGCCAGTCCCTTTTTGTCCGGAAACCACTTTGGCATCAGTGCAACGATAACATTATATACAATGCCGTCTCCGATTCCAAAAAGGCCTCCAAATGTCAAAAACATGCACCAGAACATGTCCGGCGGCAAAACTGCTGAGGCGAACCACCCTAAAAACATAAGCCCATACCCAATAATCAGCACTGTCTTCAAGGACATCTTTCTCTGCATGACGCCTCCGAAAAAGTTTCCCACACAGAACACGGCAATAAAAATCGTGTATGGAAGGCTTGCACTCGCACTTGCCACGGAAAAGTGGTCCATGATATAGGGCTGAAATAAGCTATATGTATAACATATGCCCATAATCAACATGCAAATCATACCGTACACCAGTATCGCCCACCTGTTTGTTTCCTGTTTACCATTCATTCCTCGGTACCCCCATTTCTTTTTCTTTCAGTGTAGTATGGATAACCGCCATAATCAATTTACAGACTTGCTACAGTGCGCAAAAATATTACATTATTCACAAAGTGTAATACACTTATTCCGTCAAAGGCATACAATAGTCACATACAGGCCATATGGTAGGACTGCATTAAAAATCCGGCAGAAAACCTCCAAAACGGTGGTTTTCTGCCGGAATATCACGGGTATAACACAGCTGCGCCATCCTCTTACTGGCTTGTCAATGATTCTGCATCATACTTTTCTCAGTCATTTTATTATAGGACATCTCAATCTTTCGTATACTGGCAAGATGGTCGAAATACCGCCCATAATCGTTATTCATGCCATCCCTGACCCAGTCAAAAACAATGCCTACATATGAATAAGCCTCCATACGCGCCATCAGGTTCAGTTCATCAATTGACAGCCTGATTCCTGCCTCTGAATATTGAACACTGAGGTTCATGCGAATCAACTCATAATAAAAATTCTGCAAATAATCCCTCAGGGAATTCTGGCCCACATATTGGAAACAGCTCAGGTAAAAACTCCGGTTTTTATGCAGATACCTGCACAGATTTATAAAACTGTCCTGACACTTGCTGGGGTCATTGAAGGAGTTGACTTCTGCCAATGTTTCTGTATAAAAAATCCAGTTTATCAATTCATATTTATCTTTAAAATGATAATAAAAAGTATTTCGGCTGATATTACAATACTGAACTATATCCTTTACGGAAATCTTGGCTAATGACTTTTTTTTAAGCAGATGTTTGATTGCATCCGCAAATGCCTTTTTAGTTATATCGCTGCTGGACGTTGAACATCTCCTCCTTTGCATTCATTAACTTCAACTTGGTACACACATAGATAAAACAACTGGATAGTTACAAATATATCAATAATATCTATCTATTATATGTCCATTAGCAGCTATTGTCAAATTATAATATTCCTCCTGTCCCCCCGTGTACAACGTGCACAAAATGCATCTTGACATATATTATCGAAATCTATATGATGTAAGAAAGACCGTATTATCATGTTCTACAGAAACAGGTTATAGAAAGCTGGTGATTATGTTTGGATAACAACTCCAAAAACCCATCAATCAAAAATGTTGACTATGCAACTCCTGCCAGCAAACGTGGCATAGACATGCTGCTAGCCAAATATCATAAACAGAATTTCGAGACAGAAGTACCCGCGAAGCCTTTTCAGGAGATACTGATGCCTAACTTGAAAAAGGAACTGGCAAAAGCCAGGATTGCTCTTGTTACAGACGGCGGGCTTGTCCCCAAAGGAAACCCGGATAATCTCAACCCAACAAATTCACAGAAGTTCTGCATGTATTCTCTGAGCGGCAGTGAAATGCTTCTCTCCAAGGACTACGAGGTCAGTCATCAGGGTTATAATACCGAATATATAGAACAGGACCCCAACCGGCTTTTACCCATAGATGCCTTGCGAAGGGCGGAACGTGAGGGTATGATAGGGCGGTTATTTGATATTTTCTACACCACGGCCGGCGTAATGACATCGGTTGAAAACGGTACTGCCCTGGGAGAACGAATTGCCGTATCACTAAGGGACTGCGATGTGGACGCTGTTGTCCTGTCCTCCACCTGCGGGACCAGCACCCGGTGCGGTGCATTGATTGGAAAAGAAATCGAGCGTCTTGGCATACCTGTAATACAGGTGACAAACCTGACTAAGATTGCCGAGAGCGTGGGGGTGAGCCGCATCCTGCGCGGTAATGATATCTGCCATGTTTTCGGGGACCCCAAACTAAGCCTGAAGGAGGAGCGTACCTACCGCTGGCACATGGTCGGCAAAGCTCTGGATTTACTGAAGATAGAGATAGCTCCCAACTGTACGGACAGCATAATATCCGAGTAAAGGAATCATTATGGACAATATATCATTGTATACTGGTGAAGAAATTTACCGCCCCTTCTGGGAAAATGACAGTGCGTTCTTAGAGACTACCCTGGGGTGCAGCTGGCACAAGTGTGCTTTTTGTGACTTTTCCAACGATAAGTTTTCTGTTTTTTCTCTGGGCGACATAGAAAAAAAAGCCGCTATATTAGCCCAGTATTCAACCGGCAAAACCTCTGTCTTCCTTCTGGGTGAGAATCCCTTTGTGATGGACACTCCCAAACTGCTGTCCATCTTTGACATCGTGCATTCCCATATGCCATGGATGGAAGGCATAAGCATGTATGCCAGATTTGACGACATATTGAGAAAGGACCTGCAGCAGCTTAACGTCCTCATGCGCCGCGGTCTGACCCATCTGTATATTGGTCTGGAAAGCGGATGCAACGAGGTGCTGCGGCTCATGAATAAGGGAATCACGGCCCAGGAGGCGGAAGAGGCGTGTCTGCGCTTACGCCAGGCCGGTATCCCATTTTCCCTCAACGTCATTCCGGGACTGGGCGGGAAAGAATGTTCCGGCCAACATGTGAATGACACAATTGCTTTCCTGAATAAAGTACAGCCTGCAAGGGTATGGTTCATAGGCTTGAGGGTATGGCCTAACACCAGCCTGGCATCTATGTGCAGGGAGGGTACTTTCACCCCTCTCTCGCCTCTTGAACGCCTGCAGGAAGCCCACGATTTGCTCAGTGGCCTGGAGCTGGAACACTGCGCCTTTGCAGATACCACGGTCCTGGACAAATACACCTTCTTAGGACAACTGCCTGACAACAAATACTCTTTGTTGTCCCAGATGCAAAAACTATTAAGCCAGCCTGAAGACCCGCCGGGCATATAGCGGCGCGCTGAAAGGGGGAGACAGCCTGAAGACTGCCTCCCCCTAAATATCTCATTTCATATCTGAACGACCGTATATAACCACACCATCCATCCTTATGCAAAGAAGGATATGATAAGGGCTACCACAAATCCGGTACCGCCCACCAGTGTCTCCATGATGGTCCATGTCTTGAGAGTGGTCTTTTCATCCAGCCCTACCAGTGATTTCACAAGCCAAAAACCAGAGTCATTAAAATGGGAGCAAACCGTTGCGCCTCCTGCTACTGCTGCCGTGACGCAGGCCAGGTACAGAGGGGAAAGGGTTGCAATCTCCGGCATGGCTGCAATGATACCGGCAGCCATGGTCATGGCTACGGTCGCAGAACCCACAGAGATACGCACCAGGGCAGCCACCACAAACGCCACTACCACAATCGGAAGGGATGCTGAGGACACTGCATTGCCAATCACATCACCCAGACCGGAGTTCTGAAGCATGAACCGGAGCACGCCGCCGCAGGCTGTTACCAGGAGAATCAGTCCGGTAGGCTCCAGGGACTTTGTCAGTACCTTTTCCAGCTCCTCATTGCTGTATCCGTGGCGGTATCCCAGAAGAACCATGGCCACAATGGTTGCAATGGTAAGGGCCACAAAGGGCTCGCCCAGAAATCCCAATACAGGCTGTACAGAGGCAAGGGCAGGAACCACCTTTGCAATGGAATTCAGAATGATAAGAACCAATGGAATCAATATGATTCCCACAATTGTCCCGAATTTAGGAAGCTTGGATTCGTCAAAATCCTCCTGGTTTGCAATATGTTCCGGAACCGGAACATCGTACTTATTTCCGCAGATGGTTCCCCATATGGGGCCGGCCACTATCATGGCAAAGATACCGCACACAATGCCTATCATGATGACCCATCCCAGGTCCACGCCCAGCATGGTGGCCACCAGCACCGGACCTGGAGTGGGCGGGATAAATGCGTGGCCTACCGCCAGACCGGCCAGCAGGGGAATGGCGTAAAACAGTGAGGAGCGCTTGGTTCTCTTGGCAAGAGAAAAGGCAAGAGGAATCAGGATGATGAGTCCTGCGTCGAAAAATACGGGCATGGCGATGACAAGACCCGTGATTCCCAGGGCCCAGGCAGCCTTCCTGTCGCCGAATTTCTTCACCATGGTAACGGCCAGCGTCTGGGCGCCTCCTGATATCTCCAATATGGAGCCGAACATGGAACCCAGGCCCACAAGCAGGGCGATTCCCTTAAGTGTACTGCCAATTCCTTCATTGACAGAACTGATGATATCTGCAAACGGCATACCTGCAATCAGGCCGATGGCCACTGCACCGACCAGAATGGAAATCATTGCCTGGACCTTGAATTTGATGATTAAAAGCAGCAGAATTACCAGCCCTGCCAGGGCAGCGATAATCAGTCTGGTTGGGTCCAGAGCTGCAGCAGTCGTTGTTGTCATACTTATTACCCTCCTATAATTTCACACAATATCCCTATTTTCCCTATATGTTTACCTTAATATTTTCCTGCTACGGCAATCAGACCATGTATCCGCCCTTCATCGGGGATACGGCATGTTGGGAATAGATTTTAAGAACACCCTTCTTATACTTGGCCTCCCTGGGTTTCCAGGCCTTCCTGCGCTCTGCAAGAATCCGCTCCACTTCTTCCATAGGAAGCTCCTTCCCCTTTACGCCTATGATTTCCAGTACGCGTTCCGGGATATCAATCCGGATAAGGTCATCCTCTTCCACCAGTGCAATGGGCCCTCCGTCCGCTGCCTCAGGCGATACATGTCCGATGGCCGGTCCCTTGGATGCCCCGGAGAACCTGCCGTCCGTGATAAGGGCTATGGTCTTGCCCAGCTCCGGGTCTGAGGAAATAGCCTCTGTGGTATAGAACATTTCCGGCATTCCCGACCCCTTAGGTCCTTCATACCGGATAAACACAGCATCTCCCGGCTGTATCTTCCTGGAGATGACTGCCTCAATGGCATCCTCCTCGCAGTCAAAGGGTTTTGCCTTCAGGACCGCCTTAAACATTTCCTTGGGAACAGCTGAATGTTTCACCACGGAACCCTCCGGCGCCAGATTTCCTCTTAATATGGCCACGGTTCCGTCTGTTCCAATGGGCTCCTCAAAGGTCCGGATAACATCGGTGCGCTTAAGACCCCATTTTTTCAGGTATCCGTCGCATTTGTCATAAAATCCATTGGCCTTAAGCTCTTCCAGATTCTCTCCCAGAGTCTTTCCTGTAACTGTCATCACATCCAGATGGAGCATGGACTTAATTTCTTCCATCACTGCAGGAACACCGCCTGCATAGTAGAAAAACTGTGCGGGCCACTTCCCGGCAGGCCGGATATCCAGCAGATAGTGGGCGCCTCTGTGCATACGGTCAAATGTGTCGGCGTCAATCTCCAGCCCCAGCTCATGGGCAATGGCAGGGATATGGAGCAGGGAATTGGTGGAGCCGGATATGGCTGCATGCACCATGATAGCATTTTCAAATGATTTCATGGTAACAATATCGCTTACCTTAAGCCCCTTTCTGGCCAGTTCCATAACCTGAAGTCCGGCCTTATAAGCCATTTCCTTCAAATCCTCACAGGTTGCAGGCATCAGCGCAGAGCCAGGGAGCATCAGACCCAGGGATTCGGCCATGACCTGCATGGTGGAGGCAGTACCCATAAAAGAGCAGGCCCCGCAGGATGGACAGGCGTTGTGCTTATAATAGGTGAGTTTCTCTTCTGTAATCTCACCCCTTTGGCACATGGCAGAGTAAGCGCCAATCTGCTCCAGGGTCAAAAGGTCAGGGCCTGCATCCATGACGCCGCCGGTTACCACGATGGACGGCATATCAAGTCTTGCCAGTCCCATCAGACAAGCCGGTACGGATTTGTCACAGCTGGCAATGAACACACCTCCGTCAAATCCAGTGGAATTGCCGTGAATCTCAATCATATTGGCAATCATGTCCCTGTGTGCAAGGGAATAGTTGATGCCGTCATGTCCCTGGGCAATGCCGTCGCATATGTCGGTGGTAAAATATCTGGCTCCCTTTCCGCCTGCATCCGTAATTCCACGCATGGCTTCGTTTACAAACCGGTCCAGATGGGCGCTGCCCGGATGGCTGTCCCCAAATGTACTCTCAACCATAATCTGCGGCTTGTCCAGGTCTTCCACCTTCCACCCCATGCCGATTTTTAACGGGTCGTTCTCCGGTGCCAGCGCTCTTACTCTTTGACTGTTCAGTTCCATAAAATGCCTCCTCTTTCTCTTCACATCTGACGTCTGACTTCTTTGTAGTTTTATAGTAGCATTTCTGGATTATTCTTTCAAGTCATCAGACCTGTTTTCTACTTAATTGTCAAAAGAATTTAGCAAAATTGTGCACTATACACAATTTCGCGCTGTTGAATTTCCAGTATATCCCATTTTTCTTATTTTTTTGCCTTGTGCGTCTTACGTCAGCGCAAAAAGTCGTCAGATGTATTTATTTTCCTCTTTCAATTAACCAAAAAAATACCTATAAGTATAAGTATTCCCTTTTATCTGTTTCCGGGAGATACTTTATCTTATAGGTATTACTGCTTATTGATATTTCTGATTTTTAATGTCACTCATATTTCATATCGCCGATTTCCAATATACCCACCCCTATGCCTCACGCCCATCCTTCATCAGCTGCCGAATCATATTCCTGTTAAAGGTCATATGCATCATCATGGCTGTCTTTGCGCCAATGGGGTCATGCTCTGCAATGGCATCTGTCACTGCCCTGTGGGTCATGATGGTTTCGTCCGTCAGCTTTTTGTGGGTCACATTGACAAACATAAGGACGGCTGTGTCAATAATGGGAATCAGCTGCTCCACCACCTTATTCTTGGAGCATTCGGCCACGCAGGTATGGAAGGCAATATCGTCCTCTATGTAGCTGTCCCCAATCTTTATCTTCCGCTCCACGCTGTCACACAGATTCCGCAGCTTCTCCACGTCCTCCTCTGTTGCATTGAGCGCTGCCATCTCAGCGATTCCCGGCTCCAGGATGATACGGACATTTACCAAATCCAGGGCCAGGGCCATCTTGTCCTCCACTGCGCCCAGGCCCAGGGGGTCCATATCCATGGGCGTGGTGCTGACCACATACGTGCCGGAGCCTCTTCTGACTTCCAGAATTCCTCTGGAAATCAAAAGCTTTACCGCCTCCCGGATAGTACTCCTTCCCACGCTGAACCTGTCTCCCAATTCAAATTCATTGGGAAGTTTAGCGCCTACTGCTATAGGTGTATCCAATATATACTGATATATCTGCTCCTGAACCTGTTCTGCCAGCAGTTTGCTTTTCAGGTTGGACAGTTCTCCTTTGTTGGACTTCTGCATTCTCCTGACTACATCCTTTCCCGGTTATCGCCGTATGCTCTAATGCTACTTATTCTAACATATTTTATACCGGTTTACAAATACATGCACGGCGTTTCGCAGAAAAACAGGCCTGGAAATTACACGGAAACTTAATGTGTACCGACGTCCTCCCTCAGCAAAAACACATTCCCGTCCATATCATAAAACTGGAACATGCTGCCGTAAGGCATCCTCATGATATCCCCGGCCAGGCCCCCCCTCTCCTTCATTTCCCTATGGGCGCTTTCAAGGTCCCCGGTGCATAAGATGACAGAAGGGTGGCCCACATTTACTTCAGGATTCTGGGCCTTCATCATTTCTTTGTCATACAGGACAAAGGATGTCCCGCCTCCGTATTCCGGCCCTACCTCCAGCCATTTCTGTCCAGCTCCCATCTGCTGTTCCAGACGCACGATGAATCCCATTTTTTCTGTCCAGAAATCCCTGGCTTCATTCTGATTTTTCACATACAGCGTTATCTTTGCAATGGAGTCAATCATGATTTAATTCCTCATTTCTGCTTTCTCTTTTACCATAAATACTTCCCAATAACTAAATTTTTCATTCGCTGCAAAAAGGAAAAGAAAAAGCAGCAGCTCCCCCGGATATTCCGGAAAAGCTGCCGCAAAAATACCATTTATTTTACTGTATCAGGTGTTATTTACTACTGTACTTATTACATATCTGTACCACCAGACCGCTTAAGGCAAGCAAGGCCATGGCATTGGGTATAACCATCAGACCATTAAAGAAGTCTGCCAAATCCCACACCAGCTCCAGTTTCAGAGCGGAACCGATTATGATACAAGCCACTACCAATAAGGAATAAATCTTTGCTGCACTATCGCCAAATAGATACTTCGCATTGATAAGGCCAAAGAAATGCCAGCCCAGAATCGTAGAAAATGCGAAGAAGAAAAGGCAGACTGCAACGAATACAATACCAAAGGAGCCGAATCCTCTCATGAAAGCTGCCTGTGTAAGAGCAGTACCGTTCTTTCCGGACTCAAGAGCGCCCGTGGTCAGTACGGAAAATACAGTCAGGTTAAGGATTACAAACGTGTCGATGAATACGCTAATCATAGCGCAAAGTCCCTGCTTATGAGGATTCTCCGCAGTAGCCCTTGCATGTGCATGAGGTGTGGAACCCATACCAGCCTCGTTAGAGAAAAGACCTCTGGCAACGCCGAAACGGATGGCTTCTTTTACTGCAATACCTGCGCCTGCGCCTAATACAGCCTGCGGGTCAAATGCTCCTACAAAAATCATCTTAATGGCTGCAGGAACGTTGGCAATATTCATGATAATAAGAATCAGGCTTCCCACAATGTACACGCCTGCCATGATGGGAACTACCTTCTCAACAACGGATGCAAGCCTCTGTGTCCCGCCCAGGAAAACAAATGCTGCAATAGCTGCCACGATAACGCCTATGATGACTGGTGAGATTGTTATGTTAAATGCTCCAAATGCTTCTGTAAATGCAGCTCCGATGGAGTTGGCCTGAACCATGTTGCCCATGAATCCCAGGGCAAGCACAATAAAGATTGCAAATAAGCCCGCCAGGACCTTGCCGAAGGTGCCCTTAAAAGCCGCCTTTATGTAATAAACAGGACCGCCGGTTACCTCACCGTTTACCTCAGTCTTAAAGTTCTGAGCCAGAGTTGCCTCTGCGTAAATGGTTGACATACCAAAGAACGCACTTACCCACATCCAGAAAATAGCGCCAGGTCCGCCTCCTAAAAGAGCCGTGGCAGCGCCTGCCAGGTTACCGGTTCCAACCTGGGCTGCAATTGCAGTTGCGATTGACTGGAACGGTGTCATCTCACCCTTTTCGTGCTTCTCACCATTAAGGCTGAGGTGCCCGAATACCAGTTTCCAGCCTTCAGTAAACTTTCTCACCTGGATGAATCTCAGGCGGATTGTGTAGTAGATACCAGTGCCGCACAGAAGAACAATCAACAGAAAACTCCAGAGAAAACTGTTACCTTTTGCTACGAGATTTGTAATAACGTCCATTCCTAATTCCCCCTATACGTTTAATTGGCCGCATACCGCGGCATTTTTATTTGTGCTGATATAATCAGCGCTCCAAGGAGCGGGATGTAAACATACAATAGGGACACCCACCATAGATGGGAAAGTATGCCTCCCTTTTGCCTGTGAGCATGGAAGATTTTATGGACGCTTATATCTGTCCTGCGCTTTCGCGCTCTCACAGAAACTCCCCGGAGTTTCCCTGAATCCTCCAGCATGGTACTAGATTATTCATAAAGAAAAAAACTATACCAGCGCTGTTAGAAAAAGGAATTTTTATAGATTGTTTTTATTTTATCATATTCGACCCTTAAATTCAATAATTATTTATTTAATTTTTATAGAATTTTAGTTAATTTTATATTTTTTTAAACTTATCTAATTTTCTGCTTGACAAGATATTTTTGTACGTAGGATTGGTTTTAAAATATTTCTTCAACAAAATGCTTTTCGTACATATTCCAGTATTTCTTATATACGAAATCTTCATTGCCGTCAAAATTGAGCTGGTACATCCTGAAAAGCACGGGGAAGTCCTTCGGCTGCCACTGTTCTTCGTATGTATAGCAATACTTCATACCGCAAGCTTTCATCACATTTGCGCTTCTCGGATTATTTCTGTCATGGGTTGCGGTAATATACGGCAGGCCATCCTTTTTCACCTGCTCCACAACAGCTTTGCCCGCTTCGGAAACAATACCCCGATGCCAAAATTCTTTTCGGAGTCCGTAACCGAAATCGTGATGTTCCTCCATATCAACATTAATATAGCCAATGGGAAAATTATCGCTTTTAAGGCAGATTGCATACGCATAAGCCTGCGGCTGGGCATACTTTGCAGCATATCGTTCCATATAAAATTTCTTTGTTTCCTCAATGTCCTTCATGGGATACCAAGGCAAAAATTTGTTGACTTCTTCATCTTTAAGGATAAGGAACAGTGCTTCAATATCTTCTCCTGTAAATTTCCTTAAAATTAAACGTTCTGTTTCTATTTTGGGCGTATTCACAGTATTTCTCCTTTTCAAGCCGGGGTCTTTTTGGTGATTTTCAATCGCAGTCCTGATGATTCCTCTGACAATCGGCCAGATAAAGCTGGCCATTTCCACTTCATCTTCTGGGGTTAGGTCAGTATAGCCGCTTCTAATCAGCCCCATCTTCAATAAATCGCTTGTGGCTCCGGGGGTATGTAAAACCCGCCCTGCTGAATTTGTCGTTCAGCAGGGCGGGTTTGCGCCGTTTCAACGGTTATTCCCGCTCGATAGAGCCTCATAAGTACAAGGTGATTTCCCTTGATTTATGGTATTTGTAGTATAACATATCCATGAAAATCTGCATAGTTTTTATGGTTTGCAAATTTTTTAATATCAAAATAATATCAGTACTCTAAATGCCAATATAAGGATTAGGCAAAATTAAAAAGCTCATCAACAGTTGTATTTAATTCCTTCGCCAAGCTAAATGCCAAAGCCAAAGTCGGGTCATATTTATTGTTTTCGATAGCATTTACTGTTTGGCGAGAAACACCACATTTTTTTGCCAGTTCCTCTTGCGATAGTCCTTGTTGTTTTCTTTTATCTCGAATAATATTTTCCATATCAGCCGCCATGTTTCTTTCTGTAATATAGCAGGGAAATGAAGTATATTGTGGCGGCGGCAGTAAGCGTTATGAATGGGTTTACACTCATAGCTTGTGCTTTAATCATGTTTTCGATTATTCCAATTACTAAACTTCCCATAGTAGCAAACAAAGTAAAGGCACTTGCTTTCCAGACAATCATTTGTTTTCTTTCATCCCCCGGTTTTATCAACGAAATCAACATAGACACATCTAGGACAAGCATTACAAGCAGATAGCCACCAAATAAAATAAGTCCAATATCAATCATAAAATACTCCTTTCCCGTCAGACATCCAAAAGTGTCAAATTGTTTTGACATTTTCATCTTAAATGATGCAGAGTAAAATGTCAAGACTTTTTGACATTTCTGTTCACACATTCCCAGAAGTAGCACAAGGGGTTAAGGGCAAGCCTTAACCCCTCTGGGTTCACCTCTCAAATGTCACGCAATAGGGGCGTAAAAGGCCAGTGTTTATGCGGCTTTGCGGCCTCTGTTTCGGGGTGGGTGGTATGTTATCCCTCGCACCCTCCAAATTGCTGTTCTAATCGTAACATCACCGCATATCACGCCTTTGCTGGTTCTCCTGTCTGCCGCCCAGCAGGTGGGCAAGGCCGTTCTTTTCAATGATGGACTGATAGAGCGTATTGCGGCGGCGCAGCTCGCCGTTCTCCTTTTCCAGTGTTCCGGCTTTAAGCTGCCCTCGCACAGAGCGGTAGGAATCCAGTTCCCGTTTCATATCAGCAATTTTCGTCTTTAACCCCTCTATGGTCTTTTCCGCTGCTTGCAGCAACTTTTGGAGCTTGCGCTCCTTTTTCTCCTGCACCACATACGCCTTTGCCGCTGTCACCAGTGTCTTGTATTCCTCCGGCTCTAGTTTTACTTTGCTGGAAAGAGGCACAGGTTTTGCTACAATCTGCTCCAATGCCTGTATGTCCACCTGTTTCTGTTGCAGCTTGGCGATGGACTGCTCCAATGCCTTGACCTCCTCGCTCCGCATCTGCTTTTTGTGGTCAAGTACGGACAGATGCTCCCGGTGAGTGCCTAACTGCTCCCACTCAATGCCATGCCGCTGCATGACCTGTGCAAGCGCCTCCTTTTCAGAATTTATCCACTGGTTCAGCTCGGTATCCTCCCGGCTGCCGCCCTCAAATCCCTGTGCCGCCAGCGCCTTTTCCAGCGACACCCTTGTGTCCAATCCCCGTTTGCTCCCGGTGGTAAAGGGTACAAAGTCGATATATAGATGGGGCGTGGCCTCGTCTACGTGCAGATGTGCGGAGAACACCCGCAAGTTAGGATTGCGCTCGGCAAAACCTTTCATAAATTCGTCCAGCACCGCCTTGGCCTGTTCGCCCTCGACTGTGCCTACGGCGGTATCTTTTACGTTGCCAAGCTGAAAGACCGCCTCATGGAACAGCTTTTCCTGTCTGCCTTTTTCAATGTGTGTATAGTAGTTTTCAATCTTTCGGTCACTGCGTTTCTGTTTGTCGTTGTACCTTTGGAGCGCATCACCAAACAGCTCCTCATAGACCTGTTTCAAATTTTCGTGACAGTAGTGGAGGTTATCGGCTATTCTGGCACGGTCTATATTTTCCGCTATGAACTCCCTATTATAATGGGTGAGCGACCCTCTGCCCACCATGCCGCTGATGGTTCGTTTCAATGCTATGCACCTCCCTTTTCCTTATTGGCAGGATACAGAGGCGTGCCACGCCTCTGTGATAGGCCGGCAAGGAGAATATCACCACCGAAAGCTGGGGAAATATCCCTTGCGGTCAAGGTACTCCTGTCTGGCTTTCTCCTGCTCCTGTGGGACATCACTCATTTTGTACTGGGTATAGAGGCTGCGGTTTATCATGGCATCCACTTTCTTTTGCAGCTCCGTTTCGATTTCCTCCCGCTCCTCCTCCTGCCCCAGCAGGTGAAACCGGGCAAGCATGAAAAACAGCTTCTCCGTTATCTGGTAATGTTTCATCGTCCTATTTTAAATCCTTTCCGCTAATCAAGGTTCTGTTACTCTTGTCAAGAGTAAATCAAAAGCGCATTGCGCTCTCCGAGGGGGAATGGCGGCGTGAGGACAAGCCGTATCTGCCTGCCCGTATGGGTACGGTTGCACTCGTAGGCAACGCTGTACTCGTCCAGCAGGCGGTTCACGCCCACGTTGAGCCGCCGGGATAGGGCGTTGGGTTTCAGCTCCAGTTCACCCAGCAGCGCCGCCAGCTCGGAGGCCGTACCCGTCCACTCCGGGGTGCTGTCGGTGACAAGCTGGACAACAGCCTCCAGTACCGGGTCAGGCGGGTCTTTCCACAGCTCCGTTTCCAGCTTGGTAAGCTGCCAGATACACCGCTCCCGGTCAAAGGTGAGGAGCATCCGCTGATCCTGTTGGTCACGCCCTACAACATCCAGCACTGCCTTGTTGTCCGTGCGCTTTTCCTTTTGCAGAATGAATGCCCCATCAGCAGCGCCCATCAGACCGTTCGTGCCGCTGATGGTATCAAAGCAATCCTCCGCTCCCTGCTTGCGGGTGTGGTGTACCACCAGCAGGCAAACATAGTGCTTGTCGCTGAACCGCTTTAGCCGAGTCACGATTTCGTAGTCACTGGCATAGCTGAACTTCTCACCGCCCAGCTCCCGGACTTTTTGCAGGGTATCTATGATGATAAGCCGGGTGGCAGGGTGCAGCCGGATAAACTCCTCCAACTGCTCCTCCAGTCCATCGGAGAGCTGCTTGGATTCGATAGCGAAGTGCAGCAGCTCGTTTCCCTCTGTTCCATACATTCGAGCAAGGCGCTTTTGCAGACGGGCGAAATCGTCCTCCAGCGCCAGATAAAGCACCGTGCCTTGATGCACCCGGTAATCCCAAAGGGAAAGGCCATTGCTCACATGATAGGCAAGCTGTGCCATAAAGAACGATTTTCCCACCTTGGGCGCACCCACAAAGAGATACGTTCCGGCATACAGCAGATTGTCTATGATTGGAGCGGGAGCTTTATAAGCAGTGTCATAAAGCTCCGCAATGGTTATCGTCCGCAGAGAAGATTGCGGTTTGCGTTCCGCACCATTCTCTGCTATACTTGATTTGCATATTTGCATTGGCGGCTGCTCCACGTCTGTTCCCGCAGACGAGAATGGGGCAGCCGTTTTTAGTGTCCTATCCATCTATCAGTCCTCCTTTAAGCCATTTAGGGTTTCCGCTACCAGCCACATGGTTTGGTGCAGCTCCTCACTGATGCTGCCGCCCTGCTCCAGCCGTTTCAGCTCCTCGTAAATCTCTGCCATCTGATTGCGGAGCATCTTGTAAACCCTCGGATTGCCCACGACCACCACATCCCGGCACAGCGCCCGGTTGATAAGGTAATCCTGCTTGGTAAGGCCGGAAAGCTGCACCCGTGTATTTAAGTCCTCGTTCTCCTCCGGTGACATCCGAAAGGCCACCGTCAACCGCCATCTGCCTTTTGCATCTAACGTCTTTTCCATTCCTATCCCATCCTTTCCATACTTAATTTGTTTGCTATCTCCGCCTGCTTGGTTGGAAACAGGTGTGCGTAGCGATTGGTGATTTCGATACTCTCATGGCCTACCCGGTCAGCAATCGCCACAGCGGAAAATCCCATTTCTATCAGCAGGGAAACGTGCGAGTGACGAATATCGTGGATGCGTATCCGCTTGACCCCCGCCTCCTTTGCGCCTCTGTCCATCTCCCTGTGCAGATAGCTCTTTGTCACCGGGAAAATGCGGGGGTCCGGCTGGCAGTGGTAAAGGGAAGTTATGTACTCCTGCATCTCCACGCCGAGGAAGTCCGGCATTTGCACCACCCGGTTGCTCTTGGCGGTCTTGGGGTCTGTGATAACATCCTCCCCCAAAAGCCGCTGATAGGACTTGCTGATGGTGAGCGTTCTTTTGGTGAAGTCGAAGTCGGCAGGGGTGAGCGCCAACAGCTCCCCCATACGGATGCCGCACCAGTACAGAATTTCAAAGGTATAATAGGATAGCGGTTTATCCATCATGGCATCCGCAAACTTTAGGTACTCCTCTTTTGTCCAAAACAGCATTTCCTTGCCCTGTGCCTTGCCCATATTCCCGGCCTTTGCCGCCGGGTTTGCTTTCAGCTCATAGAACCGCACCGCATGGTTAAATATGGCGGAGAGCTGATTGTGCAGGGTTTTAAGGTAAGTTTCGGAGTACGGCTTACCTTTTTCATCCCGGTAAGCTATCATCTCGTTCTGCCACTGGATAATGTCAGAGGGGCGAATATCGTTCATTTTCTTACCGCCAAAGGCGGGGAGCAGCTTGGTTTCGATGATGTGCTTTTTTGTCAGCCATGTGTTCTGCTTGAGCCGCACCTCCATGTCCTTGCTGTAAACCTCCACAAAGCTCCGAAAAACCATATCCAGATTGGAGGCTTTTTGTTGCTGGAATGTCCGTTCCCATTCCAGTGCCTCCCGTTTGGTCTTAAATCCCCGTTTGAGTTTCTTTTCCTTTTCCCCTTTCCAATTCTCGTAGTAAAAGGACGCATACCATGTGCCTTTTGCTTGGTCTTTGTATGCCGGCATTTTGCTCCTCCTTACTGGCTGTTTTTCAGCCCATAGCATTTTTCCTCAAAATAGCGCCTGCTCACTCGTCCGGCGATGGTGAGAAAGCCTTTCTTTTTCAGCTCCTCGTTCATCTCCCGCACCAGCTTGTAGGCATAAGGCTTGGAAACGCCCAGCTCCTCGGCAATCTCCTCTACCTTTACAAAGAGTTCCTTTTTCATGTGCATGACCTCCTATATTTTATATTCGCAAATTTGTTAATGTTTGCATTCTCATTATACATTAACACATTTGTTAATGTCAAGTATCTAATTCGCTTTTTTGTTAATATTTTTCTTGCATCTTTCGCTTTTTTGCGCTATACTATTTGCAAAGGCGGTGGAATGTATGACAGTAGGCGATAAAATCAAGAAAATCCGTACCTTTCGGGGTATGACACAAAAGGAATTAGGCTTGGCAATCGGTTTGGATGAAAAGGGAGCGGATAATCGCATTGCCCAATATGAAACCAATTACCGTATTCCTAAAAATGAGCTGCTCACCCAGATTGCGGCGGCACTGAACGTCAACCGCCAGAATTTCTATACCGATGCCCCCGGCAGCGCCGAGGACATTATGCGGACGTTTTTCTGGCTGGACGAGGACAGCCCCGGCGCTATCCGTCTATTTCAGCTCGTCCGCAATCCCGGCAAGACAAACGCATCCGAGGACACCGCTGTGCGGTACAACGACAACGACGATTGGCCTGCACACGCCCCAGTAGGGATGTATTTTCAGTACGGCCTTGTGGACGAGTTCATGCGGGAATGGCTGATACGCCAGCAGGAGCTACGGGCAAAGGAGATTTCCAAAGCCGAATACTTTGAGTGGAAAATCAACTGGCCGCAGACCTGTGACGATTGCGGCAAATGTGAGCCATCCATCCAGTGGAGAGAGGAAGTGACAGAATGACATTTGCAAAAAGGATTCAGCTTTTCTTAGTGGATGGCACGCCTAATGGCAGATGGATTTGTGAACTCTCAAACTGGACAGGCATTGCTTACAAAATTCCTCGAAATCGTGTCAAAGAGAGTGAATCTCGTACAGAGCTTACCTCACCGGGAGTTTACTTTCTATTTGGTCAAGATGAAACCAAAGAAAGACCACTTATCTATATTGGAGAGGCTGAAAACACCATTGTGCGGCTTAAGCAACATTTGGATAAGAGGGATAACTGGAACGAAGTTATTGTTTTTATTAGCAAGGATTCCAATTTGAATAAAGCGCATATCAAATTCCTTGAAAACAAATTTCACGCTATCGCTCTTGAGTGCGGTAGGTATACTGTTGATAATTCATCTACTCCCACAAAATCCACAATATCTGAGGCAGAACAAGCAGAATTAGAGGAGTTTGTTTACAACGCTAAAATTCTTGTAAATGCTTTAGGCCATAAGGTGTTTGAACCTTATGTCGACAAATCCTCTGGCTCTAAAGATGATGATAAAGTTTTCTATCTTTCTGCTGGAGATGGAAAAGCAACCGGTGTGCCTACTTCTGACGGTTTTGTTTTACTTAAGGGCTCTGCTATTCACCAAGTAGCTGCCGATTCCTTAAATATCGGGGTAAAGAAAAAGGTTGAGGAGAGCAGGGAAAAGGGTGAAATTATTGATGGCATTTTGCAGTGTGACAAACCTTTCACCAGTTCATCAGCCGCCGCTGCCTTTGCTGTTGGCTATAGCATTAGTGGCCCGCAGCAATGGAAAACATCTACGGGTAAAACATTAAAAACTATAGAGGCAGAGGGCAAAACTACATAGGTAGGGAGGTACAGCCATGAAAATGCCTCAAACGATTGTACAGGCTTTCTTTGCGCCCTGTGGCATGAACTGTATGGTCTGCTACAAACACTGCTATGTGAAAAAACCTTGTGCCGGATGCCTGCCGGGTGACGAGGGCAAGCCGGAGCATTGCCGCAAGTGCAAAATCAAAGATTGCGTGCAAGAAAAGGGATTGACCTATTGCTACGAGTGTGACGCTTTTCCCTGCAAGCAGATTAAAAACTTGGAGAAAAGCTACAATCAACGATACGGCGCAAGCCTCATAGAAAACAGCCTTTTTGTAAAGGCGTATGGTCTTGCCGCATTTATGGAGCAGCAGCTTAAACAGTACACCTGTCCAAATTGCGGCGGAGTTATTTCACTTCACGACAGAGAGTGCAGCGAGTGCCAAACTAAAATGGAATAGAAAAAAGACAAACAAAAAATGCCCTACTGAATTTGTCATTCAGCAGGGCATTTTTGCTTGTCCTTTGCAATTATTCTAGGCGATACAGGCAGATACGAATAGTATCAAACCAGTATCAAACGGCAAAGTGGCAGGGCAAAAAGCCTGTATTCATGCGGGTTTGCGCCATTTCCAGCATCATTCCCACTCGAGCGCCAGACCTTAATTTCTCGTGATAATACGCACTAAAAGTACACTTTCCATCCACACATTCCACATATTTCACGCTTTCCGTAGCGTCTTTACGAATTCTGTAGCCATTTTGTAGCCACCGGCTACAATGCAACCTCCGCTGGCTGATTCACCTCAAAGCCACTCGGTACTATCTATTTCAAATGATACACGGAGGTTAGCACTATGGAAAAATACATCTACGACAACAGTAACGGACTTTGGTATGAACTGCACGGCGATTACTATCTACCGTGTCTGGTCATTCCGGAGGAAGAAATCCATACCATCGGCATCTGGGGCAGGAAGCACCAGCAATACCTGAAAGAATATCGTCCCATGTTATATAATGATCTTGTTCTTAGCGGTAAGCTATATAGCTATCTTTCTGGCATTGAAACACAGGCTCGAAATAAGCTCGATCTGCTTGTAATGCAGCTGGCAGAAAAAGAAGGCATCAGCGAGCAGATGAAAGCACAGGATCAGATGACATGGGTCAGAGCCATGAACAACATCCGCAACCGTTCAGAGGAGATTGTCCTCAAAGAACTGATTTTTGCTGAGTAAACAACTTCGTGCTGTGATAAAATTAGGCGACCAATTACACTATTGGTCGCCTAATCTAATATACTTTCCGTTCTTCCTCAAGCAAATGATAACTTTTTTCGCAAACAGCTATAAATGGTATCTACCAATAAATCTACAATGACTTCATCACATTTAGTAGACTCTGGTAGCTGTCTACGTCATGATATTTCACATTGCTTGTAGACATTTCATTGAACAACTTTTTAGCACAAGAAATTTTTGCCTGCTCAATCGGTCTGAGATTTAAGCTATCCATTGTGCCCTTTGTTTCAGCAACAAAGAAAATGTGCTTTACAGTCCCCTCATAAAATGCAATCGCCCAGTCTGGAGAATAATTGCCTACCGGAGTTGGAATATGAAATCCTTTCGGAAGTTTCGCATAAACACAAACCTCTTGTGCGGCATCCAAGTCCTCTACAAAACGACGTTCTATGCTCTTTTCAGCAGAACCATCTGTAAACACATAGTCCTGAATTGCCTTGTTTGCTCGGAATGCCTTATCAAAGGTCTGAGTACTCTTTTCAGCTGTAAAAATGGTGCTGTCATATTCACCCTCTATCTGATTGTAAGAAATATGTTCAACAATCATTGTGGCTTTCTGCTCTTTAATAAGCTTAATCACCTTGGAGATAAACTCTTCCGGATTGTTCTTAAACATATAGAGTTTATCAGCTCGTAAGCCTTTCAAAATAGCTACTGCTGTTTTACGGGTCAAGACAGTACCCTCTGCAATTTTACCGATAAGATCATACTTAATCTGACTGGTCTGTGCGTGTTTCAAAGTCTGAGTCCTTGTCTTTTCGCCAGTGAACGATGCACCACGACCAACTTCATGTTCATTCATTTCTGCCTTTTGACGACCAATCGTTGTGGTGTACTGCAATTCAGAAACAAATAATTTTTCATTAATATGGTCAATGGACTTACGAATCAACTCATCGCTGTCAAACTCGACAGTATAAGCGTATTTGTGGTTGATTTGCTTCCACAATGCCTGAAATTCAGCTTTCGCAAAGTTATCATTCAGCGGATTGTCTTTCACCTTTGTTTCGTGACCATCGGTAAACATATCCTTGAGAACACTGTCATCGTAAACAGATTGAATCAAGGTATGAATACCTTCTGCCATTGGCTGGATTTCTTCCGGCAACGGAGCAACTGTTCCCATCTTCACATCGGTGCGATACTTATCTGTAACCTTACGCTTCATATCAACATAACCATTGCTAATCAAATAAAACTCAATGGTATCTGCTACGTTTTTGTCGATAAGTGTTGGTGTTCCATCTACCTTGACATATTTACCATTAAAGTATTCGCTGGTAGCTGTAGTAGGTCTGTCATAAAGAACTGTCTTGATATCACTTTGAAGATCTGTAACAAATCCCTTGTAGCTTTCACTGGCAATAACCGTCAGTATATTGATATCGTGAACACTGTCACCGCAGTTTTCGGCATCCATACGGTTACCATGTTGGTTTACACAAAGACGCAGACCACGCCCTACTTCCTGACGCTTCACTGTCTGGCTGTCAGAATGTTTCAACGTACAAATCTGGAAAACATTCGGGTTGTCCCAGCCTTCACGCAGTGCGGAGTGAGAGAAGATAAATCGAGTCGGCTCTTCAAAGGAAAGCAGACGCTCTTTATTTTTCAAAATCAAATCATAGGCAGAAATATCGTCCGAAAATTCACTGCCACGCTTCAGCTGACTGTCAATGCTGTGCCCGGTCTTTTTATCAATACTGAAATAGCCTTTATGTACAGCAGAAACATCACTGCAAGTCGATTTCAGATATTTCTGATATGGTGTATCAAATACCGTAATGTACTCGTTCAGCACATTCAGATATTCCTGCTCAAACATCTGTCCATATTCTCCAAGCACTTCATTGCCATCAGCATCATATTGACGATACTTGGCAACTTCATCAATAAAGAATAGGGAAAGGGACTTGATTCCCATGTTGAACAGCTTTTCTTCCTTTTCAAAATGAGAAAGAATAGTCTCACGAATCTGAATTCTACGCATATCCGACTCGGACACATCACCGGAAACCTCACCGGTTTGGATTGATTCTCCATTAGTAAAGGTCACAGTTCCACGGAACGGATCAATATCAGAAATCGTATATCCCTTATATTGCTCCATTTCCTGAGATACATAGTAAAGGTCATCGCCAACACCAAGCACACGGGTCTCACGGTTAATGGATTTATTATAACCTATTTCCAGCTCAATACGAGCCATTGGAGGTTTCTTAGAAGAAAGAACAATCTGCTCCAGGAACATATAGCTGTCTGTTCCTCGGAAGTTCTTTACTTCAAATCCCTTGACTTCAATTTTCTTAACCAAACGTTTATTAAACGCATCCAAAGCATCCAGCACATACACTGTGTTATGCTGCACAGCGTGAGTTGCTGAGTAGTTCAGGGTAAACAGTGGATTAAAATTCTTAAGTGCTTTCTGGGTAACAGCTCCACCCATTTTCTGCGGCTCATCCAGAATAATAATCGGTCTGTTTGCCTTGATAACATCAATCGGACGGCGAGAGCCAAATTCATCACGCTTCGAGTAAATGATACGGGCTTCTTTACTTCTGCCATCTTCTTTCAAGGAAGACGCAAATGCCTGCGTGTTGATAATCATTACATTGATGCCGGAGTTAGAAGAAAAATTATCCAGTTGGTTTAAGTTGGAACTATTGTAGACAAAGAAACGAGCTTTCTTTCCATAATGTTCCATAAAATGATCCGCAGTGATTTCAAAAGTCTTTTTGACACCCTCACGAATAGCAATCGAAGGTACAACGACAATAAATTTGCTCCAGCCATATTTCTTGTTCAGCTCGAACATAGTCTTGATATACACATAGGTCTTACCGGTACCAGTCTCCATTTCGATATCAAGGCTGCATCTGCCCAAATCCTTTACCAGTGCTTTGGACTGCTTGATGTTGTTCTGGCTTTGAAGCTTTTGAATATTGATTAACAGCTGTTCATCAGACAGCTCAATCACTTCATTCTTATAGCCTGTATCATCATCCATATCGTAGATATTCAGCTGACGGGGTTCCCCCATATCCAGAGAATATTGCTGATTCATATCGACATTTAGCCGCATCTGCTGATTTTCCTGCTTTTTGCCCAAATCTCGGATATAGCTGATTTTGTCATGGTATCCCTGCCCCTGGAATACCTTCACAACAGCATCAACGGCATCTGTTTGATATTGTTGTATCTTAAAGTTAAATTTCATTACAGCACCTTCCTTACTGTGTCAGGACTGTAGGTTGCAAAAATCTGCTCAAAATTCGTAGCAACACTGTCGCTTGCCAGAGAGCTGTCACGCATCACAAAGTAGTACGGCTGCTTCTGAGCAATCGCTTTGATGGTCTCGTCATTGACGTCTTTATCAAAGCAGGCAATCAAGAAACCGTCCGCCACATCAAAAACCTTTTTGCCCGCAATGGTGCTTTCCTCTATCTTGCTGGAAAGTTCAACACCCAAATCCAGCATCACCTGGAACAGCAGGTCCTCCGGGGTTCTGTCCTCTTTGATGTTGTCTGCCATCATGTCCAGCAGGTTCATATCAAAATCAGCAGGGCTGTAGTAGACATCCTTCATGTTGGAGGTATCGCACTTGAGGACACGGAAACCACCGTCGAACTTTGCATCGGGCTTTTCCTCTTTGATCTTCCTTGCCGCACGGCGAATGCGCTCCTTGCCGATCTCGCAAATGTTTTTGTAGCCTGCTTTGTAGGCTTCGGACTTTTCATCTGTTTCTTCTGGAAGCTGAACCATGATGAACTTACGGTGTCCGCCGTCCTCAGCATTTAACTGCATAACAGCGTGGGCGGTCGTTGCTGAGCCGGAAAAGAAATCCATGACTATGTCATCATCTTTCAAATTTGCAATTACTGCAAGAGTTTTTAGTAGGCGTACTGGCTTGGGACCATCAAACACTCCAATATCATCAAAAAGTTTTTTCGTTTCTTGCTTGCCCTCTTGATTATGACCAACATCTGCCTGAAGTAATAGCGTATTTGGCCTTAATCCAGACTGAACTTCGGACAAAAATGTTTTCTTTCTTGGAGAACCATCTCCATTTGCACCAAACCAGATACGATTATCGTTATTCCACTTTTTAAAAGTTTCTTGGCTACAACTCCAGAATCGTCCACTTGGCGGCACAACTTTACGCCCACTTGGAGTTGTAATCTCATACAAAAGGCTATCCGACCCTGACTTAGCAGATAAAACTACTGAAGTCCATGGTCCACGAGGGTCATTATCCGGATTAGCGTATCCTACTGGAATTTCATTACCTCTTGGTAAAAGACCAATTTTCCAACCATTTTCGCTGGAATACAAGTTAGCTTTGCAATAGCATAGTATATGATCGTGCATTGTGGAAAAATATGTGGAATCATTGGAACGAGAAAACTTCTTTTGCCAAATCAAGTTAGCTACAAAATTGTCTGCCCCGAATGCATCATCGCATATTTTCCTTAAATTAGATACTTCCACATCATCAATGCTAATGAAAATAACGCCATCCTCAGAGAGCAAATCCTTTGCGACTTTTAAGCGAGGATAGATCATATTAAGCCAATCGGTATGAAAGCGACCATTACTATCCAGATTTTTTAAAAGACGGTTGCCCTCTGCATCAAACTGACCGCTATTCGCCATGTATTCTGCTGTGCTCTGTGCAAAATTATCTTCATACACAAAGTCATTTCCAGTGTTATAAGGCGGGTCGATATAGATCATCTTTATCTTTCCAAGATAGGTTTCCTGCAAGAGCTTTAGCACTTCCAGATTATCGCCCTCGATATAGAGGTTTTCGGTGGTGTCGAAGTTCACGCTGCCACTACTACAATATGGTTTTCCCTCACTATCTGCTCCGGTGGGAACGGTTTCATCTTCACGAACAGGGCGCAGTGTCTTGTTGATCGGTGCATTGGCAAGCAGAATGGACTTCTTCTTGTCCGGCCAAGTGAACTGATAGCGTTCCTCCTTGCCGTCCACCACGGTGCAGGATATTTCCTGCATCAGCACATCCTTATCAATGGCACGGACTACTTCGCCGTTTTCGTCTATCGTCTCTGTCACAGCATTGGGAAACAACGCCGCCAGCTTTTTGAAATTCTCCTCCGCCTTGTTGGGCGTGTGCATTTTCAATTTATCCATTTAAATTTCCTCCATTTCCTTTTTCAGCCTCTTGATCTTCCGCACCAGATCAAACTTTTTCTTCGGCTGTTTTTCGTTCTTAGCCTGCTTAGTCAAGCGGTCGATCTCCTTTTGGATCTTCATTCGCTGTTCATCAACTGCGATCTGTTCATCCAGAGTGTTCCCTTTATCCAAGGTGATAGCGCCGATCTGAAGGATGATGTTTTCCCAGACGGCATCCAGATCCAAACCCTTTAGTTCAACAGACAGTTCTTCTTTTTGTTTCCATTCTGTCTGCATCAGTTTGGTGTGGTAGGTGGCAAGCTTTGCTTCATCGCCACATTCCAGCACCAACAGCATATTCTGAGGTATCAGCTTTGATATGGTGATAATTGTCTTGTCATCAAAATTCTTCTTTTTCAGTGCGACCAAAAGAACAAAAAATGACTTAACCTGCTCTCCAGCAGCAATATGTACTTTGTCTGCGGATACTTCATTGACAATAGTAATTCTTGAAATATCTGCATCTATTTTTGCTTTCTCTGCTGTGTTCATCTGAAACTTCGCATAGATAGCATTCTTAGGAAGCTGCTTGCTTAATTCAGTAGCCTTCGGCAATCCGAGCATGATTCCACCTCACTTTCTATGTTATCGGACAACCAGGAAACAGATCAGTTCAAAGTCATCCAATCCCTTGATTTCATTTGTGAGAAAACTCATTTGACCTCCGCCTAAAAAGCTGTCAATATCACTTTCTTCTTTGACCTCGATAATAGAGGCAATGGCATCTCCCAATAACTTCGAGAACACAGCCATATTTTTCCCATCACGAGTTTCCTTATTGAACTGGCGGTACAGCTCCGGAATAGGTTCCGTTTTTCCTTTACAAAGGAAACGCATCTTGTCCAGCATCTGCTTTGGAGAAAGGTGGTCACAAATCACTTCGCCCTCGTTGCTGATATAAACCATATAAAACGGGTGTAGGCGGTTCTGATTATCAATATTTACACTGTTGGAGCGATTTTTCAGAACATAGATTACGCCTGCCGGTGTTTCATCTGAAGCAGCCGCTACCGAATGGAGACCAAACGGAGTTTTATCAATATCCGGGTGATTCTTAATATATTCCAGTAAATCCATACGAAATTCATTTAAGCCTAAATCCATAATAGAAATACCTGTAGACATATCTTCAATATCCACTACTTCTTCCTGCAAGCGTTTAAGCTGGGCTTTGCGGTATTCCAAATCTGTTTTTTCTTCATCGCTCAAGAGGTTATCATCACCGGTTGCAGTCATATCAACAATCTTCATACGGGTTTCAACTTTTGCTTTCAAGTCGATGTACTCATCAAGAGTTACATCCGGCCAGAAATTCACAAGCTGAATATAGGTATTCTTACTGCCAATACGGTCAATACGACCAAAGCGCTGGATAATACGAACCGGATTCCAGTGAATGTCGTAGTTAATCAGATAATCGCAGTCCTGCAAGTTCTGACCTTCCGAGATACAGTCCGTAGCAATCAGAAAGTCAATTTCTGTTGTATCATCTGGCATAAGCAGATGCTTGTCCTTAGATATTGGAGAAAAGCAGGTCAAAACTGTATTCAGATCACTTTTCAGCCTTGGAACAGTAGTGCGTCCTTCTACAGAACCGGATACCATTGCCGTATTCAATCCAAAATTCTCTTTCACATATTTACTTACATTGTCGAACAGATACTGAGCAGTATCTGCAAAAGCAGTGAATATAATAATTTTCTTGTTGCCATCATTGATAGGGTGCTCCAACTTGTTTTTGATTACTCGGAATAGTTCTTGAAGCTTGGAGTCATACTCAGGTGTAATATCTCCAACCATCAGTGTCAAAAGCTCAAGAATATCACGATCTTTTGCAAGGCTGTCTCTCCAGGATTTATAATCCATATCTCCAATGTCAATTTTGACTTTTTTGCCAAAGGTAAACAGCTCATCACCATTTTGATCCTCACTGTCAAACTCATCAATGTCCGAAATATCTGTTAGTTCAAGTCTCACAGAGGAAGTCTTATCGTAGGTATCAATACTATGAATGGTTGAATCTATCAAGCTGTAGATCCTTTTCAGTGTAAGATTAAAGGAATGTACGGAGCTTTCCATTCGTTTCATCAAATTAATCGCCGTCAAACGACGGATACCTTGCTCACGGTTTGCCTGAGTAAAACCGACATTTACTTTATTATCTTCATACATTTCCGCATACTTCTCCATTTTACTCGGAAGAATAAAATGAGTAGGCGTATAAATGGACAATGACAGTTGTGTCAGCTGCTCATAGATTTCATTGTAGTTGATAGCCTTCTTCAAGCTGGTAAGAGGCGGTCTGAGGGATATAGGTTTCAGTCTGGTAGGGAAGGTGCCGATATCAGAAGTATCATAATATTTCTGAATATGTTTTCTGGAACGTGCAATCGTCACAGAATCCAGAACTTCAAAGAAGTCAAAATCCAGCATACGCAGAAGATTTTCTGTTGTTCTGTCTACTGGGTCCCATTTACTCCAGATGTTAAATGCTCTCTGAGCATTTTTGAAAATCTCATCAATACTTTTTGTTGTATTCAGTTTATCATCAATCAGGTCGGTATTGCCCTCGTAGGCAAGAGCAAGCTGATTTTTCAAGTCATTAAAGCGGTTATTGACTGGAGTTGCAGACAGCATCAAAACCTTTGTTTTCACGCCTTTGCGGATAACTTTATTTAACAGCTTCAGGTAACGATTTTCTTTCTCGTTATCTTCACCTGACAGTTTGCCGCCATTACGGAAGTTGTGAGATTCATCAATCACAACAAGATCGTAATTACTCCAGTTCAGCCTATCCAAATCCAGACCATTGGATTTGCCATGAGTACGGTTCAAGTCTGTATGATAGAGTACATCGTAACGTAAGCGATCCGATGCAATCGGGTTATTCACATAGTTGTCTTTATAGGTATTCCAGTTGTTTGTCAGCTTCTTGGGACATAGAACGAGCACAGATTTATTCCTGTTTTCGTAATATTTAATAACAGCCAAAGCGGTAAAGGTTTTACCAAGACCCACACTATCAGCAAGAATACAGCCATTGTATTTTTCCAATTTGCTGATAATTGCAAGAACAGCATCTTTCTGGAAGTTGTATAGCATGGACCATATCTTGCTTTCTTTAAATCCGGTAGCCTCATTTGGTAAATGATCTTCAGAGACATCTTCCAAAAACTCACTAAAGATATTATATAGAGTTACAAAGTAGATGAAATCCGGAGAGTTTTCATTATAAGCAGCTGTGATATTCTCAATAACTTCATCGGTAACCTCCTGTAATTTTGAGTTGTCATTCCAAAGATTATCAAACAAGTCTATATATGCGGTTGAGAATGGCACTTCTGTCTTTTGAACCATATTATATGCGTTGTTACCACGCTCACATCCCAAGTCAACCGTAGTAAAACCGTTAATCGGCATATAGTTTTTATCATCCAGGTTGATGAAGCCCATCATATTTTCATTTGTTACATTAGATTTGAAAGTAACCTTTTTCCGAATCCATTCAGCACATTCTTTTGCGATCGCCTTTTGTGTAAGTTCATTTCTCAGCTTTACTTCAAATTCTGTTCCATACAAACTGCGTTCTCGGCTTAATCTTGGAATATAAAATTCTCTCTTCTCTTTTTTTGCCTTCTCGGTTGTAAAAGTCGGTGATGTAAAAATGAATCTTAATTCATCAACGCCTTGAAGTTCTTTTTTTAATTCCTGAAAAGCATAGATAGAGAAGCAGGCTGCTGCAATAGAGAGTCTACTACCCGGTTTTATCTCAACAGCTAAATCATCTCGCAGTGTTTTAGTTGTGTTATTAATTAGTTCCATACCTAATCTCCTGAATTTTTACAATACAAATGATACCATAGCTGCTGTCCTATAATGAACACAGCATCACTTTTCATCTGGAACGATTTCCATAATATCTTCGATCCTGCAATTCAATGCCCCACAGATTTTTACCAAGGTATCTGTATTTACGTTTTCGCCTTTATTCATTTTGTTGATTGTATAATTACTGAGATTTGCTTTCTCTGCCAAATCTTTTTTCTTCATATCTCTATCAATCAACAATTTCCACAGTCTTTTATAACTAACATCCATAGAGTTACCAATCCTTTCGCAGAAAACTTTTTATTTTAAAAGTCCCATTATGTTAATTATAGCATTACCGAGGATAAATTCAACGAAAAAGTGAGCGTTCACTTACTTTTAGTCCCTTTTGATAAATGAAATCTCGAAATCCTGTGTAATAAGTATAATTTGGGCAATAAAGAGCGTATTCGCTTGCGCTCACAAAGTGGCAAGCAGTGTAAACCTGTACAGGTTCACTCATTTTCTCGATTTTCCCTTTGGATCAATCTTCGCAAATTGCTTGTTGGGGAAGCATCCCCAATCCCCTTTGAACGGTATCTACGATACCGGCTACACGATTTTCAATCGTTTTGTAAGAAGCAAAATTTTTCATTTTTATCTTTACAGAAAAAAGTGATGACCGCAGCAACATCAAGTGAGGCGCACCCACTTTCAGTGAAATCGCTGCAATCATCACTCTCTTATTTACCATTCACAGGAGCGTGGCACGCTCCTGTTATAACTCCCAAGGAGAAGTAGTCCATCGGAAGCTCTGCGGAACTCCACGCTCATCCAGATAACGCTGACGGGCTTCTTCTCGTTCTTCCGGTGTAGGAGCAGTCTTGTACTTTGCGTACCATTCATGTCTTACCATAGCTTCCAGTTTCTGCTCCAAGCCTTGTTTGATTTCATCTTCATAATCGCCATCCATCATCAAATGATATTGGAGCAAAGCAACAAATAAATCATAAGGGATTTGCACATTTTTCATTTTCAATCCATTCCTTTCCTGTCCGTGTCGGTGGTGACGATGGTGACGGTGTTTTAGGCACCGCCACCACTGTCAAAATCATCGTCACAACCGTCACGCATCGTCACGCTGCTCTGAAACTCGCTTTAAGATGATCCTTCTTCCTGCGTGAGTGCGGATATTTTCATATTGGGTATGGCACTCATGAAACAATCTGCTCGCATTGACATTCAGATGTTTTGTCAAAAGATTAGGCTTCAGCTCTAACTTCAATGCTTCTGCAAGTTCTGTTGGTGTTCCACTCCACTCTAAAATATCTTCCGACAGCATAGCTGCAACCTTTTCCAGAATCGGATCTGGTGGAACCTGCCACAGCTCTGTTTCGGCTTTTTCCAACTCCCAGACAAGACGTTCCATATCCTTTTTCAGAATCAGTCTTTGCTCCGGCTGATCTCTGCCTGACACTTCCAGTACCGCAGTATTTCCAGTGCGTTTTTCCTTTTGCAGAACAAAAGCTCCGTCGGCAGCGCCAAGCAATCCATTGGTTCCGGAAATCATATCAAACTTATCATCTGCCTGCTGTTTTCGGGTATGATGTACCAACAACAGCGCAATACCCGTCTGGTCGGCAAAATGCTTCAGCTGACCAATAATTTCATAATCGCTTGCATAGCTGTATCTGTCTCCGCTGGCTTCTCTGATTTTCTGCAAAGTATCAATAATAATCAGTCGGGTGTCTCTGTGCTCTGATACAAAGTGAGCCAGCTGTTCATACAGTCCTGCACAAAGCTGTTTGGCACAGGTTGCGAAGTGTAAGGTATCTGTACCCTCTACTCCAAACATACGATACAAACGCTCCTGCAAGCGTCTGTAGTCATCTTCCAAGGCAAGGTACAGTACAGTGCCTGCATGGACAGAATAATTCCAGAGTGGAAGTCCTGTGCTGACATGATACGCAATCTGCGCCATCAGAAATGACTTGCCAACTTTGGGAGCACCTACAAACAAATAGGTACCGGGGTAAAGCAGACCATCAATGATAGGCAGTCTGCTTTCGTATACAGTGTCATACAGCTGGCTCATAGTCATGGTAGCCAGATAGGATGGATCAGACATTCTCTGCATCTGACGAAGCATCTCCTCCATACTTTCATCTATGGGATTGATTTCTTCGTTGCCAGTTGTTATAATTTCATTTGTTACATAGGAAAGCGACTGTTCCCCATCTGCGCCAACAGATGGAATCGGGACGGTCGTTTTTTCATTTTTCTGCATCAAGCGTTTTCACCTCCAATTTCCAGACCGTAAAACTTCTTCTTAAAGAACTGGATTGGGCATTTGCCTGCAATGGTATGATAGCCCATACTTTTCAGCTCCTTATTCAAATCTCTGATGATTTGATAAGATTTGCTACGGCTGACATCCAATACCTGCTGAACTTCTTCTGCTGTGATAAACTGTGCTCTCATGGTTACCTCCTGTGTTCAAAAGATAATTTGCGTATTTTTTATTCATCCATTTCTTCTATTTTTTCTTAATACGCACTTTCAATACGTTTTTATTATACGAACAAAAGCTGCTTTTGTCAATACTTGCGGAATAAAAATATGCACTTGAAATTCGTATTTCTTTGTGATATGATAAATATGAGGTGAATCAACTATGGATAATTTCGATTATTCCGCAATCGGTCAGCGGATAAAAACACTGCGAAAACGCAAAGGACTGAATCAGACACAACTGGCTAACCTTATTGGGAAATCTCTGCGTACTGTACAAAAGTACGAAACCGGAGAAATCGAGGTTTCCATTGATGTCGTAAACGAAATAGCAAAACATCTGGATACAACGCCGACCTTTATTCTTGGCTACGAAACCAATACGGTGCCTATCAGAAGTCTTGCTGACATAATGAGCTTCCTGTTTGAACTGAACAAGGTATCCTCTCTTAAATTTGATGTGGATGTAAAAAAGCCCCCTCGCAGCAACGAGTGGACCTGCTCTATCCGCTTTAATGGAAAAGAGATGGATGCTGACCATAACGCAGATATGTGTCTGTTTTTAGAGCAATGGGAAGATATGCGTGAGGATGTGCGCAGCTACAACTGTTCTGCAGCTGCATTACATAGCTGGCAAGAGCAGACCCTTGCGTACTATGCTGGGGCTTCCGTAGAATGTGTGGAACCGGAAGAACTTGACGAGGATGAGCGTTTGGCTCGTCGCAGAGCTTATCTTGAAAAGGAGTTTGGCTCTGAGAAATAATTAAGGTCTGACATTGGGATAGAAAAGGAGAACACAATGTCAGTAACTAAGGACAAAAACACAGGAAAGTGGATGTCTCAAATCCGTGTAAAGGATTGGACAGGAAAGGAGATCCACAAAAAGAAAAGAGGCTTCAATACCAAGAAAGAAGCCTTACAATGGGAACGTGATTTTATTAGTCAGGCAGATGGCAGCCTGGGCATGAAGTTCAAGGATTTCGTTGCACTCTATATGAAAGATGCCGATCCTCGTCTCAGAGAAACGACTTTAGCCAACAAGCACTATCTGTTCAACAAGAAGGTCCTCCCGTACTTCGGTGAGATGCCGATCAACGCCATCAAGCCGACCGATATTCGCAACTGGCAAAATGAGCTGATTAACTACCGCCGCCCCAACGGCAGAGGTTATTCACCGACCTATCTGCGAACCATTAACAACCAGCTCACCGCAGCTTTCAATTTTGCGGTGAAGTTCTATGGACTGAGAGAAAATCCCTGTCACAAAGCAGGAACCATGGGCAAGAAGAACGCCGATGAAATGCTGTTCTGGACGAACGAAGAATTCAAGTTGTTCATTGAAGCCATGGAGAGCAAACCTGTTGGCTACACTGTTTTTATGGTGATGTACTACACAGGATTGCGTGTTGGCGAACTGCTGGCTCTGACACCGGAGGATATTGATTTCGACCGACACATTATCTCTGTCAACAAGAACTACCAGCGTCTGAACGGAAAGGACTACATCTATCCGCCTAAGACGGAAGCCGGCTACCGTGAGGTAGTTATGCCGAAGGTACTGGAAAGTTGTCTGAAAGACTATCTGGCAAAACTCTACGAGGTACAGCCTACTGACCGTATCTTCCCTTATGACAGGGGCTGGGTCGGCAGACAGATGAAGTATGGCTGTGACCACTCCGGAACGCAGAAGATCAGGGTGCACGATGTACGTCATACCCACGCCAGTTTGCTGATTGACATGGGCTGTACGCCACTTCTGGTAGCAGAACGCTTGGGACATGAAAGGGTGCAAACCACCATGGAAACCTACAGCCATCTGTATCCGAACAAGCAAAGTGAAGTAGCCGATCAGCTTGATGCGATGGCTGAAAAAGATGACGGCTACAAAAAACTTGGCTGATGTAGCCATTTTGTAGCCAGTAAAAAGCAAAAATCCCGGAAAACCCTGTATTATCAAGGCTTCCCGGGACTCGGAGTAACTTAAATTATTATTCCCACTCAATCGTAGCCGTAGGCTTCGGGCTCAGGTCATAGCACACCCTGTTTACATTCTTGACTTCCTTCAATATACGGTCTGTAATCTTTTGCAGCACATCGTAATCTATGCGCTCAATGGAGGCAGTCATGGCATCCACTGTATTGACTGCTCGGATGATAACAGGGTAATCAAAGCAGCGTGCATTGTCCCTGACTCCAACTGATTTAAAGTCCGGCACAATGGTGAAATACTGCCATACAGTCTTGTCCAGGCCAGCGTTTGCAAATTCTTCACGAAGAATGGCATCTGATTCCCTTACAGCTTCCAGACGCTCTCTGGTTATGGCTCCCAGACAGCGCACGCCTAATCCGGGACCAGGGAAGGGCTGGCGGTATACCATAGCGTGAGGCAGTCCCAGCTCCAGTCCGCAGGCGCGTACCTCGTCCTTAAACAGCTGACGCAGGGGCTCCACCAGGGTAAAGTCCAAATCCTCAGGAAGTCCGCCCACATTGTGATGGGATTTCACCACCTTGGCTGTCTTGGTGCCGCTCTCAACGATGTCCGGGTATATGGTTCCCTGAGCCAGGAATTCAATTCCCTCCAGCTTTCTGGCCTCTTCCTCAAACACGCGGATAAATTCAGCGCCGATGATTTTGCGCTTTTGCTCCGGGTCAGCCACTCCGGCCAGCTTGCCAAGGAAACGGTCCACGGCATCCACATACACCAGATTTGCATCCATCTGGTTCTTAAATACATCGATAACGCTCTCGGACTCTCCTTTTCTCATAAGACCATGATTTACATGGACGCAGGTCAGCTGTTTTCCGATGGCCTTGATAAGCAGGGCAGCAACCACAGAACTGTCCACGCCTCCGGAGAGAGCCAGTAACACCTTCTTATCCCCTACCTGCTGGCGGATTAACTCCACCTGGTCGGAAATGAAGTTCTTCATATTCCAGTTAGCCTGGGCCTTACATGTATCGAACACAAAGGAACGGAGAACCTGAGCGCTGTCAGCCTCATCCCAGCTCTGTATGGAACGCTCACAGGCTGATGCGGCATGGCCTGCCGCCATTACCGGGTATCCTGCCTCATACAGCTCCGGGCGCACATCTATGGGGATTTTGTCCACAACATTGTTAGGGCCGCCGTTGATGATGATTCCCTTAACATTGGGAAGTTCCTTCAGTTCGCTGGCTGTGATGTCGTGGGGATAAATCTCACTGTACACCCCCATCTCCCTGATGTCCCTGGCCAGTTTTGTGTTTTCTGTGCTTCCCAGGTCAAGAATTACAATCATATCCTGTTTCATCTTCTGCCTCCTAAATTATTAGAAATTTAAAATGTCCTGCTTAATTCTCGTTTTAACCGAAACGCCGGTACTTTTATCCATACCGTACCCTGCCCTGCGGGTTTACCCGGGCAGCTCTCCCAGATATGCCAGCACCGCCCTCAGACAGCCGTCCACCCCTGTCAGTCCGCTGTCCAGACATAAGTGGTAGTTCTGGGCCCGGCCCCATGTGTTGCCGGTGTAATACTGATAATACTCCTTGCGTTTCCGGTCCACCTCCCGGATACGGCGCTCCATCTCCTTTTCATCAGACCCTGGTTCCAGGACAAGCATACGCTTTATCCGTTCCCTCATCTTAGAGTAGATAAACAGGTTAATGCTGTCATCCAGAATCATGTCTGCACACCGTCCCACAATAACACATGGACCGTGGGCAGCCAGCCTGCGGATGACATTGGACTGGGCCACAAAAATCTGGTCCGACATGGGAACCTTGTAGATGTCAGAAAAAGCATGGTAATACTGCCTGTCTAACGGGTCGTGAATCACAATATGCTCATCGTAATTCTGGAATGCCTCTTCTGCAATATTGATATCGTCCGCAGCCATGGAGATTAACTCCTTGTCGTAAAACGGGATGTCCAGCTTTTCAGCAAGCTTTACCCCCAGTTCACGGCCTCCGCTTCCGAATTCGCGGCTTACTGTTATGACCTTATCCATTAAGCACCGCCCCTTTCCTTTGGTTGGTTTGTTTTGGGTAGGATGAGTTCCGGCCGGTCCGGGCCGCTGTACACCGCTCATTGCCTACTTGGACATTATACCACAATTACCCATTATTTCCTATGCTTAATATCTCTCATGACCTTAAATATCTGTATCAGCACCGTAGGTACTGCGGCCAGGAGACAGACATCTATTATCTGGCTTTGGGTCAGCGGTGTTACGGAAAACAGGTTCTGCATAAACGGAACGAACATGACAATGCCCAGCAGGACTACGCCGGCTGCAAACGCTCCCAGGCTGTACCAATTGGAAGAAAAGCCCAGCTTGAATATATTGTGCTTGCTGCGGCAGTTAAATCCATGGAACAGACGGGCCAGGGTCAGGGTTGCAAAGGCCATGGTGCTGGCTGTGGCTGCGCTGCCGCTTCTAAGGCCTGTGTGGAAGGCAATCATGGTACAGACAGCTATGATTCCGCCCTGTGTCAGGATGGTAGTCATGAAATCCTTTGTCAGAATGCCTGTTTTCGGGTTTCTGGGCGCCTCTGACAATAAATCCTTCTCAGCCGGCTCCATACCGATTGCTATGGCCGGAAGAGAATCCGTCAGCAGGTTGATAAACAGCAGGTGCACCGGCGCAAAGGGTACAGGCAGGGCTGCCAGGGATGTGTACAATACCGAAAGGATACCGGCCATGTTGCCTGACAGCAGGAACTTGATGGCGTTCTTTATGTTGCGGTATACGTTGCGCCCATTGGCCACAGCCTTGATAATGGTTGCAAAATTGTCATCTGTCAGTATCATGGCCGCCGCGTCCTTGGAGACCTCGGTGCCGGTGATGCCCATGGCCACTCCGATGTCCGCCTTTTTAAGGGCAGGCGCATCATTGACCCCGTCGCCGGTCATGGCCGTGATGGAGCCGCGTCTCTGCCATGCATCCACAATACGGATTTTATTCTCAGGCGAGACCCTGGCATAGACGGATATATCCGTAATCCTGCGGTCCAGCTCTTCCTCCGGCATGGCGTCCAGTTCACGGCCCGTCATGGCAATATCCCCATCCTCAAAAATGCCAATCTGCTTTGCAATGGCTGTGGCGGTTATCTTATGGTCGCCGGTTATCATGACCGGCTTGATTCCGGCCCGCTTGGCGTCTGCAACCGCTGCCTTAGACTCCTCCCTCGGGGGGTCCATCATGGAAATCAGGCCCAGGAAAATAAAGTCATTTTCATTGTCCAGGGACAGGGTGTAATCTTCGGGAACTTCCTTATAACCAAAGGCCAGTACCCTTAAGCCCTCCTGGGAGAACTCCAGATTCTTCTGAAGGATGGCGTCCCTGTCCTCCTGGGTGATGTCGCGGATTCCCTCCTCCATGCGGATTTTCACGGTGCGGTCCAGAAGCACATCCAGGGCGCCCTTGGTAAGTACGGTGGGCACATCGTGAAGCTCATACTTGGTGCTCATGAGCTTCCGGTCTGAGTCAAAGGGTATCTCCTCCAGACGGGGCATCAGCTCCCTGAGCAGGTTTTCGTCCACAGTTGCCTTTCTTCCCATTTCCACCAGGGCAAACTCAGTGGGGTCCCCTATACCTTTTCCGTCCACAATGGAGGAATCGTTGGTAAGTATGGCATCGTAGAGAAGATAACGGTGAAGCTGGTTCTTCAGGTTCAGCTGGTCTATGGTAATGGTCTGTCCATTGGTGTAGATATTCTGTACCGTCATTTTATTCTGGGTCAGGGTACCGGTCTTGTCTGAACAGATAACAGAGACGCAGCCCAGGCTCTCCACAGCCTTCAGTTCCTTGATGATGGCATGTTCCTTGGCCATTTTCTGGGTACCCATGGCCTGTACTATGGTCACAATGGAGCTGAGCGCCTCAGGTATGGCTGCCACTGCCAGGGCCACCGCAAACATCAGGGAATCCAGCACAGGCATCTTGCGGTACAGGCTCAGCAGGAACACGAGGGCGCATATGACCATGATGGCCATAGCAAGACGGCTGCCGAACTGGTCCAGGCTGACCTGCAGCGGAGTCTTTTTTTCCTTGGTGGCATTCATAAGAGCAGCTATTTTGCCGATTTCCGTATCCATGCCCGTGGAGGTTACCAGCACCACCGCCCGTCCGTAGGTCACCAGGCCGCTGGAATATACCATGTTGGCCCGGTCAGCCAGGGCGCAGTCGGTGTGAAGGGTACCGTCGCTCTTATCCACATTGGTGGACTCTCCGGTCAGGGAGCTTTCGTTGACCTGGAGGGAATAATTTTCCAAAATCCTTCCGTCGGCCACCACCAGGTCGCCTGCTTCCAGATACAGGATATCGCCCGGAACCACCTTGGCAGACGGGATTTCCACCTTCTGTCCGTCCCTCAGCACCTTGGCATTGGGAGATGACAGGGATTTCAGGCTGTCCAGGGATTTCTCTGCCTTTGCATGCTGTACTGTTCCCAGGATGGCGTTAAGGATGATGACGGCCAGAATGACCACCGTACTCTCCGCATTGCCCGACACCATGGAAATAAGGGCTGCAATCACCAGGATTACCACCAGCAGGTCGCAGAACTGCTCTAAAAATACCTGCAGGGTGCTTTTGCGCTTTCCCTCTTCCAGGACATTTTCTCCCTTTTCAGCCAGGATTTCCTCTGCCCGCGAAGAGGTCAGCCCCTGTTCCGTTACCTGAAACTGGCTGAGTATTTCCTCTTTTGTCTGTTGATACCATTCTTTCATGTACTTTCCTCCTCATTATTGAGTACTTAGTCTCTATTATGCGCGTATCCCTGCGCCAAAATGCCCGGAGCACAGCAGAAAACAATTATCTGCTCTGTTCCTTTGCCAGGAAACCCACAAAAAAAGACTTCTATGGATGGCTGCCAGGATATGTAACATATCTGCAAACCACGCATAAAAGTCTTGTAACCGTAAAGGCATATATTGCCAGGTTCCGGTGGAACCGAGGTTGTTGACAATATATCTAAACTACTCCCTTTCGAGCTGTTCCGCATTCATTATGAATTTTCATTGAGTTTATCCTTTTTTTTCGGAAATGTCAAGGGGGTTTTAAAAATTTAATGAATGTATCCGCTTAAGGCTGGGCATGGAACCAGAACAGGGTGAGGGGTTCCCCGCTGTCCGCGCTCTTCATCTGGTGAGGCATACCTTCAGGCGCTATAAATGCAGTTCCTTGTTCCACGAAAAATTCCTCTTCCCCGATTTTGGCCCATCCCTGTCCTGACAGGACCATGAAGCCCTCCTGGTCCTCATGGACTGCTGGCGGCGTATACTCTGTGCGGGAATAATAGCTGATTCCGGCGCAGCAGCCGTTGGTACAGCCCTGTTTCTCTCCCAAAAGGGGAAAGGAACCGTGGCCATTTCCTGCCGCAATTTCGTTTACATCCTGCTTTCTCTGATAATAAGCCATGTTCCTCTCCCTGATTAGTGGAATACTTCCACCTCAAAACCAACGATTTCGCCCAGCTCCTGTAATTCCTTTACATGATTGCCGTAAATAATGGCCTGGTGATGTCCGTAACCGCCCTTTGCCAATGCCTGGCGGAACTCCCTGGCTCCGCCCTCTACCTCGTAATACACAGCAGGACTGCAGTATACGGGGCGGAACTCGCATCCCAGTGTATGGCCGACAGCCACCATCATCTTGGTTCCCTGACGGTTAAACCGGCCAAATGTAACCACCTGTCCGTCCTCCTCTGCCATATCCACATGGTAATGGGCGCCCCAGCCCTGGGTGGTAAAATGCGCCAGCTCATAGCTCTGCTCCGGCTGGTCAAAACCCCGCATCCTGCGCACCGGCACAGCGTGGTGGATTTCCAGCACATCGTGGTCAAATACCTGGCCGGGCTGTGTCAGAAGCTTAGGCATTCCCAGCTGTTCCAGGGTCTTGCTCCCTGCCAGCACCAGCACCGGATTCCCCATGAACACGCTCTGGCGTGTCAGGTACATCATCATCATCATGGCCATCCATACAGCCAGGTCCTCCTCACATGCAGACGGAATCCTGTCATCCTTATTCAGGGAATGGGTAATACAGGGAACACATTTATTCTTCTGGGGCAGCCGGCTTGCACACAGCTCCTTGCACGGGGTGGTGAATGCATTGCAGTCATAGCGCTCCATCATGCTGCGCACCGCATGGAAATACCTCAGGTCGTTGCACAGGTATTCCTCTGTGATATCCACTTTATCCGCCCCTTCCATCAGAGCCCTGGCCTCCTGATGGATTCCCTCGTCAGCCGGTATCTCATCAAAATAGTTAAACACCTGCCTGAAGTCAATGCGGTTATGGCGGATGCCGTACCGTGTAAACAGGCTTACCAGGTCGCAGCAGCTGGTATTAACCGACGCCGGCGTCTGCTCGGAATTGGACAGAATCAGTATTTTTGTGCTGGCAACCGCCTTACGCACCTGGAGGCAGGTCAGAAGGCGGTTGTACTCCTCGTAGTCATGGGCCATATATGCCTCAAGTCCGATATCCCTGTAATAACCCACAAGGTCGATGGGGGTAGGCCCCAGATTAATCATGGAAATGGGCTTGTTCAAACGCTCAATTCCGGGTACGCGGTATGTAATCAGATACAAATCCACCTGATGGTTTTCAGGCATCAGCTTGTCAAACTCAGAATCCCGCATCACAAAGCTCTCGTCAAATTCCAGGTAGGCCGGCTCCATCAGATGGCAGCGGGTCAAATCCAGGTTGTTCTGTAATTCCTCGTACCAGATTTTAAACTGTTCCTTTCCTACCCTGCGTTCAAACTCCGGCGTCCCCTCTTCCATGGGACCTACCCGGCAAGGGCCTTCCCACCAGTCAGTGTGTACCAGATTGCTGAAAACCGGTTTTAAGTTAACTTTAACGTCCATTGCATACTTCATGATTGTTTTCTCCTTTTATACCTTTTTCATTGCTTCTATTGTTTTTTTATTTTACATATGTGCTAATATCCCATAACATTTTGATAATCCATTTTCCTTTATTTCAGGATAAATCACATCGTCGGATATATAATCCAGGAATTTCATGGGATGGGATTTTATGGCTTCCGGCGTTCTTCCCTGGTACAGCTCTTCTAAAATGGAAAGCACGCCCCGCACCAGCAGGGAATCACTGTCACTGGAAAAATGCACCCTCCCGTCCTGTTTCTCTGCCCGGACCCAGATTGCGGTCCTGCATCCTCCAATCCTGTACCGGTCCCCGCGCAGGGAGTCCAAAGGAAGCTTTTCCATCCCAAGCATAAGAAGATACTCGCACTGGGAGCCTGGGTCCTGTAATTGGATAAGGTTGTCAATATGTTTTGCCTCAGCCTGGAACATGTCCATTTCATGCATATCTATCTGATGCATATCCTTCTGGTATCTCCCATCCATTAACTTCCCCTCCCGCAGATACGTTCCAGCCGTTCAGCCATATATGCAATCTCCTGCTTTGTATTGTAAAAAGCCAGGGATACGCGGCAGAGGCTTTCCTTTCCCATGCGCTTCATAAGTGGGTAGGCGCAGTGGGAACCACAGCGGACCGCTATTCCGTAATTGGCCAGCAGGACGCCTATGTCATAGGCTCCCAGGTTATCAGCCTCAAACACTGCCATGGGCGGAACCTGCAGCGCCCCTTCATACTCCCCGATTATGTGTACCCCCTTAACCGCCTCCAGACACTCTCTCAGATATGCGCCCAGTTCCGCCTCATACCGAAGAATCTCCTCCATGCCCAGACTTTGGAGATACACAAGGGCTGCCTCCAATCCAAGTGCCCCGGCAATGTTCTGGGTGCCGGCCTCGTATTTTCCGGAGGACCTTTTATATGAAATCTCTCCCCTGTCGCCTTTTACCACCATGTCCCCGCCGTACAGATACGGGGCCATTTCCTCCAGATATACCTTCCTTCCATACAGTACCCCGATTCCCATGGGCCCGTATAGCTTGTGACCGGAAAAGCACAGAAAATCACAGTCCATACGCCTTACGGATATGACCTGGTGCACAATGGCCTGGGCAGCATCTACCAGAACCAGTACGCCTCTTCTGTGGGCTTCCTTTATAATCCGGTTCACATCCGGACAAAATCCCGTCACATTGGACATGGCTGTGACGGCTATCAGTCTGGTACGGCTGTCCACCAGCTCCAGCACATCGTCCGCCCTCAGGCTTCCATCGCTCTCTGCCAAGGCTGCCCGAAGCTCTGCGCCCTTTTTCTCACATTGGCTTTTCCATGGGAAATAGTTGGAGGAATGCTCCAGCTCAGTGACAATCACATTGTCTCCCGTCCGGACATATGTCTCAAATACAGCCGCGGCAGCCAGATTGACTGACTCCGTACACCCCTTGGTAAAGACGATTTCCTCCGCATACTCTGCATCCAACCATGTCCGGACCGTCTCCCTGGCCCTTTCATACATGCGGGACGCCTGGCTGCTCAGGGGATAACTTCCCCTGTGGATATTGGAATTCTCCTGGGAATAATACCTGCACAGACGGTCAATGACAGCCTGGGGCTTCTGGGTGGTTGCCCCGTTGTCCAGATAGACAAAGGGCCCACCCTCCTGGTCCAGAATCGGAAAATCCCTGCGGATTTTATCTGCATCCATATCATCCTCCCCCTTTCAGGTGCCTTATAACAGCTTCAGCCAATTCATCCAGACTCTCTATATCCGTGGCCTCATCATCCCCCATTGCAATCCCCAGCTCCTTCTCAATAAACATAAGCAGCAATACCTTTTTCTGTGCCGCCAGGCTGGTCTGATGACAGTCGTATTTCTTTATCTCCCTCTGAATCACATCATCCGGCAGGTTTCCCTTTTGCAAATCCTGGCGCTTGATGCTCATGATGACAAGCTTTCTGATATCTGTCTGGGTATCCTCCTGAATCATAAGCTTCAGGTTCACGGCATTTCTCAGCAGCGGCAGAATTTCTGCCTTTTCCAATTCCTCACGCGGCATGGATTTTATACGTTCCAGCACGGCGCAGGCTTCCCTTGTGCTCTTTACAATTTCATCAATCATTTTGACTTTTTCCTTATATTTTCCATGAATACCGGCTTAACTTTTCCTTGTTTTCCTTACATTTTGTATTATATACCATGTGTTTCTACATTTTTTTGCAGATTGTCCATATACTTTGCATTTTCTTCAAACCATGCTATACTAAGAAGTGCTTCATATGATTGCATAGATACCCTGGGAGGCGCCATGGACATTCCATTTTCACGCTATACGGAAAAGCTGCCGGAAGAATTCTCAGTTCGGCACAAGATAACCGGGACAACAGAAAAGCGAAATTTCCACCTGCACAGACAGATGGAAATTGTGTTTGCCCTGTCCGGCAATTTAAAATGTAAGTTTGAAACAGGGGTGATTGATATTCCCAGAAATGGGCTGATTCTGTTTAACCAGATGGACCTGCATTATATCTATTCAGAGAACGGGTCCGGAATCTGCGACCGCTATGTGCTGTATTTTTCCTCCGGTTACATATCCCAGTTCTCCACACCGGAAGTTAATCTGCTGGAGTGCTTCCTGCTTCGCCCCGGCAACCAGCCCGTGGTCCTCACGGTGCCGGACCGGCAGATGGGAACCTTTCTTTCCGTCCTTTCCAGGATGGAGTATTATAACAGGCCGGATGGGGGCAGGGACCCTGCGCCTGCTTATGGAAGGGACCTGCACCTTAAATTCCTGCTGGGCGAATTTCTTCTGCTGGCCAACCAGCTCTACACAGAGCGGTTTGGCCCCCTCAGCACATCTGCCTACCGGGAGCACGCCCGGTTGGTATATGATATTTATGAATACATCGGAGGCCATTACAGTGAAAATCTGACCACGGACAGCCTGTCCCGTCTGTTTTTAGTCAGCAAGACCCAGCTTTATAATGTCTTTAAGGAAATCTCCGGCATGACAGTCAGCGACTATATTACAGAATACCGCATCACCCGGGCAAAAGATTTTCTCATCAACACGGATTATTCCGTGGAAATGATTGGACAGGCCGTGGGATACACCAACCTCAGCTCCTTTTCCCGTGTCTTTAAGGAGCAGGCCGGCTGCAGCCCCATCCAGTACAGACACAGGCATACGGATTAGGGCGTGTCCCCTTATTCGCCAATCCCTGTATCAATCTGGCTGATTCCGTGGCAGAATGCATACTTCTTCCGGAAACCGGCTGCCTTTCCCTCAGATGCTGTGAGGCCGATAAAATGCTTTACTGTTTTCTTACACTCCTGCTCCGTTTCCATCATAAGGGACATATAATCCAGGTCCGGCTTTTGGTCCAGACGGGTCTTTACGTAATCCCTGCACGCATTGAATATCTCAGTGGCAATGTTCACCTTGTTGATTCCTGCTTCCACTGCCCTTCGGATGTTCTCGTCCCCTGAACCGGAGCCGCCGTGTAGTGCCAGGGGCATGTTTACCGCCTGTTTCACCCTTCTTATGACATCAAAGTTAATGGTTGGCACAAAGCCCTTGGGGTAATTTCCATGGGCAGTGCCGCAGGCAATGGCCAGACTGTCCACCCCTGTCTCCTGCACAAAGCGCACTGCTTCCTCCGGCTTTGTATACAGCGCCTCGTCGCATCCGTCCAGGGTGGCGGCCTGCCCTACATGGCCCAGCTCGCCCTCCACTGCCAGCCCTTGTACATGGCACAGGTCCACTACCTTCTTCGTCCTGGCAATGTTCTCCTCTATCTCATAGGCCGAAGCATCCACCATAACGGAGGAAAATCCCTGTCTGTAAGCCCAGGTGATTTTCTCCCAGTCCCTGCCGTGGTCCAAAATCAGGGCCACCGGCACATTGGTCTGCTCTGCAAGCGTCCGTATCATGGGTACCATCAGCTCCGGCCTGGCGTGTTTCGTCATCTGGGCCTGGCCCATCAGGATAATTAAGGGCGCCTGCATTTCATCCGCGGCTGCTATCAGTCCCCTGGCCAGCTCCATGTTAAATGCGGATGCAGCCAGAACGGCATAGTTGTTTTTATTTGCATCGTCAAGAATTGTTTTGATGTCTGTATACATTATGTACTCCCCTTAATTGATATTATTTTATGTAGCAATGTGCCTTCCCGGCGCAGCCCAGTACCTGCATCTTTGTCCCTGCCACCTTCCTTACCTCCTGCACTGCATCCTTAAGGACCTGGGTGGGACTGACCTGGGTGGGATGATTTGTCACAAATTCCCTTACGCTCTGATAATAGGCATGTTTGAACTCACTGGATATATTTACCTTGTGAATCCCCGTCCTGCAGGCAGCGGCAACCTCCTCATGGGGCGTGCCGGAGCCTCCGTGAAGCACCAGAGGCACCGGCACCGCGGCAGCCAGTTCTTTCAGAAGCTCCAGCTGCAGTCTGGGCACATATCCCTTTGGAAGAATGCCGTGCACCGTGCCGATGGAAACCGCCAGGGCATCCACTCCGGTGTCCTCCACAAACCGTCTGGCCAGCTCCGGTGATGTGTATACCATATCCCGGACCGTGCCGCTGGCATAGTCCGCTGTCTCCCCTATGGTCCCAATTTCCCCTTCCACCGACACGCCGGCCCCATGGGCTGCCTCCACCACCCGGCGGGTGCATTCCACGTTCTGGTTATACTCCATCTGCGAGCCGTCAAACATGACAGAGGTAAAGCCTGCCTGAATGGCGCGGATGCACCCCTCATAGGACTTGCTGTGGTCGTAGTGAAGCACAAATGGATTCCTGCTGCCCTGCAGGCGGACCGAAAAGTACAGGTACAGTTCCCGCTCCGAAAACTGAAATTCATTGGGAGAAACCTGGATGATAGCCGGAGATTCCAAGTGTTCCGCTTCCTCCACAATAGCTTTGAACATAGTGCTTTCTGTTACATTGAACCCTCCCACTGCAAAATTCCCCTTTACAGCAGGCTCCAGTATTTTCTGCAGATTCAGCAGCATTTTTTATCCTCCTATCAGACAATATCTGTGATGTCGCTAAAAGTTCTCAAATGTCATTCCATCGGTGGTGGTTTCCCCGTTTTCCTGCTCCATGCCAAAATCCATGGAATCGTCTTCCGTGACCACCTTCTTCCACAGGGAAAGTATAACTCCCATGATAACGCCTCCCATGGCTACCATGGCAGCCATCATCAAAGGTTTATTGGACAGCGGGATAATGAACCATCCGCCTGCTGTTACATAATTCTCAATTCCCAGCACCATGGTGAGTCCTCCTGCTATGGATGTGGCAATCACGGAAGATCCGATTACACGCAACGGGTCGTTCATGGCCAACGGAATCACGCCTTCTGTAATCATGCATATACCCATTGGGAACGCAGCCTTTACAGCTTCCTTCTCAGCCTTTGTGTACTTGTTCCTGGTGAGAATGTAGGAAAGGGTTACGCCCATAGGAGGAATCATACATGTAACCAGCTTCACTGCCTCCGGACCGTATATGCCGTCCACCAGCAGGCCGTTTGCAAACAGAGAAGCTGTCTTGCCGATGGGACCGCCAAAGTCAACGCCGCACATGCCTCCCACAATGGCTCCCAGAATGAATTTGGAACCGCCCTGAAGTCCTATCAGCCAATTCTGCAATGCATTGATGACAAAAGCAACCGGCTTTCCTATAACAGCAAACATAAGGGCACCGCAAATCAATGTGGTCAGGAACGGAAGAATAAGTACAGGAACCAGACCCTGCATGGTCTTGGGCACCTTCAGATATTTCTTCAGAAACAGCACTGTATAGCCCACAAGGAAGGCTGCTATAATGCCTCCGATGAATCCGGTATAAATCTCCGAAGCAATGGACCCCAGAATCAATCCAGGTGCAATAGCCGGCCTGTCCGCAATGGAATACGCAATGGCAGCCGTAATCACAGGCACCACAAAGCCCATACCAACCTTACCGGTCCTCCAGATATACCATATCAGTGTTCCCTCTGCCTCGGATACCTTGGTCCCTCCAATGGCGGTTCCCAGTGCCATACATAAGCCTGCGCCCACAACAATGGGAATCATGAATGATATTCCTGTCATCACATGCTTCTTAATCTCTGATAATTTAAACCCACCCATAATCTTAATCCCCTCCGTTTTTCTTTTTTGCCAGCGCTTCCTCAATGCTCTGAAGCAGCGCTCCGGTATTTTTCATAGCCTTCTCCGTGCTCATGCGCACCACTGGTTTTCCCTTAAACCGGTTTTCCCCTGAAATCTTCACGTCAATGGCCAAAATGACCACATCGGCAGCTTGGATTTCCTCCGGTGTCAGCTGTTCCTCGATTCCAATGCTTCCCTGTGTCTCGATTCTGCATGTGTATCCCAGCTTCCTGGCTGCCTGCTCCAGCTTTTCCTTGACAATGTATGTATGGGCAATGCCCGCCGTACATGCCGTAACCCCTACTATATTCATCCTTTATTTCCTCCTGTTCGTCATAAACACGCTGCTCCTGTATTCCGCGAATCCAGTGAAGCAGCCTAACAAAATGCTTCCAGAATGTCTTCCTTTGTGCTGCTTCCCATCAGTTTTTTGCATGTCCCTTCCTGTGCCAGCTTCTTGGCAACGCTGGCCATGAGGCGCAGGAAGTAGTCATCCTTATCCCTTTGATTGATGGCAAATACGATAAACACCTGCACAGGCAGGCCATCCAGAGTCTCCCATTGTATGGGGCGTTCCAGCTTAAGGACCGATATACAGTTGCGTTTCACAGCCGCCGACTTTCCATGGGGAATGGCGATTCCGTCCCCAATGCCTGTCTTTCCCTGTGACTCCCTTATATATAAATCCTGCTTGAACGCTTCCTTGGATGTAATGCTGCCGTCCTTTAAAAGAAGGTCGCACACATATTCAAACACCTCCTCCTTATTCTGCGCCCTTACATTGACGGCCACTGCATTTTCATTGATTACTTCCAGCAGATTCATGCTCTCCTGTCTCCTTTTACCATAGAATTTAAATAATCTGTAATTTCTTCCTGTCCCCTCAGGCCGTGGAATTCCTCATAGGCCTCCTTGTCATCCAGCAATGTGACAATGGCGGAATAAAAACGGATGATTTGTCCCTTTGCCTTAAACCGTTCATCCAGATTCAGGGCCAGAAGAAATATCCGGTCCACGCTCCTGTCCCTGCCCCAATCCACCGGCTCCTCCAATATGGCGGCTGCAATCGCCGGGTGGCAGACGCAGGAAGCAGCTCCATGGGGAATGGCAACTCCAAGGTCCAGCACAGTGGATGTGGTTTCCTCCCGGTCCAGTACGGTCTGCTCATAATCCTCCGTTACATAGCCTGCCTCCGCCAGTCTGGCGCACAGAAAGGATATGATTTCCCTTTTATGGGTCTTTCCCGGAAAATGGTATATCAGGGAGGAATGAAACAGCTGATACTCGGAGTATTCCGCCTTCGCCGCAATCCGCCTCATCTTCTTTTTCCGGACCAGTTTCATTTTATTCTGAATCTGCTGTATGTCCCAGGGCTGCAGCACATTACCAATCTGTACCGCATCCTTTCCCGCAAATACATTTCCCACCGGAACAGATGATATGAGAAAATCACACCGGCTCTTCTGAATCTTGAGTGTATCCCTGGTAGTCAGCACATCTACCACATGTATGTTCTGTATGGAGCGCTCAATCTGTTCCTTGAGGATTCTGGATATACCGATACCGTGGTTGCACAGGATACACACCTCCACTCCCACATTCAGGCGTTCAATGGCCCCGCCTATATATAATGCCAGGTAAGCCACCTCGTCCTCCCCGATTCTCACCCCCAGCTCAGACTCAATGACAAGGCTGGCTGACCAGGCGGCTGCGTATATATTGGGATACTTGGACTTCACAACCTCCTTCAGGGGATTTTCCTCCGGTATGTTGTACCCCAGCTTCAGGATTTTGGATTTCATGTACAGCAGCAGGCTGTCAAACAGGTATTCATCCCTGCCAAGACCCTGCCCCAGGATATTGCCGGTAATGGAAATCACTTTATCCGTCACCCGGCAGATGTTTTGGTTTGCCTCCATAAAGGTCCGCCTGGATGTCTCTCCTGTAAACTCCTGTATTTCTGCAATCCCCAAAGCCAGTACCACAAACTGCTTCTCGCCCTCAGGAAAGCTGATGCTATAATATTTCTTAAGGCTTTCTATGCATATTTCTCCCATATTCCGGTCGTATTCCACACCCTGGTACGCCATGCAGGTCCGCATATGCCGCTGATGTTCTGAGCCCTGCCCTTCTGAACCCTGACTTTCTGAACCCTGCCTTTCTTTAGCCCCATACTCAAAATCCGCAGCCGGAATCTCCGCAAATTCCTTTTTCCTGATTCGTATAACGCATAATGAGAGAAGGAAGGAAAGCTGCTGGTACCCGTCAAAACTGTAGTGTATCCCGAATTCCCGTTCCAGCCCTGCGATGGCCCCTGTAACCCCGGTCATATCAAAGCCCCACAAAAACTTCTCTGTCTGGTTTTTCAGCGACTGGTCCCCAAACTCCTGGCGTTTCCTGGATATATCCGCAAAAAGCACCCACATGGCCATGCGCCAATCGTACTCGCTGCACTCAATCTGCAACCCCTGTCCTCTCTTACAGGTAACGGCTATCCTATGGGCCTCCAGCCATGCGGCCGCCTGATTGGTGGCCTTTTCAGCGTCCAGCCTGCTGATGAGAAGCCTCTGTTCCAGCTTCATCTTCTGTATGCTTCTCTGCTTCAGCAGCAGCTCCAGTATCTGGAACTGGTTGTCCGTGCCGTAGAGCTCCATCTGGTTCTCATCGTTCCATGCCTGCTTTGCAGCTGCCCAGTCCTTCTCTTTCATGAGACAGACGCCTTTGTTACTCTTAGAGACAACCTTTCCCAGCCCGTGTTCTTCCAGGAAACTTCCCAGCTGCTTCAAATCGTTCCTGATAGTCTTAAGGGAACACTGCATCTCTGCCGCCAGATACTCTACAGTCACGAATCCATCTGACCTGTACAGCAGCTTCAGAATTTTATATTGCCGTTCCTGCATCATGTTCCCTCCTGTATCCTGTTCCATCGCCCTGCCATCCCTTCGGTAATCTTATATTAACAGTTTTCCATTGCTTTCTATTACCATAATATTGACAGAAAGCAGTTGTTTTCTTCAAAAGTTTTTCCAAATTCCATGATGCGCCTTTTATGCGTTACTCACAATGGATTTTTACTATTCTTTCTGTGTTTTTTGCATTTCTTTTGATGTTTAATTAAATAGTTGCATAAATCCTGGTATGTTATGTACAATAATTGGAATTATGAGAACTTGCAAGGGAGGTGACCTGCTCAAGATTATGCCCGCTAAAACACCCATATCCCCCCATTTTTCCGAGGATTTTTCGTTCAAATACAAAGTGACCTACGGCCCGGAGCAGCATGAATATCATACCCACAAACAGTTTGACATCATATTCATGCTCACGCCCAATACGGTCTGTCATGTAAGCGAAAAAAACTGGAAGGTTCCCAAAAACAGTATTATTTTATTCAATAATATGGATTTGCATAAGATTACCCTGAATACCCGCGAACGTTTTGAACGGTATACGCTTTCCTTTAAACCCGAATACATTGAATCCCTGTCCTCCAAGGAAACGGATTTGCTGGAATGTTTTTTCTTAAGGCCGTTCTCAAATCCATATATCCTGCCGCTGACCATTTCCCAGGCAGAGGAATGTCTGGCCCAGCTAAAACGGCTGGTTGCATGCAACGATGATACCACCAAACAGGATTACGGCTACGACCTGAAAGTCAAATTCCTTCTGGGAGAATTTTTGATTTTTATAAATAACCTGTACCGGAAGTACCATAATATTTCATCCGATACCATAACCTCGTCCTACAGCCTGATTTACTCCGTCATCAACCATATCCATACGCACCTGAGCGACGAGCTTTCCCTGGAGCTGCTGTCCTCCACTTTTTATATTAACAAATTTTATCTGTGCAATCTTTTTAAGAATGTGACAGGCACTTCACCAAACCAGTATATCATCAGCTGCCGTATCATGAGGGCAAAGGAACTTCTATCACAAAATCTTCCCGTAGATTCTGTATGCGGTCTTGTCGGTTATAAAAACCTGTCCCATTTCAGCCGTATCTTCAAACAGCACACCGGTCTCAGTCCAAAACAATATTCTAAGTTCAAACAGGCGGAGGATTTTAAACGGAAATAAGGGTGGAAACCTCTGGTATCGGTTCCACCCTTGTTCATTTTCCTTCATCGTTATACCTGTATATTTTCTTTCCGGCCTTTTCCCCTTATTCTCCCCCATCCGTCTCTGTCTGCGCAAAGCCATACTGAAAGGTTGACCTTCTCCGGAAATTAGCTGCCCTTCCCTGGGAGCCGGTCAGGCCAATGAAATGCTTTCCAATTTTTCTGGCCGCCTGCTCGGTCAGGGACATCAGGCTTAACAGGTCAATTTCCGGCGTCTCCTCCAGTGTCTTCCTGATTTCATCGCGGACATAATTAAATATTTCCGTGCAGACATTCACCTTGTTTATACCTGCCTCCACTGCCTTTTTTATATTTTCATCCCCTGAACCGGAACCTCCGTGAAGAGCAATGGGCACATCCGTCACTTCCTTGACAGCCCGTATGATATCAAAACGTATTTCAGGGGTAACGCCCTTTGGGTACTGTCCATGGGCCGTACCACAGGCAATGGCCAGGCAGTCTGCATGGGTCCGGCTCAGAAACTCCGTTACATCCTCAGGCCGCGTATAGCAGGAATCATCTGTCTGGTCTCCCAGGGCAGCCTGTCCCACATGGCCCAGTTCTGCTTCCACCGCCACTCCCTGGGGATGACACAGCTCTATGACCCTTTTCGTTCTTTTTACATTCTCCTCCATCTCATAAGCAGAAGCGTCAATCATGATAGAGGAGAAACCGTTCCTATATGCATGTGTAATCACATCCCAGTCCCTTCCGTGGTCCAGAATCAGGGCCACCGGGACATTGGTCTCCTCTGCCAGCGTCTTTATCAGAGGCACCATCACATCCGCCCTGGCATGTCTGGTCATCTGCATCTGACCCATAAGAATGATTAACGGCGCCTGGAGTTCATCAGCAGCCGCTATCAGCCCCCTTGCCAATTCCAGGTTGATGGCGGATGCAGCCAATACGCCGTAATGATTTCTGGATGCGTCATCCAGTATTGTCTTCACATCTGTATACATATGTTCCTGTCCCCGTCTTTCTACATCCGAATCACTGTTTTGACAGCTTCCTGTTTTTTTGTAATGGCATACTCCATGGCTGCCTGTATGGTTTCAAATTCAAAATAATTGGTCACTATCTTCTTTGGTTCCGCCTGCCCCTCGCCGCAAAGCTCTATGGCTGCCGGATACAGGTTCCGATAACGGAATACTCCCAGTATGTCCGCCTCCTTTGAATTTGTTTTGAAAAAATTGAATGGAGTTTCCCCGAACACATTCCCGACCATTACAATTTTTCCCCCTCGTTTCACCAGGTCCGCTGTCAATGCGGCTGTTCTCTGGCTTCCCGCAGTCTCAAATACCACGTCATATCCTTTATTGCCGGTTATCTGCGCGGTCCTTGTCACAATATCCTCTTTTGATGAATTGACCGTATGTCTGGCGCCTATGGTGCCGGCCATATTCAGCCGGTTTTCATATAAATCCGATATGGTCACATTTGTGATTCCCCTGGCCAGACATGCCTCCAGGGTCATAAGCCCGATGCACCCTGCTCCCAGTATCAGCACGGCCTGTCCGGTCCCGGGATTGGCCCGGTTTACTGAATGCATTCCCACCACAAGCGGCTCCAGCAAAGCTCCTTCCACTGTGTCCATTGCATCGGGCAGTTTGAATGTCCATCTGGCGGGATGACTGACGTAACGGCTGAATGCGCCGTTCAGCCATGGTCTGGCCCCCAGAAACCGTACGTCCGGACACAGGTTATACCGTCCGCTCATACAAAACTCACAGGTCTGACAGGGTACGCCTGGCTCCAGCGCAACACGGTCGCCTGGTACGATTCCTTCTACCTTCTTTCCCACCTCCACTACGCGTCCGGCGCATTCATGGCCAAGCACTACCGGAAGCTTTATATCTTTTACCGCATAATACGGGTCCTCAAATATGTGCATATCGCTTCCGCAGATTCCCACATGGGCCACTTCAACCAACACATCCGTATCGGAAACGGACGGCATTTCACAATCCATAATCTCTAATCTCTGTTTATCTATCAAAAATGCTGCTTGATTCTTCATTTTTACCCCTTTACCGAACCGGCAGTCAGACCTGCCACCAGGTTCTTCTGTATAAACATGAACAGGATAACCACCGGTATCATGGCTGCCACTGCTCCTGCTGATATGATGTCCCATCTCAGGTCATACTCTCCTACCAGGGATGCCAATGAGACAGGAAGCGTCCTGTTATTGGAAGTCGTGAACATGACTGCAAACAAATACTCATTCCAGGAATTGATGAACACATAGGTGCCGGTAGCAATAAGCCCTGGCTTCAGCAGCGGCATTACCACATAATATAATAGCTGTGGGACATTGGCCCCGTCTATCTTGCCCGCCTCCTCTAACTCCAGAGGAATGCTCTTCATATATGAGGTGAGAAGCCATATGCTGAAGGGTATGGTAAACGTACAGTATGAAACCACCAATGCAACAGGAGAGCCTATGAGCTTCATCTTATTAAACACCACAAACAGCGGAGTCAGGTAAAGGACCGACGGAAACATATATAACAGCAGGATACCGCTGAGGGCCAGGTTCTTCCCCCTGAACCTGTACCTGGCAAAGGCATAGGATGCCATGGATGACACCAGCATGGAGATGCAGCTTGTAATGACTGCAATCACAATGCTGTGGAACATACTGGCCAGGAAATCCGTACCCGTAAAAAGCGTCACGTAATTCTGGAAGGTCGTTGCCCTGGGCAGTATTTTTATGTTGGTGGTATACAGTTCATCTGTAGGCTTTATGGAGGTCAGGAATGTCCATATGTAAGGAAATATCACAAAACACACTATCAGAATAAGCGGAATAAGCATTACAAGCTTCTGAATTCGTTTAGTCCTTTTCATCTTCATCCCCCCGCCTTGTCAGCTTTAAATATATGGTCATAAAGAGAATCATAAACAGGGTGCCGTAGATTGCTATGGTTGACCCCTGTCCGAAATCCAGGGATTTCTGCGCCTTGATATAGGCTACAAGGGATACAGTCATGGAGCTGTGGCCCGGTCCTCCTCCGGTCATCAGATAGAGCACCTCCACATTATTAAAGACCCATATGATTCTCAGCATGCAGGTAGTTATGATTGTGGGCATCAGCTCCGGCAGCGTGATATACACAAATTTCTGCCAGGAATTGGCCCCGCTTATATCCGCTGCCTCATACAGGTCCACGGATATGGTCTGCAGCGCTGCCAGTACCATGATGGCAAAGAAAGGAATTCCCTGCCATATCATGGTTACAATCTGGCTGTACAGCGCTGTCCGGGATGAGCCCAGCCACGGGACATTTTTGCTGATGATGCCCAAGGACGTCAGACATTTGTTCAGGACGCCAAAATTGCCGTTATAAATCCACACCCACATAAGCGCAATTACAACGCCCGGGGTGACCCAGGGCATCAGCGTAATGGAACGGATGATGCCCCTTCCCTTGAATGGGACGTTCAGAATCATGGCCAGCACCAGTCCAAACAGGAACTGACAGGCAACAGTGATTCCCACCCACTTTACCGTATTTCCCAGGGAAGCCAGAAATGTCTCATTCCTCCAGACAGATATGTAGTTTTCTAAACCGATAAACTGGCGGTTTACATAATCCGTCAATTTATAATACTGGAAACTGAGTCCCACTGCATAGCAGATTGGATAAATTATGACTCCCACCACCAGCAGAAATGCCGGCATTAACAATATAATGGGAACATATATGTCTGATTTCCTGCGCCTTTTTCCGGCTGCTTTTCCCCGATTCATACGCTCACCCTCTCATGGTTTTAGTCCTACATTTCCCCGTTCAGGCACTTGTCCAGCTGTTCCAGCATCTCCATGCTGCTCAGTTCTCCCATCAGGGCTCTCTGGAATGTCTGTGCCCATATTTCCTCTGTATAAGTTGTGATTTCAGGTCCTACCGGCAATGTATGGGCGGAAAGCATGTTGTCCATGGATACCTTATATGCCTGGTCATTTTTGTACTTGTCCAATGCCTGTACGGAAGACATGAACGGCACCTGCTGCAGCTTCTCACACCGCACATCATGAATCTCAGGTGAAGACGCCCATTTCACAAACTCCTCCGCTGCCTCCAGGTTCTTGGAATTAGGATTGATGGCCCATCCCGTCATTTCCTGACAGCCGAATGCCTGCCCGCTCTCTCCTGTGGGGACAGGTATCACCTCAAAATCATCGCCAAAGGTTTCTTTAATGGTTGTTATGGAAGCTATGTGATGATACAGCATGGCTGTGACGCCTGACTTAAAATTAGTAAGGACCTCACTGAATCCGTCCGTAATGGCTGAGGGCGGCACATAACCGTTCTGATACAGGTCAATGTACTTCTGGTTCATCTCAGCCAGCTTCTCGTCTGCCAGGGACGCCTTCCCCTCCCCATCATAGTAATCCTTATCCTTCAATGCGCTGAATACAAAGGATGACCACATGTAATGGCCGCCGTTGCCGCCGCGCATACCAAATCCGTACTGGTCTGTCTTGCCGTCCCCGTCCGTATCCACGGTCAGCTTTTCACAGGCATCAAAGAACTCATCCACGGTCTTCGGATAATCGATTCCCGCCTTCTCAAACATGGACTTACGGCAATACAGATACATCACAATGGTGGTACGCGGATACAGATACAGCTTATCCAGCCCCGCCCTCATCTGTTCCAGCATGAAATCGTCCACCTCATCTGCGTACTCCCAGCCCTCAAACACATCTTCCATATTCATCAGGCCGCCCATTCCGTACAGCTCCGGGGCCCACATGGGCTTACAGATAAACACATCCGGCCCTGTACCGGTACTGATGGCAGTTATAAGTTTATCGTGGAAGCTGGAAGAGGGTACGGATTCAAAGTTAACCTTAATGCGGTCCCCTGCATAGGCCTCCCACTTGTCCTTAAGCATGTTCTCAATGGTACCCTGTTCGTCCTCCCAGTACCAGTATGTCAGTTCAATGGGTTCCTGGCTTCCCTCCGTTCCGTCCTGCACCGCCTTCTCCGTCGCTGCCCCGGCTGTCTTCTCAGCCGCCTTTTCCGTGGAAGCGGAACCTCCCCCGCCGGAACACCCTGCCATGGAAAGGACCATTGATGCGCATAATCCCAATGCTGTCATTTTTGCCAAACCTTTTTTCATTATGAAATACCTCCTACTCCTTCTCTTTTGTTTACAACTCGTTTAACGGGCACAGACCGCTTATGGTATCATATGACTGAATACAGATGGACGCGGCCCATGCAGCTATCCCCAAAGCTGTCTTTGCATTATCCTCATGCAGGAACGAGGATAAAAATCCTGCAATTGCAATATCCCCTGCTCCGGTCCTGGACAAAATCCGTTTGACCTTTACGGGCTTCTGCCAGATTTTCCTGTCATACCACCCAGTCAGGCTGGCCGGAGCAGCCTTTCCCATATTTCCCCACCTCTCTTTCCCTGCTGTTCTCAGATACATCCCCTCATGCCCGCATTTCAGCATAACCACGGTGCCGCCCATTTCCAGAAGCTCATCCGCCAGTTTCTCAGCCATTCCTCTTATATCAATATAATCCAGAAGGTCGTTTGCCCCTGCTTTACGCACCATTTCAACGTAATCCTCCCTGTGCAGGAAAAATATACTTTCCTCCAGGCTTGGTAAAAATAAGTCAACATAGGGCAGTATCCGCTGCAGAATTGGTCTCCAGTCCACATGTCCCAGAAATGTCTTTAAATCCGGAAGGCTCATATCCAGAGAAATAGTGATTCCCTTGGACTTTACATTCTTTAACAAATCCTCCAGTTCCTCGCCCTCATGTTCCACCAGGTACTTCATACTGGGAGGATAGCCAAAGTGGAACAGCTTTACCCCTTCCAGCATTTCGTCCGTAATATCCGCTGCCTTGAAAAGCTGGGAAGCCCCCCTGCTGTGAAGCGTCATTTTATCCTTACCCGGAAGGGCAATGGCAACGCTGGCCGAGGACTGTTCCCCCATCATCTCAATCAGCGTATAATCCGCGTCATAGCGGTTTAAAATTTCCCTGACGATTTCCCCTACGGAATCGTCTCCGATTTTACTGACCAGCCTTACATCACATCCAAGCTTCTTTAACCCCAGACCTGTATTCCCTACTTCCCCGCCCAAATATATATGGGTATAAGAACATTCCGTGGTTTTGCCCTCGCTCAGGAATATTTCCGGTACGGGCTGCCCTTTCGGAATATATACTTCAGGAATAATATCCAATACAATGGAACCTGCCACTAATACCTTCTTACTCTCCATATATCCCCCATTTTTATGTAATTTGTATATTTTTTTGTGTTCCTGTCCCTGTCTATTAGAAATAATATCATATTCTATCGTACCTTTTTTTCTGTTTTGTCCTGATTTTTTTGCGTTTCTTGATGTGTTTTTAACTGTGATTTTTTTATTTTGATTTGAATTTTCTGATATAATTGAATATATTTCTTTTACTACGCGATAATTTTTATCTTGTTTTGTTATTTACATCCATATTACTGCTGATTTTATTCCCCCTCCCTGTATAGCTGTGGTTTTTTTACAACATTTGCAAGTTTTTATGCCGCTGCCGCAAAACCAGCAATTAAAACTGCCAACCTAAAAAGCCGGCTCACCCGGGCCGGCTTTTCCCATCAGAATTATTATTATGCAGCGTGTGGTATTTATTTTCTAAAATCCCCTGGCTTCTGTCCCGTATACCGTTTAAATGCCACATTGAACCAGGAGGGATTCTGGTATCCCACCCATTCAGCAATCTCATATACCTTCATATGCGTATTTTTCAACAAATCCATTGCTTTTTCAATACGCACCTTGGTCAGGTAATCCCCAAAGGATATTCCCATTTCCTTACTGAAAACAGAGCTGAAATAGCTGGCATTTATATAGACATATCCAGCCACATCATCCAGCCTCAAATCAGGGTTCTGATAATTCTCTTCTATATATTTCCTGGCCTTCTGCGCCACTGAGTTAGGTCTTAGCTTTTCCAGCCTGGCAATATAATCAGACACGCTCCATAACAGCTCCCTGAGTTTTCTGGACATGAATTCAGGATTGCTTTCATTCAAAACAGCGGCAATGGTGTCTGATACTGACAAAAACAAATCCTCTGGTTTACCTCCCGCTGTTCTCAACGTACGGATTGTCTCCAGCAGAATAGCTGAAACCATGGTACGTATAATTACCGGGGATGGTTTCGTCCGGTAAACATATGACAGAAATTCATCTGTAAATGTATTAACCTCACTTTCTCTCCCATCCTTCAGACACATTTCCAGGTTCCGGTTCCAGTCAGGCATATCCTTAAAGGATGGCTGTATTTCCTCCCGGACAGTGCGGTAGCGAATCAGACTTCTGTCTGTAAAAAAACGGTATTCCACAGCTTCCAGGCTTTGGCGGTAAGCAGCCGATAGTTCCCTGACAGAATCAACGGTATCGCTTATCCCCAGTACGGTTTCCGTATAATACCGGGAATAGATAGCCAGCAGTTTACGAAAGCTTATCTCTTTATCCCCTCTCATCATGACACAGAACACGGTCATCCGGTTCTGGTTCTGGAATTGTTTTATGTCTGCTGCATCTGCGTGTCCGGTCCTCCATTCTTCCAGGTGACGTTCCAGTTCCTCCATAAAGGACTCTTCCTGGTATTCAGGTCTCTCTGCATTTACCGAAGCCACACAGAATTTTGTAAACTGTTCCAGATACTTTGCCTCAGTCTCATTCAGGGCATTCACCCTTCCTCCAAGTGCCATCAGCTTAATTTTATTATCTAATATATTTTTCTGGGTCTGTTCCAGCACATTCCTGTATGTATTTAATATCTTCTCTCCTGACCTGACCTTCTGTATTTTTAAAACAGCTTCCTTTAACAGATGAATCAGCTTATCCGTATCAATGGGTTTCAGCAGATACGCAAAGGCGCCCAGATTAAGGGACTGCTGGGCATATTCAAACTGGTCATAGCTGCTAATCATGATAACCACGCAGTCCGGCCTTTGTTCCTTTGCCAGGGCCAGAAGTTCAATTCCATTCATCATAGGCATTTTCACATCTGTTATAATCACTTCCGGAGCCATCATTCTTACCAGCTCCACAGCCTCCCTCCCATTGGATGCCTGTCCCACCAGTTCCAGACCCAAAGCAGTCCAGTCTATAAAGTTTGACAGTCCCTCCCTGATGATATCTTCATCATCCACAAGAATGGCCTTAATCATACACCTTTCCCTCCCTCCTGCTGTCGTTGATGCTAAATGACACCCTGGTGCCTTCCCCAAACCGGCTCTCAATCTTCAAAGCAGACTCTTCCCCAAAATAATTACATAACCTTTGATTCGTATTATACATACCGAAACCCACTTCCCCCATTTCCTTTAACCCGGTCTGAAGCCGTTCCAACTGAGCCGGTGTCATTCCAATGCCATCATCAGCGACTGTTATCCTGATTCTGTCTTGTGCTTCACGGGCAATCTCAATCAAAACATGCCCGCCTTCCGGTTTTTCCTGGATGCCGTGATAAATAGCGTTCTCCACCAATGGCTGCAGGGTCAGCTTAGGTATGGGACAGTCCAGCATGGTATTCTCTGTTAAATGGATGGAAAAATTGATTTTATCCCTGTATCTGGTATTTTGAATCTTAACGTATTCCCTGACGTGTTCCAGTTCCTCCCTTAGCATTATGATATTCCGTCCCCTGCTTAACCCAATACGGAAAAATTTGGAGAGTGATGTAATCACGCTGATTGCCTTTTCATTTTCTTTGGACCGTATCAGCCATATTACGGTTTCAAGGGTATTATACAGGAAATGCGGATTAATCTGCATTTGAAGTGTCTTTAATTCTGCTTCCCTCAGATTTTCCTGTTCCTTATTATTGACCGCAATCAGATGCCTTGTAAAATCCATCATATTGTTAAACTTATTGCCCAGAACCGCCAGCTCGTCCTTATATTTCACATGCATCTGAACAGCAAATTCCTTTTGTTCCGCCTGTTCCATAAGGTCAATTAATTTATTGATAGGATTGGTCACTGTACCGGAAATGACGCTGGTGACCTTAACCGCCAGCAGTATCATCAAAAATATCACCAGCCCGAGCCAGATTCCCAGGTTAATAATCCTTCCCAGCAGAATGGCCTTGGGGATATAGGATTCCACAGTCCATCCATTATCCATTGTCTCTGTATAATAAAATACGGAATGGTTCCTGTTCCTGTCCTTATGGCTTTTTGCTTCACCGGAATCATTACCAGTACCATTTTTTTGAAACAGAATAGTATTTTCCCCATCAAGTACCTGAATGACCCCGTTTTCTATATTGCCGAATTCCCGGATGATATATTCAATAGAATCAGCCTCTATTTCCACCAATACCACGCCGATTCTGTTTCCATTGGCCTTATTTATCACCGGGCATCCCATGGCAGCATAGGACCGGTCAATGGATTTAACTGTCCTGGAATAAACCTTAGGCCCAAACCACACGACCCCATCCGCTTCATGGATGCGCCGGTACCATTCTTCCTTCCTAAAATCTGTTTCCTGAAATGCCACATTATGGGACTTAAAGTTAAAACCATTATCCCCCAGCACATATAAGCCTCCGAACTCATTAATTGTATATCCTGCCAGCTGGTACAACTCAAAATCATATTTCAGCTCTGTTGCATATCTATCTCTGATATCCTCCGGCATCTCTGCGTTCAGGATGCTCTGGAAAATCGAATTGTTCTCCACAAGACCTGACAGGTTTTCCGCTTCATTGAAGATGTCATTCAGATTATCCGCCACAGACTGCGCCGACTGATTGCTGAAGGAATAGGCCAGTTCCTCCACAATCCGGTAAGATGCAATGTAGGATATACCCGCCACCAAAAGCATGGCCACAATTACCATAGTGGAAAAGTATATCATCAGCCTGGTGTGAAGTTTATAATTCATCATATGAGCGTATATTTTTTTCATGAATCCCATAAAGCAGGTATAGAGAACGCTCCAAACTTAGCCTGGAGTGTTCTCTTAAACCTGCTGCCTTTCATAAAATTTATGCAGTTCACCATATAACCATCAGCAATTCCAGAAGTCCCGTCCATCATGTATTGCAATTCCTATGCGCTCTGTGGTTCCTGTTCTGGCATTGAAGTACATCAGCCACCTGTCATAATCCTTATCATAATACAGGAATGGCTTATAAATGGATTCACAATCCCATGCCCCCGGCAGTCCGGCCGAAATAATGGGGTTCATGGGATGGCGTTCCCATCCGCTTACACCGTCCTTTGACCTGGCCAGACAGATTCTGGCTTTAAACAAGTCCTCATAACCAATATAGAACATATAATACCAGCCATCCATTTCTATCACCTGACAGCCGGCCACATGGGCCCGTTCCCAAAGATTCTTTTTATCAGGCGTAAAGACCGGATTCCCTCCGCATTTTTCCCACACAATTCCATCCTGGCTCTCGGCATAGCCAATGGCATCCGGCTCAAACCACCCTCCTCCGCAATACCACAGCTTATATATTTTCCGCTCCTGGTCCCACAAAACAGTGGGGCACATTAAGGAACGCTTTTCCCAGGTCTGATTTGGTACCAGTACCGGCTCTTCCAGTCTTTCCCAACTGATTCCATCCCTGCTCCAGGCATACCCTATGACAGACCCGCCTTTATCCTCCTTAGATGCCTCCATATATGAGTCCACCCATTTTTTCTGATTAAATCCTCCGGTTGTCTGGCTGGAATACCACATACGAAACATTCCATCCCTGTAATCAATGGCTGGTCTGTTTAAATCTTCCTCCCATGGAATCTCCGGTCTGGGACTTAACACCACATGGCGTTCCCCCCAATGAAGGCCATCCTCACTTTCTGTGTATGCTATACTGTAATGTGTCCTCCAGGAAAAGTACATTCTCAGCTTGTCTCCTGCTTTTAATACATGATTGTCGAAACAAAAATCCCCGTCTTCCCCAATAACAGGGTTGTGCTCATACTTCCTCCACCCGGCCTGACATCCAACGGTATATGGATTGTAATTCAACATATAGCTTCCTCCTCACTCTTTTTCGTTTTTATCTGTTCCAGTCCGGACTGCATAATAACAATCACCAGAATAAGAAATCCCATGATTACATTCTGCCACCATGTACTGATATTTCCCTGCATGTTAAAAATATTTGCTATCATGCTCATGGTAAACACACCAAACAACGTGCCTGCCATATGGCCTATGCCTCCGGTCAGAAGCGTTCCGCCAAGGACCACTGCTGCAATAACCTGCATCTCATAAAGTTCTCCCGCCGTAGACTGGGCAGCCCCCAGCCTGGAGGCGAGAATCAGACCTGACATGGCAGCGCCGATGCCGCACAGCATATATGATAGGATGATAGTCCTGTCAATCCGGATTCCCATCATCCTGGCTCCTTCCCTGTTTCCTCCTGTGGCATATACGCTCCGTCCAAATCTGGTATACTTAAGGCTGTAGGCCCCAATCAGCACAAAGAGAAGGAACAGGATTCCGGGAACCGGCAGCCCCAGTATCTTTCCCCTTCCAATCATCTGAAAGGCCGGAGAAACCTTTTCCACATCCACCGAGCTTTCATTGGTCATGATGTAGGCTATCCCTCTGAGGCACATCATCATGGACAGGGATGTAATCCAGGGCGGTACTTCCAGTTTGGTTACAAAGGTCCCGTTTATAATTCCAATCAGTGCTCCCGCACACAGAGGAACCAGAATGGCAGCCCCAATATTCACCGAGCACATCCGTGCTGCCAGAATACCGCACACAGCTACAGTGGAACCTACCGACAAATCGATGCACCCTGTTATGATAACAAATGTCATCCCCACAGCTATGACTCCTATTATGCTGGACTGCCTGAATAGATTTACCAGATTGATGGGGGTAAAGAACTGTTTATACCGCAGGGCTGATATGAGGAAAAGCATCAGGAATACAACCACCGCGCTCTTTTCCTGTATCCAGACTATATATTTTTTTGAACCGCCCATGTATTTACCTCCGTCCTCTTCCTAAATCCTGCCAATCTTGTAAATTTTCCGTTCTGGGCACAGACCGCAATGATGACAACCAGCGTCTTGATGACCAGAGAATAGGAATACGGCACATTGTTCATATTCACCATTACTGTTATTATCTGCATAATGAACACACCGGCCACGGTTCCTGCCAGGTTTGCTTTCCCCCCTGCCATATTGGTACCACCGATTGCAGTAGAGGCAATGGCATCCACTTCAATTTGAAGTCCAAAATTAATGGGGTCTGCCGCGGACATACGCAGGGCCTCTACCAATCCGGCTGCACCGGCAAGAAAACCACTGAGCATATAAATAAGGACCATCATGCCTGAAATCCTGATTCCCGAGAGCCTGGCTGCCTTCGGGTTGTCTCCTATGGTTTCGACATAAACGCCGAAGCGCATCCGCTTCATCAATATGTACATGGCGCCAACTGCCATTATTATAAACAGGGCCTGGATTGGCACTAAGCCAAAAACCTTATAAAATCCAAGATTTGATATAACTGGATGGGAAAAGGAATATGTCCTTCCATCATTAACCAGTTCCGCAAACCCCCGGACCATGTTCATCATTCCCAGGGTAACAATCATTGGCTGTATGGAAAATCTGGCAATGATGAACCCGTTTACTGCTCCGCAGAAAATAGCCAGCGCCAACGCGCTTATAAACGCACCGATTACCGAAACGTCTAAAAGTCTGGCAAACACAATGGCGCTTAAGGCCATAACGGGCCCAATGGAAATGTCAATTCCGCCTGAAGCAATGGCCGCTGTCATTCCAAGGGAGACAAACATTACGGTCGTGCTCTGAATCATGATGTTCCAGCAGGTATTCAGGCTGAAGAAATTCCTGGTAACCAGACTATTAAACACTACCATTGCAAAGAGGGCCAGGTATACTCCGTATTTTTTCAATAATTTACTCATATCACGCCTCTTATCCTCACATACTGAATACTTTGTTGTCAGCTATCCTCTTCATGATTTCTTCCTGGCTGATTTCCCCGCCAGTAAGTTCACCTAATTTACGCCCATCCCTCAACACCATCACCCGGTTGCTGTTCCTTACCACCTCGCTGATTTCCGATGAAATCATGACAACGCTCATTCCCTGCTTTGCCAGGTCACGCACAATTTTTTCTATTTCCGCCTTTGCGCCCACATCAATTCCTCTGGTGGGCTCATCCATGATAACCAGCCTGGGAGAGGTACACAGCCATCTGGCCAGCAATACCTTCTGCTGGTTTCCGCCGCTTAAGTTCCTGACTTTCTGTTCCATGTCAGGTGTCTTGATGCCCAGCCTGTTTATGAACTCTGCTGCCACTTTCTCTTGGGCTTTTCTTGATATAATTCCCATCCTGGTCAGCTTCGGGAGAAGGACAATGGATATATTCTCGCGTACCGACAGGTTTGGTATGATTCCCTCGGTTCTGCGGTCCTCCGGGCAGAGCGCCATTCCCTGCCGGATGGCATCTGATGGCATTTTAAATCTGATTTTTCTTTTGTCTATCACAATGGTTCCCCTATAATCCGTATCCTCCCCGAACAGTACCTTAATGAGTTCTGTCCTTCCGGAACCAAGCAATCCGGCAAATCCCAATACTTCTCCCGGGTTCATTTTAAACGATATCCCTTTCAGCTTGCTATTGGTAATATTTTCCATCTCGCAGATTGGCTGGCTGTCGCAGTGATAATTATTATCCTGTAAACGCGATTCACTGTTTTCCACCTTCTGTCCAATCATTTTAGAGACAAGGGATATCTCATCCAGCTCATTGATACCATACTCACCTTCACATACACCGTCCTTCAAAATCGTAACCCTGTCGCATATTTCATAGACCTCATTTAAACGATGTGATATGAAAATAATGGATACTCCCTGGCTCTTAAGTCTCCGGATTACCTGAAACAGAATCTTAACCTCCTGGTTATCCAGGGAGGATGTAGGTTCATCCATCACTACCAGCTTAGACTGAATGGCCAATGCCCTGGCAATTGCCACCATCTGTGCCACAGCAGCTCCCTGTATGCTGAGGGGCTGCTTTACATCATAATCCAGGCCGATACCTGTCAGAAGTTCCCTGGCATTTCTTTCCATCGCCTTCCAGTCTATTCCCCACTTTCCCATAGGCTCTCTGCCAATATATATATTTTCACATATACTCAGTTCCGGTATAAGATTCAACTCCTGATAGATAGTACTGATACCTAGTTTCTGGGCCTCCAGGGAAGACTGGGGATGAACCGTCTTCCCATCAAACAGGACCCTTCCGCTGTCACTGCTGTAGAGACCATTCAGAATCTTCATCAAGGTGGATTTTCCTGCTCCATTTTCCCCCATCAATCCATGTACTTCTCCATATCCGACCTTAAAATCCACCTGTTTGATTGCCTGTACACCCGGGAAGCCTTTGGATATGTTCTGCATCTCTAATAAATACCGATTCTCCATGGCCGTTCCTTCACCCATACCTCTCTGCTTAATATGCCAGGTCCATATTTTCCTGTGCATTTCCCGCATCCACCACCACGCCTTCCATGATGGTCTGCTCCGGAACCTCCTGACCTGCCAGGATTTTTTCTACCGTGTCAAAGGTAATAGGCCCATACATGGGACTGCTGACAACAGTTGCCGACATCTCACCGGCTATGACAGATTTAAATGAATCCATTTCCCCGTCTATTCCTATTACCAGAATATCCTCATTTGGCTTATAGCCCGCTGCCTTAATGGCCTGCACAGCCCCCAGAGCCATCTGGTCATTGTGGCAGAATACTGCATCCACCTCACCGCCATGGGCCTGCAGCAGATTCTCCATAACCTTCTGTCCTTCAGACCGTTCAAAATTTCCTGTCTGTGATGCGATAATCTTCATTCCCTCATTCTGATTCACCACACCTGCGAACCCTGTAGCCCTGTCCTGGGCAGAAGAAGACCCCACTGTTCCTGTAAGCTCAATGATATTGCAGGTTCCCCCGGTCTTTTCCTTAAGCCATTCGCCTGCTGCCTGTCCTTCCCATACAAAATCCGTGGCAATATAGGTTACATAATCCACTCCTGGCTCGCCCTTGGCAAGCCTGTCTACCAGTATTACCGGGACAGAATTCTCTTTGGCTGTCTGCAATGCTGTCTCTAATCCCTCAAACTCCCTGGGAGACAGTATGAGCAAGTCAATGTTCTGGGCAATCAGGTCTTCCACATCAGATACCTGTTTAGCCGTATTATCCTGGGCATCCGTGACAATCAGCTTAAACCCCCGCTTCTCCGCCTCATCCTTCATGCTGTTAGTCTCGGCAATCCGGTATGTGCCTGTATTTGCCAGCTGTGAATATCCAATCAGATAATCAGACGCATTCACTGCTTTTCCTCCGCCGTCCTGGGAAGACGTTTCTTTTTCGCTGCCGGCAACCGTTTCCTCCTTTACAGGCGCTTCAGTCTGGGATGAGCTGGACTGCTGCCCTGCCGTCGTATTGCCGGATGGAGACGCATCTGTTGAACACCCTGAGCATAACATTGCTGCTGCCAATAATAACGCTGCCATACATAGGCCTTTTCTTCTCATATCTTTCCTCCTTCTATGTTTCTGACTGTTTTCTGGTATATTCATTATAGATTTTTATTATTTACAGTTAAATTAATTATCTTTTGAAAACTTTTGTTTTCTTTGGGACATACACCCCCTCACTTTCGGCAAAAACGCAGATATGCGGCTGTCCTTGCCGGACAAACCGCATATCACTTCCATACTTTAATTTTCCATAATTACACTGTATCCTATTTAACCAACGCAAACTCATAAGCCTTCCTAATCCGCCCCATCAGCTTGTCATCTATCTCGGCCACACTCCTGGCAATAACATGGTGGGTCCAGCGGTTGGGACAGGGCTCTGCCGCTGCCTCAATCCTGTCATCTTCAATATGATGGCTTACGCCGAAAGTTGCAATAATACGAACTCCCTTCCGGCAGTTGTGTGCTTTATCCGATTATAGCACAAAATTCCCCCTGAATTTAAGCATCCCTTCATTTCATGGAAAAAACAGCCTAATCAGAAAGGCTGTTCATACGGAAGCCAGAAGGCTGAACTTCATTTAAATCTGTACACAGGTGGTAAATGCCGGCTGTTATAAGGCCCGAAGGAAAGGGAGTCTTAGGTATATCCGCCTTGCAGTATATCCGCTCTTCAGAATCTTCCGCCCAGCCCCTTTCCTCCCCCTTTCATCTCCTGCCCATCTATACCCCCACTGCGGCCTTCATCTGCTTCACATAATTGCAGACAGGTTCCACACAGTTTACACCGTACCTGGCCACCAGCTTAACAATGGCGCTTCCGACAATGACTCCGTCTGCCTGGGAAGCCATTTTGCCGGCCTGCTCCGGGGTAGAGATGCCGAATCCAATGGCACAGGGTACATTTTTTCCCTGCTTTACAGTGTCCACCATTTCCTTAATGTTGGTGGTAATCTCGCTTCGGACACCGGTAACTCCAAGGGATGACACGCAGTATACAAACCCATGGGATTCCCTGGCAATGGCCTGGGCCCGCTCCCTGGAGGTGGGCGCCACCAGATAAATCAGGGTCATATCATACTTTTTACAAGCCGGCAGCAGTTCCTCCCGTTCTTCAAAGGGCATATCCGGCACAATCAGGGCGTCTATTCCACAATCAGAGGCATTTTTCATAAACTTATCCACGCCATATGCAAACACCGGGTTGATATAGGTCATGAACGCCAGCGGCACATCTGTCTTTTGGCGAATCCGGCGCACTGTATCAAATATCTTGTCCGTGGTGGTTCCTGAAGCCAGTGCCCGAAGGTCTGCCTCCTGAATGACGATTCCCTCTGCCACCGGGTCGGAAAAGGGTATTCCCAGCTCAATCAAATCCGCCCCGGCCTCTGCCATGGCAGGCACAAGCGCCTCTGTCACTGACAGGTCCGGGTCGCCTGCTGTTATGAAAGGTATGAATGCCTTTTTATTCTCAAAAACCTGCTGTATCCTATTCATAGAGCTCTACCCCCTTATATCTGGCAATTGCAGCCACGTCCTTATCTCCCCTGCCGGAAAGATTGATAACAATAATCTGGTCCTTATCCATTGAGCCTGCCACCTTCCTGGCATAGGCCACTGCATGGGCGCTCTCCACTGCCGGGATGATTCCTTCCATACGCGACAGATATTCAAATGAGTCCACTGCCTCATCATCCGTCACAGGCACATACTGGGCCCTGCCGCTGTCATGGAGCTGCGCGTGCTCCGGTCCAATGCCCGGATAATCCAGCCCGGCGGATATGGAGTACACCGGTGCAATCTGTCCGTATTCGTCCTGACAGAAATAAGATTTCATGCCATGAAAAATGCCGACCCTGCCCGTGGCTATGGTGGCTGCAGTCTGCTCAGTCTCCACGCCCAGTCCTGCCGCCTCACATCCTACCAGCTTCACGTCCTTTTCATGGATGAATTCATAGAAAGCTCCCATTGCATTGCTTCCGCCTCCCACACAGGCAATAACCATATCCGGAAGCTTTCCCTCCTTTTCCATAAGCTGTTCCTTGATTTCCCTGCTGATTACGCTCTGGAAATCCCTTACCATCATGGGAAATGGGTGGGGGCCCATGACAGAGCCAATAACATAATGTGTATCCGCAATGCGGTTGGTCCACTCCCTGAGTGTCTCATTGACAGCATCCTTTAATGTCTGCGTCCCGCTGGTCACCGGGTGTACCTTTGCCCCCAACAGCTCCATGCGGTATACATTGAGCGCCTGGCGGTCCGTATCCTCCTTTCCCATATAGACCTCGCATTCCAGTCCCAAAAGGGCTGCCGCCGTGGCTGTTGCCACGCCGTGCTGTCCGGCCCCTGTCTCTGCAATGACCCTGGTCTTTCCCATTTTCTTTGCCAGAAGAACCTGCCCCAGCGCATTGTTGATTTTGTGGGAACCTGTGTGGTTTAAGTCCTCCCTTTTGAGATAAATCCTTGCTCCGCCCAGGTCCTTTGTCATCTTCTCCGCATAATAGAGGCGCGAAGGACGGCCGGTGTATTCCTCCAGCAGATACTTTAACTCGGCCATGAACTGCGGCTCCTTTTTATAGTACTCATATGCCTCTTCCAGTTCCGCGACAGCGCTCATCAGTGTTTCCGGTATAAACTGGCCGCCATGGATTCCAAATCTTCCTCTTGACATTGCTGTGTCTCCTTTTCTGATACAATTTCTTTATACAGTCATGTTAAATACAGCTATTAAGCGGACAGTCCGGGCTCTGCGTCTGCCCCCGCAGGACCTGGGCCAGCTCCTCCATCTTTCTCCGGTCCTTCCTGCCCCCTGTTTCCACCGCGCTGCTGACATCAATGCAGTAGGGTCCGTGGGCCGCTGCCTGCCTTATATTGCCCAGATGTATGCCTCCTGCCAGGAAATAAGGCTTTGTAAGCCCGGGAATCATATCCCAGTCAAACTGGGTGCCGCTGCCCCCGTACTTACCCTTTGCATACGTGTCCAGAAGAAGGTAATCACAGGGCAGCTCCTGGGCTTTTAAAATCTGTTCCCTGTTCCTGACCCGTATTGCCTTGATAACCGGCAGTACGGTGTGCTGCTTCAGCTGTCTGATGTAAGCCTCATCCTCGTCTCCATGGAGCTGTATCAAATCAATCACCCTGCCGGTCCCCTGGTTCCCGGCGAGCTCCAGTATTTCCTCCATGGATGCATTGACAAATACGCCCACGGCCCGGATTCTCTTATCCAGAACCTGTCTTAACTGGGCTGCCTTATCAGGCGTAACCCTGCGGCTGCTCTCGGCAAATACAAAGCCGATATAATCCGGCTGAATCTCATTGGCCGCCAGGATATCTCCAAACCGGCTGAGACCGCAAATCTTAAGCCTGCATGTTTTCATAATCCATCCCCCTGCATTATTCCCTATATCTGTCCCGCACATATTTGTACCTGCACATGTCGGTCCCTGCACATGTATGTCTCTACCCAATCCGTGACTTAAGTTCCCGCAGGGCACTCTTTTTGTCTGCTGCCCGCATCAGGGTTTCTCCCACAAGAACCGCATCCACCTGGTTCTCTGCCAGAAGCTCTATATCCTCAGGCGTTCTGATTCCGCTCTCCGCCACAAATATGGTGCCGCGGTCCACCAGTCTCCTGAGCCTGAGTGCGTTTGTGAAATCCACCTCAAAGGTCCCCAGGTTTCGGTTATTGATTCCAATCATACCGGCCCCTGCCTCTGCCGCCATGGCCACCTCCCCGTCGGTATGGGCTTCCACCAGTGAACTTAGCCCCAGACTGCCGCAAATGCCCATATACCGCTTCAGCTGCTCCATGTCCAAAAGGGAGCAAATCAGCAGAACAGCGGATGCACCCAGCACCTTTGCCTCATAAATCTGGTACTCATCCACAGTAAAATCTTTCCGCAGCAGCGGCAGGTCTGTCTCCCTGCGGATTTCTTCCAGATAACGGTCAGCCCCTAAAAAGAACTCCGGCTCCGTCAACACGGATACCGCATCCGCACCAGCCTCCTGGTACTGCCTGGCTATTTCAACATAAGGGAAATCCGGAGCAATCAGTCCCTTTGAAGGCGACGCCTTCTTGACCTCACAAATGAAGGAAATGCCTGGTTTTGACAGGGCTGCTTTAAAAGCAAGGGGTTCATTCCCTCCATCCTCCCGGTTAATGCCCTCCCTCTCCCTTAACTCATAGGCTGCCTTCATCATTTCTTCCAGTGGTTTTACCTGTTTTTTCTGTTCCACCCGTTTCCTGGCGGACAGGGCTATCGTATCCAGTATCATGATGCCTTTACCTCTCCCGCTGCTTTCTTTGTGGCCCGGATGAACTCCTCCATCTTGGCCATGGCTGCTCCGGAATCAATGATGCCCCGGGCCTTTTTCACACAGTCCTTCACCGTACAGTCATCAATTCCTAGATATAAGCTGATGGCCGCATTCAGGACCACCACGTCTCTCTTTGGTCCTTTCAGGCTGCCGGATAAAATGTTCTTTGTTATCTCTGCATTTTCCTCAGGCGTGCCTCCTATAAGTTCATCCAGGCTGCATACGGTTAAGCCCAGTTCCTCAGGTGTCATATCATAGGCCGTAAGTTTTCCGTAACGGATTTCACATACGTGGGTGGGACCGGTCAGCGTTGCCTCATCCAGTCCGTCTCCCCCGCATACCACCATTCCCCTGGTAACTCCCAGGTTGGCCAGCACCTGCGCCAGCGGCTCCACCAAATCACGGCTGTACACGCCTAAGAGCTGCATGGATGCTCCTGCCGGATTGGACAGGGGGCCCAGGATGTTAAAAATGCTTCTGATTCCGATTTCCTTCCTCACAGGGGCCGCATATTTCATGGAAGAATGGTACGCCGGCGCAAACAGGAAGCACATACCGGTGTCCTCCAGGACAGTCTCTGCCTGTTCCGCCGTCAGCGACAGTTCTGCTCCCAGCCGCTCCAGTACGTCTGCAGCCCCGCTCTTGCTGGATACGCTGCGGTTGCCGTGCTTTGCCACCCGTATGCCTCCGGCCGCCGCCACAAATGCGCTGGTGGTGGAAATATTAAAGGTTCCCACCTCGTCCCCGCCTGTTCCCACTATGTCCATGACCGCAAAGGGAGGCGACAGCTTTACCGCCTTATCCCGCATAACAGTTGCGCAGGCCGTAATCTCATCAATGGTTTCACCCTTCATCCTCAGTGCTGTGAGGAACGAGGATATCTGTGCCTGGGTGGCGTTTCCGCTCATGATTTCGTCCATGACTTCCTTTGTTGTATCAAAATCCAGATTTTTATTTTCTACCAATTGGTGAATTGCTTTTTGTATCATAGTCATTCTCCTTTTTACTTAAACCCTGATATTATATTCCTGCTCTGTTCTGGTTTTCACAGGCCACATTCCGTTACATTGCTCTGATATTCAAAAAATTCTCCAGTATCTTCCTTCCATCCGGCGTCAATATGGATTCGGGGTGGAACTGCAGCCCATATACAGGATAATCCCTGTGCTGCACCGCCATGACCTCCCCCTCCATGCAATCCCTGGCCACCACTTCCAGCTCCTCCGGCAGGCTATCCAAAACCGCGGACAGGGAATGGTACCTGGCTGCCGGTATAACGGACGGCAGTCCCTCAAACAGCCGGCATCCGTATCCTGTCCTTCCGGATGCATCTGCCTTGCCCGGAGTGTTATCTTCCTTTATATGACAGTCCAGCCGGATATTGCTCTGTTTGCCGTGCATCAGCTTCTTTGCATGGGCAATGGTTCCGCCGAATGCCTCGCATATTCCCTGATGTCCCAGGCACACGCCCAGAATCGGCATTTTTCCCTTCAGCTTTATGACTGCCTCCTCCAGAATGCCTGCATCCCGCGGATATCCTGGTCCGGGCGACAGAATCAGGTGGCTTGGTTTCATGTTCTCTATATCTTTCACCGTAACCTGGTCATTGCGGACCACCTGTATATCCGGCTCAATGCTTCCAATCATCTGTACCAGGTTATAGGAAAAGCTGTCATAATTATCAATCAATACAATCATCTGTCATCCACCTCCCCTGCCCGAAGGATGGCCTGAATGACGGCCTTTGCTTTGTTTTCCGATTCCTCATATTCCAGCTCCGGCACACTGTCCGCCACAATTCCGCCTCCTGCCTGAACCGTGACCTTTCCTGCCTGTTTTACTGCCATCCGTATGGCGATGCATGTATCCAGGTTTCCTGTAAAATCCAGGTATCCCAGAGCCCCGCCGTATATCCCCCGGGGAACAGACTCCAATTTTTCTATAATCTCACATGCCCGTATCTTGGGAGCACCCGAAAGTGTGCCTGCCGGAAGCAGGGCCTCCACCGCCGAACAGCCGTCCAGTCCGGGTTTTATATTTCCTTCCACCTGGGAACAGATATGCATGATTTTGGAATACCTGTGTATCATCTTGTACTCCGTCACCTCCACGGACCCGAACTCTGCAATGCGTCCAATATCATTCCGTCCCAAATCCACCAGCATATTGTGCTCGGAAAGCTCCTTTTCATCTGCCAGAAGCTCTTCCTCCAGCCTTTTGTCCTCCTCATCCGTTGCACCCCTGGGCCTGGAACCAGCTACCGGGAACGTGGTGAGACGCCCGTTTTCAAGGCGTACCAGGGTCTCCGGGGAGGTACTGATGATTTCATCCTGGTCTATGTTCATGTAAACCATGTAAGGGGATGGGTTCGTGGTTCTGAGAACCCGGTAGGCATTCAGCAGGCTGCCCTCATAGGAGCTGGTAAACTGTCTGGATATAACTGCCTGAAAGATATCCCCGTCCAAAATAAACTCCTTTGTCTTTTCCACCGTGCTGCAGAACGCTTCTTTGGAAACGCTGCAGGAAAAGGATGGTTTTTCCGGTGAGGACAGCCGTTTAAGAGGCGCCGTGTCATTGATAAGAGAGGCCATTTCCTGTATTTCCTCACAGGCTCTTCCGTATTCCTTCATCAGATACTCCAGGCTGCCGGATTTGTTCCCATTTCCCCGGCCTCCACCGTAGTTCTGTCCTTCACAGTGCTGCCGGCCCTCACCGTGTTCCCGGTCCTTTATTCCCGCGTTTTCTGTCCTGCCGGTCTTCATGTTAACCACAATCTGTATCTTCTGTTTCAGGTGGTCATAGGCAATAACCTTGTCAAAGAGCATCAGGTCAAAATCATTGGCCTGGCCTCTGCTGATATGGAGGGTTGGCTCTGCATACTCAATCATGGCATATGCAAAATACCCTACAAATCCGCCGGTAAAGGGCGGCTGTCCTTTCAGCCTGGGCGCCCTGTACTGCGCCAATATCCCGCGAAGCACATCCATGGGACGGGCGGTCTGTATTTCCCCTGACGGGAACCGGCTGATACTGCTCTCAATCTTCACCTTACCGCAGCGGCAGGTAACACGCATCACCGGATTATATCCAAGAAAGGAGTAGCGTCCCCACTTTTCGCCGCCCTCTATGCTTTCCAGAAGATAAAAGCGGCTGCTCCGTTCTGCTATACGTCTGAGCAGGGTTATGGGCGTCACCACATCCGCGTAAACCTCACGGCATATGGGGATGATATCATATTCTCCTGACAGGCTTAAGATTTCATCACAAGCTGGGATTATCATTTACGTTAACTCCTTTCCTTCATGCTGGCTGTTTATTTTCAACCTCTCAACAGTTCCGGGTCCGGGCATCACATTCAATAAAAAAAGAAGCCCTTATCCCTGCCGACTACATCTGTAATCAGCAGGGACAAAAGCTTCTTCCGGCTTCTGCGGTACCACCCTGGTTGGCGCTTATCCGTGACCTGCATTCCCTGCCATCCTGTGGTATGGGAAATTAAAAAGCATCAAGTTAAATTTAACCTGATGCTGTGTCATCGAACAAAGAAATAAAATACGCCCGCTCTGCAACGCACCATCATGCGTTCTCCCTGGTAACGGTGGGATACCCGTCAGCCCATACTCCCATCAGCCCTATCTCTATGCCTCTGGTTTCCAGCTGCCCTCGCAGGTCCATTCAGACTCTAATCCAATGCTCCCTTACACCGGCCGGAAGCTCTCTGCGCCTGGAATTACAATCTTACTTACTCCTACTCAACGGTTTTATATGTTTCGTTGAATGTTGAGCTTATTATAATCAGCTCATTTCCAAATGTCAATGGTTTTTTTCAAAGTTTTTAAATATTTTCCATTTTCTTACTCTTGTCCGGTGAGGACAATCCGACTATTTCCCCCATTGCCTTAACCAGCTTTTCCGTGGTTTCCCGTATATGGGGCGACCCAAATATACCTGACACAATGGCTGCTCCTGCGGCATGGCTGCCGGCCAGCCGGCCTATGTTATCCAGGCAGATTCCCCCGATAGCCACCACAGGAATATCCACACTGTCGCAGATTGCATTTAAGGTCTCCATAGTCATGGGGCGGGCATCTGCTTTTGTATTGGTTCCGAATATGGCCCCGCTTCCCAGATAATCCGCGCCTGCTGCCTGTGCTTTTCTGGCCTGTTCCACTGTCTTTGCCGTAACACCCAGTATACGGTCAGGTCCCAGAAGCCTTCTGGCCTCAGATGCCTCCATATCTTCCTGTCCCACATGGAGTCCGTCTGCATGACAGGCCAGTGCCAGCTCCAGATTGTCATCAATCATAAGAGGCACGTTATATTCTGCGGTAATTTTGCGGATGGCGCAGGCAGTTTCCAGCACTTCCTCAAAATTGCCTTTGTCCAGTTCCTTTTCCCTGAACTGGACCATGGTTGCACCGCCCTCTAATGCCTCCCTCACCTGTTCCGCCAGGGAGTATTTTCCGGTCCAGGATTTATCGGTTACTGCATAAATTAAAAGATGTTTCCTATCGAATTTCAATTTTTTTACCTCTTTCCAATGTCTCGTCATCCAGAAGGCTCATTTTATCCATCAGGTGCATGCGGAACATACCAGTCCCGCCTCCCTGCTCCATGGTCTCCCCGGCCGCCAGTTCACCGCAGAGTCCGTGAGCGCAGAGTGCCATGACCACAGATTCCTCCAACAAGCCTGCCTGTCCCTGTTCTCCATGCAGCCCGCAGAATGCCCCCACAAGCCCGTCCAGCATACAGCCGCTGCCTGTAATCCTGGTCATCCAGGGATGACCGTTTCTGACAATGTACTCTTTTTCTGTTCCTGCAGCCACATCCTCTTTTCCGGTCATCACCACAATTGCTCCGGTAAGGTCCCTCAGGGAACAGGCAATTTCCATACGGCTCCGGACCGTGCCTTGGTTCTCTGAATCCACGCCGCAGGTATTGCCCGCCTCATGACCGCTCAGCTCCAGGTTCAGGGCCCGTATTTCCGCCTCATTTCCCCGGATGACAGATGGCGGGGCCTGGCGGATGATATCAATGGCAGCCTGTCTGCGGAACCGCGACGCAGTGACGCCTACCGGGTCCAGAATAATGGGGTGTCCCATGGCAGCAGCCTTCCTTCCCGCCGCCGCCATGGCTGGTATGGTCTTCTCATCCAGAGTTCCCAGGTTCAGGACAAGGCTGCTGCAGATGGCGGTAACATCCTCCACCTCATGGAGCCCCTGAGCCATAATAGGGGAGCCGCCTGCTGCCAGGACCAGGTTTGCCACATCTCCCGCTGTAACGTAATTTGTTATACAGTGGACCCTGGGAGAGCGTTCCCTCAAGTCCTTCATCCATTGTCTCTGCATCATCACTTTATCCTTTTATGTTATCTTCCCACGGCTTTGCCGGGCTGTACATCCAGATTCAGCATACGCTTCATGTACTGAAATGCCCCGGATTTATACAGCACCCCAATCAGAAACGCGGCAATGACCGTACCGCACATGGTACTCATAAGGAATGGGATTACATAGGCAAAAACAGCTGCTTCCTTCCCCATGACCAGTGTTGCCACCGGATAACAGAGGATTCCTCCCAGTATGCCGGTGCCAAACACTTCCCCAAAATAAGCCAGTGTGAGCCTGCCGAAACGCTGGTACAGATATCCTCCTAAAAATGCGCCTGCCATACTGCCCGGAAACGCCAGCAGACTGCCTGTTCCCAGCAGATTTCTGATAAAGGATGTGCAGAACGCCATACCCACACCGTACCACGGCCCAAGGAATACGCCGGCCAATACATTGGCAAGATGCTGAATCGGGAAACATTTGGATGCCCCTATTGGAATGGAAAAGCCGGATAAGGATACGGCCACCGCTGTCAGCATGGCGCTTACCGCCAGTTTCTTAATGTTTACTTTCATAGTCATACCTCCATGTTTTTACTCGGAGCCCGCCTATCTTCCTGGTGAAGAGGCATATTTTCTGTACAGCGGTCTTCTGCCTGCACAGCAGCATATTGACCGTATAAGCGGCGTATCACCTGCACAGTGAATCTTCATAATAAGGCCAAGCTGCGCAAAAGGCCGCAAAAAAAGCCCATACCGCGCAGGATATGGACTTAAATTATGCATTCAATACACATACATGTCTCATATTTCCCTACGTTGGCATTACCCAAATCAGGTGCGATAGGTCGAAGTTTGATTACTTCCTCTCAGCCTGCTTCACAAGCTCCCTGTTGTCATCTAGCATAGCACCGGAATATTTATTTGTCAATCGGTAATGAATGATTGAACCGGTTTTGAATCTGGGCAGACCGGAACCAACATATAGACGAAGCATATATCAGCCGGATGATAACAGACATGACTGGCGGGAGAGAGGCAGTGCAAATGAATTTACCCCCCCCCCCCAACGGCCTCAAAATCATAAACCATAACCACATTTCTCAGCGGGTCCACAATCCAGTACTCCCTGACCCCAGCCTGCTCATATTTCACCGGTTTCCTGATATAATCCAGGCTCCTGCTGCTTATTGACACAACCTCCGCCACCAGGTCCGGGGCGCCGTGGTATCCGTTCTTTTTTATTTTGTTCCCATCACACACCGCTATCAGACCGGGCAGGAAATAATTGTAATCATCCCTCTCTAAAATGACAACAGCATGAACTTCTGTCACACATACAATAGACATTCCCCCTGTCCCCACATCCCAAAAAAGATATTGCACCATAACACCGCTGAAAATTCCGGCGAACTGCCGGGCAAGCACTAAGACCTTTTGCGGAGGAACCTCCGCTGAAGTATACCCATAATATCATGATTACCTGCCAAATGCAATTAAAAAAGAGCCTGGGGCCGGACTTTTCCGGCCGGGTTCTGCGCCTGCGGACGTTATGGGCAGAACCTGCGGACTCTATACTTATTACCTGTGAACTATTTTCTTTACTGAACCTGTAAATCGCTTAGTATGCCCTGGCCTCCCTGGTAAGCACCAGTGTCTCTATGGCATAGGCTACCCCATCCTGAATATTGGAACGGGTCTGGCATTTGGCAATACGTTTGATGCTCTCCATGGCATTTCCCATTGCAACCGTATATTTTATATCCATGGACAGCATGGAATAATCATTCTCACTGTCTCCTACGGCCATGATTTCGTCCGGTCCCACACCCCTGGCCGACGCATAAAATGCCAGGGCCCTGCCCTTCTGGGCACAGCTGTGGGTCAGCTCCAGATTGGTGGCAAAGGAGGACGCAACCGCCAGGTCCGGTATACCTGACAGCTTCTCCTTGATTCTGCCCAGGACCTTCCGGGACTCATGGATGACCGATATTTTATAAAATGCCAGTCCCATTTCAAAAAGCTGCTTTTCCTCCGCAAAAGAAAACCGGTCCCGCACTCCCTCATAGGTAAACTCCGCCATGGGAAGCAGTACGTTCCTCTCAAAGCATGCCCGGAACTGCGCCTCATCTGCCGTGGTGTAACTGCCTTTGTCCGTCATGAAATCAAAGATGATGTCCTCCTTTTGGCAGCATTCCAGAATTCCTCTGACCTGTTCCTCAGAAAGCCGTATTTCATCCATAAGCCTTCCGTTCCAATCATACACAGCAGCTCCATTCATGCACACCACAGGCGCCCTGAGTCCGGCCTCCTTAAGGGGTTCCAGTGCATCTATATAACTGCGTCCCGTACAAATCAAAAACTCGGCTCCCGTACTTATAAGCCCTTTCAGTGCACGCACATTCCTCTCTGAAATATGCCCGTCAGGGCGCAAAAGGGTGCCATCCATATCAAGTGCAACCAGTTTAATCATATATTCCTGCCTTCTGTCAAATATTCTGTCATAGCTGCGTATACCTGTCAACCACACTTCTGCACAGGTCCGGCCGGTTGGTAATGATGGCATCCACTCCCTGCTGCACCAGCATTTCCATATGCTGCTCTTCATTCACCGTCCATACATTCACTGCCAGCCCCTGCCTTCTGGCAGCCGGTATAAGTGATAAATCCTGCAGGTGATACAGGGCCGGATGCAGGGCGTCCGCCCCAACCGTATGACGTCCATAGGACGCGGCGTCAATCCAGCCGTCCGAGTATAGGAGGCCCGTCCTGCTGTTACCGTCCAACTCCTTAATTTTTACCAGGCTGGGATGGCAGAAGGATGAATAAATCACCCTGTCCTCCATCCCCATGAACGCAGTGAGCGCCAGTACCTTTTTCTCTATCTCAGGGTAGAGTATGATGCCGGTTTTAAGCTCCACATTCACGGTCAGCCCTGTGGGCTTTAACAGTTCATAGACTTCCTTAAGCGTGGGAATCCGGGCATCTTTAAATGCCGGAAACAGTCTGTTAAAAGAAAACCCCTTAAGCTGGGCCAGGGTATAATCCTTTATATACCCCGTGCCGCTGCTCACCCTGTCTATGGTCTCATCATGGGCCACTACCAGCTCTTTATCCCTGCTTAACTGTACATCCAGCTCCACGCCGTCAGCCCCCATTTCCGCCGCCAGCCGGAATGCCTCCAGCGTATTTTCCGGCGCATAAGCCGAAGCGCCTCTGTGGGCCCAAACCTGTGTCTTCATACTCAGTATACCCTCCAATCCATAATTATCATTCATTGAGCAGGTTATATTCCTCAATTGCCTTATTAATCTGCTGCGCCATCTTGGAAGCAGTCTCCTCCGGGCTTACTCCATTGTTGAGCATGTTCTCTATCTCCGTCTCAACCACCTGCCTGGCCTCAGGGAATACACTGAGCAGGGCGCCTGCATGATGCCCGCCTTTTCAAACATATCCTTGTTGTAGTAAAGGAGGGGCGTGGAAGAGTTAAAGGGCATGGAATATAATGTATCACCTACAGTATAATACGCAGCAATGTTAGGTTCAATCTGTGTTTTATCCCATCCGTCCGCATCAATTAAGTCCTATATCCAGGATTCGGGCTGCCTCCCTCGTCCGTCCCTTTCTCTCCTGCAAATCTACCTATAGATTCTAAATTATCCAGGTAAAATCCAAAAGCAGGTTCGCGTAAAATGGAGGTAAAACCAATAAATTTTACTGGTTGTTCATATATGGAATAATGGATTCGGCTTATATTGAATGCTGAAAATACAAAAAGGATTCTGCAACGCAGCTGTTGTCTGCCTTGCAAAATCCTCTTGATTACTTTGGATTATTGAATTAAAATCCGGAAAATAGTTTTATGCCATATTCAGAATGCGCTTCATCTTCGTGACTTCTCCATCCAGGTGGTTTACCTTTAAATGGTACATCGTATTAGGATGCAATTCCTTTAAAGCCTCATCCAGCTTTCGGTCCAGGTTCAAATGTCCCTCTGCAATCAGCTGGATGTTCCTGTTCGTCTCATTTTCTAATGTAATCTCTATGTTTGTAACCCTTTCTTTCAGTACCTGCACGTCTTCTTTCAGTACCTGCACATCTTCCTTCAGTACCTGCACGTCCTCTTTCAGTACCTGCACGTCCTCTTTCAGTACCTGCACGTCCTCTTTCAGTACCTGCACGTCCTCTTTCAGTACCTGCACGTCCTCTTTCAGTACCTGCA